>Ga0335398_10000118_pt1 | contig 117460 bp, 110 predicted proteins | sample BON03_FD_205742 | JGI IMG/M metagenome (GOLD analysis project Ga0335398, IMG submission 205742) | Freshwater microbial communities from Lake Bonney liftoff mats and glacier meltwater in Antarctica - BON-03 (spades assembly) (version 2) | ecosystem: Environmental > Aquatic > Freshwater > Ice >...
CAAACGAATCTTTTCCATTATTTATTGGAATATATTCTGTGGTTTCTGGTCCTTTTAGAATTACGTATAGGTAAATATAACCCACAATGGAAAGAACAAAAATTGTTGAGATAGTAAATAATACTGTTATTTTAAAAATTCTAAAAGCTTTGTTCATTTAGATATTTTTTTTTGAACTTAAATTTAGATATTACATGTTCTTTTTTTATCGCTTCTGTTAAAATTAGGTATAAAGTTTTAAGCTAATTCATTTTTTAAGAAGCTAATGAGATAAATGATTTGTAAGTGGAGCTTTTAGAGTTCAAAATATATATCTCATAAAAAAATTGGGCAGCCCCTATTGTTGAGCAATTTTGTCACAAGTTTTCTTCAAATATTTGATTTATAATTTTTTCGGTAATGTCTGGATAATTTACTTCAATAATATTTTGACATTGGGTCCATTCCAAAATATTGCCAATGTATTTATTTTTTAAAGACTTGAGTACAGGCACACCCATGTCTTTTAAAGCAGCGGCATTACATTGTTGTTCATACTGTCCTTTCATTGGAATGACTAACAACTTTTTGCCCATAAAAAGAGCTTCAGCTGGTGTTTCAAAACCAGCCCCACAAAGAATTCCTTTGCTATTTGCCATACTATGTATAAAGGGTGCATTTGAAATAGGTTGTATTGTAATATTATTAATAAATTGTTTTTTGCCGTAGTGTTTAGAAAAAACCTCCCAATTTACACCTTCCACTTTTGAGAGAATATCAATAATTTTTTTATCGCTGTAAGAGGGTAAGTACACAGTGTAGTAGTCCTTAGATGTAATTATTGCATTTCTAATATCTTGTCTAATTACAGGTGTATAAATGTAACTTTCATAATTTTTAAAATGGAAACCGTATTGCTTAGTTGTAGGCGCGTATTTTTTAAGAATTAAATGACCTAATCTATCTTTCTTTTTTGGCTTTAAAACATTTGGGGATAGAACTGCAGCCTGGTGACTTAAACTAACACAAGCTTTCTTTTTAAGTTTACAAGCCCAAGCAGAAACAGGCTCAAAATCATTTATAATTAAATCATAATCCTCTACAGGGAGTGATAATATTTCTTTGTGAAGACGAAGTGTTTTTGCTTTAAAATAGGTTTTCCAAACATCCACTCCCCCTTTTGTTCCAAAGAAGAAACTAAGACCTTTAAATTGATATTTTATAGGATAAGGAATATCAATGTCTGCTTGTGAACCACTTATTAAGATATCTAATTCAATATCCTTTTTTTGTAAAATAGGAATAATATCTAATGCCCTACTCAAATGACCATTACCAGTTCCTTGTATGGCATATAGAATTTTTTTCATCTATTTATAATCAGTAATTAATGTGAAATGAAAAAGCTATTCTAGTGAAAGTTATATTTCCGATTGTATCTCTCTAATTAAATTTTGAAAAAGGTCTTTTGTTTCTAATACTCTTTCTCCGTCATCTTGAAAATCATAATCATTTACAACACTCGTTTGGTCTTTATAGTGGTATAAATGCCATTGATTGTCATAATATTCTAAAGCGGTAAGATTTTCAACCCAATCACCAGAATTTAAATAGGTCACAGACCCTAAATCTGTATATATTTTTTTTATTTCTGGTTGGTGAATATGGCCGCAAACTACATAATCATATTTGTTTTCAATAGCTATGTCTGCAACAATTTTTTCAAAATTATTAATAAATTTAATAGCAGATTTCACACTGTTTTTTATTTTTTTTGACATGGAAAAAGGCCCATGACCAAATTTAGAAGTTAGGTAGTTAATTGCGCTATTTAGAAGAATTAAAAAATCATATCCTACAGCTCCTAACTTTGCAATACTCTTTGAATGTTGCATGGTTACATCAAATACGTCACCATGAAATATCCATGCTTTTTTACCATCAATTTCTATAAGATCTTTATTTAAAATACTAAATGTACCCAATTCAAATCCTACAAATTTACGAAGCATTTCATCGTGATTTCCAGTGATATATTTTACCTCAACTCCCTTGGCTATCCATGAGGTAATAAGTTTTATTACTTTCATATGTGACTCTGGCCAGTAGCGCTTACTAAACTGCCAAATATCAATAATATCTCCATTTAAAATAAGTTTATCAGTCTTAATAGACTTTAGGTATCTCAATAATTCTTTGGCGTGGCAACCATAGGTTCCAAGGTGCACATCAGAAATGACAACAATATCTACCTGTCTTTTTTTCATTTGTTAAATATATATTTAACAAATAATTGTTAGCTTAAAGAAAGGTTAGCTTTTTATTAAATTAATGCCCTTTAATCCACCCTCCGTCAACTGCCAATGACTGACCTGTAATATAGCTAGCCCGTTCACTTACTAAGAATGCGGCGGCGGCGGCAAACTCTTCAGGTGTTCCAAACCGTTTCATCGGAATGGCATCTTTTACTTCATTTACTTTTGGGTTTTTATGAATAAGATTTTCTAGGCGGTTTGTATTAGTGTATCCCGGCAACAAATTATTTACTGTTATGCCATAAATAGCTACTTCGTTAGACAGGCTTTTTGCCAAACCCAATAAACTTGTTCGTACAGCATTTGACGAAATTAGGTTATCGGCAGGTTGTTTAACCGCAACAGACGTTATGGTTAAAATACGTCCAAATCTTTTTTCCTTCATACTCGGCAACAACTGTTGAATAATATCAACAGCACTTAAGAACAATAAATTGTAGAGGTACTTCCAATCATCTAAATTAAACTGTTCAAATGCTCCGCTTGCAGGACCACCTGTATTTGTCACTAAAATTTCAATATCACCAAAAGCTTTTACACTTTGCTCCACAAGGTTTTTACGTTGACCTTCATCTGTGATATCACAAACAAACGATGCAACATTATTTGGTGCAATGGTTTCAATCTCAGCTTTAGTTATTGCCAGCGCTGCTATATCAGTACCACATATAATAACTTTTGCACCTTCTTTTGCCAATTCAATTGCAACTGCTTTACCCAAGCCTTTACTTGATGCTAGTATTAACGCAACCCTGTTTTGAATTCCTAAATCCATCTTTAAATTTTAGATTTCTGTATTTATTTTTGCCTGCTATTTTCTTAAATAATTATCTGATCCATCAATCCAATCTTGCCGTGGTGGCGCAAAAGTGTCGGTTTCTATAACTTTGCCAACCATTAAAGCTTTGTGCCTGCGATTACCCGGAATAACAATTGCTTCACCAGCCAATATATCAACAGAATTATCTTCATCATCATCAAACCAAAAACGAAGTATGCCTTCCTGCACTTCCGTTATTTGTTCATTTTCGTGTGAATGCCAAGGGACACTAAACCCATCTTCAAACTCCATCTTAGCAATCATCACTTTTTCTCCATGAATGAATTGTCTTTTCATTTTTGGATTTACTTGTTCAACAGCGATATTAGTCCAATTAATTTTTTGCATAACTATTATTTGATTTAATGATTTAATACACTGGCACTAACCAGCTGTGTTTATCTTCAATTATTCCTGCTCTTAGCCCATTTATTTCCTTATACAACATATTGCTGATTTTAGCTTCCTTAGTGTTTGGTAGAGTCATACATATATCTCCATGAGTAATTTCTGAGATATGAGAAACCACCGCTGCCGTACCAGAACCAAAAGCTTCTTTTAAATTTCCATCTTGGTATGCTTTTATAATTTCATCAATAAAAATATCCCGTATCTCCACTTTTATATTTTTCTCTTTAAGAATATCAATAAAATAAGTGCGGGTGGTGCCTTTTAAAATTGCGCCGTTAAGATCTGGTGTTAAGACCGTATCACCGACTACAAAAAACAAATTCATCATACCTGTTTCTTGTATCTTTTTAAAGTGAGGGCTTTCAAGCCAGATAACCTGATCAAAACCCTTTTGTTTTGCTAACTGACCAGCCTTAAAAGAAGCTGCATAATTACCACCTGTTTTAGCTTCGCCTGTGCCTCCAGGCACTGCCCTTATCAATGTTTGCTCTGTCACTAATTTTACTGGGACTGTAAAATAGGGCTGAGCAGGAGCAGCATATATATAAAATGTATAGGTACTTGATGGTCCTACCCCCAACGAACTTTCAGTAGCTATCATTGTAGGGCGCAGGTATAAGGCACTTCCTTCTGCTTTAGGAATCCAGTTTATTTCTAAATGGGTTATTGCTTTTAAGGCTGATAAAAAAATTTCATCCGGCACAGCAGGCATACACATACGTTCCGCTGAAAGGTTAAACCGTTCAATATTTAAACTGGGGCGAAGCAATTTAGGAGTACCATCCGGACCAATGGTTGCCTTCATGCCTTCAAAAATGCATTGGCAATATTGCAGGCCTTTAGATTGTGGGTCGAGCTGTAAACTTTGATAGGGAACAATTCTAAAATCACCCCATTGATTATTTGCATAATCCATAATAAACATATGGTCTGAAGTATACTTGCCAAACGGAATATTGTTAAAGTCTATATCCTTCAATTTGGAGTTTTCTATTTTGGTGATTTTAATGTCCATGTTATTTACTCTAGTTGTGTTTGCAATGTGTACTCTATTTGTTAATGAAGATATGAATTTTTCATGCTTGAGCGTTTTTACCGAACATATGATCCGGCGTTCATATCAATCGAAGTTCCGGTTGCATGATCTGCCAATCCTGAACAAAGCAAAGTGACCATGGGCGCGATATCTTCTGGAGTTGTGAGTTCATTCAGCGCAATGTCTTTCAAAGCAAAGTCCTCACCGTATTCTTCTAAGATAGCATTGGCCATATCCGTCCGGGTAAATCCGGGAGCTATCAAAAATGCTTTGATTCCTTGTTTTCCGTAATGTCTGGCAATTGATCGGGTGAGACTTACAATAGCCCCTTTGGAAGAGGCATAGGCTATATAATCTGTTGTATCACCACGAAAAGCGGCTCGCGAAGATATGTTTACGATTCTACCATTCTGTTGGGTTTTGGCCTGATCTACAAATTCTTTACATAGAATTCCGACAGCTGTTGTGTTTACAGAGAAGGTTTGTTCCCAGATTTTTAACCATTCGTCGGTTGGCAATGAATCCGAAGCACTTGGGGAAATTCCAGCGTTGTTTACCAGCGCAGATATTGGGCCATACTTTTGAACAAGTCGAGGAATAAAGCCGCTCACCTGAGAAGAATCCGAAAGATCGCAGGGCTCTGTAAAACTCGTGTTTTGAAGCTCATTTTTCAATTTATCAGCCTCTAACTTGTTAGAATTGTAGTGGATAATCACCTCAGCGCCAGATTTTGAAAGTTGCTTTGCAATGGCCCTGCCAATTCCTCTGGAAGCTCCTGTAACAAGAATTCTTTGATTTTTCAAGGAAATATTCATTGAGTGAATGTATACAAAAGTCTGATTTATATCATTTTTTTTTAATTTAACTTTGAGTCCACTTAAACAAATTAATTTAGTGTGCAACGGGTTCTGTCGTTGATATGATTAATTTTGGAAAACAATAACCTTTGAAAATCTATTTTTTAGTAAATATAGATTTTTAGCTTTTCTCTAGACTAAATACATTGAGCCTTTTTAATGACATATGGCTTAAAGCAAATTTTTGTTAGACGTTTTTTGGTTTGAACCAATCCTAAAACCTACTCTTGGATATACTCCAACGTTTTGGATAAACTGCCTTTCAATGTAGTTTAGATTTTGTTGGGTATAGCCCCCCTGTTTTTGTTAGGGCTATAAGACCCAAAACAGGTCCTATCGCCAATATTGTATAAATACCATTTGAATTCGTCCATTCTATCATTCCAGTAATAAATTGAATGCTAATTATCGTTATTGAAAACCCAATGCAATTAACAATTGTAAGTGCAGTGCCTTTTTTTTCTGCTGATACATTATGAGCAACAAGTGTTGACAAAAGAGGTGAGTCTGCAATAACAACGATTCCCCAAAAAATAAGAAAACCAATAAACAAGCTTTCAGATTCACTAGCAAATATTAATGGAGAAATAAGGCAACAAACGCATGATAATAATAGCGCGATGGATGCTGTTCGTTTGGTTCCTAATGTGTGCCCAAGATAACCGCCAAGTACGCAGGCCAGCCCACCTATTCCGATTATTAGGAATGATAATATTGGAATATTGAATATTGTTTGAGAATGTTCAATACTATATTTTTTTAGCATTAAAGGTACAAACACCCAAAAGGCATATAGCTCCCACATGTGACCAAAATAACCGAAAGTCACAAAACGAAAATTCCGATTGCGAAATACGCTAAAAAAAGCTACTAGATCTATTCGTTTAAGGGGTTTTCGGTATGGGCCATTAGGCACCATAATTACCATCAATAAGCCACCCAACACAGCAAGAGATGAAGTTATTATCAATACATATTCCCATGGATATGTATCAGTCATATTCTTTAGTAAATGAGGAAATGCAGTTCCTACTACCAATGCGCCCACTAAAAAGCCAAGTGCCTTACCCAGCCCTTTTTCATAGTAATCAGTAGCTATTTTCATCCCTACAGGGTAGATGCCGGCAAGAAAAAAACCAGTAAAAAAACGAAGTGAGAGTAAACTGTTTAAATTGTTGCCTTCCCACATTATCCCTAAATTAAATAGCGAGCCGAGCAAAGCACTTATTAAAAACACTTTTGAAGGTGAAAATCGATCAACAATATTCAAAATAGCAAAAGTCAATGTGCCAATAATAAATCCAAATTGCACGGCCGAGGTTAAGTGCCCTAAAGCACTTATTTTAAGATCAAAGTGTATTACAAGATTGTCTATCACACCATTACCCGCAAACCACAGTGACGTGCAGCAGAACTGCGAGATTATTATTACTGGAAGTATTAACTTATTGCTTACCCTCACCTATAATTCCAACTAATTTTTCCCTTGCCTTAGAAAAATGATTCTCCAGAATGGGAATTTGGTTTTCGCCATAACCCTGTTTTAATCTTTTTTCTGAGACATCTAATGTTTTAAGATTCATCGTCCATAACCACCCTTTAGCTGCAAAAACAACTTGATCATTTGAAGGAGACGGGGCAGGATTAGTAGGGCCTGAATTTAAAACGGGCAGTTCGTGTGCTTCCAAATAAACATGATGACCGTACCCATCAACCTTTGGATATCTTTTTGTCCATTGAGCTTGCGCAGAAAAGGATATTAAAAGAAGGAAGCTGAAAATAATATTAAAATATCTCATTTTTTTAATTAACTATTAATTCTCCACAACGTATAGATAAACTCATTAGTAAATATATTTCTACTTTGTTAATGCTACTAAGTTAATGGATTTTTTAAAGGAGATTTAGGTTTTCGGCACCAATTTATTTAAGTGATTTCATATCAATTACAAACCTGTATTTAACGTCATTACTAGTAACACGCTCGTAAGCAGTATTTATATCTTGCATGTCGATAAGTTCAATATCACTCGTAATATTATGTTCTCCACAAAAATCTAACATCTCTTGTGTTTCTTTAATTCCACCAATTAGAGAACCTGCAATACGCTTACGGCCCATAATTACACTTCCGCCATGAAAAGGTTTTAAAGGCTCAACGGCACCAACTAAAACCATGGTTGCATCAATTTTAAGCAATCCTAAATAGGGATCCATTTCGTGGCCTACAGGAATGGTATTTAAAATAAAATCAAAACTTCCTTTGTGTTTTTTCATGTCGTCTTGATCTTTAGAGACTAAAACCTCATGAGCCCCTAATCTTTTCGCATCTTTTCCTTTTTCTGGAGATGTTGTAATCATGACCACATGTGCTCCTAATGCATAGGCAAATTTAACCCCCATATGTCCTAATCCTCCTAAACCAATGACCCCTACTTTATCTCCTTTTTTAACCTTCCAGTGTCTCAATGGTGACCACGTGGTTACGCCTGCACATAATAAGGGAGCTGTTGCCGCCTCATTTAAATTTTCTGGAATACGCAGTACAAATTTTTCGTCTACAACCACAGAAGTTGAATAGCCGCCATAGGTTTGTAAACCTTCAATATGTTTGTCTTCACTATTATAGGTAAATGTGGCACCCTTTTCACAAAATTGCTCTAAATCTTGTTCGCACGAAGAACAGGTTTGGCAAGAATCAACCATGCAACCAACGCCAACTAAATCGCCTACATTATATGAATTCACGTTATCACCAACTTCTACAACACGACCAATGATCTCATGTCCAGGTACCACCGGATAGGTTGACCCCTTCCAATCGTCTCTTACCGTATGGATATCGCTATGACATACACCACAATAGGAAATATCAATTTTAATATCGGCTACACCAACTGCTCGTCTTTGTATGTCTAAAGGTTTTAGAACTTCTGTTGATGCGGTTGCACCATATGCCTTTACTGTTATGGTTGTCATAATTATGCGTTTTTTAATGATACTTTTAATTCAATTTCTGTGTCTAGTACTTTGGATATTGGACAAACCTCTTTCGCTTTATGTGCTATTTGCTGAAATTGTTCTGCATCAATATTGGGTACATCACCTTCTAGATTTAAGTTCACTTTTGTAATGGTGCCATCTTCAAAAGTAACGGTGGCCTCAACCTCTAAAGTGGTTGCCGTAAAATTAGCTTCGTTTAATAAGAAGCTTAATTGCATAGCAAAACAACCTGCATGTGCTGCTCCTATTAATTCTTCAGGATTGGTTCCTTTCTCTCCATCTTCAAACCTGGTTTGAAACGAATATTGTGTCTTATCAAGAACTTTACTTCCTGTAGTTAAGTGTCCTTGCCCCTCTTTTCCGCTGCCTTTCCATTCTGCCTTAGCTTTTCTTGTAAATTTCATAATGTGTGATTTAAAAGTTAAATTATTTATTTGGATGCTGTTGGATAATCTATATATCCTTTTGCACCAGATGTGTAGAACGAAACGTCATGCCATTCTGTTTACAAATTAGTTCCGAAAAAGTAAACCTTGTTTTTTAGGATTGGTCATCACATTCCGTGTTTTTTCGGCTGTGGAACTAATTTGAATATTGCTTTGAACGATTAGTGATTTATCCATTATCATCTTATTTACTAAGTTCGTGTAATTTTAAAACTGTTTTCCAATTCAGAATTTGGTGTATCAGAGTCAAAAGATGAAGTAAACAAAAAACTTACAATTTCTCCGTTAATATAGCAATCATTGTTTTTATTCCTTCTCGGTAGTTTCCCAACCGAATATTTTCGTTGGGGCTATGTTGGTTGTTGTCTCTGTTAACAGTAGGAACAGTTACTGCTGGAATACCTAATGTATTAACGAATGGTGAAATAGGAATTGATCCTCCACTCATTCGAATCATTATAGGGTCTTTTTCAAAAGAACGTTTGATTGCTCTGCTCAGCCAAACTCCAACTTCTGAGTCAAATTCGGTTCTAAAAGCTCTATAGGAAACTTCATAGGTGAAAGTAGCTACTTTTTCATTGTTTATACGTTCTTCTTTAGTTGGGATTTTATCAGTTACATAATAACCCTGATTTTCGATATGTTTTTTAATCAAACCTATTAACCTTTCTGGATCTGATTCCATGACTAACCTAATATCAATTTCTGCCTTTGCCCATCCGGGAATAATAGTGCGTACTTTTTCATCAATCCAACCTGATTGTAGTCCCCGAATATTCAGAGAGGGGTATTGAATAGCTTCTTGGTAGTACCTGCCAACTTTATCAACACTCCCTAGTTGAAGCCTTTCTCTAATCTGATTTTCATCGTCAGGTACTGCTCTTAATATTTTTTCAGTTTCAGGACTAATTGAAATTCCGTCATAGAATCCATTAATGATTACTCTTGCGTCATCATCTTTCATAGAAGCAAGAAGTTTAGAAAGTCTAAGAGCTGGATTAGGAGCATAATTTCCAAAATGACCACTGTGCTGAGCAACTACTGGGCCATAGGTAGTAAGTGAAATTGTAGCAATACCTCTTGCTCCAAAGGTTAATGTTGGCTTGTTTGTTATATGTCTTGGACCGTCAAATATAACAAGCATATCTGACTTAAGTAATTCAGCATTTTCCTTAACAGCTCTTGGAAGGTTTGGAGAACCTAACTCCTCCTCAAAATCCATGATTACTTTCAAATTATAATTAGGCTCAAAATTTTCATCCTCAATAGCATCAAGAGCAGCAAGAAACATAGCTACAGGACCTTTGGCGTCAGATGTAGATCTCGCAAAAACTCTCCAGTCATCGTCATATTCTTCAATTAAATTCCATGGTATTTCTTCCCAATTTCCACTAGAATTTTGTTTTTTTAATACTGGCTTATATGGATTTTCCTGGAACCACCTTGTTGTATCTACAGGCTGTCCGTCAATTTGAAGGTATATGAGCACCGTCTTTTTAGCATTTCTACTTTTTCTTTCTGCTAATAACAAAGGTGCTGTCTCCGTTTCTATTCTTGTAGTTGTAAAGTTTCTTGCTTGAAAAGCGTTTTTGCACCATTCAACATTTTTTTCTATGTCCTCCGGATAAAATGCATCATTTGGAATACTCAGTAGTTCCCGAAGTAATGGAAATGAAGCTTTTGCATATTTTTTAGATAATACACTCAAGTGATCTTGATTGAACTCTTGGGCGTAATTAAGAGGTGAGAATAGTAAAATAAGGGTAAGAACAATAAAACGTTTCATTGAACTTTTGTAAAAGATATTTCTCATGATAGATTAAATATTAATTGCACTAATTGAGAGCAGCTTCAGCTTTAAATATAGGCTTAATACTACTTTAGTAAATATAAAGAATTTAAGCATTGCGTTGTTGTTTGGGCTATATACCATTTTACAAATAGCACTCAAAAAGAAAACTGATTCTATTTTACCCAGGAGTTGTCTAGTAAAAACAAAACACTTTTAAAAGTTACAGCTTTTTTATAAATTACAGCCAAAGTATACTATCACAAAGCAAAGTTCTGATTTAACAAACCGCCGTATACGAGACCCCCTGCGGACTAAGGCGTGAGAAACGCACATTGGGCATTACCGCTCACGGCCGTCTACTTTATTGTGCGCGGGCTCACCTCATTCTCTGTCAACGGACAATATTGTTTGCAGTAATACATTAGCTCCATTTGTCATGTCTACTGTTTTGGTGAATTCCTTATGCGAATGGCTAATGCCGCCTACACTTGGAACGAAAATCATACCCACAGGTGCAATTGTTGCCATTTGTTGCGAATCATGACCTGCGCCACTTTGCATAAACTTCGTTCTAAGTCCAAGAGAATTTGCGGTTTCGTAGATTTTTTTTTGTAATAATTTATCTGTCAGCGCAGGTTTTGAGAAACTTGCCTCACGTGTAAAAATAATTTTCGTTTTTGTGTCAACTGCTATAGTGTCAGCGCGCTTTTCAATTTCAGTCAACAACATTTCAATTTTATCCCATGACAAATCGCGTATTTCCAAACCTAAAATAGCCTTACCCGGAACAACATTGTACGCTCCAGGCAGTGCCTGAATTTTCCCTACAGTTCCAACTTGATTTCCTGGTATACTGTTAATCACTTCGTTTACTTCAATTATTAATTTGGACGCAGCCAATAAAGCATCTTTCCTTAGCTTCATAGGAGTAGTACCTGCATGATTTGCAAAACCCTCTATCGTAATTTCACAATCCAAAATACCTACAATACCTTTAACTACACCGATTTGTAAGTTTTCACTCTCCAGAATGCCACCTTGCTCAATATGGAGTTCAAGAAATGCGTGGATGTCTCCTTTCTTGCGTATGGAATTTTGAATGTCATCATGATTACCACCAATAGCATTGATTCCATCTCCCATCACCAAACCACTCTGACTAATCTGCTTTAGTCCATTATCTGTCAATTGACCCACCATTGCCCGGCTGCCAATAAGACCTCCTTCTTCATTAGCAAAAACAATGACCTCCAGAGGGTGTTCTGTTACTATCTTATTTTCATTGAGTACTTCGATGACTTCCAAGGCACTAAGGGAGCCCAAAGTACCATCGTAGTTGCCTCCATCAGGCACCATGTCAATGTGTGAACCAAAAGCAATTGGTTTTAGTGAAGGTTTTTTTCCTTTTCGTCTGCCGATGATGTTGCCCCCACTGTCAATAGTTGGATTAAGTCCCGCATTTTTCATCAGTTGCATAAACCACGCTCTTCCCTCAATGTCGCCTTTGGTATACGCCACTCGGTAGCCGTGACCGTTTTCGTCCTGCCCAAATTTGGCCAGCTCATTAATCCGATTTTCAATACGTTGTCCGTTTGCTTTGAGATTGTTGCCAAAGAACACTGTGCTATTTGAGCCAAGTAGCCCAAATGTTGTGATCCCAAGCCCAGTCAATGTTGCGTTTTTAATAAATGTTTTTCTTTTCATATTTTTATTGGCAATCTTGTTTGTAAGATGGCTTTTATCATGTAGTTTTTATCTCCTAGAGCTTGCGCAACGGTCTCGGCTATGAGCAGTTGGGGATTTTTACATCCAAACTTTTCGGATTAGCACTGACAGTTTATTTATGTATTTACTTTTGATTTTAGCATTTAAGCCCAAATTGCTTATAGCCATTGTTAGCGGTTCGGCTTTCCAATTATCTTACATTTATTTTAATAATTTTGTTCTTCTATTGTTTTAGTAATTTCAGATTTCACTTTTCCAGTATGTTCAGTTGTTTTGGATTCTATTAGCATTACTAAACATTCATCCTTTGAAGAAACTCGATGATTTGTTCCTTTTTTTACTACATACAAATCTCCTTTTTTCATTATAAAAGTATCCCTACTTTCAACTTCCATTTTTAAAACACCTTTTATGATAAAGAATAATTCGTCTTCGTTCTCGTGGTTATGCCAAGGAATTTTCTGTCCCTTTATCTTTGCAATTTTTATATATTGGTCATTTACCTCACCTATTATTTTTGGTGAAAAATAATTTACTACTCCAATAAAAGAATCTTCAATATTCATTTTTTTATTATTTTGCTTGATATAATTTTATGACTCTGTCGCATCTACTAAAATTAGTCATAAAGTTTTAAGCTAGTTCATTTTCTAAGAAGCTAATGAGATAAATGATTTGTAGGTGGAACTTTTAGGGCTCAATAATTGGTTTACTTTATCATTCTATGGTTGCTTCTTTCGTATTTATGAATTGGGTTAAATATCATCTTACGAGTACGACCCCAAAAAGAAAACTGATTCTATTTTACCCAGGGAGTGCGGCATAGCATAGAATACACCCAAAAGTTATAGGTTTTTATATCTAGCTCTACGATTATCGTACAAATAAAGTGTTATAAAACAATAAATCATTGAAAATCATATGATTAACAAGGATTCTTGTACACCCTATGGGGCTATTTTCGAACCAAGTGTTAGATTTTTTGGAAGAGATTTAGGTTTGTATACAGAACTTGATTTACTGCCTTGATTTTTTAGGGATGCTTAATATATGAAAAGTGCTTTTTTAAGACACTTAGTAATGTTACCTTTAAAATACTTTTAGGCTTCCTTAAAAAATAAAAAAAAGTTAAATAAAAAATATATATTAAATTTGAGAAAATATAGAGTATACCATCGTAAAATAGGTTTAGTTTTAATTTTTTTCATGGTATTTGTTTCTTTCACAGGGTTTTTATTGGGCGCAAAAGATGAATTTGGTTTTAAGCCTAAAACTAATTTTATTGAAACATGACACTATCATTGATAGAATAGATTACAGACCTTCTAAGAGAATTGTTAAAGTACTTTTCAAAAGTCATTTTACAGAATTGCAAATAAACGTTCAAACTGGTGATATAGTATCTGTAAATCGAAGATTTGATGCGATCATAGAAAAATTACACGATGGTTCCATTTTTGATTTTTATTTCACAAACTCTAATATATCTAAAATAGTTTACACATTATCATTAGGGATAATTTTTATGACAGTCTCAGGTTTTTTACTTTGGTATTATCCAAAAATATAAGGCAATATGACCATTGCTGAAAAGACAAATAGCAGTGTTTATAAAAGTAAATTTATGACTTATAAGGAGGGGCTATCTTCAAACCAAGTGTTGGATTTTTTAGCGCCTAAATAAGAGAGAAGGTCAATGTAATTAATATTTAAGCAAACATTCGAGCGTTTAAAACTTGTTTCGTTTCATCACTGTAACTAGCAAACCCATTTCATATTTTACTCCCTTTTTCGGTAAGTTTAGGATGTATTTTATTTAATTAAAACTGATAACGTACACTTAATGCGATGTCAGAATTAATCCCGTTATATAAATTACTGAAACCCAGTTCTGGTCTATAATCTAAAGAGATTAAAATTGGAGCTTTAAAATTATATTCAATTCCTAAATCTCCCGTACCAAAGAAAAAGGCTTCCGAAGTAGTAGTAGTAGTAGTTTCTTTTTCTTTCCAACTACCTACACCAGCACCTACACCAGCATACCAATTGAATCTATTTTCAAAATTCCAAACCCATTGATAAATACCAGTTGCTTTAAAAGAATCAAAGTTCTTATTATTACGCAACCCTAAATTGATCTCTAATCGATTATTTTCAGTCATTCTATGTTGATAAGAAATTTCCCCACCTATGCCGCTATTATCTCCAAAACGAATACCTATCGCATTTTCTGAAATTTCTTGTGCATTTACAGTAAAAAATGCGGCAAGTATTAAACCAGTAATTAATAATATTTTTTTCATGATTTTTATTGAAATTTAATTCTAATGCTATTATAACGTACTTACTAAACTAAATTGTGTCAAAATTATATCTTTGTATTTTGACACAATTTAAACCTAAAGTAATCGCAAAGCAAATATTAGTCATAGAAGATGAGCCCAATGTTGCGGCATTTATAAGCCAAGGTCTTAAAGAATCTGGTTATAAGGTCTTCGTTGCCTATGATGGTACCAAAGGATTGGAATTGTTGAGACAAAAGGAAATTGATTTGGTGGTCTTAGATATAATATTACCAAGTATGGACGGCCTTGAAGTAGCAAAAAGAATTAGGCAGCTTGGTTATGAAAGTCTTCCAATCATTATGCTCACAGCATTGGGTACAACTGAAAACATCGTAAAAGGTTTAGATGCTGGAGCAGATGACTATTTGATGAAACCATTTAAATTTAAAGAGCTTTTGGCAAGAATTCGTGCACGAACCAGAAAAAAAGAAATCTCTGGAAACAGCAATCGGATATTAACAATAGAAGATTTAGAGTTGGATATGGACGCAAAGATTGTAAAAAGGGCAGAAAAAGAAATAAAGTTGACCTCTACCGAGTATAGATTACTTGAGTATTTACTCAAAAACAGGAATAGGGTTTTGAGCCGTGTTGATATACTTGAGAATGTATGGGATATTAATTTTAATATGGGTACTAACGTTGTAGACGTTTATGTCAACTACCTCCGAAACAAAATAGACAAGAAATTTGAAACTAAACTTATACACACAGTAATAGGAATGGGTTACATACTAAAAGCACAATAATTTATTTATGCAATTAAGAACAAAAATCACATCAATTTTCATAGGGTTGACGAGCTTGTTCTTGACAGGTATTTTCATACTTATATATTTTGTTTCAAAAACCTATACAGAAAGTGAATTTTATCTACGGTTAAGTCAAAGAGCTACCATTGCTGCCCAAGCATACTTAGATGCAGATGAATTGAACATTGACATTTATGATGACATCCGGATTCGCCACTTAATGACCTTACCAAATGAAAAAGAGATAATTTACCGTGTTGATGCTGAACGTAAAGTTGCATTGACAAAACTTGACAAATCCTTGCCTGAGCGTTTCTACAAAAAAATATTTGACACGGAATATGCAGAATTAAAGAAAGATAATTATTATTATACAGGCTTGCTGTTTTACGATAATGAAGGAGATTTTATAGTAGTGCTTTCTGCAACTGATCTTTATGGTTTTGAGAAATTGGATAATTTAAGAAATACACTTATCATCGCATTCTTTATAAGTATCCTTTTTATATTTATACTCGGAAGAGTCTATGCAACGCAAGCTTTGAGTCCAATTTCTAAAATCATTAAAGAAGTTAACTCTATTCGTGCTGAAAATTTATCGTTCCGTTTGGGTACAGCCAATGGAAATGACGAACTTGGCCAGCTTGCAAAAACCTTCAACAATATGTTGGACCGGTTGCAGATTTCTTTTGACCTTCAAAGCAACTTCATTAATAACGCATCTCACGAGCTTAGAAATCCACTTACTGCAATATTAGGACAGACTGAGATTGCGCTTAACAAAGTAAGGAGTAAAGAAGATTACCTTTCTATACTTAAAAACATAGAACTTGAAGCATCAAGGCTTGATTTTTTGGTGAATGGATTATTGAAACTTGCCAAAACAGATTTTGATTCTAAGGGGATTATTATTGAACCCATACGTCTCGATGAGTTAATTTTAGACATTAAAAAAAATATTGATACATCTATTCCTGAAAATCAAATAGAACTGGATTTTGAAGAATTGCCAGCAAACGAAAACGCAATAACACTTTTGGGTAGCGAATCACTCTTAAAAGTTGCATTCGGAAATATATTAGAGAATGCTTGTAAATTTTCGGACAATAAAAAAGTCTGTATAAAGGTGTTTTCTGACACCAGCTCTATCTTACTAACAATTAGAGATGAAGGTGTTGGAATACCAGAAAGTGAGCTGAAAAATATTCATGAACCTTTTTTTAGAGCCTCTAATGTAAGAGGGATAGAAGGTTTTGGATTTGGACTTCCACTTGCTTATCGGATCATTAAAATGCATTCGGGCGAAATACGTGTCCTTTCCCAAATAGACAAAGGAACACTCGTTAAAATAAAACTACCCAATAAGAACACTACCCAAAACTTTTAAGGAGTATTTAAAATTCTAATCTCATTTTAATCTGGCTCTTATAACACTCTAACAAGTGGTCACTATGTTTACTCAAAAATTAGAAAATGAGAAATATACTTATTCCCACAGATTTTACAATTGAATCCTTACAGCTTATTGAGTACGCCCTTTTAAACTTTCCAAACACAAAGCTGAATATTGTTTTAATTGCGGGCTTTAGATTACCAGATACACGCTGGGCAGTTTTTCATTTTAGCGAAAGTAAGCAAATTAGAATGCAGCTTAGCGAAGAATTTATTGAAGCAAAGCATCTTATTATCCGTGAACATAAAGAGGCTATTGAAAATATAACTTTTCAATTGTTTAGTGGTGTAAATTCATTTGCCTTTCAGAACTTTTTAGAGCAACTACACGTTGACGATGCCGTCATACCTAAAGGCAATACATTGTATTGCCCAAACAGAAAATGGTTTGATACCACAAGGCTTATCAAAAAGAACGTAAAAAATATCATTGAAGTTCGTGTTGAACTTAAGGAAGAAGTCCCCCAAAAAAAATACTCATTAATAAGTCTTTTTAATTTGTAGAAAAAATTAAAAAATTAAAAATATTTAACTTACAATAGTTATGAAAAATTTTTCAACAAAATATTTTAAGTCCGATGTAAAGTCTGGACTGGTCGTCTTTTTAGTTGCGCTCCCTTTATGTTTGGGTATTGCCCTTGCAAGTGGTGCGCCTTTATTTTCAGGTATTATTTCTGGAGTTGTCGGTGGAATTGTAGTCGGTTTACTAAGCGGGTCACAACTAAGTGTTTCTGGTCCAGCAGCAGGTTTGACGGCTATTATTTTAGTAGCAATAGCAACTTTGGGGTCTTTTGAAGCATTCTTATTGGCAGGATTTTTGGCGGGAGTCATTCAAATTATTTTGGGATTTGTAAAAGCTGGAGTGCTTTCCAATTATCTGCCATCTAATGTCATAGAGGGAATGTTGGCAGCCATTGGAATAATTATAATTTTATCACAGCTACCTCACGCACTCGGTTTTGACGAAATGCACGAGGGCGATTATTGGTTTGTAAATGCAGCGGGCGACCACCAAATTTTCACAACCTTGGCAAATACCATCAATTTCATCCATCCGGGTGCTGTTGTTGTAGTCTTGATATCTTTGGCAATTCTGATAGCCTTCTTAAAAGTTCCGTTTTTAAAAAGGTTAAAATCTATTCCAGGAGCTTTGGTTGCCGTATTGGCGGGTATAGGGATAAATGAAATTTTTAAAGCAACAGGTTCATCTTGGGCAATAAGCCAAAAACATCTTGTTAGTCTTCCTATACCAGAATCTATGACTCAGTTTTTGAATCAATTTAGTTTACCAGATTTTGCTCAAATTGGAAATACTGAAATTTGGGTAGTTGCAGTTACAATTGCTGCCGTTGCAAGTATCGAAACATTATTGTGTATTGAAGCTGCAGATAAATTGGACCCATTGAAGAGATATACAAACACAAATAGAGAGTTGAAGGCGCAAGGTATAGGTAATATGCTTAGTTGTCTGATAGGAGGAATTCCTATTACTTCTGTAATCGTACGGACTTCTGCAAACATAAATTCTGGTGGTAGAACCAAAATTGCAGCAATATCGCATGGTATATTTTTAATGGCCGCGGTACTTGCCATTCCATTTTTATTGAATAAGATTCCATTGGCATCCCTTGCGGCAGTTTTATTGGTAATTGGCTATAAACTGGCAAGTCCCCAAAAATTTGTTTATATGTGGCGCAACAGTAAAAAATTCCAATTTATACCTTTTGCGGTGACGGTTGTTGCAATAGTGATGACAGACTTATTGATTGGTGTAGGAATAGGTCTCGCGGTTAGTATTTACTTTATTTTGCGAGGAAATATTAAGTTAGCTTACTTCTTTAAAAGAGACAAGCATAATGAAGGCGAAACCATAAATATAGAATTGGCACAAGAAGTGTCATTTCTAAATAAAGCTGCCATAAAACAGACTTTCGCTCACTTACCTGAAGGAAGTAAGGTAACAATCGATGCATCGAGCACTGTTTATATTGACCACGACGTACTTCAGATGATTAAGGAATTTTTTATTGAAGGTGCGGAAGAAAGAAAAATTTCTGTGCAGCTTATTGGTTTTCGAAAAGAATATAAGATAGATAATTCTAAAACCCACGTTACATCAGTAGTTTCAGATAATGGCGACTTTGTTTCGCCCAATGTGGTTACGAATGGCACAAAAGTTCCTTCCAATATTTTAAAAGTCAGAGAATTGACAGAAGTCTAACTTCGGTTAAAGCTTTGGCAGAAACAGCTCTTTTATTTTTTTTGTGCTTTGGCAGCAGCGTTTGGAAAAAATAAATATGCTGTTTTATCTGTTGGAGATTAGCACGATGATTAATTGGATACACACATTTTTCTCAGCATGTTCGTTTAGGCACATAGGTTACAAAGTTGAAGCCAGGTTCTGTAGTATCTACTAGATTCATACATAAAGTTTTAAGCTAATTCATTTTTTAAGAAGCTAATGAGATAAATGATTTAAAGGGGATGCTTAATATATGAAAAGTGCTTTTTTAAGACACTCAGTAATGTTAGCTTTAAAATACTTTTAGGCTTCCTTAAAAAATAAAAAAAAGTTGAATAAAAAATATATATTAAATTCGAGAAAATATAGAGTATACCATCGTAAAATAGGTTTAGTTTTAATTTTTTTCATGGTATTTGTTTCTTTCACAGGGTTTTTATTGGGCGCAAAAGATGAATTTGGTTTTAAGCCTAAAACTAATTTTATTGAAACATCACCTTTAAATGAATGGATTTCTTTAATTCAATTAGGTTCTATTTCTAAAGATTATGTTTATAATCAATTGAAACTTGACACTATCATTGATAGAATAGACTACAGACCTTCTAAGGGAATTGTTAAAGTACTTTTCAAAAGTCATTTTACAGAATTGCAAATAAACGTTCAAACTGGTGATATAGTATCTGTAAATCGAAGATTTGATACGATCATAGAAAAATTACACGACGGTTCCATTTTTGATTTTTATTTCACAAACTCTAATATATCTAAAATAGTTTACACATTATTATTATCATTAGGGATAATTTTTATGACAGTCTCAGGTTTTTTACTTTGGTATTATCCAAAAAAAATAAAAAAAATAAGGCAATATGACCATTGCTGAAAAGACAAATAGCAGTGTTTACAAAAGTAAATTTATGACTTATAAGGAGGGGCTATCTTCAAACCAAGTGTTGGATTTTTTAGCGTCTAAATAAGAGAGAAGGTCAATGTAATTAATATTTAAGCAAACATTCGAGCGTTTAAAACTTGTTTCGTTTCATCACTGTAACTAGCAAACCCATTTCATATTTTACTCCCTTTTGCGGTAAGTTTAGGATGTATTTTATTTAATTAAAACTGATAACGTACAATATCAATGTCAATATGTACCCAAATAATGCTCCGCCAATTACAATAAATGCGCTGTTCATTTTCTTAAAGACAAAAACACATATTAGGCTTATAGCCGCAATCAGAATTGTTCGCCAATCAGTTAAAGTTTCTTTTCCCATTTCTATACAAACTGCTACAATAACTGCAACTGCTGCAATATTTACGGCATCTAAAAATGCAGAAAATATTCTTGATTTCCGCATTTTTGGAACAAATGGATTTAATATAGAAACAAAGATAAATGATGGAAGAAATATTCCAATGGTTGCTGCAATTGCTCCCCAAAAACCACCTAATTGCCAACCGATAAATGTAGCGGTAGATAAAACTGGTCCAGGCGTAAATTGTCCAACCGCTACTGCATCTATCAATTCTTGTCTGGTTAGTAATCCCGTAGTAACTAATTCCGCATCTAAAAAGGCAAATAATACATAGCCACTTCCATAAAGTAATGCACCTACTTTAAAGAAAGTCCAAAGGATTTTCAGGGTGCTTGGTGTTAATGCAACTCGCATTAAAACGAGCGGAGTAAAACTGTTTAGATTGTCCTTGGAGTTTCGGATGAAATATAAAATCAATCCCAATAATCCACAGGCAAACAAGGCTAAAATTTCATTTACTCCAAGCAAACAGGTAATCAAAGTTAACGCACCTAAAACCCCAAGTTCCACATTTTTTAGTGCTTTTTTACCAAGTCTGTAAATCGCTCCAAGAATGATAGCAATTACAGCTGGCTTTATTCCGTAAATAAAAGGTTCAACTTTAGGTAATTGTCCATATTGCTGGTATAGCCAAGCAAAAACCATTGTAATAACTACAGCAGGAAACACAAAACAAGCTCCTGCAATAATCAACCCTTTCCAACCTGCTCTTTCGTGTCCACAGTGCATTGTCATTTCGGTGGAATTTGGTCCTGGAATTAAATTGGTTGCTCCTACTAAATCAAGAAAATGCTGGGGCGTCATCCATTTTCTTTTTTTAACGACCTCATCTTCCATCATTGCTATATGAGCTGCAGGACCTCCAAAAGCAATGCTTCCTAATTTAAAAAAAAGTTTTGCTACTTCTTTTAAATTTTTATTCATTTTTTGAAAGTTTTTTATCAATTGAACAATCCCCACCGCCTTTAATAATCAAAAAAATACTTCCCAAAAGCATTGACAAATCTGTTCTACTACCGTGCATCATTACCCAAATACCATCATTGACTAAAACTTCTGATTTTGTGGTTGCAATGGCGACCAACATAATAATGAGCGTTGGAATACTTGCCAATCTTGTAAATAAGCCAAGTAAAATCAATGTACCACAAACAATTTCGACCGCACCTACAAATGAACCAAGAAATTCAGGTAATGGAAGTCCAATTTTTTCAAATCGGCCTGCACCCCGAATGACTGGAAATAAGAATTTTTGAATGCCTTCTGAAAGGAAAATTGAACCTACCATCAAGCGAATGAGAATGGTGGTTTTGGAATTGTCTGAATTAATTATTTTTTGGAACATTTCTGGTAATTTTTTTATTAAAATAGGATTGTATACTTTATGAATTGGAGCTACTATCAAAGCTATTGGGATACTTAAAATAGCTGGAACTGATATTTCTGTCGGATAATGAAAGTTAAGGTTAACTTTATTAACACTAACAAAAATTGCCCAATGAATAAGGATGAAAGATATCTATTTCAATTTGTCAAGGGCTACCAAATTCAGGTAGAATGCCAATGAAAACAGATTAATAGTGTGAGAAGATATAAAACCAAGGTTACCTCCTCTATAAATTGTAGTTACTGCATCGTGTAATAGTCCGCAAAATATGAACGTGAACAATAAGGCAACTGTAACAGGTAAAATTCTTTTCAGAGGTTTATATATGTATTTCATATCTCAAATGTATTAGTTTGAAATTTAAAATATCACTCCGAACTTATTGGGGGCTAAAGTAGTTAGCTGTTTGTCATAATGAAGCACAACGTTTTGAGTAAGCGGTCGTTTTAATGCCACATATACAAAGTCGGGGTGTCGTGTTTTAATCTAAATGGCCTATTCACTTTCTTTCCAATGTAAAAACCATTTTTCACCGGCAAACACCAAAATAATTCCGATTGCTGAAACAATGACCACGAAAATGTCCGTAGTTGCTTTAATCCATAAAAAAGCTATTAATACTATTAAGTCGAGTAATAGTGCTGATATTAGAATCACTCCATTTGCTTTTACTTCTTTTCTCAGATGTTTAAATATCCCCCAATGGACAATTATATCCATAACTAAGTAAAAAATAGCTCCTATGGAGGCAATACGTGATAAGTCAAAGAAAACGGTTAGAGTTATAGCAATGACTACAATATAGATTAGCATATGTTTTTGAATACTTCCTGACATTCCCAAATGGCTGTGTGGAATAAGCTTCATATCAGTAAGCATAGCTGTCATACGAGACACCGCAAAAATGCTGGCAATGACCCCTGAAATTGTAGCTATTATGGCTATTCCTACCGTGAAATAAAGACCATAATTACCAAAAGCAGGTCTTGCCGCTTCTGCTAAAGAGTAGTCCTTTGCTTTTACTATTTCTGAAATCGTTAGGCTGGAATTTACTGAAATTGCCACTAAAAAGTAGACTACTGTGCAAATGATTAATGAAAGAATGATTGATCGTCCTACATTTTTATGGGGTTTGGTGATTTCTCCACCACTATTCGTAATGGTTGTAAATCCTTTATAAGCCAATATTGAGAGCGCAATAGCTCCTATATAACTAGCTGCTGAATAGTTATTTACATCAATTGATGCAGGTAGAATATCACTTATAGTAAACTGGGCAGCCCAAAGACCTCCAATAGCAAACACAATAATGCCAACAATTTTTAAAACGGCCATAAATTGAGAAGTCTTTCCAATCACTTTATTACCTGATACATTAATGAAGTAAGCAAGTATTAGTAAAGCTACTCCCAGCACAGGTATCCATAAATCCTTGTTAGTTATATCAAAAAGCTGCATGGTATAGGACCCAAATGTTCTGGCCACTAAGCTTTCATTGATAATCATAGAAAGCGCCATCAATACTGATGCTGCAGCCGTTAAAGTAGTTTTACCATAAGCTTTCATCAAAATCATGGCAATACCACCCGCTGAGGGATATGCATTCGAAACTTTGATATACGAATAAGCACTGAAACCAGAAATCATGGCACCGAGTATAAAAATATATGGAAACCATGATCCAGACAATTCGGCTACCTGACCCAAAAGAGTGAAAATACCTGCTCCAATCATAACTCCTGTACCGAGCGCCACAGCACCTTTAAAGGTTAAGCTATCTTTTTTGTAATTGTCCATATATTTTTTATTCAAATCTCGATTTATCAACATGCACCCCAATGTAGTACTAAACTTACGGATAAGCATATATCTACTTTGCTATTTCCTAAAAATAGAAGGGATATTTATTGTTTTAAAAGTTTTTGCAACTATGTGAATTTGATTTTCAAATTGTTTTTATGAACTCAAACTTTTGATTTATAAAACCTAGGAAAGCGAAAAATAAGCATGGAGTAGAACGAGAAAAGGTTGTTGGGCAGTGGCTCAAAGTCCAATCTTAACACTACAATTACTATCGTAAGACTTAAGAAAAGAAGTTATAATGCATTGTTGGAAATTTACACTTTGTTGAAATCTTTGGTTTACGCACCGCTGTATATAAAAACCTTACATACTTTGGTGTGAGAGGTGTACCTTAAGCATTAACGCTCAAGGCCGTCTACTTGGTTAGCTGCTGTACTTTCCAAATTCAAAATATTTTGTTAGACCATTTTTGTCAGTTGTTTTATTGAACATCAATTATTTTTGTGCATGTAAAAATCTTCATTAATTTTTAATTTGTTTAGTCCAAATGCATTGATATTTTAAAAAAACCGTCACTACAGTTTATTCTTTCCATACAATCGGTTGTAGTACAATGCTGCAATACCACCTATAAAAGAAAATAAAGCCAACATCCAAAAAACATGTTGATGCCCTTTGGCGCCTGGTGAGTTCTCTAAGAGATATCCTATCGCTGGCCCTGCGAATATATCTGGAGTAAAGCCTACCAGAGATATAAGGCCAACTGTAGTTCCTGTAAGAATCAAGGGTATTTCTCCTTTCTCCATAACTGCAAAGTATAGAGAACGTGCAGCGTACACTCCAGACGCCACGACTAATATCGATATAAAAAATAAAGCGGTTTTCGAATCAGAAATCAAACCAAGAGCGAACAATAATGCTCCTAAGAATGAAAAAATAAAACCAACAACTAAACAGTAGGTGGTTTGTGAGCGGTCTGCCAATACCCCGATTAAGATTCCAACGACAGGGCGAATAAATAGCAAAAAAGTTCCTACCTGGGCTGACTGTACTTGGTCATATAACATAACGTCCTGGGCAAACAGCGAAAACACATCTGTGATTTTATAGCCGACATATGCACATAGAATAATAATCATCAGCAACCATACGGAAGGCAAACGTAACACTTCTTGAATTTGTTGTATCGTTATTTTTTCCAGGACGATCTTCTTTTCTGTTTCACAATCTAATTTCATAAAGAACCACACCAATATACCAACGAAAACAACTACACCAGTGGACACCAGGACAACCTGCTTAAAGGCTGCTCTGCTTCCAGAGATTGTCAACTCGGAAACTTCTGAAGTAATGAATAATGAAAAAATAAGTACGCCCATAGCTCCAAAAAGAGCTCCCACTAGGCCGCGTCCACCGTCTAAAAAGCCAAATGCCTTGCCTTGCGATTTATATCCACCCCAAATCCGAGTAGCCTTAATCATCGGAGCCCAGAATAAAAAAATGGTTGTAAAACCCCAATAACCATAAATTATTTTTAATACTGTATAACTAGGAAATGTAGCATAGACCAGTCCTCCTAAAGCAGTCATCCATAGTGACATTGAAATCAATTTTCCTGGAGGAAACGTATCGGCTAAGGGACCTCCAAAGAGATAAGATAACAAGGCTACAATGCCATATATGGAGAAACACAGTCCTAATTGAAGGTTGTCCAGGCCAAAAGCTTCAAGCACAGTAGGCCTAAAGACTCGAGAGAGAACAAATGGAAGAATAAATACAGACTCTCCAGCCAAAATAAGTAGTAAAAGAAAGTGCCAAGGGACTTTTTTCATGAGATAGTATTCTTCCTTTTAAATTAAATAAATACAACCAATTTCTATTATGATAGCTAACGTCTAGGCTATTATTAGTTCGGGATTAAAAGGCGATAACCTTCCTATTAAGGACTTGGTCGAAACTTTTTATTTTGTTTTATCTTTTCAATTATAAAGCCAAATCAAAAAGATTTGGCAGACTTGCTTTAAAACTCTATACTTTGAGTTAAGCAACAAAACCATTATTAATTATAGCCATTATTGACATTTAGTTTTTCTGCCACAAATGAATAAATTAGTTTTCGATTCGGAACGTTTTTTTATCCTTTCCAACACCCTTAATTGTTAGAGATTTCCACTCTTTTGGAAGAATGGGGTTTTTTTGAATAATTCCATTATCAGTAAATTCAAGTCCCCCAAAACCAAACAATACACTTTGTAACATTCCACCTGCACCAGTTGCAAAGTACGAAAAGTTAGAAGTTGCTACCTCTGATAAAGCACCAAAAGGAGCTTGTTGATTAGGCACGTAGCTTTCCTTGAAAAGTCTGTATGCATTAGTTACATCACCTTGTCTTGCATACAATACTGAAAAAATAGATTTGCTCATCGCCGGGCCTTCTTTTGATATTTTTGATTCGTAATATTTTAAATCTTTAATTATGGATTCCTTATCACTTACAATATTTAAAGGATATGAAAGTAAGTTTACATCTGCTTGTTTAATTATTTCACCATTATAATTTTCGTGTTCTTTAGTGGTACCATCTTTAAGTTTTAGGATATTAATCTTTTCTGCTACTAATTCCCAATCTGGGTTTGGAGTAACTCCAATTTCCATCGCGGCTTTGGTTGTAAAATTTAAAGCAGTAATAGCAGCTCCGTTAGTAAAAGCGTTGTCATTAACGTTTGGTGCAAATTCATTAGCGCCAACAACATTCTTAATTGAGTAACTGCCGTCATCATTTGAAGTAACTCTGCTTACCCAAAAGTCGGCCACCTCTTTCATTAAAGGATATCCTTTTTCAACTAACCATTTTTTATCTTTAGTAACACGATAATAGTTCCAAAATGCAATCCCGATATCTGCTGTTATGTGATGTTCAAATGGGCCTGTAAGAGCAAAAGGTGGCGTTGCCTCCTCTCCAGTGTCATCACTTTCCCAAGGAAACATTGCACCTTGATATCCGTAATTTACAGCTCTCTTTTTTGCAGGTTCTAATAGGTCAGAACGATAATTAACTAAAGAACGAGCTATATCTTGATTAAGCATTAGCAACGGCGGAAACATCCATAATTCGGTGTCCCAGAATATATGTCCGTTATACGGTGTTTGTAAAGAAAGCCCCATGGGAGCGATACTTAAATCAGAATCTCCACGACTAAATGCATATAAATGATATAGTGCTAAACGAACGTCCTGTTGCGATTGTAAATCACCTTCAATAATTATATCTCCTTGCCATAATGTATTCCATTGTGCTTTATGTTGAGCCAATAAAACTTCTTTTGAGTTTAATAAATTAAAAATTACCATCCTTTCTGATTCTGACTTTGGGTCAGAAAAATTCTTAGTAGTACACTGAGCACCTGTCCAGGCAAAATCTAAATTTTCATTTTTCTTTATTTTATAATCAAACGATAAGGTATTTTCATAATTGGAAATAACAGTATGAGCTAACTCTGGCCTTTGATTTTCTCTAGAAGAGTTTATTTTATGCCATATGAATGTAGCCGATGTGCTAACAAGATGTTTGCCAAACGGACTCTTTGCAATGGATTGTAAAATTGGCATTGTGGTTTCTATGTCTTTTAATATTTGAAAGGTATTTGTTGGAGTTTGATACTCTTTTGGAGTTAATATTTTTCCAATAACTTTTAAATCAATTTCTTTAATAGCATGTACACTAATATCTATATAACCAGTATATTGTAAATTACGAAGTGCGTATATGGTACAAGACACCTTCGCTTTGTCTTTGTATGTAAATTCTGTGATAAACGCAGCACTTTCCATATCCATAGTTTGCTGCCAGTTTGAGATATTCCCTTCTATAATTTTTTCACCATCAATATACATATCAAGGTTTCCGAAATTCATACCGTGAAGTATCTGACTTACTTTAAGGTTAGGGTCCACATCATAGACATTGTTTAGTACAACGTGTTGGATTTGAAGAGGCTTTGAAGAAGTCAGCATACCTATTCTACCATTTGCAACAGCAATTCCTGTATAATCAGAATTGTCCTTTGTACTTATATGCCAGCCGTCATTTTGAGCAGTTAGATATGAACTTGAAATAAGAAATAATATTAAAAGTATTTTTTTCATTAGTGTTTGTTTTAAATAAATGCCAATTTATGGTTAAGCTGGTTCTGTCGCATTTATTAATTAATGTCAATATTTACGATAAATTCAATAAAAATATAAAAATATATTACATTCTTAAAGTTCGCAGCAAAGGTCTAAAAACAGCCTTGATTATGACAGATGCGACAGCACCCCAATGACAGGAAAATTCCTGAGAATAGTATGTTTTTTTAAAAAAGTTCTTTTAGATATTTTAGATCCGATTTAGCTATGTCAATGACTTCAGCAGTTTTACCATTTATCATGAGCTTGGTCATCGAATTGGCCATTCCTATCACTTGTTCGAGCTTGATGGTTGGAGGCATTGCCAAGGCTTCTGGATCTGTAAAAATATTGATGATTGCAGGACCATCGTGATTAAAGCCATTGCGTAATGCCTGTTCTACATCTTTGGGTTCTTTCGCTTCCCAAGCAGCAATATTCATGGCTTCGGCTAGTTTTACAAAATCTGGGTTTACCATATCGGTTTGCCAATCGACATAACCTTCTACTCTCATTTCCAACTTTACCATACCCAAGCATCTGTTGTTGAATATGACTATTTTAACAGGTATTTTATATTGGCTAATGGTCATTAGATCGCCCAAAAGCATTGTGATACCACCATCTCCACAAAAGGCAATTACCTGTCTATTTGGGTGTGAAAGTCCGGCTCCCATAGCCATTGGCATAGCATTGGCCATAGAGCCATGATTAAATGAACCTGTGAGATAACGATTTTTTCCAGCCTTTAAATAACGTGCAGCCCATACGGCACTCATACCTGTATCTACGGTAAAAATGGCATCGTCATTGGCAATTTTATCTATCAAGTAAGCCACATATTCCGGATGAATGTGTTTCTCTTTTCCTTTTTCCCTGACATAGCTATCATACTTTTCTTCAACCTCCTGATGCATGCTGCGCAACCTATCTAAAAAATCTGTACAGGACTTCTTCTCTACCATTGGTAAAAGTTCATGGATGGTGGATTTAATATCACCACAATAGCCATAATCCACTTTGCCTCTGCGTCCAAGTCTTTCCGGTTTGGTGTCAATTTGAATGATTCTGCATTTTTCGGGTAAGAATTCGCTATACGGAAAATCTGTTCCCAGCATCACCAGCACGTCAGCCTTGTGCATGGCTTCAAAACCCGATTTATTGCCTAACAAACCATTTAAGCCAACAGCAAACGGATTGTCTTTGCGTTCAAAGAATATTTTTCCTCTAAAGCTATAGCCCAATGGGGACTGCAATTTCTCAGCCAATTGCATTACCTCATCCACTGCATAGCGGCATCCATGGCCAGCATAAAGCATGACTTTTTCATGGGAATTGATAACATCAGCGAATTCTTTTAGATGTACTTCACTGGGTAATACTTTTGGCTCTGTGTAAAAATTCTTGCCGGCCGAATACACGTCCTCAATTTCAGCACTCGCTACATCTCCCGGTAAGCCTAAAACTGCCACACCTTTTTGACTGATTGCATGTTGAATAGCTGTTTGCAATCCATTCATGGCTTGTTTGGGTGTACTGGCCATAAATACATATTTAGAACAGTCTTGAAATAAATACTCAGGTCGTGTTTCTTGAAAATTTTCAAGCCCCATTTTCTCCGTATGTATGGTAGAGGCAATTGCTATTACGGGGTTACCAGCTCTATTGGCGTCATATAATCCGTTGACGAGATGCACATGTCCGGGACCACTGCTACCCATACAACAACCAATACCATTTAACTCCGCTTCCATGGATGCGGCATATGCTCCCGCCTCTTCGTGCCTTACATGAATCCATTGTAATCTTCCATCCCTTCTCACAGCATCATTTATAGGATTTAAACTATCGCCAGTAATTGCATAAATACGTTTTACACCTGCTTCTACAAGCATTTCTACTAAATAATCTGATACGTTTTTGGACATGAATATTTTTTATTTATTTATTGTTGTTATTTTAATTAGCTTCAACGTAGTGCTATGATTAGTGGCTCCTTTTCAGGCTAATTATTTTGGGCCATTAATTATAACGTGTGTTATTGGCCGTTTTATTTTAATTTTTATCTATTCTAAAATTAATAATAAAATAAGGGACCCGTTCTAATTGCCCAACACAAAAACGACTTTTTTCTAAGATTCCCCATAACTATGTTTTATGTAAATGGCATGGAACGTAAACGCAGTTGTGGGAAACGTACTAGCAAGTATACATCTACTAATATATGATGTTTTTTATTGTTTTAAAAGTATTTACAGTTATGTGACTGTGATTTTCAAATTGTTTTTATGAAATCAAAGCTTAAATTTATAAAACCCATTATAGTCTAAAAACAAAAAACCTCCAACTAATTAAAGTTGGAGGTTTTTAAAATGTACTCGAGGCGGGAATCGAACCCGCACATCCGAAAATACTGGATTTTGAATCCAGCGCGTCTACCAATTCCGCCACTCGAGCAAATGTTGCAGAAACTTTAAATAGCGTTCCTACAAATAAGGAAGGCAAAAGTAGAAAATAAATTGAGATTCTTCTTAAAAAAATTAAACATTTCACTGTGGCAACTGAAATAAATGTATAAATTTGCAGCTCCTTAATTGTAAGGAAGTTAGTAGGAAACCAACAAGTATTTAAGTATGTCATATACCCCACCAGAACCTAAAATCTTTGCTTGTACTCAAAGCCAAGTATTGGCAGAGAAGATTGCAAAATCTTTTGGTAGCCCATTGGGTAATGTGATTACTTCAAAGTACAGCGATGGAGAATTCCAACCTTCTTTTGAGGAGTCTGTTCGTGGTTCTAGGGTTTTTTTAGTGGGTTCTACCAACCCAAGCTCTGAAAATTTAATGGAAATGCTATTAATGTTAGACGCAGCAAAAAGAGCATCGGCCAGACATATTACGGCAGTGATGCCGTATTTTGGATGGGCCAGACAAGACAGAAAAGACAAACCTAGAGTGCCTATTGCTGCAAAATTGGTGGCTAAAATGTTAGAAGTAGCTGGAGCCACTAGAATTATTACTATGGATTTGCACGCAGACCAAATTCAAGGGTTCTTTGAAAAACCAGTAGATCATTTATTTGCCTCTACCCTATTTCTACCATATTTGAAAAACTTGAATTTAGACAACCTCACTATAGCCTCTCCAGACATGGGTGGGTCTAAAAGAGCTTACGCCTATTCTAAAGCCTTAGAGAGTGATGTAGTGGTCTGTTATAAGCAAAGAGAAAAAGCCAATATTATTTCTCATATGGAACTGATTGGAGAAGTCACAGGGAAAAATGTAGTTTTGGTAGATGACATGGTAGACACAGCTGGTACCCTTACAAAGGCAGCAGATTTAATGATAGACCGTGGCGCACTTAGTGTAAGAGCAATAACTACGCACGCTATACTATCTGGTGACGCCTATGAGAAAATTGAAAAATCAAAACTGACGGAATTAATTGTAACAGATTCAATTCCTCTAAAACAACAAAGCGAAAAAATAAGAGTTATTGGTTGTGCAGATCTTTTTGCAGATGTCATGCAAAGAGTACACACCAACACCTCTATTAGCTCAAAATTTTTAATGTAAGAACGTTCCGAGGGGAACTATTTATTAATAATTAAAACAAGAAAATGAAATCTATTACAATTAAAGGATCAAAAAGAGAAAGCGTGGGCAAAAAATCAACTAAGGCCTTACGTAATGCTGGATTGGTTCCTTGCGTTATTTACGGAGGGGATAAGCCTGTGCATTTTTCATCAGAAGAATTTGCATTTAAACCATTAGTTTACACTCCAAACGCTCACACAGTGAGCATAGATTTAGGAGACGGAAAAACTATCGATGCCGTACTACAAGACATTCAATTTCACCCTGTAACAGATAAAATTCTTCATATAGATTTCTATGAATTATTTAGTGACAAGCCTGTAACTATGAATATTCCTGTTCAATTAGAAGGAATGTCTCCAGGGGTTAGAAACGGTGGGCGCCTGTTGTTTAGAAAGCGTAAGTTAACTATTAAGGCATTGCCTGCAGACTTGCCAGATTTCTTTACTGTAGATATTTCTAAGTTAAAAATTGCTGGTACTATTACGGTAGCTACTTTATTAAATGATAAGATTACTTTCTTACACCCAGATTCTACTGCTATTATTCAAGTAAAAGCATCTAGAAACGTTCTTACTGGAGATGAAGAAGAAGAAGGAGGAGAAGAAGGCGCTACTGAGGCTGCTACTGATGAGGCTACTGCAGCTGAATAATTTTCTAAACAATGTATTTAAAGCATTCCAAGCCTTAGGTTTGGGATGCTTTTTTTTTATTTTTACAAGCTAAGAACTACCATCCAAAAAGGGTATGAAAAAATTTTTAATTGTTGGTTTAGGAAATATTGGATCTGAGTATGCAGAGACCAGGCATAATATCGGTTTTAAAATAGTAGAGGTCATGGCGCAAAAACACGAGTGCGCCTTTGAAACTGTAAAATTGGGGGATCTGTGCACTATTAAAATAAAAGGAAGAAGCCTGCTATTATTAAAACCAAGCACTTATATGAACCTCAGCGGAAAAGCGGTATTGTATTGGATAGAGAAGGAAAATATTGCTTTAGAAAATGTCCTTATTATTACAGATGACATACACCTGTCTTTTGGAAGCATCCGGCTAAAGGCTAAAGGGTCTGACGGAGGACACAATGGGCTTAAAGACATTCAAGAAAAACTAAACACAGTGCAATACAATAGATATAGATTTGGGGTGGGTGCAGATTTTGGCACAGGTAGACAAGTAGATTATGTGTTAGGTGAATGGTCTGAAGAAGAGCGCATAGCGCTTAAAGAGCGTTTTGAGAAATCTACTGCCCTCATAGAATCTTTTGCTTTGGCTGGATTGTCTATCACTATGAACCTATATAACAACAGCTAGAACAGAAGAAATATCTATAGATGACTTATTGAATTTTAAAATCAAAGACTTGAGAGGGTGTTTCGTTACCAGATTGGTCTTTGGTATTTACTTGCCAATAATAGGTCACTCCCTTACTTACATTTATGCTAAATTCTGTAGAGGTAGGCGCACTCAATGCTATAAGAGTGGTTGGTGGGTTTTCTGTACCTAGCAGCAAACTGTAACGCACTATATCATTGTCTATATCTGCCCCAGACCACCTTATATTTACCAAAGCGTTTAATGGCATAAAAAGTAAACTGCCCGGCAATGGTGTAAGGGCAGTGGCTGGGAATGGCGCATGTGTGGTTTGTGCTCCTGCATTAAAAAAATACCAGAGGTCGCTAGAAGTAGTTTCCAAGACTTTTGTGTTGGACGCCACTACTTTCCAAGAATAAGCCTCTCCCATTTTTAAAGGCACTTCTAAGGTGTTTAATAAGGTACTTTGATTTGTTTTTTCTCCGGTGCTGAGCTGTGTAATTTGGAGCTCATAAGATTCTGCCCCTTTAAAAATTTTCCATTCAAAAGGGATTCTTCTGGTGACTGCATTTACTAGAGTCCCTTGAGCACAATCTAAATTTTGAGTGGGGAAAACTAACGTACTCACCTCTGGGGGACCAGGTGGCGTGTCTTTTCCACAACTTAAAAAGCTCATTAAAATGAGCGATAAAATATATTTTTTCATTCTTTAAGTACTTTATATGAGCTGCGGGCTCCGTCCAACCAAATACTAATCACATATATGCCTGTTTTCCAAGATCTTGTATCTATGGGGAGTGGCTCATAGGCAGCTTTTGTGTTTATTTCTCTTAGTAACACTCCAGACAAAAAGTGTATTTGAACTTTCATATTTGAATCCTGAAAAACGGGGGTTTGCAGATATAAAAAGTCAGAAACCGGATTTGGATATACAGACGGTTTGGGTGTAAAGTAAATAGATTCTTTGTAAACACCCTGACAAGAGGATCCCGTAGACACTTCTAAACTATTTAAACCCTGCTTAAGACTCAGTTTTATCTTGTCTTGGGTATGGGTAGTCACTTGGCCGTTTAAAGAAACAAAATACAACTCACTCCCCGCTAGTCCAATGATTAATTCTGCCTTAGAAAAACCAACAGCTGTAAGAACATTTAAAGGTTTTGGAGCTGTAATTTGAACCTCATAACACTGTGTCTCATAAACAATGTCACCCTCTATTCCAGTAATGCAAACCTCATAAGATCCTGCCGCTAAGTTTTTAGCTTGAAAGGTATTGGTGAAATTACCTTGGTTTATCAAAGAGCCTCCAGCATTTTTAATCTCCACCTTGTAAAACATTGTTTTTAAAGCAGACACTTCTATAGCGCCATCAAAACTGCTAATACAAGATTGGCTTTTTAGAGTGAGCGTAAAATTTTTGTCATTCAACCTATACACGCTGCATCCTTTTGTGTCTACCAAAGCGCCTAGAGGGGTATTGAGACATTGATCATCTCCGTCATCAAAGACACCATCCTGATCTTCATCTGGCCTAAAAGAGCCAGATACACATACTTTCATGCCAAAAGAATTCAAGCTCCCTCCATCTGCCTCTGCTACATCTTCTACCTCCAAACGCCAAACGCCTTTAATGCTTTCTCCTCTAAAAATTTCAAAGTTCCCAAATGGTTTTACCTGGCCAGAAATAGCTGGTTTAGACCCACAAACAAAACTATTTGCACTTTCTGAAAAAACAGCTTGAATGTCTTCTGAACTACTACAAGAATTAGCTGCTAAAACAACTGCTTTTCCTGAGGGAGCATACAGCTTTATAACCAAATCTGAAACGTAGCTGTGGTCTATATCTAAAGTCACTTCTAAAGCAGTTAAGGGCAGATCCTCTTTAAACTCAATAAAAGCACTTACCGTATTAGGCGTATTTCTATCTATTAAAGCAGGAAGTAAGGTAGCTGACTGTGACATACAGTTTAGCGCTGCAGTAGTAAATGAAAAAGGATCAGAAAAGGGACCTGAACTACACCTATTTAAAGGCCTTACTCTCCAGTAATAGGTAGTCCCTTCAGACAATTCGTCTAAATAAATTCTATTAAAAGAAGTGGTCTGTGAGTAAGAAAGGCTGCTAAAATTAGCGTCAAAAGCTACTTGAACCTCATAGGAGCTAGCCCCAGAGACCTGAGACCATTCTAGAATTTGGTCTGGAAAAACTGCTGTACTTTGGTTTAGTGGGGCTTGCAATACACTTAAAGCCAAATCTTCCCCCCAAACACTGAGTTTAAAATTAACAGCATGTGTTTGACCCTCTGCCTGCACCCGGGCTGTAACGTTATAAGTAGCTGCTGTGGCCAGATTAGTGGCTAAAACAGAAATGTTTATTTGCTGAGTAGTGCCAGATAGCGTTCCTAATACAGGACTCATGCTAATTCCAGATGGAAGTCCTTCAAATACTATTTGCGGGGCGGTCAAAGGAGTTTTATATTGAATTTCACCTAGTATGTCTAGAGTTGCGCCCTTACAAAGTCCTACCTCTGTATGACTAAAAAATAAAGTCAATGGCATAGACTCTGTACTAAAATGAGCTTGGTTTACAGCAAAAAAAGGATTGTTCTCTGCTTTGAGCATAATTCTAGCCTTTTCAATTTGGACATTTGGCAAAATTAAATCTGTAGCCCCGTCATTTAAAATGCCACTAGCTAAGGTTTTAGTAAAGCTAAGCCCTCCATCTAGTGAGAGTAAGGCAGTAAGTGTTTTAGTGTTTAACTCAGGTCCGTTAGTTCTGGCTACTTCCCATGAAATAGGAATTTGATCTCCCCCCTTATAGACCCCTACGTTTTTCTGAGAATGTATGAGAAAAGGCCCTACCCGTGGCAAAACCTTTAAGGTAGTTTTAGCCACAGCTACTCCAGCACCCACCAGTTCATTATCTCTTACAGTAAAATAAAAATCATAGTTTCTTGGCGTGTTAGCTAAGGTCTCCCAATTAGACAAAGCAGTTTGATTGGTAGTGAGTCTATTTGCGCTCACATTGGCTAGTGAAGGAAAGTACCTGTAGGGTTCCGAAGTAGGTGGCAATGACCTAAAAGAAGCCCCAACAGGGTTCTGAGGGCCAAATACTGCTGCAGACACTACTCCACTGTCTCCTTGTTCCCAATTATATGTAAGCGTATTTGGAGAGTCAATATCCGTAGCTTCTCCATTTAATAAAAAAGGAGTAGCCAAAGGTAAATTATAGGCTAATAAAGGTGTAATTACAGGTGACTCATTTGAGGTGAAGACCGCATTTCCACAAGCAAATTCAGATAAATAAGTGGCCATTTGAATGATGCTCACTGCATGAAAATAATCTGAAGCATTGGCGGCTACATTTTCACCTGTCACTATTCCAGCATAAGACATAATAGTACTGCCACTCCCTGGCTCTACTTGAACATTTGTACCCTCAGACTCATAAGACCAGCTGTGGTTAGCACCAAATTGATGGCCCATTTCATGAATAACAAAATCTATGTCAAAGGTGTCTCCCTCTGGAAATTGCCCAGAAGAAAAAGCGCTTCCTTTTTTTCCGTCTTTACATACAGATCCAACAAAACCGGCATTCCCATTATTACTCGCTTTATGAAAAAGATGGCCCACATCATAATTTGCCTCTCCAATGTTAGTGGTGAGGATTGTTTGAATTTCAGAATTTAAACTGTCTCCGTAGGGATCTGTCAATGGATCTGTAAAAATAACATTAGTTGTGTTTTCTATAAGCTGTAATTGCACCCCTAAATCACGTCCAAAAATAGCATTCACTCTAGTAACTGTTGCGTTCACAGCAGCTAAAGCGTCTGCCACTTCACCGCCGTGGTACTGGGTGTATTCCCCAGTAGTAGAAATAGCCAATCTGTAGGTTTTAAGGGTGGTTTTAGCGGCCAAACCAATCTGCTGTACTCCTGCCTTTTCTATAAAACCGTCTGCCAAAGTTTTACAAACAAAATCCTGATCAGCTTGGTCAGATTTTCTTGTATGCAAACGGTAATCCACTTCACCTATTCTCTTTTCAATAAAGTAATACCCTTGCTCATTTAATGAAGGGTTTTGGACTGTTACTGAAATTCCTTTAGAAGACATGGCAAAAAAAACAGTAGCTCCTTTATTTGAACTTGATGTCCCTTTATAAGATAGAATACTAGGATATTGAACCGCTAAAGCTGGAGCAAAAATAGCCTGTTTTTCTATGGTATAAGGCTCCAAAACACCCTCAAAATTAGGGAAATAAATAGGTGTTTTATGCTCCTCAGAGGCTGTAACAGCCTTTAGAAAAGCATCTAAATCTAGTGAATACTGGGGGTCTACCGCTTTTTGCAGCATTAAAGAAGCCCTGGCAGTCTTACTAGCAGTGGTGATAGAAGTTGTTCTGCCTGCTGTGTTAGAAGACATTGACCAATAAGTTTCTTGAGCCCTCATAGAAAAGAACAAAAAAAGTAGGCATAATGAAAAAACAAGCCGTAATTTTGAAAACATATAGGGGTATATCCTATAAAAATACAGTATTTATTAGAAAAAACATTGATTACCACTCATTCCTTACCCCAATTTAACTCAGACACTAAAACCGCAGTCACCATTGGTACTTTTGACGGGGTTCATTTAGGGCACCAGCGCATTATTAAACAATTAATAAGCAAAGCAAAAGCTCTTAATATTCCCTCTGTAGTGCTCACATTTTACCCTCACCCAAGGGTAGTGTTACAAAAGGACAGTAGTATTAAAATGCTACAGTCTCTAGAAGAAAGAGCAAAAAAACTGGAAGCGCTTGGAGTAGATTATCTAGTCATTTACCCTTTTACTAAAGCTTTTTCAAGAATGCATGCGCAGGAATTTGTACTAGACGTTTTAGTCCAAGGGCTTCATGCTAAAACAGTCTTAATTGGCTATGACCACCGCTTTGGAAGAAATAGAAAAGCCAATATTGAAGACCTTAAAAGCTATGGGTTACACTATGATTTTGAAGTGGTAGAAATTTCTGCCAAAGAAATAGGTGCCATAACGGTAAGCTCTACCAAAATTAGAAAAGCCATAGAACTGGGCCATATTGAAAAAGCAAATAAATATCTGGGGCACCCTTTCTCAATTTCAGGAACAGTAGGTTCTGGGAAAAAAATAGGTAGAGAAATAGGTTTTCCTACCGCTAATATCACCCCAGAATTTGCTCAAAAAATAATTCCTAAAACAGGGGTGTATGTCATTCAAACCACTATAGATCACAAAAAGGTCTACGGCATGCTCAATATTGGAGAAAACCCAACTGTAAACCAGCATTTAGAAGGTACTCTAAAAGCAGCGTCGGACAGCAGCCTGCTTAAAATTGAGGCCCACTTTTTTAAATTTTCAGAAGACCTGTATAACCAGCATTTATCCATATCCTTTTTACACCGCTTACGGGCAGAGCAAAAGTTCCCATCCCTAGAGGCCTTAAAAAACCAACTGTCACTAGATAAAGAAAACGCGCTAGCCTATATAGAGGCGCTATAAAAAGGTTTCAAATACCCATTATTAGCCCATATTCCATTACCTTTGACATTTTAAAATTGAAATTTTTTATGTTGCAAATTCAAGCCATAAGAGCCCACGAAAAAGCCATTGTTACGGCCCTTAAAAAGCGTCACATAGACGCAGCCCCTATTGTATCAGAAATTCTAGAAGCAGACCAAAAAAGAAGGACTACTCAAACAGCCTTAGATGAAAATTTAGCAAGAGCTAATAGTCTAGCCAAGGAAATTGGAGGACTTTTTAAGTCAGGGAAAACGTCAGAAGCCAACCTCTTAAAAGAAGAAAGCACCCAATTAAAAATAGAGAGCAAAGAACTTCAAGACCTCTTAAACACTAGTTCAGACACATTACAAAAGCTTCTATATACACTCCCTAACGTACCCCATCACTCTGTTGTGAGTGGTCATAGTGAAGCAGACAATGAAGAGATTTTTAAAGCTGGAACCATTCCAACCTTACATGAAGGGGCTATGCCTCACTGGGAGTTAGCTAAAAAATATGACCTTATAGACTTTGAATTAGGTGTTAAAATAACAGCTGCAGGTTTCCCCGTTTACAAAGGAAAAGGAGCCAAATTACAAAGGGCACTCATTGCTTACTTTTTAGATACTAATACCGCCGCAGGCTATACAGAAATTCAGCCACCCCTTTTAGTGAATGAAGCTTCAGCCTACGGAACTGGGCAGTTGCCAGACAAAGAAGGCCAAATGTATTTCATGCCAGAAGACAATCTATATCTCATTCCTACAGCAGAGGTACCCGTAACCAATATATTTAGAGATGTGGTGCTGGCAGAAAAAGATTTTCCTATTAAATACACCGCCTATACCCCTTGTTTTAGAAGAGAAGCAGGAAGTTATGGTGCTCATGTAAGGGGTCTAAATAGACTTCACCAATTTGACAAAGTAGAAATTGTTCAGGTCTCACACCCAGACCAATCGTACGCTGCTTTAGACGGAATGGTCACACATATAAAAAGCATTTTAAAAGCCTTGGAATTACCTTATAGAATTTTGAGATTGTGTGGGGGGGATTTAGGATTTACAGCTGCTCTTACCTATGATTTTGAACTGTTTTCTACAGGCCAAGACCGCTGGCTAGAAATTTCGTCAGTCTCCAATTTTGAAACCTTTCAGGCCAATCGTTTAAAACTGCGTTTTAAAGATGAGACCGGCAAAAACGTCCTAGCGCATACTTTAAACGGTAGCGCCTTAGCCTTGCCAAGAGTACTGGCAGGTATTTTAGAAAACTACCAAACGCCAGAGGGAATTGTCATTCCAAAAGTTTTACAACCTTATACTGGCTTTACAATCATATCATAGTATGTATTTATTTAACGTGACCACGCACATAGATTCAGAACAAGAGACAGTATGGCTGGCTTGGATGCAAGAAGTACATATTCCAACCCTTTTAAAAGGAGATTATTTTACTAGCGCCATGCTTACCAAAATTATGGTAGAAGAGCCTATGGGAGGCGTGACCTACAGCGTTCAATACAGTTCAGATCACAAAGCTATTATAAATGGGCTTTATGACAGACAAGCTGCTGAATTAGAAGCGCAGCTACTCAAAAAGTTTGGTTCAGAAGTCTTGAGCTTTAAAACCCCTCTAAAAATTATTAGCCAACACACTTAATATTCAATATTCGCATGGCAAAGCAAAAAAAAGTTGGAAAGTACCAGACCTGGGAAAAAAGAGAAGACCCCAGTGCCGTAAGAGCAAAAAAGCACCTTGGACAGCATTTTCTTAAAGACCAAGCCGTAGCGAGAAAAATAGCAGAAACACTAGATTTGGAAGGCTATGACAATGTCATAGAAATTGGACCAGGTACTGGAGTGCTTACCCAATACCTTCTAGAACAGGAGATCAATCTAATTGCCCTAGATTTAGACAGGGAGTCTATAGCTTACCTAGAGTCAGATTTTAAGATCGATCATATGAAACTCCTACAACGTAAAAAAACCTTTGAAGTGCGCTGTGCAGATTTTCTCAAAGAAGACCTCAACAGCTTTTTCGAAGGGGCGCCTTTTGGAATTACTGGAAATTTCCCCTATAATATTTCAACCCAGATTGTTTTTAAAATGCTAGAATACAAGGACCAGGTTCCAGAATTTACTGGTATGTTCCAAAAAGAAGTAGCCCAGAGAATTTGCGAAAAAGAAGGCAGCAAAACCTATGGTATTCTCTCTGTTCTAGTTCAGGCTTATTACAATGCAGAATACTTATTTACAGTACATCCAGAAGTATTTAACCCACCTCCAAAAGTGCAGTCTGGGGTTATAAGACTTAAAAGAAAACCCCAGCAAGAGTTAGGGTGTAGCTATGGAATGCTACGTCAGGTAGTAAAAGCTGCCTTTAACCAACGCAGAAAGACCCTTAGAAATAGCTTAAAAACACTTCAGCTTTCAGAAAATTTAACCAAAGATGTTATCTTTGACAAAAGGCCAGAACAGTTAAGCGTTTCTGACTTCATAGCACTTACAAAGAACATAGCGCATGACACCCTTTAAAGTTACTGAAGAAATACTAGACACCATATCACAGCTTATAGCAAATGTGGAAAACAAGGAACTAAAAGCCTTGCTCTTTGACATTCACTTTGCAGATGTAGCAGAGATTCTCAATGAGCTTACCACTGAAGACGCTACCTACCTTATAAAACTTTTAGATTCAGAAAAAACCTCAGATATTCTCACTGAATTAGATGAGGACATGCGTGAAAGTATTCTGGCCAACCTATCTGCCAAAGAAATTGCAGGAGAACTCTCTGAATTAGATACAGATGACGCTGCCGACATTGTAGCAGAGCTTCCAATAGATATGATAGATGAGGTCATTTCTGCTATAGAAGACCGGGAACACGCCAAAGATATTGTAGACCTTTTGCGCTATGATGAAAATACTGCAGGAGGGCTTATGGCCAAAGAATTGGTCAAAGTAAATGAAAATTGGAATGTACTTACCTGTGTCAAAGAAATGCGCGCTCAGGCAGAAAATGTGACCCGGGTACACTCTATCTATGTAGTAGACGCAGAAGATAGACTTGTAGGGCGGCTCTCATTAAAAGACCTACTAACAACTGCCACAAAACAACACATAAAAGATATTTATATTCCTAAAGTAGACGCAGTATCTGTCAACGAAAAAACAGAAGAAGTGGCTAAAATTATGTCTAAATATGACTTAGAAGCCATACCGGTGATAGATGAACTAGGCCGTTTGGTAGGACGTATTACCATAGACGACATTGTAGATGTCATGAGAGAAGAGGCAGAAAAAGACTACCAATTAGCTGCAGGTATTTCTACAGATGTAGAAGCTGACGACAGCATTTGGGACCTCACAAAAGCTAGAATCCCATGGTTGTTTTTGGGACTTGTAGGAGGCGTAGGTGCCGCAGCCATTATGGGTGGTTATGAAACCCTTATTCAAGAACACGCCATATTGTTCTTTTTTACGCCACTTATTGCCGCAATGGCAGGAAATGTTGGAGTACAATCTAGTGCCATTGTAGTCCAAGGAATTGCCAATGACGACGTAAAAGGTAGCATTGGGCAACGCGTACTTAAAGAAATGCTTTTGGCGCTGTTAAACGGAGCCATTCTAGCTACTATTTTATTGCTCTTTACCTGGTTTTGGAAAGGAGATTTACGCACCTCTATAGCCATTGCAATCTCACTGGTTACCGTCACTGTAGCTGCAGGAGTCATAGGTACTTTTACGCCTTTATTTTTGCACAAGAGGGGGATTGACCCGGCCATAGCTACCGGTCCCTTTATTACCACAAGTAATGATATTTTTGGAATTCTCATTTATTTTAGCATAGCCAAAGCCATTTTAGGCTTTTAAATATAGGCCTCCGCTTTGCTCCAGCCGATGCTTTTTACATTCTAATCCATGAAAGTACTCCATATAGACGCCAATCACCCCGCTCTCATAGCTGGTTTAAAAGCCTTAGGTTACGAAAACCACGAGGACTATTCCAGTACAAAACAAGAAATCATGAATAAGATAGGTCTATATGAGGGGCTTATCTTACGTTCTAGATTTCCCATAGACGCTGTTTTTTTAAAAGCGGCGGCCCATCTAAAGTTTATAGGCAGGCTAGGCGCTGGGCTTGAAAACATAGACCTTGCTGCCGCCAAAAAATACGGCATTTTCTTAGCCGCCGCTCCAGAAGGAAATAGAAATGCCGTGGGAGAGCACAGCCTAAGCTTATTGTTAGCTCTTTTAAATAAAATACACACCGCAGACAGGGATGTAAAAAAAGGTGTTTGGGACAGAGAAGGCAATAGAGGTGTAGAATTAGACGGACAAACGGTAGGTATTATTGGTTTTGGACATATGGGACAAGCCTTTGCTAAAAAACTCAAAGGATTTAATTTAGAAATTATATACCATGACTTACTAACTACAGTAGCCATAGAAGGTGCCACACAAGTCCCTTTAAAAGAACTACAAGAGCGCGCCACAGTTCTAAGCCTTCACCTGCCTCAAACTTCAGACACCATAGGACTTGTAAATAGCGCTTTTTTAAATGGCTTTAAAAATCCTATTTGGCTGCTCAATACAGGTAGAGGAAGTTCAGTTGTGACAGAAGATTTAGTAACTGCTATTAAAAATGGAAAGGTATTAGGGGCTGGCTTGGATGTGCTGGAATACGAAAAAAGCTCCTTTGAAGGGTTTTTAAACAGCCCGCAAAGGCCAAAAGCTCTAGATTTTATTTGCCAGAGTGACCAGGTGGTCTTAAGCCCTCACGTAGGAGGCTGGACTCATGAAAGTCATGAAAAATTGGCCCTGACCATTGTAGATAAAATAGCTCTGAAGTTTGGGTAGTCAGTGGCTTATAGAATAGTTAAGGAATATCTAAATTTATCTGATCTGGAGGAATTCCCTGAGCTAATTTTCGTTCTAAATCTGCTTGAAACTCTTCCATTACTGGTTTTACAGTGCTTTCTGGAAGGTCTGAAATCTTAATGTACATAAGTCCATCTACCGCATTGTTAAACAAAGGGTCTACGTTAAAAGCCACCACCCTAGCATTTTGCTTAATATATTTTTTAATCAGTACCGGAAGCCTCAAATTCCCGGGCTCTATCTCTTCTATAAGTTTGTCAAACTTAATAAGATCTGCCTGAGTTTCATCAAAGACAAACTCTTTGTCTGCGTCTTTTAGTTTTACCTTAAACTCCTTTTTAGGTCTTACATACTGAGCCACATAAGGATCCCAATAGTGAGATTTCATAAACTCAATCATTAGCGATTTTGAAAAATTAGAAAACTGATTGCTAATGCTCACCCCCCCTATTAAATACTTGTGTTCTGGGAATCTCAAAGTGGTGTGCACAATTCCCTTCCACAGTAAGAAAAGTGGCATTGGTTTTTGCTGGTAATCTTTAACTATATAAGCCCTTCCCATTTCAATAGACTGAGACATCATTTCATAGAGCTCTGGCTCAAACCTAAATAAATCCTGAAGGTAAAAACCGTTAATTCCCTTTTCTTTAAAAATAGCAGCACCAAAGCCCATTCTATAAGCCCCTACTATTTTTTGATCGGAACTATCCCATAAAAATAAGTGGTGGTAATAGCTATCAAAAACATCTAGGTCTATGGCTTTATTAGTCCCCTCACCTATAGCCCTAAAAGTCTCTTCTCTCTGCCGTCCTATTTCTTGCAAAATATAGGGGATTCCTTTTGCATGAGCCAGGTATACTTCATAGTTTTTGCTAGAAAGTAAGAGTGCATTTTCTTCTTTAAGGTCTTCTATTTCTTGTGCCAATAGGGGGGCAGAAACTGCATTTGCAATAGCTTTAGGTGCCTTAGGTATTTTTAGGTTGGCCGCATTTTTAAAACTATTTGGAATTTGATCTATCAGCCTTTCCTTTTCATAAGCGTTGGCCAACATATAAGTTTTACGGCGCAATAAATCTGTAAATGAAACCAAGGTTTCCTGTTCCTTTTGCAAAACCACTGAAATGGGATGTCCAATTCTCACTTTTATGGCTCTATACTTTTGGGTAGTTAACTCTGAAGGTAATTTAGCCGTTCTAAAGAGGTCTTTCCATGAAGCCAACCTATAAAAAAGAGCGGAATTTTTGGCGTGAAAATAAATTGGAACTATTGGCACTTCTGCCCTTTGTATGAGTTTCATGACGGGAACGGCCCATTCTTTATCTACAATATTACGGCCTTCTCTAGTTGTTGAAACCTCACCAGCTGGAAAAATACCTAAAGAATGTCCATTTCTTATATGCTGTAAGGCCTGCTTAAACCCGCTGCTACTATTGCTAGCGCTCTTATGATCTTCAAAGGGGTTGACAGGAAAAATATAGGGAGTCATAGGAGCTACTCTCTGCAGTAAAAAATTAGCCATAATTTTATAATCGGCTCTGTACATGAGTATGAGTTTCATAAGAAGCACCCCGTCTATAGCGCCAAGGGGATGGTTAGAGATGGTAATAAATGGCCCAGATTTTGGAAGTCTTTTAAAATCCTCCTCAGGTATTTGAAAGTTTATTTTAAAATGGTCTAATACTGCGTTTAGAAAGTCTTGTGGGGGGAGTGATTTGTTTTGGTCATAAAAGCGATTAATAGCCTGAAGTTTAGTGAGTCTTAACAACACCCAGCCTATAGAAATCCCTATAAATCCAAGCTTGTGTAAGCCCAATACTTTTGATACTTCATTAGAAGAGACTAAACTCATTTTACCCCTATTTAAAAAAGGGGATTAGGCCCTCTTAAGTAGTGGTAAATATAGGAAAGATTCTTTATTTCACTACCAATTGCAAGGTCTCTTTGGCTCTTTGCTCCAGCAACACCTCATAACCGCTGTGAAATTTCGCTTCTGCAGCGGCATTAAAATGACGGATGGTGTACAGAGAAACTCCTTTATAGCAGACCATTTTAAACTGTTTTTTTAAAATAGGCAAAAGCTCTTCCAATCTGTTAAACCTATTGTCTAGACAGACAGAAAAACTAATGGCAGAGTTTTGAATAAGGTCTACTTTTAGGCTGTACTGGTGCAATAGTTTAAAGAGCGCTCCAATACTGTCTTCTACTATAAATGAAAAATCTAAAGAGGAAAGTTCCAATAATACTTGGTTTTTTTTCACTATAAAGCATGGAACCAGCGGGCTAATCCCTACTCCTCTTCCTACGGTGGTCCCTGGCGCAAGAGGATCTAGGAAAGATTTCACTAAGAGTGGGATTTCTTTTCTTTGAAGGGGTTGCAATGTTTTTGGGTGTATTACAGAAGCGCCGTAGAAAGCTAATTCTATAGCCTCTGTATAGGAGATGTTTTCTAGCAGGGTGGTCTCATTAAAATATCTTGGATCTGCATTTAACACCCCAGGAACGTCTTTCCAAATGGTCACGGAAGTTGCGTCTAAACAATAAGCTAAGATTGCAGCGGTATAATCAGATCCCTCCCTGCCTAAGGTGGTAGTGAAATTATTATTATCTGCCCCCAGAAAACCTTGAGTAATATAGAGGGTGTTGTCATTTACGGCTGCTCTTGTTTGCTGAGCTGTTATCTCCCAATCTACTTGAGCGTCTCTGTATTGATCATTTGTTTTAATACAGCTGCGCACATCTAACCAAGTGTTTTTAATACCTGCTTTAGATAAATACGCACTTAAAATAGTGCTAGAGCAGAGTTCTCCATAGCCCACCAACTGGTCATATACAAAATTGTAATTAGGGGACTTATTCCAAGCTAAAAAGCCCTTTATCTCTTCAAATAGCAGCTGTAAATCATTAAAAATAGCGGCACTTTTATTCTCAAATAATACCTCAGATATTTCAATATGAAAGGTCATAAGAGCCTCTAAAGCCTCGCTTAACTCTTTGGTAGCTCCTGTTTTTTTCTTTTCAAAATAAGCGTCAACCAAAGTTTCCATAGCGTTGGTAGTTTTCCCCATAGCAGAAACTACTACAAGGGTTTTTTCATGACCCATGGTTTCTAAAACAGACACTACATTCCTTATACCCTGAGCATCTTTTACAGACGCGCCTCCAAATTTAAAAACCCTCATCTTTATCTCTCAAAGGCATCTATGCCTTTTTTGTCTAGTTGAACTACATTCCAATCTCTCATAATATGGGCGCCCTTAGACTCATAAAAAGCAATGGCTGGTTCATTCCAATCCAACACTTCCCATGAAACCCTTTTCACTTTACTGTCTCTAGCAAAGGCCACCACTTTTTTAAGTAAGTCATTGCCAATGCCCAGCCCTCTATATTCTTCAGAAACCACTAAATCTTCTAAATGAATAACGGGTCCTTTCCAAGTAGAGTACCTAGGGTAAAAAAGAGCTATACCCACTATTTGTTGGCGGTCATTTTCTGCCACGTAACAATTAAAAAGGCTTGGATTTTGAAAACCATCTCGCCTTAAGTCTTCTACAGTCACTTCTACAGCATCTGGCACTTTTTCAAATACAGCCAATTCTTGAATAAGAGACCAAACTCCCTCCATGTCTTCTGACTTTGCCTCTCTAATTTGATAGCTCATAATAATTGTTATAAATGGAACACAAAGTTATAAATTTAAAATTTCATTAAAAGAACTTCTAAAATTCTTTCACAAAAAGGAATTGAGATGTGAGAAAATGTTCATTAAAATTTCATAGTGTTGGGTATGAAAAAAGGGCCGTAAAGGGCCCTTTAATAAATGTCTTAATACCAGCTGAGACAAATAATTTACAAGAGTGATTGGTACTCTTCAAAACTGATACGTCCACCAAATATATCCGTTGATCTTTTAATAAGTGCTAAGGCTTCTTTAGAGGTATATCCCAACCCAATGGCATATTTATGAACCAGAGTGGCTTCTTCCGCGTCTATACTGTGGTCTGAAAAAATTATTCTAAACAAATCATATAAACGCTCTAGTCTAATCTGAGCATCTGACGGAGGATCTATAGGATATTTATTCTCTTTTTTCATCACCTCTACATATTCCTCTTTAGAAACACCAAGCTTGCTGGCAAATCTGTTGATGATGGTTAATTCTGCTTCATTAATGGCTCCGTCTATGGCTGCTAAGGAAGCTATTGCAGCAAAGTGGGCTAGGTTTGTTCTGTGTTCGCTATTGCTGTATAAATCTACAAAAGACATAAAATATTCACTTTATATTAGGTGGTAAAGATATGCCTTTTACCCTATATTTGCTAAAAATTTACCCTTGAGTAAATCATTGATTAGCACTGCATTTTCTGACTATTTAAAAAAAGAATTCGTTGGAAACACCCTAGAGAATGACCTTGAGCTGCCTACTGAAAACAAACTTGTTTTCATGAATGGGTTATCTGGTTCTGCCCTATCTTTTGCTATAGCGGCCCTTTTTCAAGACTCAAAAAACCCTTTTCTACTGCTTTTAGAAGACAAAGAAGCAGCCGCTTATATTTTAAATGATCTAGAGCAATTAATAGCAGAAGAGCAGGTTTTATTTTACCCAGCCAGCTATAAAAAACCCTACCAACACGGACAGACAGACAATGCTAACATTTTATTGAGAGCAGAGGTATTACAGCGCATCGGCAAAAAAGGAAAACCCCTGTGTATTGTGAGTTATCCGGAGGCTGTATTTGAAAAGGTGATACAAAAAGAAACCTTAGAAAAAAACACCATTAATCTAAGTCAGGGAGATCAAATTTCATTAGATTTTTTAAATGAAGCGCTATTTGAATTCGCCTTTAAAAGGGTAGACTTTGTAACGAGTCCTGGAGAATTTTCTGTAAGAGGAGGGATCGTAGATGTTTTTTCTTACTCCTATGACCATCCATATAGAATAGAATTTTTTGGAGAAGAAATAGAGAGTATTAGAACTTTTGATATTGTGAACCAACGCTCCATAGCCAACCAAAAGGAAATTAGCATTGTACCCAATGTAACCCAAACAGACACCCACACCAAACGCCATGATTTCTTTACTTTTATAGAGAAGCATACCACCGTTTTTTTAAAGAAACCTACCGTTTTAAAGCATAAAATAAACAGCCTTTACCAAGAGGCGGAAAAGACTTTTAAAACCTTAGATTCTGGCATTAGTCAACTAGCACCTAAGGAATTATACTCAGAGGCAAAAGACCTATTTAAATCCCTGGAGCAAAACAACTGTGTTTTTTTAGACAGCAATGCTGCTGAAGTAGCTGCCCTTGGAGGAACTTTTGGTGCCTCAGAGAACACACCCCAGAAAAACATAGATTTCAAAGGAACAGAGCAGCCTGCTTTTAATAAGAAATTTCCCATTTTAATAGACCGCCTAAAGAGTAACCACCTAAACGGAATTGTAAATTATCTTTTTTGTGCTAGTACTCAACAAGCCAAAAGGTTTGAAGATATTTTTTTAGACTCTGGACAAGAAGTGCCATATAAAATTGTGGTGATGTCTATTTTTAAGGGTTTTGAGTTAGCCAATCTTAAAATAGCCTGCTATACAGACCATGAGATTTTTGAACGATACCATAAGTTTCACATCAAAAATGGATTTGATAAAAAAGAAGCCATTAGCCTTTCAGATCTAAATAAATTAGAAATTGGAGACTATGTCACACACATAGACCACGGGATTGGAAAGTTTGGAGGCCTTCAAAAAATAGAGGTAGACGGCAAAAAACAAGAAGCTATTAAACTGGCTTACGGAGAGAGAGATGTGCTATATGTAAGCATTCATTCCCTTCACAAAATAGCCAAGTTTAATGGAAAAGACGGCAGCCCACCCAAAATATACAAACTAGGCTCAGGAGCTTGGAAAAAAATTAAAGAAAAAACAAAGTCTAGGGTTAAAAAACTAGCCTTTGACCTCATACAAATTTACGCTAAAAGAAAGCTAGAGAAAGGTTTTCAATACGCACCAGATTCTAGTTTACAACATGAATTAGAAGCTTCTTTTATATATGAAGACACCCCAGACCAGCTCACTGCTACTGAAGATATTAAAAAAGACATGGAAAGTGAAAGACCCATGGACCGTCTTATTTGTGGTGATGTAGGCTTTGGAAAGACAGAAGTAGCTATAAGAGCTGCATTTAAAGCTGTAGACAATGGCAAACAGGTGGCTATTTTAGTTCCCACCACCATCTTGGCCTACCAGCATTTTAATACCCTCACTGCCCGGCTAGAGGAAATGCCTGTGACTGTAGACTACCTCAACAGATTTAGAACTAGCAAAGAGAAAAAAGAAACCCTAGAAAAATTAGCACTTGGCAAGGTAGACATCATTATTGGCACCCACCAATTAGTCAATAAAAATGTGCAGTTTAAAGATCTAGGACTGCTAATAGTAGATGAAGAGCAGAAATTTGGAGTAGGTGTAAAAGACAAACTCAAAGCTCTTAAAGAAAATGTAGACGTCCTTACCCTTACCGCCACCCCCATTCCAAGAACCCTACAGTTTAGTCTTATGGCTGCAAGAGATTTGTCTGTCATCAACACGCCGCCGCCCAACAGATACCCCATAGAAAGCACTGTCATACGCTTTAGTGAAAGCATTATTAGAGACGCCATATCTTATGAAATTCAAAGGGACGGACAGGTGTTTTTTGTTCATAATAGAATTGAAAATATTAAGGAAGTAGCCGGTCTTATTCAAAGGTTGGTGCCAGACGCCAGGGTAGGAATAGGACACGGACAAATGGAAGGCAAGAGACTTGAAATACTCATGAAAGCTTTTATGAATAAGGAATTTGACGTACTTATAGCAACCACCATTATAGAAAGTGGCTTAGATGTGTCTAACGCCAATACTATTTTTATTAATAACGCTAATAACTTTGGTCTTTCAGACCTTCACCAAATGCGCGGGAGGGTAGGAAGAAGCAATAAAAAAGCTTTTTGCTACTTTATTACTCCCCCCTATGAGGTCATGACGGCCGATGCCAGAAAGCGCATACAAGCAGTAGAACAATTTACCGCTCTTGGGAGCGGCTTTAATATAGCCATGAAGGATCTAGAAATAAGAGGTGCTGGAGATATTTTAGGTGGAGAGCAAAGTGGGTTTATTAATGAGATTGGTTTTGAAACCTATCAGAAAATTATGGCAGAGGCCATTGAAGAGCTCAAAAATTCTGAATTTAAAGATTTATACGAGTCTACCACTGAAGATATAGACAAGAATTATGTTTCAGAAACTCAGATGGACGCAGATATAGAAATGCTGTTTCCAGACCATTATATTAACAACACCTCAGAGCGTCTCACGCTATACACACAGCTAAACAGCCTCACAGAACCAAGTCAACTCTTAGATTTTGAGAAGGAGCTTCAAGACCGCTTTGGACCCCTGCCTTCAGAAGCAGAAGACCTACTGACCGCAGTACGTATAAAATGGTTGGCCAAGCATATGGGAATAGATAAGGTGGTGATGAAGAAAGGAAAGTTCTTAGGTTATTTTATTGCCAACCAGCAGTCAGATTTTTATCAAAGTGACCGTTTTAGAAAAGTTCTATCCTTTGTTCAACAGCATTCCAGACAATGCATTCTTAAAGAAAAGCAGACCAGAAATGGACTTAGATTACTCTTAGTCATGGAGGGAATACACAAAGTGGATACTGCCTTTAAAATTTTGAATTCATTTGAGGACTAGCTTCACACAAATATCCTTGGAGGTTCATTTTGTAGCTTAGAAATGGCAAGTCTACCCTTTATTTTAGAGAGTTTTTAGATCTTTAATAGTTCTAAAGGCTACGTCTACCTGAGCGTCATTGACTATAATGGTAAACTCATTGGTGGTAGAAATCACCTCGTACAAGACTATCCCTTCCCAGGCCAATCTTTGAAATATAAAGTAATAAATACCAGGCACAGATACGTTTTCTGCTGGGAGTTTAACGGTAATTGAAGATAAGTTTTCTGCTTTTTGTGTGCATTTTTCCGTGACAAAAAGCTGCTCTACTGTCTTATCTAAAGCACCACTCACTACAATATTAAGTTCGTTTACCCCCCTAGAAGAAGTGTAGAATACATCTTTGTTTTTATTAATTTCCTTGAGTAATAGCGTTTGATTTTCAAGAATTGAATCTGATATTAAAAAGGTGAAATCTGTAAGGGAAGACCTCACCGTTATTTCGCCAATATTTTTTAACACTTTAATAATTTTATGAGTGGCCCTAAACTCCATTTCATCTGAGAGTCTTTTTAAGGCCATCACAATAGCGCCGTTTCTAATATCCTTTCCTAATGCCTCTTCAATCTCAGGCATAATAATTCTAGACAAAGAAGTGAGGTTTATAATTCCCTGTGACAAAGCACTTTGCAAAAAAGGCTTCTTTTTAATATAGTTTTCTACTACAGATGAAATGGTTTTCATGAATGACTCTTAAAAAATAAACCTGAATAAATATTTAGTATTACCACTAATTAATAAACAAATATAACACTTTGTTATAAATTAAACAAATTGTAGGATTAAATAATATAGTGGCTTAATACATACTGACAATCCTCTAAATTGTTTGTGCTAACCTAAGTTTTTAGATTTCTAAAAATGATAAAATGCATCAATAAGGTGTTCTATCTTTGGTCCTGAATTTAAAATAGAAACTGTAACAATATCAAAACGAACCTCCTTTTGAATTTGATAGCGCTGCACATAGTAATTAGCAGCTCGTATTAATAAATGAATTTTTAAATCACTAACGGTTTGTGCAATTGGAATGAGATAGCCTTCAGACCTAGTCTTTACCTCTACCACAACCAAATATAGGTGGTCTATTGCAATAATGTCAATTTCCGCTCTTTTTACTCTAAAATTAGTCTCCACTATTTTATATCCCTTAGCAACTAAATACTCTTTTGCTAAAAGCTCACCAGCTTTACCCAAATCATTGTGAATGGCCATTTCTATAATTTTTAACTACGAGATTGTAGACTACTTAGAGGGGGCTTGTCTTTAAAAAAGGGTTGTAAATACTCATTTAAGTTACTAAAAATCTTTGCTAAATGGCTTATAATCTCTTGACAAAAAGTGTATTTTTGTTAAAATTTTTTCTATTCTTATATGTTACAAGATTCTTATCCATCTAGATACACCATTACTGCTGCACTTCCTTACACCAATGGTCCCATTCATATAGGACATTTGGCAGGGGTCTATGTGCCTGCAGATATTTATAGTCGTTATTTAAAAGGAATAGATAAAGATGTCGTATTTGTATGCGGGAGCGATGAACACGGAGTGGCCATTTCTATGAAAGCCAAAAAAGAAGGAATTAGCCCAAAAGAAGTCATAGACAAATACCACCAAATCATAAGCCAATCCTTCCAAGATTTTGGGATTTTATTTGACCACTACTCTAGAACTTCTGGAGACATGCACCATAAAACTGCTTCAGATTTTTTTAAAAAATTATACCAAGAGAACGCCTTTATAGAAGAAACTACTCCTCAATTATATGACTCAGAAGCTCAGCAGTTTTTAGCAGACCGCTTTGTTACAGGTACCTGCCCTAAATGTGGACATGAAGAAGCTTACGGAGACCAATGTGAAAAATGCGGTAGTTCACTAAACGCTACTGAACTTATTGAACCTAAATCAACCCTTAGCGGTGCCACTCCCATTTTAAAAGAAACCAAACATTGGTTTTTGCCTTTAGATAGGTATGAACCTTTTTTAAAAGAATGGATTTTGGATGGCCATAAAAAAGACTGGAAACCCAATGTATACGGACAATGTAAGTCCTGGATTGACGACGGTCTAAAACCTAGAGCAGTAACCAGAGACTTAGACTGGGGAATTCCTGTTCCCATAAAAGGAGGTGATGGAAAAGTACTTTACGTTTGGTTTGACGCTCCAATTGGATACATTTCTGCCACAAAAGAATGGGGAGAAAAAACAGGAAAAGATTGGGAGCCTTATTGGAAAGACAAAAGCTCAAAACTGGTTCACTTTATTGGAAAAGACAATATTGTTTTTCATTGTATTATATTCCCTGCCATGCTCAAAGCACATGGAGACTATATTTTACCAGATAATGTACCTGCTAATGAGTTTTTAAATTTAGAAGGTCAAAAATTATCTACATCAAAAAACTGGGCTGTTTGGTTACATGAATACCTCATAGATTTTCCAGAACAGCAAGACGTATTGAGGTATACTCTTACAGCCAACGCACCAGAGTCTAAAGACAATGATTTTACTTGGAAAGATTTCCAAGCAAGAAATAACAATGAGCTTGTAGCCATACTGGGGAATTTTATAAATAGAGCTGTAGTGCTTACTCATAAATATTATCAAGGTGTCGTTCCTACCCCTCAAGAATTTAATACAGAAGATTTAAATACACTAACAAGCTTAAAAGAATTCCCTCAAATTATTTCTAGTTCTATTGAAAAATACAGATTTAGAGAGGCTTGTTCAGAGCTTATGAATATTGCTAGATTAGGAAATAAATACTTAGCAGATCAGGAGCCTTGGAAACTTATAAAAACAGATCCACAGCGTGTACAAACCATCATGTATGTGGGGCTGCAAATTGCAACGGCACTCAGCGTTTTAAGCAAGCCTTTCTTACCTTTCACCTCAGTAAAGCTTTCAGAGATGCTCTGTACTGAGTCCTTAAAATTAAAGTGGAATTCTGTTGAAGAAAATGATGTTTTACTAGCAGCAGGACATATGATTTCTGAAGCTCAGCTACTGTTTAGAAAAATTGAAGATCCAGAGATTAAAGCTCAAATAGAAAAACTAAATCAAACCAAGAAAGACAACGAACAAATGAATGCTAAGGTGACCCCACAAAAGGAAACATCAAACTTTGAAGATTTTAGCAAATTAGACCTTAGAACTGGAACCATTACAGCGGCAGAAAAAATGCCAAAGGCAAAAAAATTATTGGTCCTACAAGTACAGACTGGCTTAGACTCTAGAACTATAGTTTCTGGAATTGCAGAACACTTTAGTCCAGATGATATTATAGGTAAAAAAGTAACTGTACTTATTAACTTGGCCCCAAGAGCCCTAAGAGGTGTGGAGAGTGAGGGAATGATTTTAATGACAGAAAATAGCCAAGGAAAACTAGTCTTCGTAAATCCAGATGAAGAGGGAGTGGCAGACGGTGCAATTATAAGCTAATTTAAAGTTTGTCCTTAGGCTCTGTCACATTAAGCATACAAATAAGTACTTTACAGGTTCTTATTTTAGAATTATATAGATATCACAAAAAGCCCGCTATTTTAATAGCGGGCTTTTTCTTTAATACTCCTAAACATTTAGCTGACATTTGTTATTCGGTTTGCGCCACATTAGGCTTTCCCTGAAGCAATAATACCTCATTGCACAAGACCTCTGTCATATATCTCTTTTCACCCTGACCTCCCTCATAAGAGCGGTGTGTAAGTTTTCCTTCTACAGCTATCTCTTGCCCTTTTTTCACGTATTGTGCAATTATTTCTGCTGTCTTACCCCAAGCTACTACATAGTGCCACTGGGTGTCTGTTACAACTTCTCCTTCTTGGTTTTTAAACTTCTCATTAGTAGCCATAGAAAAATTAACGACTGTTTTACCACTCTCTAAGGTTTTTAATTCAGGGTCTGCGCCTAGGTTTCCGATTAACTGTACTTTGTTTCTAATTGCTTTCATAATAAATTATTTTAAGTGTTTGTTTTGGGCCGCCTTTCAAGCTTTAGCCTTTCAACAACACAAACCTATAGAAGCTTATAAACTGTAATTGGTGATAAAACGCTTGTAGTCACTTAGTGTCGTTTATAAGCGTTTATAAGCGCTTATCCTAAGCTTTAGATAGTCATAATTAAAAAAAGACTACCTTTATATTTAATTCAAAGACATCAATAGCTCGTTATATATTAGATTACTTAACTTATAGAGCTTTCTCTAAATAATCCCCATTTTCTTTCCTCTGTATTGTACCCTAGTACTTTATATATAATAAATGGAAAAGTTATGCCTTTCTTGTCAAGAAAAAATTTTTGGGAGGAGTGATAAAAAATACTGTGGAGACGCCTGTAGAAATTCTTACCACAATTCAATAAATCAGCAAAATATTTCTCTCCTTAGAAACACTAATAGTAGGCTTAAAAAAAACTATAGAATACTAAATGAAATACCTCTTAAAGAAGGGAAAGGAAAAATAAGTAAAGCCCTGCTTTTAAATAGAGGCTTTGTATTTGAACTTTTTACATCTATATACTACACACAAAAAGGAACCCAATACTACTTTGTATATGATCTTGGATATCTGAAAGTGAGTGATCAATTGTTTGTCGTAGTAAAGAAATACTAATTATTGTTTTTTCCAGTGCTGTCCACTTAGCTTTAGAGCTGCCACCACAATATCCTTGCGGCTAATTTGCCCCACTAACTTTCCGTCTTTTAATACAGGTAAACGCCTTCTATTGTTTTTATGAAAAATAGAGGCTGCGTCAAAAATAGAAGCTCCTGCGTCTATAGTTTCTACATCTGAGGTCATAAATGAAGCCACACTTTTTTCTAAAATAGGGAGATTAAAATAGCGGCTTTCAGAAATCTGTTTCATACAATCTGCCTCAGAAACAATACCCACTAAAGCTCCTTTAGCATCTATGACTGGACCGCCAGAAATATGATGAGTAGCAAAGCACTCCATTACTTCTAGAATAGATTGATCTGGTGAAAAGTTGATCAGTTTACTACACATATAATCCGAAACTAAAATAGCTGCCTTTGCTGTTTCTTTTGGCTCAGCTCTGGCCCCTTGAAAACTTTTTATGCCCATAATTTAGCTATTTATAAATCACCTTAATATAATAAAAAATAAGCAGCTTTTATATTCATAAAATAAAATAGGCAGCACTAAGGTCTATTGAAGAGGGAAATAGTCTTTGAAATATAAAAAGCAAAGATGTCATTAAAACAAATAATCACTATTTTTAAACTCTAATTAACAGCTTATGGAAAGCCTTTTAAAACCTATAAACAAACCACTCAAAACACTGGGAATTCTAGGTTGTGGTTGGCTGGGAATATCTGCCGCTGAACTCTTTATAAAAAACGGATGGTCAGTAAAAGGAAGTGTAAGAGATCCCTTAAATATAAAAAAATTAAAGTCTAAGGGTATTATTCCATTTGTGTACAATCTAGGAGACAAAGGGACTCTTATTTCCTCTTTTTCTGTAGGCTTAGACCTTCTTATAATTTCTATCCCTCCAGCAATTAGAAATGACCCTGCTGCAAATTATTTAAATACCTTACTAATTTTATCTGAGCAATTAAACCAATACCTACCTCTGAACTGCCGCATTCTTTTTGTCTCAACTTCCGGAGTATATCCAACTAAGGGAGGCCCTTTTAGTGAAAAGAGCAAATGGAAACCAGACACCGATAAATCATTGGCTTTACTAAGCGCAGAAAGAATAATAAAAAAGCTACCTCAAGAAACTTCAGTTATTAGATTTGCTGGACTTATTGGACCAGACAGACATCCTGTGAGATCTCTGTCTGGAAAGTCTGAAATAAATGGCGGTAATTTAGCTGCAAATCTCATAGAAAAACAAGACGCTGTTAGACTTCTTTGGCATTTGAAAACCACAATAGAGCTTCCAAAGATTATAAATGGGGTATATCCTCAAAAAATTAAAAAAGCTACTTATTACTATCAAAAAGCTAAGGCATTAGGTATTCCTGCGCCTCTTTTTTTAGATTCAGAGCTGCCTATAGACAGGCTAATTACGTCTGAGGTATCAATTGGGTTTTCATATGAATTAACTGTCTAATCTAGCTAAGCCTTTGGGTTTATTTTAACGTAAAAGAGAAAAAAAATAGTTAGTTTTAATTCCTTAAATTTATTCTATTAAAATATTTTAATTACCACATGAAAAAACTACTCTTAGCAGCTTTATTATTCTCTGCATTAGGATTAAAAGCGCAGCAATCCTCTGATTTACAAAAACACTATGAGGCTTTTTATAAGCAAATGAGAGTACAGGCAGACGTAAATGGGGTGGTTCAGGCCCTTACTCATTTAAACGTTTTAGAACCCACTATTGCTAGAAGAGATACTTTGGCTTACGTTTACAGCAGTAACAATCAGTATATTCAGGCCCTTAATCTTTTAGGAATAGAAAAACTAGATACAGATTCTGACTTGGCCGTTCAAGTAAAGGCGGTTTCTCTTAAAGCACTAGAGCAACCCAAAAGAGCTTTAGAGCATTTTGAGATATTAGCAAAAAGAAATCCAACTGCTTATTTGTTTTATGAAGTATCTGATCTTAAAATTGTAACGGGTGACAATGCAGGAGCAATCGTTTCTATTAAAGCTGGGCAAGCCCTAACTAAAGCAGATATGAAATACGCTTTTTATGAGCGCCAACAGCCTTATGAAGTGAGTTTAAAATCTGCCTTCTTTCACTTAGAAGCTTTGGTTATTTACAATACAGATAAAGAGAAAATTAAAGAAGCCATAGCGCTTATTGACCGGGCTTTGGTCTTATCTCCAAACTTTAACTTAGCCAGTATGAGTAGGCAAGCTTTAGAAAGTAGAGTCAAAGCAGAGGAGACTCCAAAAGAGTAAGCTTATAATGAAGTCTTTTATAGATTTGTAAAAACCTTTTTACTTTAAATTTAGACCTTTAAGGCCCTTTATTGAAAGACTGTCTTGAGCTTTTTTCATTTCTAAAAGGGAAGAAACTTTGTCATTAGGAACCGCTATGGAGAGCACATAATGAGCAATTTTCCATTCATTCCCTTCTAATTCTAAAACACCAGACCCCCTACATATTCCCATCTGAGTCTCTAACAATTCATCAAACCACACTAGAGTGCCATTTGTGTATAAATGGCGATCTAAAGAGGTAAAAGACCAAGCCTTACCCGCATTAAAATAGGGTTTTGAAAAATCTCTAAAGGCTTTGTTTTCCCAGTGCTCTGCAGCATCTGTTCCTACAAAAACACCACTTGGGGTCATGAGTGAAAAATAAGTGTCAAAATCTGCCTCAGAAGCAGCTTTATGCCAAGCGTCTATAGTGGTAGCGGCCATTTGTAATGTTGTATTTTGAGCAGCTAGTGGCAGACTAAAAACAAAAATAATACAGATAAAAAAGGACTTTTTAATAATCATCTTCAAAGGTGTTTAAATTTAACTTTGGTGACGTGAGCATATTTATTTGGTCTCTAAGTGCATTGAAAGATTGGACCAGTTCTTGGGTAGCCAGCTTTGGATCTTGACTCAGCAAAATTTCTGCACGTGTCTTTAATAAAAAAGTGGTTAAAACTCTTTGCCTGCTCTTTATTTCTGGAAAATTTAATGCCTCCGGGTATACTTCATTGAGTATGATTTGGTCTTTCTCTATTAATTCCTGCACCAACATTTTTAAATCTGGGACAGAAACCACTAAAGGGAGCGCTTTCATTCTTTCTTCAAAAGCTTTAAAATTAGGCCAAGCCAATAAAACGCTGTCTGCAGAAGCAGTTAAAGGTATAAAAGAAGGTAGATCTGTATAATTCAAGACACTTACAGCCGATTTATTGACTGTGTCAATTTCTTGTTTTTTACCACAAGCGAAAAATAGCAGAAGACTACTAAAAAACAATAAATTTTTCATACTTGAAAGATACACATTTTAATAAAAGGGTATCTTTACTGCACAAAAAAAAGGAAAGCTCATGCATAGTAAGATACTTATTTTAGGGGCCTGCGGGCAAATAGGCACTGAACTTACTATGGCGCTCCGTGCTGAGTATGGAGCAGATCAGGTGGTGGCTAGTGACATACGCCCAGGTGATGAATCTCTTATGTCTTCGGGTCCTTTTGAAATTTTAGACGCCACAGATTACAATGCACTAGAAGACGTTGTTTTGCATTATGAAATAGAAACCGTATACCTCATGGCAGCTATGTTGAGTGCTACATCGGAAAAATTTCCAATGAAAGCTTGGGCGCTCAATATGAACACTCTTTTTCATGTTTTAAATCTAGCCAAAGACAGGAAAATTTCTAGAATATTTTGGCCCTCTAGTATTGCAGTATTTGGTCCTCATACACCCAAAGAAAATACCCCACAGCAATGTATAATGGAGCCTAGTACCGTCTACGGAATGAGTAAATTAGCCGGAGAAGGCTGGTGCCAATACTACCAAAAACAATACGGTGTAGACGTGCGTTCGCTCCGTTACCCAGGCCTTATTAGTTGGAAAACACTTCCTGGAGGAGGCACTACAGATTACGCTGTAGATATTTTTCACAAAGCCCTAGAAAAAGGAGTATTTGAGAGCTTTTTAGCAAAAGATAGTATGCTGCCCATGATGTACATGGATGACGCCATTAGAGCTACTATAGAGATCATGCAGCATGAGTCTACGGCTTTAAAAAAAGGACTGGCCTACAACTTAAGTGCTATGAGCTTTACACCAGCAACTTTAACGCAAAGTATTCAAAAACAGCTTCCAGATTTTAGCATTTCATATTCGCCAGACTTTAGACAAGCAATTGCAGATAGCTGGCCCAACAGCATCTCTGACACAATGGCTAGAGCTGACTGGAATTGGTCTCCCGCTTTTAATCTAGATAGAATGGTATTAGAAATGCTCACTCAATTAAAGAAATAAAAAAGACGTCCCTTTTTTTTAGCCTGTCATAAACCTAAATAGCATAGGCAGATTTAAATTTAAGCTTCCTCTCAATGGCCGCAATTAAGGTATTGGCTATGTCCTTTCCTGTAGCATTTTCAATGCCCTCCAAACCCGGCGATGAATTAACCTCTAAAAGTAAGGGGCCTTTATTTGAACGAATAATGTCTACCCCTGCCACCGCTAGGTTTAACACCTTAGTGGCCTTTAGTGCTAGTTTGCGTTCCTCTGCTGTAATTTTAACAATAGAAGCCTTTCCTCCTTGATGAATATTGGCTCTAAACTCTCCTTTCTCTGCCTGTCTTTGAATAGAAGCTACTACTTTTCCATCAACCACAAAACAACGAATATCTTGACCATTGGCTTCTTTAATAAATTCTTGAACCAAAATATTGGTCTGAACGCTCTTAAAAGCGTTAATAACACTTTCTGCAGCCTTATTGGTTTCTGCCAACACCACTCCTTTTCCTTGGGTACTCTCCAAAAGTTTAATAATTAAAGGAGCTCCATTCACCATGCGTATAAGGTCTTTGGTGTCTAAAGGAGATTTAGCAAAACCTGTTATAGGGATGTGAATATCGTATTTAGCAAACAACTGAGAGGCAAATAATTTATCTCTAGACTGAGTAATAGCCTCTGCACTGTTTAGACAAAATACACCCAAGTTATCAAACTGTCTAATAAGGGCGCAACCATAAAAGGTAACGGCTGGCTTAATACGAGGTATGATTGCGTCAAATTCATTTAAAATATTACCCCCTCTGTATCTAATTTCAGGAGAATTAGCATCTAATTTCATATAGGAGTGTTCCACGTTCAAAAACACCATTTCATGACCCCTAGCCTCACCAGCTTCCATAATCCTTTTATTAGAATACAAATTTGGGTTACTGGCCAATAGGGCAATTTTAAGACCAGATTTATCTTTTAAATAACTAGAATATTTTTCAGATACGGATGCTTCTGAAAACTCATTTAACTCAAAAGAAGTAGCTGGATTTACCACATAGCGGTTGTTGAGTGCCTCTCTTCCCAAGAGCATTCTAAATTCCATGGTGTCTCTATTAGCCAAGGTTAACTCAATGTCAAAAGTGTCTTCTCCAATGGTTACAGGAGTCTTAATAACAAAGCGCTCTTCAGAAATTCCTGAAGAGCTCTTTACAATTCTTCTGTCTACTAACTTCGCTTCACATTCAATATTAATACTGCGGTTGTCTTGTAATGGGTTTACCTCAAATGTAACAAACTCCTGTCCCCCACGGCCAATTACCTTTGCATTGGTAGCCTGAATAGAGGAGGTTTTAGCTCCAGAATCTACCCTGGCCTTAATGGCAGGAATGCCTAGGTTCTCAAAAACACACCACTCTTCACAACCGATAACCTTTAAATCTAGCATGCTCTATTTTTTTACCCTCTCAGGCCTTTATTAAAATAATTTCAAAATTCTAATTACAAATAAATCAAGAACCTCTACCAAAATAAGTAGAATAATAATCCATTCCAAACGACTGCTTTCACGGTGCTCCATAATGTCTTTAAAGAGCTCTAAATCTTCTTTAATAATGGCTGTGCGCTCGTTAATATACCTATAGCGGTCTTTAATGTCAAAGGTCTGCTTTAAGGCAATATTTAGTTTGTTTAAAGATTCGTTTTCCCAGGTAATATCTGGAGAATCAAAGATATAAAGGTTTTCAGAAATTTGATTTTTTATATTTAAAACCTTACCAATAAACTTCTTTAACTTCACTCCAGAAATATTGAGTTTCCCCTTTAACTCAAGTGTTTTGGTATAGCCATTGGTCTCTTCTAGCAACTGGTCAGTAATGTCTAAATACCTATCTAATGCCACCGATTGAGAGGTATTTAGCATGACCAATCTAATGGCTTCAGGTTCAAAGTTTTGCAGCACCACCTTGTCAAAAGATACCTGCTGAGCACCTGGCTCAATAAAAACTCTCATAGTTTCACTGAGTTCCTGCTCTTGCCAAGCATAGGCAGTAGGACTGAGCTGCTTCACTACCTCGTTAATTTCTTGAGCGCTGTGATTAAAGAACGAAACCACCCCATATTGAAATACATATACAAATTTTTCTACTCCGTTGGAAAGGAAAAGCTCGTCAGAATCTGAAAATAATATAGGCAGTGCTAACTTTAGTTTACACTGCCTAATATTAAAACTGTTGGCCAATTGTAAGGCTATAACACTATACATGGCTTGTTATTCTGTCTCTTCTTCTAGTTCAATATCTGGTATGGCATCTGGGTCATCGTCTTCAAAATCTTCATAATCTTCTTCATCGTAATTGGCCATAGTTTTTTCTAGCTTAGCACTTATTTTAACTAAGTACTTAGTTTCTTGTGTTGAAACCTCTACGGCCTCTATAGTTTCTCCAGAGGCATTTTTAAAACTAATGACATTAAGGTCATCATAGCCGTCAGGGTATCGCTCTACCAAAAGTTTTAATACTTCTGGTGTGAGTTTTTTAAAATCTACAATAACGCGTTTCAATGGCTGCTGCATAATTACATTTCTAAAAGGTAAGCAAAAATTAGAGGTGCTACTATGGTAGCATCACTTTCTATAATAAACTTTGGAGTGTCAATGTCTAATTTACCCCAGGTAATCTTTTCATTGGGTACCGCACCAGAGTATGACCCGTAGCTGGTTGTAGAATCACTTATTTGGCAAAAATAGCTCCAAAAAGGGGTGTCTGTACGCTCCATATCTTGGTATAGCATAGGCACTACACAGATAGGAAAATCACCTGCAATACCTCCTCCTATTTGAAAAAAGCCAATTCCATTTTTAGAGTTGTCTGTGTACCAATCTGCTAAAAATGTCATGTATTCAATACCAGACTTCATAGTACTAGCTTTTAACTCGCCTTTGAGCACATAAGAAGCAAAAATATTACCCATTGTGCTGTCTTCCCATCCTGGACAGACAATAGGAAGGTTTTTTTCAGCCGCAGCATACATCCAAGAATCCTTTAAATCAATTTCATAATGTGCTTCTAAAACACCAGACAAGAGCATTTTATACATAAATTCATGAGGAAAATATCTCTCACCAGCAGTTTCTGCGTCTTTCCAAATCTTGTGAATATGCTGTTGTAAACGTCTAAATGCCTCATGCTCTGGAATACAGGTATCTGTAACTCTATTAAGGCCTTTTTCTAATAAATCCCACTCATCTTGCGGCGTAAGGTCTCTGTAATTAGGCAGTCGCTTATAATGAGAGTGAGCCACTAAGTTCATGATATCTTCCTCTAAATTGGCTCCTGTACAAGAAACAATTTGCACCTTATCTTGGCGTATGATCTCTGCAAAAATCTTTCCAATTTCTGCAGTACTCATGGCTCCTGCTAAAGAAACTAGCATTTTAGAGCCTCCCGCTAATTGAGCTTCATAACCTTTGGCAGCGTCTACCAATGCAGCTGCATTAAAGTGTAAATAATACTTTTCTATAAAATTTGAAATGGCACCCTTATTCATCCTTATCTTGAAATTTTGTGAGATTATTTTTTTGTGCTTTTTCTACGTCATAGGTGTTGTCATATGGATCTGTAGCCGCTGCATCCATGAATTTATAACTTAACATTTTATAATACAACTTCGCTGCCAAAAATTCTGAAGATTTACTATGGGTATTAGGACAGAGCTCTACTATGTCAAAACCCACTACATTTTTCTCTTCAAAAACCTGTTTTAAAAAAGCCAGTGTTTCATACCACATCAGCCCACCTGGCTCAGGAGTTCCTGTTGCTGGCATAATAGAGGGATCAAGTGCGTCTAGATCTAAAGTAATAAAAACATTGTCTGTCATAAGCTCTAGTGCTTTATCTGTCCAATATTCATCCTGAACCATGTCATGGGCAAAAAATGTTTTCTCAGGGTCTAGAAAACTCCTTTCTATCTGGTCCATAGACCTAATCCCTACCTGAATAAGATTAGTAGTTTGGCTAGCCTCGTGAACAGCACAAGCGTGGTTACAAGAAGTTCCTTCATAAGAAGATCTCAGATCTGCGTGGGCGTCTAAATGTAAAACAGTTAAGTTTTCAAAGCTTTCATTAAAAGCCCTAATGGTTCCAATAGAAATAGAGTGTTCCCCTCCAAATAAGGTTACAAACTTATTTTTCTTTATATAAGATTTGGTAGTGGCATGAACCGCCTTCACCATAGCTTCTGCACTACTTTTTTCCAATATAGGGTCTGCTAAGTAAACCCCTTGTAGGTAAACCTCTGTAGCTGTTTCTATATCATAGAGTTCCATGTTTTCGGATGCATTTAAAAAGGCTTCTGGCCCTTTGTCTGCTCCTTTACCCCAGGTACTTGTACCGTCATATGGCACTGGGATAAGAACTATTTTTGCCGTTTCTAATTGGGCAAATTGATCTGGAATTCCTGCATAATTACTCTTGCTCATACCCTAAAATTTTAAGCATTTCAGATGCTTCTTGTTGATGTGAAAATAATGAAGTGGTGATATTGCCTAAGGCGTCTTTGTTAATAAGAATGTGTTTTGGCGTTGGAATTAAACAGTGTTGTAAACCTCCAAACCCTCCTATAGATTCCTGGTAAGCTCCTGTATTAAAGAAACCAATATACAGTGGTTTTTCTTTTTTAAATTTAGGCAAATAAATGGCGTTCATATGCTGTTCTGAATTGTAATAATCATCGCTATCACAAGTAAGACCTCCCAACAAAACGCGCTCATACTCGTCTTCCCATCTGTTTATAGGCAGCATAATAAATCTTTTATTAATAGCCCAAGTATCTGGAAGCGTAGTAATAAAAGAAGAGTCTATCATGTTCCACTTTTCTTTGTCATTTTGTTGTTTCTGGTACAGTACCTGATAAATAGCTCCGCCACTTTCCCCTACAGTGAAACTTCCAAACTCTGTAAAGATATGAGGCACAGGAACCTCTGCCTCTGCACAAATAACATTTATCTGGTTTAAAATCTCGTCTATCATATAAGCGTAGTCATAGTCAAAAGCTAATGAGTTTTTTATAGGAAAACCTCCGCCAATATTTAAACTATCTAGACTTGGACAAATCTTTTTAAGACGCACATACACCTTTAGACACTTACTTAACTCATTCCAATAATACGCATTGTCAATAATGCCGGTATTGATGAAAAAATGAAGCATTTTAAGCTCCACATTCTCATGTCCTTTAATCTGGTCTTCATAAAAAGGAACAATATTTCTGTATCCAATGCCTAATCTGGAAGTATAAAACTCAAATTTAGGCTCTTCCTCAGAAGCAATCCTAATTCCAATTTTATAGTCTCCCTTAATTTTTTCAGACAAAAGAGAAATCTCTTCGTAGTTGTCTATAATAGGAATACAATTTTCATGACCTCCATTAATTAAACGAGCAATATTCTCTACGTACTGAGCCCTTTTAAAACCATTACAAATAACAAAAGTGTCGGGCTTAATTTTACCAGACTCTTTTAAAGCTTCTACAATATTAATATCAAATGCAGAAGAAGTTTCAATATGAATATCATTACTGAGCGCCTCTTCTAGCACATGCTTAAAGTGCGAGCTTTTTGTGCAGTAACAATAGTAGTATTTCCCTTTGTACTGGTGTTTTTCGATCGCTTTTTCAAACCATCCTTTAGCCCTATTAATATTTTCGGAAATCTTTGGTAGATAGGTGAATTTTAAGGGTGTGCCGTATTCTGCTACTAACTTTTCCAGCTCAATTCCATGAAAACGCAAGTGATCCTCTTCAAGGGTAAATTCTTCTTGGGGAAAATAGTAACTCTGGTTTATTAAATCTATGTACTTAATATTCATTTATGCAAAATAAAAAATTATAAATGGTTAGAAGCTATAGAGCGCTAACTGTTTTTAAAAATAAGGTGCAAAAATGGCTACTAGATCATAATTTGACGAGCAGTGGTGGGTATAAAAAAATACTCGTGCTGGCTTTGCACAATTGGAGTAGTAGAAGTTCGCTTTAAATTATGGTAGCCTATCTGATAAGCTGCATTTAGAAAACACTTCGGATTTTCTAAACACTCCCATATAGAAACACTTTTCATTATGTTCAGCTAAATGCCAGGACAAATGAAAACAAAAAAATTCAAAAAATACTGCCTTTTAAAAAAAATTCAAAAAAAATTCAACTAATTGAAGTACATTTAGTTAAGAGATTTTTTGAGCCTTAAAAAGGCTAAATAACACAAACTTAATCCAGATAGATGAGAAGAAGATGTCAAATAAAGTTTGTATCGCGTTGATATATTTAACAAACTTGACTTTCATAAGTGAATTTTGAGAATTATCTTTAAAATAAAAAGCTATGAAAAACAGAAGAGACTTCCTAAAAACCACTTGTCCTACAGTAGCCTTTGCTATTTTTGGTGTCACACTCCTTCAAGCCTGTTCTGCGTCTGAAGACCCTATGTCTGAAATTCCTACAGGAAATAACAATACCCCAGTAAACAACAATACTGCTGGTCTTACTGTAAATGGAAATAATTTCTCTATAGATTTAGCCAACAGTAATTTTACAAAATTAGCCCCTGTTGGCGGTTGGTTAAACTTAACATCAGCAGGGCTTCTATTACTCAGGGTAAATGAAACCACTATTAGAGCATTTGACAACTGCTGCCCTCACCAAGGCACTAAAACGCAATGGAGCTATAACAGCAATGTTTTTAACTGTGCCAATCACGGGAATAATTTTGGAATTGATAACAACACGCAAAATTGTGATTCTGGAGCTACAAGTGGAGACCTAAAATCTTTTTCTGCCAGCATTTCTGGAGAGACCCTAACGGTGATCAAGGATTAGTTTTAGACTTTATTAATCTACTACAAACAAAAAGCCCAAAGAACTAATATTAGCCACCAAACCATTGGAGCGGCTGTAATGACTGTACCTTAAATCTACGGCCTTTAAACCTATTCTCCATAGCTTAGCGCTGGCAAAGATATCCTTGTATCTAAGTCCCATACCATACTGGTGACTAGTAAAAGCAGAAAGATCATAATCTGAGGTGTAGAATGTCTCTTGAGAGGTAGCAACCTCTTTTTCAAAGAAATAATCTGCTGCAGTTTGCTGATAAAATCTATAATTTGGATAGAGACTAAAAGAAGGGGAAATAGTAATGGGAAGCTCAAGTTCTGCAGTAAGTCCTTGCATACCCCAAGAATCCATATAGTAACGGGCATAGCTCCTCACCATTACCCAATCATTGAAATAATAATTTAATCGGCCCCCAATAGGATATTTATACCTGTAAAAAGGAAGGGTCTCTACCTGATCTGCCAATTGAAAATCTCCTACAAAAAAGTCTGGTCTGTCAGCAAAATAAACCCGCTGTAAGGGAGAAGACAAAAGACCTTCTTGCATAACAGCATCAATGAAAATAGCACCCTGCAGTCTACTGCTTATAATTTGAGAGAAAGAAAGAGAAAGTGCATAAGTATTTCTTTTTAGTTGGCTAAAACCATTAAAAAGAGGTGCGTAAGTGCCGGATCCTCGCATATTATTGTCAAAAAAACCACCTCTTAATTCAATAGGGTATTGTGGCTTGTGGGCGTCAAAATAGACCTTAGACAGCAAGCTTATTTCTGTATTTTTTTCATTGTATAGCTTTGCTAATCCCAAACCAAAACCAAAAGATTGATAATCGTATTCCTGCGACGCCGCCAAAGAGGCAGTATAAACGGTATTTCTATCTTCTGAGCTATGTGTATAAGAAGGATTAAAATACGCAAGTACATCTGCACTAGACGCCCCCGAAGATGCCACCCATGGACTGGCCACACCGTTTTGTTGGTCAAAAGGATTTACATTACTAGAAGAAGCAGAGGTATAGGCAGATAATCCGGTGTCTATACTAAGCACATCATTTTCATTTATTGGAATTCTAATCACCAAAGTAGACGAGGTATCTGTTAAAAACTCAGTTCCCTCTCCTCCAGTTACAGCTGCATTTTGACCATCCTGAATGTAATAACTAAAGAGGGTTTCTACCTCTATCTGGTCTAATACTTTTTTTACATACCCCTTGTCTTTTCCATTTTTTAAGGGAGTTCCTGCCTTTGTTTGACCCAAAAGGGTGGCGCTTACTAAGAATACTAAACAACAACAAAACAGCCTTTTGTAGTGCGTATTATTATATTTAATTACAACCACAACCGCCTCCCATTTTACCACCATTAGCGCCAGCAGCGCCTTCTCTATAAATATGCATATTGGTCTCAAACCTACAAATAGACTTAGCAGACAACCCCATATCCTCTGCATTGAGCTGGGCTTTCTCATATTCTTTTACAGCCACACAAGAAGTGGTAAAAAAACCAGCAAATAACATTAAAAGTAATTTTCTCATCTATTTGTTTTTAACCCGTTCTACCTTTAAATCTTTTGAATAATAAATATTGTTTTGAGCGTCTATTACAATACAAGAAATTCCAGGCAATTGAGCTAAAGTAGCCATACCAACGTCTACACCCATAATAAACGTAGCAGTAGCTAGTGCGTCTGCTAGTTCTGCTTTGGGGGCAAAAACTGTCACCGACTTTAAACCTTCTACAGGCAATCCTGTGCGCGGGTCTATAATATGACTGTACCGCTTGGCATTTAAAGTTACATATTTTTCATAGTTCCCAGAAGTAGCTACTGCCGCATTAATGACCGGAAACCAAGAAAAAACTTTAGAGGGATTTTCTGGATTACTAATTCCTACCTGCCAATGGGTGCCATCTGGTTTTTCACCCCAAGTGGTGAGGTCTCCAGAGGCATTAATAATTCCTGCTTGTACGCCTTTAGAAATTAAAAGCAACTTAGTGGCATCGGCTGCAAAGCCTTTTCCAATAGCTCCAAAACCAATTTTCATTCCTTTATTTTTAAGAAACACAGTTTGTGCTTGCGCATCTAAAATAATTTTTTCATAACCAATATTCTCTATGGAAGCAGCCAAATCTTCTGAAGTGGGAAAGGAGGTCATACTTCCATCAAAAACCCAAATAGGATCTATGGCTGCATAAGAAATGTCAAAAGCCCCAGAAGTGATTTTGGAAATACGTTGACATCTTTGAATGAGATCATACAGCATTTTAGAAACCTTCACGGGTGCTATTCCTGCATTTCTATTTATAGCGCTAGTCTCCGATGCTGGATCCCATGAAGAAATTATTTTTTCAATACGGCTAATTTCTTCAGTGGCCATAGCTAAGTAATCATAAGACTGTTGCGGCTCACAGACCAAAGTAATTTCAAAGCGGCTGCCCATAAGCTTAGTGGCTTTTGTGAAAATTGTACCCTGCCCATAAACAGCTGTCTTTAAAAAAACCATTATTAAAAAAAATACAGCCACTAATAATCTATTCTTCATACATGCTTTTAAGCAAAGTGATATAGCCTTGTGCTTCTATGTTTTTATAGCCTGTCTCTCCTAATATTTCTGACGCATGGTTGGTGAGCACTACCAAAGGAAAATATCCTTGGGCATTAAATGTAGCGGCCAAGGACTTATTTTGAGTAGCCAAAGCTGCTGCTAATTGGTTTGTTTTTTTACGCGGAAAATCTGCTTTATACAAAATGAGCTGTTCTTTTGCAAAGGCTTTAAAAGCATCCGATGTCCAAATATCTCTTTCCAGCTTTATACAGGGAGCACACCAATCTGAACCTGAAAAAATCAATAAAATAGGTTTCTTTTCTAGCGCAGATTTTTTTTGAGCCTGGGTCCATGTACTTTCCCAGTCTTGTGATTGTAGCTGTTGGGAAAAACTGAGGAATACTAAAATTATAATGATTCTTTTCATGAGACTGGAGCTAAAATGGAGAGTGTATTTCCCTCTAATTTGGTAGGGTATACTCTAAGTCCCTTAGACGCGTCTGAATTCAAACCCAATCCTTGCTCAGTAAAACGAGCACCGTGCTCAGGACAATAAAATTCGCTATTTCTAAAAATAACTTTCTTTAAAGACTTATGGCTGCATATTTGAGTGGCTGCCACAAACTTATTGTTAGTATTTAGGGCAATTACCACTGTATTTTTTACCAAAAAATCTCCAGGATTTTTAAGATTTAGTCCCTCTTTCTGGCTTAAATCTATACTAAACAATACCCCATTACTATCTGGAATTAACGCTAGCATATCTATCCCGGTCTCCTCTTCTAAGCAGCTACTTAAACAACTAAAAGTGAGGGTAAATGCAGCGCCTTTACCAATTGATTTCATAAACTGCTTTCTTTCCATAGCACTAAATAATACCCTAAAGTTATTCATTTGAAATGATTCTAATAGATTAATTTTTAACATAAAAAAGAATCTTTAATCTCCTGTCCTTTTTTTCATTTTTAATAGAGAATTTTCGTTATTTTGGCAGTCCCATCAAGGGACCATTAGCCTCATAGTTCAACGGATAGAATAGAAGTTTCCTAAACTTTAGATCCAGGTTCGATTCCTGGTGAGGCTACTTTTAGGAACACCACAAAGATCCATCAATGACATTAGCCTCAGAAATCCCTAGCCTTTTATTTAGACTCTTTATTAATTTGTTCTTTACAGGGATTATTATTAGAGCTATTTACTACCGCTACTCTAGGGACACTGCCTATATGTTTACCTATTTTATGATTTCTCTTGTGGTCTTTTTACTCTGTTACTCTCTTAAAAAATATGAGTTAGACTTAGGGTTGGCTTTAGGGCTTTTTGCAGTTTTTGGTATTATTAGGTACAGAACAGATACTATAGACATTAAAGAAATGACCTATCTTTTTGTGATTATTGGCGTGTCTATCATTAATGCCTTGGCCAACGAAACTAGTGGTCTTTTGGAAATTTTGGTATCAAATTCCGTTGTAGTCACTATGTTGTTTCTATTAGAGCGCATTATGAAAAATCCAAATTCTCATCTCTCAAACACCCCAAAAGAATGGAGATGTCAAGAATTAGTAATGCCCCTATCAGATAAAATAAAACCTGAAAACACAGAAGCCCTTAAAAAAGAACTTGAACTGCTTATGGGTGTGTCCGTTAAAAAAATAATTATTGGAAAGATAGATTTGATGACTAAAAGTTTTAAGATTACAGTATATTTTCTCTAGTATTTGTTTTTAAAACCCTCTTGTATGAATGCCAGTATACGCTTTAAGCTCCGCTTTTTAATCACTCTTTTTACAATACTTCCTCTAGGGGCAAAAGCTCAGGACGGCGCTCAAAAAACTTGGCTTGCTGCCGCACTCAATTATGAGTTTGCAAATTCTTGGGAGGCAGAAGCCTCATTTCAGCACAGGTCTGAAGGCCTCATAGAAACCCTTGACAGTTATTTTGGAGAATTTACCCTAAATCATGTAGTATTTCTAGACTTTAAATTAAAGGGGGGGCTTAGGTACATTCAAAAAAATGACAACCAAGGCAAGGTTCAAGGGATAGAGGACCATCTGCGTTTTTTTATGGACTTAAACTACAAACATAAACTAGACCACTTAGAGTTTAAATACCGTTTGCGCCTACAGACAGAAAAAGAATTAGGTTTGGCAAATGCCTCTAGAGAAAATCTCTGGCGTATAAGATCTGGAGCCCTTTTAAAAATTAAAAATTGGTCACTAGACCCAGAACTATCTATAGAAGTTTTTCACCACCTCCCAACCAGTAACGCTATTGGTGTTCACAGATGGCGCTACCGCATAGAAACAGATTTTTCAGTAGCTGCTGGAAAGCTCACCCTTGCTTATTTTATAGACCGTGAAAATCGTTTAAATACTTCCGCCTTTAACACCCATATTATTGGAATGTTTTACAGCTTTGATTTGTAACTGATTTATAATACTTTGATTACTAAAAATAGCTAACGTATTTTATAATTTCATACTGATAGCAGGCCTGTTTAAACCCTGTCTCATTTTCAGCAGTAACGCTATAACTGGTTCTGGTTCTAGAGAGTGAAAATAATAAGTCCCCCGTGAAAACGCACTGAATTAGAAGTGATTTTCTCATAATTAATTGATGTATGGTAAGAAACCAATGAGAGAGAAATAATTAATATAAGTACTAAAAACATAGACATGATTCAAATTTAATGATTCCTTTACAGAACCCGCAATTCCTTTTTTGTATTTTTAAATTGTAAATAATTAGCCCCATGAAAAAATTACTTTTTTGGCTTATGTTTTTAAGCCTTAGCGCAACTGCTCAAGTACAAAATCACAGCCATGAAAGTTCTAAAGCCATTGTATATCCTGATATTCCAGGCTATAAAAGTTTGACTACTGACCTACACATTCACTCAGTGTTCTCTGACGGAAATGTTTGGCCAAGCATTAGGGTACAAGAAGCCTTAAGAGAGCATTTAGATGCTATTTCTCTTACCGAACACTTAGAGTATCAGCCGCATTTAAAAGACATTCCTCACCCAGATAGAAACAGGGCTCATGAATTGGCCCTAAAAGAGGCAGCAGATCATGATTTACTAATTATTCAAGGATCAGAAATTACTAGAAGTGCCCCAGTAGGTCACAACAATGCGGTGTTTATTTCAGACTCAAACCCGCTCATTGGCACAGACGCCCAGCACCCATTTAATGAGGCTAAAAAGCAAGGAGCCTTTGTATTTTGGAACCACCCTGCATGGTATGCACAACAACCACAAGGGAATCCTGTAGTTTCTGACTTTCAAAAAAAACAAATAAAAGAAGGAAAATTACATGGTATTGAAGTCATTAACACAGGAGATTACTCAGAAGAGGCCTTACAAATAGCCCTTGACTACAATTTGACAATTATGGGTACTTCAGACGTTCATGACCTCATTGATTGGGATTATATTGAAAAAGGATTACACAGGCCCATTACCTTAGTTTTTGCTAAAGAAAAGTCTGTTGAAAGCCTCAAAGAAGCATTATTTGCTGGAAGAACAGTAGCTATTTTTAATGACCTTTGGGTGGGCAAGGAAGCTTATTTACTGCCGCTTTTAAAAGCCAGTATAACTACTTCTGACATTCATTATATAGCAAATACTCAAGTGCTTTCTGTGACATTACACAACAATAGCTCAAGTAATTTGCTTTTTGAAAACGCCATGCCATATACCCTATACCACCACGCTCCGGTTTTTGAAATTCCAGCGCAAGGAAGTATTACACTCCAGATAAAAACACTTGCTAATCTATCAGAAATACAGCTGACATTAAAAGCTTTAAAAGCCTATTCAGCTCCTAAATCACCCGCTCAAGTTTTTTGGAACATTTCAATTCTTCCAAAATAAATCTTCAGCGGTTTTTTTACACTTATAGGCAGATGTTTTTACTACATTAGACCCTCTAAAGATGTCCAATGTTTAAAATGCTCAAAAATTTAGGCCCTGCCACTTTGGTTGCGGCTGCCTTTGTTGGACCAGGAACTGTCACTGTATGCGCAGCTGCAGGAATTGGTTTTAGCTATAGCCTTTTATGGGCACTTTTAGTTTCTATTATCATGACCATTTTATTGCAAGAAATGGCTTCTAGGATTGGCATTGTCACCCAAAAAGGCTTAGCCGATGTCATTAGAGAACAATTGCCCACCCCCTTTCTTAAAATAGCTATCACTACGCTTATTCTAGCAGCCATAGTAATTGGTAATGCGGCATATGAAGCTGGAAATATGAGTGGAGCCGTACTGGGGTTACAAGCTATTTTTGGAATCCAGTATGCGGTGTTTTTTCCATGGATAGTGGGAACCACTGCGTTTTCAATGCTCTATTTTGGAAATCTCAAACAAATTTCTACTATTCTAATTGGTTTAGTGCTCCTAATGAGTCTTTCTTTTGTAATTACTGCAGCACTTACAGGACCCTCTCTTTTACTACTTTTAAAGGGATTATTTACCCCAAAGATTAACAATGAAAACATATACACCGTCATAGCCTTAGTAGGAACAACAGTAGTGCCTTATAACTTATTCTTACACGCCTCACTGGCAAAGGAAAAATGGCATAGAAAAGAAGACTTAAAAGCAGCAAAAATAGATACACTAATAGCTATTGGCCTAGGAGGGTTGGTTTCTATGGCCATTGTAGTTAGCGCAGCAGGTCTGTCAATAGAAAAGCTAAATTCTGTACTAGATTTGTCTGCTGGGCTGGCCCCGCTATACGGAGACACTGCTCAATATTTAATAGGAATTGGACTTTTTGGAGCAGGTATTACCTCTGCTGTGACCGCGCCTTTAGCCGCTTCATATGTAGCCAGTAGCTGCTTTAACTGGCAAGTAGGCCCAAAAGATTGGAAATTTAGAGCCGTCTGGATTTTTGTTATGGGCGTGGGACTCCTGTCTCTAGGCAGCTCATACAGCCCCATTATAGTCATACAATTTGCACAAATAGCCAATGGTATTTTATTGCCCATACTGGTCATCACACTCATATGGATTTGTAATAGCAAAACCCTTCTTGGTGTTTTTAAGAACACCCTTACTCAAAATATACTGTACGGTATTATTTTTGTTTTTACTCTAGGCCTCAGTATTAGAACCTTAGCTAAGCTCATAGGAATATGAAAATAGCCACCACACACATAAACTGTGACTTAGGTGAAGGTATGGCTAACGAAGTGGCTATAATTCCTTATATAAATGCCTGTAGCCTGGCTTGTGGCGGTCACTTTGGAAACCTTAAAAGCATAGAAAAAAGCATGCGTCTGGCTCAAGAACACCGGGTTATTTGTGGAGCTCATCCAAGCTATCCAGACCTTGAAAATTTTGGAAGACTGTCTCTAAAAATGACTAAAGAGGCTTTTATTAGGAGCATTCAAAAGCAATTAATACTATTTAGCGAAGTCTATAAAAAACTTTACAACAGCACTCTTATTCCCCATATAAAAGCACATGGCGCGCTTTACAATGATTTGTGTAAAAACTCCATTTTAACAGACTGGTACTTGGAGGCCTTAGCTGCCTTCCAATTTACTGAAATATACACCCAGGCTCAGGGTATTTTATATGAAAAAGCCACCACTATAGGTTTGAAGATTAAAAAAGAAGCCTTTATAGACCGCCTATATACCTCAGAGGGATTTTTAGTGTCTAGAAAACTAGCAGGGAGTGTCATAGAGAAAGATCAAGAAGTTCTGACACAATTTAAAACCCACTTAGAACACGGGCATTTTATAAGTATAGACGGCAGTAGCGTTCAGGTGGCAGCAGACACCTATTGCCTACATGGAGACCACCCAAACACATTGGCTAGATTAATGCTTTTAGCAAAAAATTAAAAAAACGCATGAAAAAGACAAACAAAATTAATTTTTTTAGGCTTAATGAAAATAGTGTTTTAATTCAGTGGCCTATGGAAGTTTCAGAAAATACACTCTCTGAAGTCACGGCACTGAGCGCGGCTATTAAAATCAATTTTGTAGGGGTGCTATGCACCCCTACCTACGCCTCTATTTTGGCTGTTTTTCCATTAGAAATAAAAGATTTTATAGGCATTCAAAAAGAGTTAGAAATTCTTTACTCTAAGTTAAATCTTCAGGGATTTATTGGAAAGCACATAGAAATCCCTGTCTGCTATGATTCTGAATTTGCTTTAGACGCTCCCTTTGTATCTGATAGCCTAAAAATAGATTTTAAAGAAATTATTAAGGCACACACAAAACCAAGCTATAGAATTTATGGGATAGGATTTTTACCTGGTTTTATGTACCTAGGAGGCTTAGAGAGCCAATTAAAAATTTCTAGAAAACACAGCCCTAGAATGAGCGTGCCTAAAGGCTCTGTTGGAATAGCAGGAATTCAAACGGGTGTGTATCCTCAGGAAAGTCCTGGAGGTTGGCAAATTATTGGAAACTGCCCCTTAGAATTTTTTAAAGTAAATGAAAAACCACCTTTCTTTGCAGCGGTAGGAGACACCATTTCTTTTGTATCTATTACAAAAGACCAGTACAAACTTATAAAAATTGAAGAAGAAGCTGGTATTTACAAACTTAAAACAAGGCCACATGCAAAGGCCCCACAGACGTCATGATTAAAGTAATAGAGACAGGATTATATACAAGTATTCAAGACTTAGGGAGACCACAATGGCATTCTTTAGGGATACCAAATGCAGGCGTTATGGACGCACAGAGTGCAAAAACTGCCAATATGCTACTTCAAAATAAATTGGATTGCTCTGTACTGGAAATAACTATGACCGGGCCTATTTTACAATTTACCAGCCCTAGCTGGGTGGCCTTCTCTGGCGCTCAAATGCCTATTTACATAGACCAATCAAAAAGCCTTCAACACACCCCCATATGGATAAAAGCAGGCCAAAAAATTCACTTTGGAAAACTAGAGCAAGGATTTAGACTTTATATGGCCATTAAAGGAGGTTTTAAAACAACTCCTGTATTGGGAAGCCAGTCTATGTGCAAGAATGTCACCCCTAGCTTTATGCTAAAAAAAGGAATGGAACTAATACATGAAACAGGTATTAAAGACCAAGAAGTCTTTATAAAATTAGAAACTGAAACCCCTTTAAACAGCAAACTCATAAAAGTTTTTGAAGGGCCAGAATACCTTAAACTATCTCCCTCCCAAAAAACAGCTATTGAAAAACAAGTCTTCACGGTGAGTAACCTCAACAACAGAATGGCTTATCAATTAACCCCCAACATAGACACTCACGAAATTTCACAGCTCACCACCCCTGTTTTACCAGGAACCGTGCAGCTTACCCCAGATGGCACTCTAATGGTACTCATGAGAGACGGACAAACCACTGGAGGCTACCCAAGGATATTGCAACTTTCTGCAAAAAGTATTAATGCCCTGTCTCAGCTTAAAACAGGTGATACCTTTGCCTTTAAGCTTGTCACTTTATAAGGCCTTTAAGCTCATATCTACAATAGAGGCACTATAGGTAATGGCTCCCATAGAAACAAAATCTACCCCTGTTTCTGCCACTTGCACTAAAGTCTCACTCGTTATATTGCCAGAGGCCTCTGTAGGAATAGAGCCGTCTATAAGGGCAACCGCTTCTCTGAGTAAGTCTAAGTCCATATTATCCAATAGTATTCTGTGTAAATCTGGGTAAGCCATGCAAGCATTTACCTCTTCCAAATTTCTACATTCTACAATGATAGGTAGTACTTTGTGGTGGGTATTTAAATAATTTTTTGTCTTTTCAATTGCCTTGGAAACACCTCCACAAAAGTCTATGTGGTTGTCCTTTAACATCACTGTATCATAAAGGCCCATGCGGTGATTTACACCGCCACCAATAGCTACCGCCCATTTTTCTGCCACTCTAAAGTTGGGTGTGGTCTTTCTAGTGTCTAGTATTTTACAGGGGGTATGAGCAATAAGTGACTGCAGTTCATGAGTCATACTAGCTATGCCGCTCATACGCTGCATACAATTTAATACCAAGCGTTCAGTGGCCAGTATAGACTGTGATAATCCTGTTACTTTTAGGGCTGTGCTCCCTTGTGCCACCTTATCTCCATCTTGGTGATAGCACTCAAGCTCCAAAGCGGGGTCAAAGTGATAAAATATTTTTTTTGCCATAGCCAAGCCTGCCAACACACAATTTTGTTTTACAATGAGCTGTGCGGTTCCTTTTAAAGAGGGTGACAAACAGGAAAGCCCACTAAAATCTCCCACACCAATATCTTCTTTTAAAGCAGCTACAATAAGCAGCCCTATTTCTTTGCTGTATTGCTGCTCAAAAGGAATATCATTGGAGGGGGTGTTTTTCATCTTTATTGTCTTTTCATGTTTATGTCTCTTAACCCTAGTGTCTAGGATCTATTTATACTTTTTATTTAGCTTTACTGCCTTTTAAATTCGCTAAATCTTTATTAAAAAAGCCACCCCTGTTTTCTTTACAAGACTGAGATTGCTTAATAATTAAATAAGCCACACTCACTAAGTTTCTCAATTCACAAATTTGCAAACTCAATTTTTTATAGTGGTACCAATGGTTGCTCTTTTTATAGAGGTCTGCCAAAACAGCTTCTGCCTCTAAAAGGCCCTTATTAGTTTTAAAAATAGCACCCTTTTCAGACATGGTTTGCTGTAGGGCAAGCTTTACTTCACTAATCGCTTTATTAGATTTCTCAAGGTCTCCAAGAGCGTGGTGCCAAGGAGGCAAAGCCTCAAAAAAGGCAAGGGCTACCGGTGCGCTAAAGAGCCGTTCCCCTACTTTTAAAGCGGCCCTGTGTGCAAAAACAAGGGCTTCTAAAAGGGAGTTAGAAGCCAATCTGTTGGCGCCGTGCAAGCCGGTATGGCTACATTCTCCAATAGCGTAAAGCCCTTTAAGAGAACTTTGAGAATGTTCATTCACTGCAATACCTCCGCAGAAATAATGGGCCGCTGGCACCACAGGAATTCCTTCCCTGAGCGGGTTTATACCCACAGACAAACAAGCCTTATAAATGTTAGGGAATTCATCTTCAAAAATAGACAGCCCTAGCGCAGTAGCGTCTAAATAAATAAAGTTTTCTGCTGGAACCTCTGACTTATGCAAAAGCTTAGCCCTGTTTGCCTCGTGCTGCTTTTTAATTTCTAATTCTATTGCCCTAGCCACAATATCTCTGGGAGCTAAATCTTTTCTAGGGTCATAATCTACCATAAAAGCATGGCCTTGGCTGTTTCTTAAAATAGCCCCAGCACCTCTTACCGCCTCTGAAATTAGAAAGGTTTCTGTGCCCACCGCCAAGGCCAAGGCCGTGGGGTGAAACTGCACATAATGCAGATTCTCAATACTTACTTTAGCCCTGTAGGCAGCAGCTAAACCGTCTCCTGTTGCACCCTCTGGATTGGTGGTGTAGGCGTAAACCTGTCCAGCACCGCCAGTAGAAAGAATAGTAGCCTGTGCAGTAATTTTTATAATTTCATGGTCCTTCTGAGAAATTACATAGGCCCCGTAACATTGATTTTCACTTTGTTTTTTCTCCGCAGAACTCTCTAAAATTTGAGATTCATTAAGGCTCTTACTTAAGTCTTCTATGTTGACGGCACCTTTTTTAGCCATCTTTAAATGATGGTTGGTGATAAGATCTACCAAGGTATGGTCTTCTAGCACCCTAATATTAGTGAGACTTTTTACCTTAGCTATTAGAGATTGCTGAATTTCATAACCTGAACTGTCTTTAAAATGAACAATTCTCTTGGCAGAGTGCCCTCCTTCTTTTCCCAAATGAAATGGCTTATCAGAAGCGGTTGCGCTGGGCGTTGCTGCCAAGTCAAAATGAGTACCCCAAGACACCAATTCTTCTAAACGTTGCGGCCCTTCTTCTACCACAAAACGGACCACTGCTGGGTCACACAAACCGTCTCCCGCCACCAAAGTGTCTGAAACATGCTTTTCAAAAGAGTCTAACTCAAAGTTTTGCACCACTGCAATACCCCCTTGAGCATATTTGGTGTTGCTTTCTAAGAGGGCTCTTTTGCTGAGTAGTAATATATTTTTGTCTGGAATTGTCTCTGCCAGTTTAATAGCAAAGGACAGCCCAGCAATTCCAGAACCAATGACCAGGACATCTGTATGAATATAAGTTTGTAGGTCTGCATTCATATGCAACTAAAAGTATTTATATGGCTTATTTTATTTTTATGGATGCCAAAAATATATTGAGGTTTTCTTGATGGCGTTCTCTAATGAATGGCCAACATTCTATTTATGGGCGCTGTAGCCTTTTCAATGAGCTCAGTAGATAGTAAGATTTCTGGTTGTTCGTACTCCATACACAAATAGAGCTTTTCTAGCGTATTGAGCTTCATAAAAGCGCACTCACTACAGGCGCAGCTGTCGTCTTCTACAGGAGCGGGAATAAAGGTCTTATCTGGGGCACGTTTTTGCATTTCATGAAGAATTCCGGCTTCTGTGGCTACAATAAAAGTAGTAGCTGGATCTTTTTGAATAAAGTCTAACAAGCCAGAGGTACTCCCAATATAGTGCGCAATTTCAAGCACCTGAGACTCACTTTCTGGATGGGCAATAAACTTAGCTTTTGGGTGGGCCTTGGCTAGTGTAACAATTTTTTCAAAAGAAAAAGCCTCGTGCACAATACAGGCGCCATCCCAAAGAATAAGGTCTCTTCCAGTTTGTTTTATGAGATACCTCCCTAAGTTTTTGTCTGGAGCAAAAATAATCTCCTTGTCAATAGGGATAGAATTAATGACCGCCACCGCATTAGAAGAGGTACAAACAATGTCAGAAAGCGCTTTAATAGCTGCAGAGCAATTAATATAAGTCACCACAACGGCCTTTGGATGCTTGGCCTTAAAAGCGGCAAATCCGTCTGGAGGGCATGAATCTGCTAGAGAGCAGCCCGCCTTAAGGTCTGGCAATAAAACTTTTTTACTAGGGTTTACAATCTTGGCAGTCTCTGCCATAAAATGAACCCCTGCAAAAACAATAGTGTCTTCTTTAATATGCTGAGCTGCCTTAGCTAAATACAAAGAATCTCCTAAATAATCTGCTAGGTCTTGTATTTCTTTAGACTGATAATAGTGGGCTAAAATAACTGCATTTTTCTCCTTTTTAAGACGCTTTATAGCTGCAACCAAATCTATTCCTGCTGGAATGGGTGCATTTAAAAAACCTCTTTTTGCCAACTGAACTGGATCTATTTTAAAGGCCATCTGTAATTTACATTTAAGATGTAAATTTCGTCATTTAAAAAATTATCTAAGACACTTTTACACAATATTTTGTGTTTTTTAAAGCTATTTCTTCTATTGTTTATGAATTGGTTACCATAGACAAACAATAATTGTAATGAGCCTTTAAAATAGGGTCAGACGTTCTTTGAGCCTTCTTTAAATAAGCTGCTAAATCTTGAGTGATTTGATATATATACCCCTTAATTTCTGGCTGTAAATCTTTCTCCTCATTTAAAGACAAGAGCTGTATAATCATATTTTTTTGAAGCTCACGGCTACTTAACTCAGGGGCTGATAATTCTTTAAATATATCCAAGACCAAACGGTCCATAAGAGCGGCTACAGACAAGCCAGCTCCAGCTAAGGTTTGCTGTGAAGAAAGCATTTGGTTTAGCTTTTTCACACTTAAAATTCTTTTTAAAGCCCCCTGCTGAATATCGGTTACTTTCTCTAGTGCGCCACTACTGGCAAAAGTAGAAACTACCGCGCGCTCTATAAGCCAGGCTTGGGGTTTCCAAAGTGATTGATTTAGAAAATCTAAAGCGGCTAATTGCCTTTCTTTTAAAACATTCACATAAGGAGTGCCAGGCTGGTTATTGTTTAAACGGGTTTCATTTACACCACCCACCATAGTGAGCACATGGTATATGTAGCGTCTATATACCTCTAAGAATTCTCCATGAAGTTCTTCTAAATCATTAAAGGTACTAGCGTCTTCTAGGGTCCAAGCCTTTAAATTCCGACCTACTATTTTTAAATTAAGCAAGGCGTAGTTACTGGCTTTAATGGGGTCGTCTCCAATATTTTCTGTTTGCGTATTGGGATCATTCCCACCAGAACCAAACATATACATAGGGTCTGTGCTATAGCCGTCTACCCATTTTTTTAAAGTCTCGCGAACTTCTTCTGGGCTCTGACCAGGGAAATTTCTATACCCCCATTCAATAGCGTAATTGTCATAAGGTCCTAATTGCCTTACAAAACGAATGTTCTGGTCTCCAGGCTGAGCAATATAATTAAAACGGGCATAGTCCATAATAGTGGTGGCAATACCCATTTTCTGTGTAAAAGTTCCTGAGCGCAAAGAGTCTACTGGGTAGGCGCTAGAAGCCTTCATATTATGGGGCAATCCAAGCGCATGGCCAATTTCATGAGAAATTACCCTACGCATCATTTCTCCTATTTCTTCTTCTGGAGTGTCTAGCGTTCTTGCCTTGGGGTTTGCTGCGGCCGTTTCTAATAAATACCTATTTCTATAAGAACGCAGGTGGTTGTGGTACCAAATAATGTCACTTTCAATGATCTCACCCGTTCTAGGGTCAGATACACTTGGACCAGTAGCATTTCTGGTGGTAGAGGCTACGTATCGCACCATAGAAAAACGGGCGTCTTCTGGAGAAAAATCTGGATCTTCCTCTGAAGACGGAGCTTCTTTGGCCATGATGGCATTTTTAAATCCAGCTTTTTCAAAGGCGCTGTTCCAATCTTCTATGCCCTTTCTAAAATACGGACGCCACTTTAGAGGGGTGGCAGGGTCTAAATAATACACAATGGGTTTTACTGGCGTCACTAATTCACCCCTTTTATATGCCTCCATGTCTGAGGGTTCTAACCGCCAGCGTCTGGCAATACGGTAAGCGTCAGATTTAAGTGCCTCTGAACTATAATTAACTTTGTCTAAAGAGAACCAGCCTACTCTTTGGTCCTCATATCTAATAGGCATAGGGTCTTTAGGGAGTTCAATAATAGAGTGGTTTACCTGAAAACTAAGCGTTTCTGATCGGTTTCCTTGGGGTGCTTTATCAGTGCTATAAGTAAGGGTGTGGGTCACTTCTGTATTAATTGGAAATGAGGCCACACCGTCTATAGAAGAGCGCTTCTTATCTACCCCTCCCATTTTATAGTCAGATTTATCACTGCTACTCACCACATTAAACCCTGGAGAGTCATCCATGAAATAATCAGTAACCTCTATGAGGTAGCCTGCTCCCTCTTCACTTTTAATTTCAAAGGCAGCCAAAATTGGATTAAAATTATTCTGAACCACACTCAAATATATAGGATCTTTCCCCTTTGCAATATTGGAGTAAGACACCTGAATAAGCTGAATTTTATTGGCTTTTTTTACAAAATGTATTAGCTGTTCTGAGGTCTTAGAACCCGCATTGCTATAGGCATTAAAATTAGCAGGAATCTGAACATAACGGCTCACCATAAGCAAGTCTTGGTCTAATACTGCAGCTGGAATATGGAAAAATAAGTGGCCTTCTTCATTAAAATAAGTGTTTAGAAGTCCCAGGTCTAAGGTCATCCCTTTCACCAGGCTGGCCATGTCTTTCTTTGTTTCTTCTTTATCTTTTTCTTTTTTCTGAGCATTAGCAGGCACTATTAATAACAAGCCCAATGCCATAGTATATAATAAGTGTTTCATGAAAAACTGCATATTTTAATTTTTATTCATTTAACGCGCCCATACCAGACTTCCAAAGCAGTGCATTTAGAGCTGGCAACTTTTCTTCTAACAAACTTTTTGCTGTTGTGTGTAAAGATTCCCACTGGGCGTTAAGCACCTCTATTCTCTCTTTAGCTCCTTGATTTATTCTTGGAATATCTGAATGAGATTGGTTTATAACATAGAGATACTCTGCCGTAAATTTGTTAGGAAAATTCTCTACATCGTCATAAGCTTTAGATTTTCTTTGAATCATAAGGGCGTCCCAAGCAGTTGTTTCTGCGTGCAACTTTTTAATAGCAGCAGTAACTGTAAAATCTTGTGTTTTTATAAGAAGTGCCTCTAATTGTCCAGATACTTTATAAAGGCGGTTTACCAAAAGGGCCATTTGGGTATAGGTGTTTTCAGCTGCCTCCATAAAGGAGTCATATTCCTTATATGCTGCTGTGCTCAATCCGTAATTTGGATTTTCTTTAAGCTTAATTTCTTGTTCAAACACTTGTTCCCCTACTTTTAATGTTGCGGTATATGTTCCCGGAATCACCCTATGCCCCCTATAACTAGCTTCTATGTAAGCGCTAGGTATTCCTGGAAGCTGGGCGTGATCTAGGGTCCAAACAAAACGGTTTAACCCCTTGTTTTTAGAGAGTATTTTAGCCGCAGTTGGCGCTCCTTCGTATTCCACATAAGTACTGTCTTTTTCACTGCTAAACTGGTTTACTAGAGCGCCAGAAGCGTCTCTAACAGTAAGAGAGATGGGCGCATCGCCCAAGTTATTGGGCAGCTTGTAATACAAGACCGCTCCATTGGCTGGGTTTACGCCTGTAAAATCCTGCATGCCTGTAAAATCTTCTAAAGAACCGTTCATAATGCTGTGCCAATTGCCTATTACAGCAGGAGCCACAGGATATAACGAAGTGGTGGGAGTTTCACTATAATTCCTAAGGAGTTCCAAACCGTCTAGAATCCAGAAAGAACGGCCTTGGGTGGCCACCACTAAGTCTTGGTCTTTTACCAGCAAATCTGTAATGGCTACTAATGGTAAATTAGACTGAAAAGGAGCCCAAGAGCTCCCTCCGTTAAAGGAAATATAGATTCCCTTTTCTGTTCCAGCATAGAGTAAATGCGCTCTAATAGGGTCTTCTCTAAGCACCCTAGCAAAGGCTCCATAGGGAATGCCTTCACTTATTTTTTTCCAGCTTTCTCCATAGTTTTCAGAGACGTAAAACTCCGGGCTGTGGTCATTAAATTTATATCTATTTGCAGCAATATAAACCCTTGCAGGCTGGTGAGCAGATACCTCAACAGCATTTACCAAACTCTCTGAAAGACCTTTCGGTGTAATATTTTTCCAGCTATTTCCTCCGTCTTTACTCAAATGAACCAGACCGTCATCACTGGCTGTATAAATCACTTCTGTGCTGTGGGGTGAAACAGCTACATAGCTTAGAGTGCCGTAATTTTCTGCTCCAACAGCCTCATTGGTATATGGACCGCCACCATTGCCTTGCTTGTCTTTTTGGTTCTTAGTTAAATCTGGAGAAATCACCTCCCAGCTATTTCCAAAATTGCTAGTTTTAAGCAGGTATTGTGCCCCGTGATAAAAGGTGGCTGCGTCTATACCAGCCCAAACAATAGGGGCATTCCAATTAAACCTGTACTTCATTTCAGAAGCGGGCCTACCTAAGTACTGAATGGGTGCTATCATAATTTGAGTAGCAGCCTTTGCTTTACTGTCTAAAACCTCTATAGTACCCAAATAACTCCCTCCTAAAACTTTTTCTGGCTGGTCTGGGTCAAAAGCTAAAAAGGCACTTTCTCCCCCCGCCGATGCTTCCCAATTTTCTACTCCAATACCGCCACTACCCAATGCCATACTCTGAATTTTTACAGAAGTATTGTCCTGCTGACCTCCGTAAATATTATATGGAAAATCATTATCTGCCGCCACTCTATAGAATTGAGCTGTGGGCATAATATCCTGTGAGGACCAATGGGAACCCCCGTCATAAGTAATAGCTGCGCCACCATCGTCTGCCAAGACCATATTTTTTGAATTGCCAGGATTAATCCATAGGTCATGGTAATCTCCATGAGTACCCCCTAGTTCTGTCCAAGTAGTGCCTCCATCAATTGATTTATAGGACATGGCACTCATTACGTAGAGCGTATCTTCATTGTTAGGATCTAAAAAGAGTTCTATATAATACCAGGCCCTTTGGGTGAGTCTGTTGTCTCCGCTTACTTTATCCCAAGATTTTCCAGCATTTTTAGATACAAATAAACCACTGAGATCTTTGTTGGTGTCACTTTCTATAAGGGCCATAACCAAGTCTGAATTGGCCCTAGACACAGCAATGGCCATTTTACCCTTTTCTTCTGGTAGGCCTTCATGAATTTTTTTCCAATGTTTACCGCCGTCAGAGGTTTTGTACAAGCCACTGCCCACACCACCACTCACCACCTGCCAAGGATAGCGAATGTGTTCCCACATGGCCGCGTATAAAACCTCTGGATTATTCATGTCCATAGACAGCTCAGAGGCGCCTGTAAGATTGTTTACATAGAGTTGTTTCTCCCAGCTTTGTCCGCCATCTATACTTTTATAAATACCCCTCTCAGAAGTAGGGCCGTGAAGCGCACCTTGGGCCGCAACGTATAAAATATCTGGATTACTAGGGTGAATTTGAATACGAGAAATATGCTGGGTTTTTTCTAGCCCTATGTGTTTCCATGTTTTTCCAGCATCTGTAGATTTATAAACACCGTCACCATAGGTAGTCATGACCCCTCTTGGAGCGTGCTCCCCAGTGCCCACATAAACCACATTGGGTTGGCTTTCAGAAACTGCAATAGCCCCCACAGTAGCCGTGTTAAAAAACCCGTCTGAAATATTGTCCCAGTGGGCTCCTGCATTGGTGGTTTTCCAAACACCACCCCCAGTATTACCCATATAATAAGTGAGTGGGTCCTTGACAACACCAGAAGCGGCCACAGAGCGGCCACCCCTAAAAGGTCCAATATTTCTGTACTTTAATACGGTAGAGAAGGTTTCTTCTTTCTGTGCAAACAAGGAATTCATTCCTGTAAGAGCCAGACATAGTAGGATTATTTTTTTCATTAAAGAGGTTGGTTATATGCGTTTGTAATTGTTTTAAAGATATACACTTAATGAGTAGCTACTCTTATATTTAGATTTTGAATTTTAGAAAGCAGACTCAATTGCTGCATTTCCCATAAGTAAGGCAAGCTATCTAGAGGGGTGGATTGATGCTCTGGACGGTAATTATCATAATCCTGAAACAGAATGCCTCCTATTCTTTGCGTATTATTGGCTACCCTAAAACGGGTCCCACCCTCATTTGTATGATAAGAATACGCCATAAAGTCTATTGTAAAATGCTGGGGATGTATCCAATAATAAAAAAGGTCTTCAAAGTCTGTCCCACCCCCTTCTTTTTTAAAAGCCACCTGAAGACTGTGATAAGAGACCCCCTTAATAAGGGTCTCTCCCGTATATATTGGAAGTACCGCTGTGTCTGAAAGGCCCAATGGCAGTTGTGCAAAATAAGCGACAGAATTTATAGAAGCTTCATAGAGAAGCCTCATAGAATCTGACACCACCACAGGTTTTTGATTTACAAAACGTTCAAAATTCCTAAAATTCTTCCAAGTATCTAATATGGTGTCTCCTTCCTTTATTCCAAGACGGCTATAGGTCACCCCTTCTTTACCTCTGAGAATTTCATAATGGTGTTCCCTAAAATCAAAGGCTATTACTGCCGGCTTTTCTCTCTGCCAACCGTGCGCATTTATAGTCTTTTCTATAAGGCCACTGGCCGATATTTGCTCTTTTTCTCCGCAAGAAATCACCCCTAACAACAAAAGTGAAATAAGATATTTAGCCATAAGAATCATTTTAGTATTCTTGAGTAAATATACCCTCTATAGGGGTATTAAACAAGCCTGACTGTCTAAAAGCCAAGCGCAAAATATATGCTATGTGGTAGCCTCTTCTAGCCATTGAGGGCTCAATAATTGGGTTCCTGCCCAGTTTCCCCCTGCTAAATGGAGTAATCCAAATCTTGTATGGTCCTCTGTATTTATAAAAAGGCCCCCTCCAGAATGGCCCCCTCCAGAAACAGATTGTACCCATTGACCATCCATATTTACCCAGGAGTTGTCATAACCAAACCAACGCCATGTAGCACTGGCCCCTATAGGGTCCATAATATTTTCTTTAAGCACCTGGGGCAAGGCTTGTCTCCAGGTTTGCAAAAGAGAATACGCCAATACATTTACCCTTACGTCATTGTATTTAAAATGAGTGCCAGGCGAGTGAAGAGTCCTGTTTTTCCAATCATCTATCTCTCCTTCACTTGGAGGTCTGTCTGCCCAGTCATGAGAACCCCAAAGGGTTCCAGACCAGTCTGAAGATTGGTTTAATAGATGTATCCATGTGATTTGGCTGTTTTGCGCACCATCAAAAGTACTGTCCCAAACATAATTTTTTACTGGATCTGAAAACGCTTCTATTAGGTGGCGTTCTCTTGCCAGGCCTGCTAGAGTTGAAAGATAACTCTTGGTCACGCTAAAGGTCATGTCTACTCTTTTAGTGTCTCCCCAACTGGCAATTAGATAGCCTTTTTTTAAAATCATCCCCGCAGGACCTCCTCTTTTTTTTGTGGGTCCCCCTATTTTATGGTAAGGTTCAGAAGCAAAACCTTTGGCTATGGGAATTCTTAAATCCCTGTCTCCACTATACTCATTCTGAGATGCAAAATTTAACGCAGCTTGTAGTCCTTTTTCATTGACTCCCATTTTTTCAGGCACTCTCTTTTCCCAAGCTGCATTCCTCTCTGGAAAGTAAAAATCCTTTGTTTGGGCCTCAGTGATTTGGAAGATTCCTAAAAAAAACAAGCATGCAAGAAAGCCATTAGACGCTTTTGTGTAGGAACGCTTTTCTAGTAAAATAATTAAGGAATTGAATGATTTAAAGGGCTTTAGCAACTGTTGAAGGGAGGGAATAATTTTAAGCATCATGGGGGTATTTAGTTTACACAGTTTAATCTTTTGGTTCATATGTAGTATGAGCCTTAAAAATAAGAATTTAAATGTAAATAAAAGAGCTTCTTTTCTAAGCTTGAAAAGTGTACCTTAGAAATTATAAAGCATTAAAAAACAAGCAGATGGTTGCAAAATACTTTTCTATCTACAAAGCCTTTGTTTCTTATATTATTTCTCATAAGTTACTCTTTAAAACAACTAATTTCCTAAAAAAATCCTTGTTTGTGGGGTGTGTGATAGGCCTTTTAGGATCTTGTGAAAAAGTCCCTTCCTTTGACACTGTGCTTCTCAATGGCACTCTATATGACGGCACAGGGACGCCAGGAGTTCAGGGAATGATAGGAATTAAGTCTGACAGCATTGCCTATATAGGGCCCTATATATCTCACAAGGCTAGTAAAAGTATAGATGCTACTGGAAAAGCTATTAGCCCAGGCTTTATCAATATGCTAAGCTGGGGGTATTCCAGTCTATTAAAAGATGGAAGGTCTCTTTCTGACTTAAAACAAGGAGTGACCTTAGAGGTTTTTGGGGAAGGTACCTCTGCTGGGCCAAGTGGTGAAAAAAATACAGCAGATTATGTCTCTTTTGAACAAGCCATGAAAGCGCTTGAAAAAAGTGGTGTAAGCACCAATATTGCCTCCTATTTAGGAGCGACTACTGTCAGGATTCAAGGTCTTGGATATGACAACAGAGCCGCTACGCCAGAAGAATTAAAAGAGATGGAAAAAATTGTTGAGGAGGCAATGAAAGGAGGTGCACTCGGAATAGGCTCCTCTCTCATCTACGCCCCTGGAGATTATGCCAACACAGCAGAACTCATTGCTCTTTGTAAAGTAGCGGCTTTATACAAAGGCAGGTATATTTCTCATATGAGAAATGAGGACAATAAAGTCATGGAGGCACTAGAAGAGCTTATTAGTATTGCCAGAGAGTCTGGAGTACCCGCAGAAATATACCACCTTAAAACTTCTAGAAAAGCCAATTGGCATATGCTAGACACTGTCATTGAAAGAGTGAATGAGGTAAGGGCAGAAGGCTTAAAAATTACCGCAAATATGTACCCATATCACGCAAGTTCAACCGGGCTTACAGGCGTTATTCCTACCTGGGTACAAGATGGAGGTCATGAAGCATGGATCAATAGAATGAAGGACCCAAAAATTAGAGAAAGGCTCTTTGTAGATATTAGAAAAGAATTGTCAGAACAAGGTCCAGAGGGGATTCTAATGGTTGGTTTTGATAAGGAAGAAATGGCAAAAAAATACTTGGGGAAGACTATTGCAGAGGCAGCGGAAATGAGAAGCCAAAGTCCAGAAGAAACCATTGTAGATCTTGTCATAGAAGACAACAGCCGCATTCAATGTATTTACTTTAGTATGTCTGAACAAAATATAGAGAAAAAAATTCAAATTCCATGGATGAGCTTTTGTTCAGATGCCGGGAGTTACTCAGATTTAACAGAAGATTTTAGAACCCACCCTAGGGCCTTTGGTAGCTTTGCTAGGGTACTAGGAAAATACAGCAGAGACCTCCAACTGCTCCCACTTGAAACGGCTATTCACAAGCTCAGTGGGTTGCCAGCAAAAAATATTGGCATAGAAAAAAGAGGCCTACTAAAAAAAGGCTATTATGCAGACCTAGTTATTTTTGATCCATTAACTATTGGAGACAAAGCTACTTTTGAAGATCCTTTACAATTTGCTAAAGGAGTCTCCTATGTTTTTGTAAATGGCCAAATGGTCATAGAAAATGAACAGCATACGGGCATTTTTCCTGGAAGATTTGTAAAGGGAAGTATGGGCAACAGCTCAGAAATTATTCAATGAGCACACTATAGAACCTGAAAATAAGACCCCTTCAGAAAAACGAACACACCCATACAAAGAGCCTTAGAAACCTTAGTGCTAAAGACCTAAACTTTTACTTTAAATTTCAATACCAGTTTGGTTTGTAAATCTACTCATTTTGTCTACTTTGCAAAGGGTATTTTTAACCTTAAGGTAACCTTCATTAGAACCCTAAAGCCTTACTTTTACCCCTTGTAATTACAACTTATGGATAATTTATATTTGTTAATGCTAGTGGCATTAGCAGCCCTTGCCATTGCAGATCTTATTGTGGGAGTGAGTAATGACGCTGTAAACTTCTTAAACTCTGCTGTTGGTTCTAAAGCTATTTCCTTTAAAACCATTATGATTGTTGCCTCTATTGGAATTGCACTGGGAGCCATATTTTCTAGTGGCATGATGGAAGTGGCCAGAAAAGGAATTTTTAATCCAAGTGAATTTTACTTCAATGAAATCATGTTCATTTTTATGGCCGTGATGATTACAGATATCTTACTTCTAGACTTCTTTAATACGGTTGGTCTCCCTACTTCTACTACTGTTTCTATAGTATTTGAATTATTAGGAGCCTCTGTAGCCATGGCACTTATAAAAATATATAATGATGGTGACGGCAGCTATGAACAAGTGCTTCAGTATATAAATACTTCTAAAGCCACAGAAATAGTAATAGGTATTCTCATGTCTGTAGCCATAGCTTTCTCTGCAGGAGCTATTGTTCAATGGGTTACAAGAATGCTTTTGACCTTTAATTTTGAGAAGAAGCCAGACTGGGTCTCTGCCTTGTTTGGCGGTATAGCCACTTCATCTATTACCTATTTTATTTTAATGAAAGGAATAGGAGGGACAGCCTTTGCTTCCAAATCATTAGATATTACAGGAGGGCTCACCCTTGGCTCCTACATTGAAAATCATGTGGGACTTATACTGCTCTTAAATCTTTTGGTGTGGTCATTCATCTCTTACCTATTAATTAACCTGTTTAAAGTTAATATTTACAAATTTATTATTGTCATTGGAACCTTTGCATTGGCATTGGCTTTTGCTGGAAATGATTTAGTAAACTTTATTGGCGTACCTATTGCCGCCATGCAGTCTTATGAAGCATGGCTTTCCTCTGGCGTAGCAGCAACAGAATTTAATATGAGTATTTTGTCAAGCAAAGTACCCACTCCAACGCTATTGTTATTTTTGTCTGGAGGCGTGATGGTAGCCACCCTCTGGTTTTCTAAAAAAGCCAGATATGTAGCAGAAACAGAAATAAACCTAGCCAGAGAGGGAGAGTCTAAAGAGCGTTTTAACCCCAATGCACTCTCTAGAATTATTGTGAGATTGGCAGTTAGTATAGGCGCCTTTATTAGATACATCACGCCCCTTCAACTTCAAAATAAATTTGACAAGCAATTTATAAAAGCGCCTGTAAAGATTGTAAAAGAAGCCAAAGGCGACGCAGCTGCTTTTGACATGGTAAGAGCTGCTGTTAATTTGGTGCTCGCTGGAATTTTAATCTCTATAGCCACCTCTTACAAACTCCCCCTTTCTACCACCTATGTCACCTTTATGGTGGCTATGGGAACCTCCCTATCAGACAGGGCGTGGGGTGCAGAGAGTGCTGTATACAGAGTTGCAGGGGTGTTAAATGTGATTGGTGGTTGGTTTGGAACTGCCATCATTGCTTTTGTAGCTGCCTCCATTATTTTGTTTGTATTGTTTATGGGCCAAGGCGTAGCGGTAGTATTGTTATTGCTAGCTGCCGTAGTTATTTTATTTAGAAACTACCTTTCCTACAATAAAAAAACAAAAGAGTTTCAGGCAGAAGACAGTCTTAGAAAAGCAGAGAGCAGCTCTATTCAAGGGGTTATAGAAGAAAGTGCTACCAATATTTCTAATGTTATTAAAAGGAGTAAAACAATTTATGCAAATGCCGTAGACGGTTTGGCAAAACAAGATCTGGAACTCTTAAAGAAAAATAAGAAACAAGGAGCCAAATTGGCCGATGAAATAGATGACCTAAAAAATCACATTTTTTATTTTATTAAAAATTTAGATGAATCTAGCGTCAGAGCCAGTGACTTTTATATAGCCATTTTAAAGCAATTAACTGACGCCTCACAGTCTTTAGATTATATTTCTAAGGTGAGTCATAAGCACGTTCATAACAACCATAAAAAACTTAAATACAACCAGCTAAAAGAGCTCAAAGAAATAGAGCATTTATTTGAAAAGGAACTCTTTGACAAAACAAAGAAAATATTTGAAAAGAGAAATTTCAATGACATTATTCACGTGTTGAATAGTAAAGAAAGAATGCTTTTATTTATTTCTAAAAAAATAGAAGAACAAGTAGGTAGAATCAGAACAGAAGAAACCAGTCCTAAAAACACCACCTTGTATTTCTCTATCCTAACAGAAACAAGAGACCTGCTCATAGCCATTATGAACCTTTTAGAAATGTATTACAAAGCCTACGATGAAGATGTAACTCCTGCTAGTATTGAGGCGAAAAAGTGATCTTGCAGTTGTTTTAGTATTAACGAGAATTTAAAATAAAAAATGCCGCTATTAGTGGCATTTTTATGGGTAAAGTTAATTCAGAAGATGTTCTTCCTTAGACAAACTAGCCACTGTAGTGTTATTTAAAACTTCTAATGTTTTATCTCTCACTTCTATAAAAACAGCTTTTATTCTAAAGTTAAACTCATCACACTCATCGCAAGATGCGTAATAATTCGATGACACACAAGGCAGCATAGCAATAGGGCCATCCATAATCCTTATAAGCTCAGTCATATTGATCTCCTCTGGCTTTTTAAAATAGTATATCCTTATTACACATGGAGAGGTGAAACGCTGCAAAAAGTTTCTGGAGCTGTTTCTGGAGCCGTGACTCAAGTTTTAACCGCACAAATATGGCTTCCTCTCTTTGGCTTGTCTCCAAAATTAGGACCTATTGACAACTGGGGTCTTGAAATAGAAAAAAATGCTATTGTAGTAAACACAAAGGATTACAGCACTCATATTCCTGGAATTTTTGCTATTGGAGATGTGAATACTTACGATGGTAAATTAAAACTTATATTGTGTGGTTTTCACGAGGCTACTTTAGCAGTACAGTCTGCTTATACAATAGTGAATCCTCAAAAAAAATTTAATATGAAATATACTACAGTTCAGGGAATTCAAGGTTTTGAAAACACTTCTAAAATTCCAGAATTGGTCTAATCATTGACTTATGATTGATATTAGCATTCAAATTATTGACAGAGAAGGGAACACGCACAAAGTGATTGCACCAACAGACATGAATATGAACCTTATGGAGGTTTGTAAGAGCTATGGGTTTCCTATAGAAGGCATCTGTGGCGGCATGGCTCTTTGTGCCTCCTGTCAGGTTTATGTAAACTCAGAAATCCATTTAGCTTCTCCAAATGAGGAGGAGGAAGCCATGCTTTCTGAGGCTTTTCACGTACAAGAAAATTCAAGATTAGGTTGCCAGATGCATATGAATTCAAGTTTTGAAGGATTAATAGTGACTTTAGCTCCTGAATAAAGGCCACATAATTCTAAACAGTTCTGTATAAAAATGATCGCGTAAATCAATTTTAAGCTGTAGCTATGTTTCAGAACTATACACTTTAATGAAGTCTAAAAAAACATGCAAAGATAAAAATAGGGGAATAATAGTTTAAACATAAAAACTAAATAATATGAATGTTCTATGATACCTTGGCATGGTGGTTAAATAGTGCCGCAAAAAACTTTTCCCAATGAGAGGGTGTTCATCAGGGTTAAGCGGACCAACATTTTACCCCCCTCTTTTTTTTGCCATTTAAATTGGTTCCTTTTTTCCTTTTAAAATAAAGCTCAGCTTTACTTTAGACAAAGTTTTGTAACCCGTGTTTTCACATCCATAGTTAATTAATCTTTGGTTCCTTTTTTCCTTTTAAAATAAAGCTCAGCTTTACTTTGGACAAAGTTTTGTAACCCATTTAAAAAGCTTAAAATGAGCTATGACAAAACCACAGACCACTCACCGCAATATACGGTCACTCACCGTAATATGGGATCAACAAACAACACTTATAATCACCTAAAACACCATACAATCAATCGAATCAATACACAGTCACATGACATACAATCACTCACCGCAACATCCGATCATTCGCTGCAACATCCTATCGCTTAACAAAAGGGCGCTTTTATAATCGTATCTGGTATTTCTTAAAATCTAAGGGAAATAAATTTTCTCACGCCATAAGGGGAATAAATCTTCTTTCGTCAAAAGGTATGAAGCTTCGAAAGCTGTGAATCTTAAAAGGCGTTACATTTAAAATTAAACAAAAATAGCACCCTGCATTAGACTACATATCTTGAAAACATGATAAAAAAAGATTATCTTAAGACCACACATAGCTTTAAATAAACAATTATGAGAAAATCAATTAAAATGTTTGCTGTTCTTTTCAGTGTCACCCTTCTGTTAAGCTCTTGCTATTCATACACAAGTACCGTAGGAAAAGGCGCCCAAGGGTACCAAAAAACAACTAAATGGAACCACTATGTTGTGTACGGCTTAGCTCCTGTTGGCGTTTCAGACTCTAGGCAAATGGCAGATGGTGCAGCAGACTACACAGTTCACACCAGACAAACTTTTGTTAATGGACTGGTTTCTGCTCTTACTTGGGGTCTTTACACCCCCACTACCACTACGGTAACAAAATAGAGTACGCCTATGAAAAAATTTTTATTGCTAATGAGTGGGGCTATTTCTTTGGCCCTACTCATTCATATTACTGGAATATTTATCTATGATTTAGCCAGGCTCACAGCATATGGATATGGCTATCTCTTTGGAAAATTAATCATGCTAACGCTCTTCCTATCTGTATTTATTTTTACTTACAGAAAACTTAAAGCAAAAGGGCTTTAATCCCATTCTAAAGTATACAGGTAATTTAAAATCTATTATCTTTAAGATCACTAAAATCAACCCCATGAAAAAAATTATTTTTTCTTTATTGGCTATGGCCTTTTTGGCCTGCCAAAATAACCCAAAAGAAAACGCTCCAAAAGACCTGAATGACTTTGATTTTTTAGAGATCACCATACCAGAATTACAAGCTGGCTATGCCGCTGGAAATTTTACAATTACGGATGTTATTAAGGCGTATTCTGAAAGAATAAATGCCATAGATCATAACGGGCCCAGCCTCATGTCTGTGATTGTCATAAACCCAGACGCAGGGGTCATTGCAGATTCTCTAGACCAAGTAGCGCTAGAAAATAGAGGGCCGCTTCACGGAGTCCCCGTGCTTTTAAAAGACAATATAGATACCCGTGATAAAATGGCTACTACTGCAGGCTCTAGAGCGCTGGCTGGTTCTATGCCACTAGAAGACAGTTTTGTAGCAAAGCAGCTGCGGGCGGCGGGCGCTGTTATTTTAGGAAAAGCCAACCTGAGTGAGTGGGCCAATTTTAGAGGAGAAATGTCCAGCAGTGGCTGGTCTGGCGTGAATGGTCAAACCAAAAACCCCTATGTACTGACCAGAAGCCCCTGTGGTTCTAGCGCAGGAAGTGGTGTTTCTGTGTCTGCCAACCTCACCCTTTTAGCCATAGGTACAGAAACCAACGGATCTATTGTTTGCCCTGCCACCTCTAACGGAATTGTAGGGATTAAGCCTACTGTTGGCCTTATTAGCCGCGCTGGAATTATTCCTATATCTGATACTCAGGACACGGCAGGGCCTATGGCCCGCACCGTGACCGATGCCGTTATTGCGCTGGGTGCTCTTACTGGACTAGATCCTAAAGACGCTAAAACAGCAGCTAGTCAGGGGAAAACACTCACAGATTATACGCCTTATTTAAAAGCCAATGGTTTAAAAGGAAAACGCATAGGGTGGTTTAAATCTGCCTTTGGAAATCATGCCGCTACAGACTCCATCACGGTAAAAGCCATAGCAACCCTCAAGGCTCAAGGTGCTATTGTCATAGAAATTGACCAAATTAACGACAAAAGCACCGGCGGGCATTCCTTTCAAGTCATGCTGCATGAATACAAAGCTGGACTCAATGCCTATTTTGCAAGCCTAGGCCCAGATGCAAAAATTAAAAATATAGAAGCGCTCATTGCTTTTAACAAAAAAGATACTGTGGAACTAAAATACTACAACCAAGCCTATTTAGAAATGGCTTTAGAAAAAGAAGGTCTAGACAGTAAAACCTACTTAGATCACTTGGAAGCCCTTAAAAAAGAGAGCCAAGAAAACGGAATAGATAAGGTAATGGCAGCAAACCAATTAGACGGTTTTGTGGCACCTACGGGTTCTCCAGCCTGGAGTATAGATTGGTTAAATGGAGATAACTTTCATGTCTCTAGCTCATCGCCCGCCGCATGGGCGGGCTACCCCAACATTACCGTTCCTATGGGAAATGTACACGGACTACCCGTGGGTATTTCATTTTTTGGAACTGCTTGGAGTGAACCCACCCTAATAGAAATGGCTTACGGCTTTGAACAAGCCACCAAGGCTAGAATAGTACCTAGGTTTCGGCCTTGGGATAACGTAGAATAAAAGCTTTAAAGTATTTCTATTTTCTTTTAAAAAAACCTTATGAAAAACATATTAATGCTCTCTGTCATGGCAGTTTTGTCATTTAACCTACAAGGACAAGAAGCTCCCAATAAAACGGCTGCTAATAACTATGCCTTAGCCGCTAAATTCTCCCCCACCCAATTAGCAAAAATGGTGCATTCTACAGAGGTGAACCCCCATTGGTTAAAAAATGGAAATAGGTTTTGGTACCAATACAAAACCACCCAGGGATCTAACTATTATATGGTAGACGCTGACAATCGTAGCAAGACCGCCCTTTTTAATAATGATAAAATGGCGGCGTGGCTTACAGAGATCACCAAAGACCCTTATGACGGCCAGCACCTTCCCAAATTTGATTTTGAATTTGTTAAAAATGAAACCGCTATTCGCTTTAGAGTAACCGCTACTGAAATGGTAGCAGTTAAAAAAGATAGCCTAAATAACCAAGGGGTTCAAAAAGATAGTGTGGTAAAAGACAGCACCAAAAAGCTTGCTGCCAAAGACCTAAAAAAACCTAAAAAAGAGAAAAAGGTGTACCATCTAGAATACCGCTTGGGCGGGAATGGCCTCACCCTTTTAAGCAATGAAAAAGAAGCGGAAAAAGATTATAAAAAATGGGCCAATATAGCCCCAGATTCTAGTATAGTTTTGTTTTCTAAGGAGTTTAACCTCTATTGGATGGACAAGGAAAACTTCTTAAAAGCGGTTAAAAATGAAAAGGATTCTACTGTTGTAGAACACCAATGGACCACAGATGGTGAAGAAGAATTTGGTTATGGAGGTGGAAACCGTGGAGATGATAATGAAGAAGTAGAAAAGAAAAAGAAAGATCGGACTTCTATCTATGGACATTGGACAGACAATGCCCAGAAATTTATATTTCAAAAAACAGACAGCCGCATGATTAAAGACCTTTGGGTTATTAATTCTGTAGCAAAAAAACGTCCTACTTTAGAGACTTATAAATACCACATGCCAGGAGAGCTGGAGTATGCTAAAAAAGAATTATTAGTTTTTGATATTCCTTCAAAATCTCATATTAAAATAGCTTTAGACACGGTAGCCCAGCAAAATATATCTGTCTATACCAGGCCAACAAAACCCTCTAGTGAGGATGATGATTTTAAACCCAGACTGATCCTTTCCAAGAAGGGAGATCTCTATTTTAATGTCATTAGTAGGGACCGAAAGAAAATGGATGTACGAGTGGCTAATCTAGAAACTGGCGCTGTAAAAGTGCTTATAGAAGAGCGTATGAACACCTATATAGAAGATAGAGACCCTGTGCTTATAAAAAATGAAACGGAGTTATTGCATTGGTCTGAACGTGACGGCTGGGCTCATTTTTATAGATATACCAGCCAAGGGAAGCTCATTAACAGACTCACCACAGGGCCCTTTCATTCAGAGGCGCTTAAGGGTATAAATGAAAAAACAGGAACAGTTTATTTATCTGCCCATGGGGTGCAAAATGGTATAGACCCATACTATCAACACCTATACGCAGTTCCTTTAAGCGGGGGTGTTCCAAAAATATTGAACGCTGGAGATTACACAGCTAGCACCAACCCTTCAAACGGGCACCGCTATTTTGTAAGCAACTACTCTAGGGTAGACAGCACACCAAAATCTGAATTGCGCAGTGAAACCGGAGCTTTACTCATGTCTTTAGAAACAGCAGATCTCTCTGCCCTTTTTGCAGCGGGTTATCAGTTTCCAGAAACTTTTAAAGTAAAGGCAGATGACGGTATAACAGATATTTATGGCGTGCTATACAAACCCTTTGACTTTGATGAAAATAAGCAGTATCCGCTTTTAGAATACGTCTACCCTGGCCCACAAACAGAAGCTGTAAACAAAGAATTCTCTGTAAGAATGGACCGCATGGACCGCATGGCCCAATTGGGTTTTATAGTGGCAACTATGGGGAATAGAGGAGGCCACCCAGACCGTTCTAAGTGGTACCACAATTACGGTTACGGAAACCTGAGAGACTACGGGCTAGCAGATAAAAAATATGTAGCAGAGCAATTGGCAGACCGCCATGCCTTTATAGATTTAGATAGGGTAGGTATTTTTGGGCATTCTGGTGGTGGCTTTATGTCTACAGCGGCCATACTAGTATATCCAGATTTCTTTAAGGTAGCTGTTTCTGCTGCAGGTAATCACGACAATTCTATGTACAATTCTTGGTGGAGTGAAACCCATCACGGCGTTCTAGAAGAAATGAATGACAAAGGGGAAGTGACCTATCAATACGATATAGACAAAAACCAATCCTTGGCGGCCAATCTTAAAGGACAGCTACTTTTAGTCACTGGAGATATAGACAATAATGTACATCCTGGTGCTACTATTCGCATGGCCAACGCGCTCATTAAAGCCAACAAACGTTTTGATTTTAAGTTACTCCCAGGCCAAAGGCACGGTTTTGGAGATATGACAGAATATTCTTTTTGGCTTAGAGCAGATCACTTTAGCAGACACCTCCTTGGCGTTCCTGCCACTGCAATAGATATTAAAGAGATAAACAAAGACATTCCTCAAAATAAATAGCACCAAATTACACCCACAAAACTAATATTTAAAAGAACAATACTCTATGGAAGCTCAGAATTTTAAAAATCACCCAAAAATAGTAAAAGGATTTCACGGATTCTTATTCCTAGCACTCATAGCCTTATTAGGAGGGGCCATCAGCTATTTTGTTACCGCAGAAGAGGGGCACGTCTATCCAGCCACGCTCTTTATACTCCTTTGGGTTATTTTAGTGACTTTTATGTGGTTCACCAGATCTTTCCCATTAAAAGCACAAGACAGGGCTATTAGAGCAGAAGAAAGCCTCAGACATTATGTGCTCACCGGTAAGTTATTGCCTAGCGAACTTAAAATGTCTCAGGTCATTGCACTGCGCTTTGCTCCAGACGATGAATTTCTAGCACTTATAGACAGAGCTATCAAAGAAAAAATGACCAATAAAGAAATTAAAATGGCCATTAAAAATTGGAAACCAGACCATTACAGAGTCTAATGAATAAACTCAGCCAATCTTAGTATAAGAAAAATTGATGACTTTTTATATTGTCATGTGATTTTGTTATGTAGATTTGTTTATATTAAATAAAAGTCACAATTATGGAACAAATGGCACAAAACGGTGAAGGAAAATGCCCATTCTCTTCAGGAGAAATAAAGGGAGCCGCAGGTCAAGGGAACAACAATAAAGACTGGTGGCCCAACCAATTAAACATAAATATTTTAAGACAACACAGCAAAGCGTCTAGCCCTATGGATAGCGACTTTGACTATGCAAAGGCTTTTTCAAGTGTAGATTACAAGGCACTTAAACAAGACCTATATTCTCTAATGACTGACTCTAAAGATTGGTGGCCAGCAGATTACGGACATTATGGACCCTTTTTTATTAGAATGGCATGGCACAGTGCGGGCACTTACAGAATTGCTGATGGACGTGGAGGTAGTGGAACGGGCGCACAGCGTTTTGCTCCATTAAATAGTTGGCCAGACAATACAAACTTAGACAAGGCTCGCTTATTACTGTGGCCTATTAAAAGAAAGTATGGTCAAAAAATTTCTTGGGCAGACCTCATGATCTTAACTGGAAACTGCGCCTTAGAATCTATGGGCTTTAAAACCTTTGGTTTTGGTGGCGGTAGGGCAGACATATGGGAACCAGAACAAGACATTTATTGGGGGCCTGAAAAAAAATGGTTAGACAACCAAAGATACTCTGGAGATAGAGTACTAGAAAACCCTTTGGCTGCCGTTCAAATGGGACTTATTTACGTAAACCCAGAAGGTCCAGATGGACATCCAGATGCACTGGGTTCAGCCAGAGACATTAGAGAAACCTTTGGAAGAATGGCCATGAATGATGAAGAAACCGTAGCCCTCATTGCTGGTGGGCATACCTTTGGTAAAACCCACGGGGCAAGCTCAGACAAGTATCTAGGTCCAGAGCCAGCTGGAGCTCCCATAGAGGAAATGAGTATGGGCTGGAAAAATAGCTTTGGTACTGGAAATGGCGGAGACACCATAACCTCTGGCCTAGAAGGCGCTTGGACTACCACTCCTACTCAGTGGAGTAACAATTACTTTGAAAACCTATTTGGCTACGAATGGGAGCTCACTAAAAGTCCTGGAGGTGCCCACCAATGGAAGCCTAAAAATAATGAAGGTATAGGGACTGTTCCAGACCCACATGACCCGTCTAAGAGCCATACTCCTATTATGCTTACCTCAGATATAGCACTTATAGCAGACCCTATTTATAAAAAAATATCTAAACATTTTTATGAAAACCCCAAAGAGCTTGCAGACGCTTTTGCAAGGGCCTGGTATAAATTAACCCACAGAGATATGGGGCCAAAAGAACGCTACCTAGGACCAGAAGTTCCTAGTGAAACCCTTATATGGCAAGACCCAGTGCCTGCAGTAAACTTTAAAGTGATTGACCCAGCAGATGTGACTACTTTAAAAGGACATTTAAAACAATCAGGCCTTTCAGTCTCAGAAATGGTAAGCACTGCATGGGCTTCTGCCAGCACTTTTAGAGGTTCAGATATGCGTGGTGGCGCCAACGGAGCCAGAATTCGCTTAGCTCCGCAAAAGGATTGGAAAGTAAACAACCCAAGCCAGCTAGCTAAGGTTCTAAAAGTGTATGAAGGCATTCAAGAAAGCTTTAATAAAGTACAAAAAGACAACAAAAAACTAAGCCTAGCAGACCTCATTGTATTAGGGGGAAGTGTAGGAATTGAAATAGCAGCCAACGCAGCAGGTAAATTAGTAGAAGTGCCTTTTACTGCTGGTAGAAATGACGCCACACAAGAGCAGACAGACATCACATCTTTTGCTGTTCTTGAGCCACAGGCCGATGGTTTTAGAAACTACACAAAGACCAGATTTACGGTTTCTGATGAAGAATTGTTATTAGACAAGGCGCAATTGCTCACCCTTACACCCCCAGAAATGACAGTTTTAGTGGGTGGTATGAGAATGCTAGACAGCAACTTTGAGGGAACTGCCCATGGAGTGTTTACCAAAAACAATGGGATACTTACAAATGATTACTTTATAAATCTATTAGACTTAGACACCAAATGGGAAGCCGTGTCTGAAGACCAGGATTTATTTATGGGCCGTGACCGCAAAACCAATGCCTTAAAATGGAGCGCCAGTAGGGTAGACCTCATCTTTGGTTCTAATTCAGAACTACGCGCAATCTCAGAGGTATACGCCACTGCAGATAGCCAAGATAAGTTCCTATCAGACTTTATTGCAGCATGGCATAAGGTAATGAACCTGGACCGTTTTGAATTAAAGTCATAGTATATGATTTGTAGGTTGTTTATAAAACCCGCAACCGCCAAAAAGGCCTTGTTTTTAGACAGACAAAAACAAGGCCTTTTACAAGTCTATTTAAATGAAAAACTCTTCTATACCCCCTTTGTATTTAATACAGTCTTGGGGGTATTTATATTTACAAAGAAAAAAGAAGACACCCAACTACTCACTGTCTGGGTTTCAAACTTTCTGGCGGCAGCAAATTTGCAAGGCTTTAGCCTTGTAGATTGCAGCTCAGATCCTGTCTTTTTTAGAAGGTTTACAAGAGAAGTGCTAAGCAATCAAGAAGCATCAGCCCTGGCCTGGAAAAGATACCTCAACAGCTTTTTAATTCAAGTAAATCCTTTTAAAAACCAAGGAATACAAGGAATAAAAGTTTTTAAAAGGATTAAAAAAGTCATAAAAGAAAAAGGATCTGATCCTCAAAAAAAACACTTTAAGCGGCGCTTAAAAAGCCTTAGAAAAGGGGTCTCACTTTCTAGTATAGAGTCCATTATTAAGAGACCTGACTAATTAATTAAAATAATCTCTAAAAAGAGTTTTAGAAATAGTTATTTATTCTTTCTTTAAAGTGGGATAAGACACTCCTAACTGCTCTAAATAACTGTCGTACTTTTTTTCATTGTAATAAAAAGGTTTTAAAGCCTCTTTGTATTGGCTCATAATGTCTTTATTCAAATATATAGGAGGCATATCTTCCTTGCTAATCATAGGTGTATATTGTGTTTCTGCCGTTTGAACTTCATTAAAATACTTCCAGGAAGCTTCTACAAGTTCTGGCTTTAAAAGAAAATCTAAAACAGTCATCGCAACCACCTTAGCTCCTGCAGTAACTCCTTTATGTGCTATTGGAGTGGCCATTGCTATGGCGTTGCTCCAATGATGTCCCTGAAGACCCGGTATGTTAGAAGGAAAACTTAAAGTCACAGTAGGTACCGTCCATGAAACATCACCAATATCGTCACTCCCACCACTTACTGGTTTTTCTACAGGAGGTATTAATCCTTCTAATTCCTTGTCTAATCCTTCTGATTTACTAGATTTCACTTCTTTTTGTACCGCTTTGGCAAGGGTTTGATCTGCCTCTGACCATTCAGGCAAACCAATTTTCTGAATGTTCTGATTCATGGTCTCTGCAATCACTTTATTAAAATGTCTAGGCCAGGCAGTTCCCAGTATTTGGGAGCTCACTTTGGTGTCTGTCATAAGGGCGGCACCCTGAGCTATATTATTGCCAATCTCATACATTTCCATGATCCCCTTATAAGTGACATCTCTAAAATAATACCAAATAGTAGCCTTTGAAGGGACTACATTTGGCTGGTCACCTCCATCTGTAAAAATAGAGTGAGAGCGTTTAAGCGGGTCTAAATGCTCCCTTTTATAGTTCCATCCCACATTCATAAGTTCTGCTGCATCTAAAGCACTTTTTCCTCTCCATGGAGCTCCAGCAGCGTGCGCTGCTTCTCCATCAAAAGTGTAGGCTACAGAAATTAAACCGGTACCTGAAGACTGTCCCCATGAAACAGCCATATTGCTGCTTACGTGGGTAAAAATACAAAGGTCTATATTTTTAAACATTCCATCTCTTGTAAACCAGGCCTTAGCGGCTACTAGCTCCTCTGCTATTCCAGGCCATAATATTAAAGTGCCACCTACCCCTTCTTTTTTCATGATTTCTTGTACAGAAAAAGCAGCTGAAATGTTGAGAGGAATACCTGCATTATGTCCTTCACCATGACCAGGAGCTCCGTCTACAATAGGCTTGTGATAAGCCACACCAGGATATTGTGAAGCTTTTGGAATACAGTCTACATCGCTTCCAAGTGCAATAACAGGTCCTTCTCCGTTAGACCAAGTAGCAAACCATGCTGTGGGAATGCCAGAAACTCCATATTGAATGTCAAAACCTTTCCTTTTTAGCATATCAGTAAGGTACTTGGAGGAAGCTTCTTCTTGAAAACCCAACTCAGAAAAACTAAAAATTTTATCTACCATTACCTGGCTAAGCTTGCTATTGTCTTCTACCAAGAGGGCAGATTTTTCTTTAAGTACTTCTATATTATGGATTTTATTAGCTTTTTGAGCAGATAAAGACAGCCCTATCAATAAAAAAGGCAAAAATAAAATTTTAAAATTCTGATGCGTGATCGTTTTCATACGGTTGGTTTTAAATGAATTTAAATATAATGAATTGAAGGCAAAAACCCTGCAAATAAATTATTTTGGTGCTGTGAGTCTCACTAAAACCATACTCCCTATATAAAAAGGCATTGGCCTAATTTATTTGCTGTGCTTGTAAAAAAAGCAAAAAGTACCTTAGAGTTTTTTTACGTAGTCCGTAATAATAACTATGGTTTGTCCCGCTACTTTCCCTTCAATATAAGTAGCATTTTCAGGATCTAAAGAAATGCGCCTTACTGCAGTTCCCTGCTTGGCCACCATACTGCTTCCTTTTACTTTTAAATCTTTAATGAGCACCACAGCATCTCCAGGCGCTAAAATAACCCCATTGACATCTCTGTGAATAACAGCATCTGCTTTGTCTGCTCCGTCTCCAGCAGCCGCAGCCCAGGCCAAGGTGTCTTCATCTAAATACATCATATCTAACAATTCCTGTGACCACCCAAAAGGTTTTAAGCGGTGTAACATTCTCCAAGCCAATACTTGCATAGCGGGAAGTTCACTCCACATGGCGTCATTTAAACAGCGCCAATAGTTGGCGTCTCGCTCTTCTGCGTCTAAGTCTGATAGGCAATTATGGCAAAGTACTAAGCTAGCTTCTATCCCACTAGTGGGCGATGCTGGTAATTCATATACAGCTAAGGACTCTGATGATCCACAGCATTCACATTTTTCTTGGGCTCTTTTTAAAAGGTCTTTGTCTATATTCATGGGTAATTTTGAGTCTTAAAAGTAAACAAAAGACTGGTTTAGAAGCTGTTTTTAAACTTTATAATGGTTCTATTTAAAGTACTTCTTTTTAAACCAAAAGGACACCCTCACTAAAAAAATTAGGGCCGGAACCTCTACCAATGGTCCAATGACCCCAGCAAAAGCCTGCCCAGAATTTAAACCAAATACAGCAATAGCAACAGCAATAGCTAATTCAAAATTATTCCCTGCTGCCGTAAAGGCTACAGCGGTTGTTTTGTCATAGCTTGCCCCCACTGCTCTTGTAAAGAAAAAGCCTATGACAAACATGAGAATAAAATAAATAAGAAGCGGTAGGGCAATTTTTAGAACATCCTTAGGAATGGTGACTATTAACTGCCCCTTTAAAGAGAACATCACTACAATGGTAAACAGGAGTGCTATAAGAGTCAAGGGAGCAATGGCAGGCAAAAATTTCTGCTCATACCATTGCAGCCCTTTTGCTGGCACCAGTATTTTCCTTGAAAGAAAACCTAATAAAAATGGCAAGCCCAAGTAAATAAATACAGACTCTGCAACGCTGGCAATAGAAATATCTACAATAGCGCCTTCAAAGCCAAAGTATGGAGGCAATACAGTAATGAAAATCCAGGCATAAAAAGAATAGGCAAAGACTTGGAAAATACTGTTAAGAGCTACTAGTGCAGCACCGTAGTCTGAAGAACCGTCGGCCAGGTCATTCCAAACCAAAACCATGGCAATACACCTAGCCAAGCCTATTAAAATTAAACCCACCATATACTCTGGGTAGTCCCCAAGAAATATAATGGCTAAAAAAAACATAAGTAAGGGGCCAATTACCCAATTTAAAACCAAAGAAATACTCAGAATTTTTACGTTCTTAAAAACCTGAGGCAAAAGAGCGTAATTCACCTTAGCCAGCGGCGGGTACATCATGAGAATAAGCCCAACAGCTATAGGAATATTCGTACTCCCGTTACTCATGGTATTTATAAAAGAAGGTGTTTCTGGAATAAAATACCCCAGGCATAAGCCTAGTAGCATGGCTACAAAAATCCAAAGAGTGAGATACTGGTCTAAAAAAGAGAGTTTTTTGTTCAAGGGAGGGCTTTAAATATTGTTAACAACAGTCTTTATTGGTGGTAGGGCCTAAGGCAAAGAAATCACTAAAAGCCAACTGAACTTCTCCCCAAACCTTTTCATCTATACAATAACAAACTGAGGTTCCCGAGATACTACCCTTAATAAGGCCTGCCTGTTTTAAGGCAGTTAAATGCTGAGAAATAGTAGACTGAGCCAAGCCTATTTCTAAAACTAAATGGCCGCAAATACAAGAATTCATCTTTATGAGCTCTTGTAAAATAGCAATCCTTGCAGGGTGGCCCAAAGTCTTAGCAATAAGGGCCATTTTATTTTGACTTTCTGTAAATATTTCAGTTTTAGTGAGCCCCATATTATATCTATATATTGCAATATTACGATTAATAAATAAAAATCTCTAAACCTCTCTAGAATAAAAATGTAGTACATTTAAAAAAGTTAATCACTACACCCATGAAAAGAAGTGCCTTTATTAAACAAACCAGTGCTATGGCTGCACTGTCATTTATTCCTTTAGGATCTAATTTTAGCTTAAAGGAAAATACCCGCCCCTTAGGCCTTCAGTTATTTACAGTAAGGGATTTTATGACCAAAGATCCTATAGATACTTTAAAGAAATTAAAAACCATGGGCTATACAGATTTTGAAACCTATGGCTATGACGTTGAAAAGAAAAGCTACTACGGATATTCACCCACAGACTTTAAAAACATTTTAACAGATCTAGCGCTCACAACCTATACCGGGCACTACGGGCTCCACAGTCTTATGAACGCTACAGACGCCCAGCTAGCGCGTTATGTGGCTTCTTGTATTGAAGGAGCTAAAGCACTAGGAGACTCCTATATTACTTGGCCAAAATTAGATGAAGCTTATAGAAATGTAGCCGGCTATACCCTTTTAGTAGAAAAACTAAACAAGATAGGGAAGCAAATTACAGAAGCAGGATTGGGCTTTTGCTACCACAATTTTGGATACGATTTTGACAGCTATGGAGGAAAAACAGGTATGGATTGGATTTTAGAAGAGACTAACCCCAACTATGTGAAAATTGAAGTAGATTTTTATTGGGTCATGCATGCTGGAGTGATCAGCCCAAAGGATCTCATTGCTCAGGCGCCTGGAAGGTTCCCGCTTTGGCATATAAAAGACATGGACAAAGCCACTAAAGACTATACAGAACTTGGAAATGGTTCTATAGATTACACCCAAGTACTACCAGATCCTAAAACAGCTGGTCTGGAGCGTTACTACATAGAACAAGGAGGTAATTTTGCGCAAAACTCAATGAAAAGCGTAGCTGATTCTGCTACATTCTTTAAGGCTAATATTGAGGAACTTATTTAATACCCATAACGCTGTGGGCCTCCCCTTCTAATTTCTTCATTGGCGTGAGCCTCAAATTTCTTAAAATTTACTCTAAAAGCGTTGGCTAATTTAAAGGCAGTGTCATAGTACTTTTTATCATCGTTCCAGGTAGTTCTAGGACTTAAAATGTCACTAGGAACTCCAGGACACTCACGGGGCTGCGCCACCCCAAAAACAGAGTGAATGTGATATTGGTCAGAATTGTATAAGCCTAAATCTCCATTGAGAACTGCGCTAATCATAGCGCGGGTGTATTTTAATTTCATTCTAGTTCCAATTCCATAAGGGCCTCCAGTCCAACCTGTATTCACTAGCCAAACATGTACGCCAGCATCTTTCATTTTAAGGCTCAGCATTTCTGCGTATTTTGCAGGGTGCAAAGGCATAAAAGGAGCGCCAAAACAGGCAGAAAAATTAGGAGTTGGCTCAACAACGCCAGCCTCTGTTCCCGCTACCTTAGCCGTATAGCCAGACATAAAATGATAGGCTGCTTGGCTGGGGGTTAATTTAGAAATTGGAGGCAACACCCCAAAGGCATCTGCAGTTAAAAAGAAAATATGTTTTGGGTGTTCCCCAATAGAAGGTGTTTGAATATTCTCTATATGCTCTATAGGGTAGCTTACCCTAGTATTTTGTGTGATTGAAATGTCTGAATAATCCACATTCCCTGCTGCGTCTAAAGTAACATTCTCTAAAATGGCCCCTTTTTTAATGGCGCCGTAAATTTCAGGTTCATTCTCTTCAGACAGGTTAATCACCTTGGCATAACAGCCTCCTTCAAAATTAAAGATCGTATTTTCAGAGGTCCATCCATGCTCGTCATCTCCAATGAGTTTTCTATCTGGATCTGCAGAAAGCGTGGTCTTTCCTGTACCTGAAAGTCCAAAGAAAATAGCAGTGTCTCCTTCTTTTCCAACATTGGCTGAGCAGTGCATGGGCAGGGTGTTTTTTTGAGTAGGCAATATAAAGTTTAAAGCAGAAAAAATTCCTTTTTTAATCTCTCCCGTATACCCAGTTCCCCCAATAAGGGCTACTTTTTTAGTGAAATTTAAAATAGCAAAGTTGGCTTGTCTGGTCCCGTCTAAAACAGGGTCTGCCATAAAACCGGGTGCATTTATAACGGTCCATTCAACAGTAAAAGTTTTAAGATCCAAATCTGTTGGACGCAAAAACATATTATAGGCAAATTGATTGGACCAAGGGTACTCTGTCACTACCCTGATATTGGTTTTATAATTGGAATCTGCACAGGCGTAACTATCACGCACATATATTTCTTTATCACTTAGGTAGGCTCCTACTTTCTTTTGAAGAGCGTCAAATTTATCAGAATCAAAGGGAATATTAATATCTCCCCACCACACTTGGTCCTGCGTAATGGCATCCTTTACAATAAAGCGGTCTAATGGAGAACGTCCTGTAAAGGTGCCCGTGTTAACAGCCAAAGCGCCAGAAGAGGCTTCTACCCCCATCTTTTTCTGAAGACTTATCTCATGAAGCTGCGCTGCGCTTAGTTGATACTTTACTTGGGTGCTTTCAATTCCCTCTTGCTTTAAAAATGCGGTGATTTTATCTGGAACAGGCATGAATATAACTTAAAGTTTATAACATTTTACGGGCGTAAAGTTACATAAAAAACGTCCACAAAACAGCGGTTTATTTCTTTTGATAAACCCTCACATAATCTACTTCCATCTGGTCTTGAGTGAAATTTGGATCTACAGCGCCTCCTAAACTCCCCCCTACAGCTACATTTAAAAGCAAGTATTGGTCTTTATAAAAGGGCCAGAAATCATTGCTCCTATTCTCTGGCTGGTAGGTGAAAAATACCTCGCCGTCTACCGTGAAGTCTATTTTTTGTTCTGTCCAGACCATTCCATACACATGAAAATTCTCAGTTACATCTGTCACTGTTAGTTGCTTTAAGGCAGGATCATCTCCGTAACGCCCACCAACGTGTAAGGCTGACTGAACCATGAGGTGGTTTTCAAAAAGCTGCTCCATAATATCAATTTCACCACAAACAGGCCAACCTACCTCTGGTAAATTAGTGCCTAATGCCCATATGGCTGGCCATGTGCCTTGGGTTCTGGGTAATTTGGCTCTTACTTCCACTTTCCCATAGGTAAAATGTAGCTTGGAATTAAACCTGGCAGAGGTAAACTCTTTTGTGCTTCCAGAAGATTCAAAAAGTTCTTTTTTAGCAATAATCTTTAAAGTTCCCTCGCTCACAGTAGCGTTGTCAATTCTATCTGTATAGTGCTGTAATTCATTGTTGTACCAACTCCCATTCTCAGGAGCAAAGGTCTCTAAAAACCATTTGTCTGGATCTGGAAGGCCGTCTTTGTCAAACTCGTCTGCCCATACCAATTCATAAGGGTTTTCTTTTAGTGTAGGGGCTTCTTTCCAATAATCGTAGACCATCCAATCTGCCACGTACTCATTCCAATATTTAGCGCCAAATTCTATATGCTTGGGGTGAGGTAAATAGCCCTTGTCTCTATCTTCTTGAGTCTTAAAACTCATAGAAAAAGCGTGTAAAAAACCCCTTTCATAGCCCTCTGGAGACACGTTTTCAGAAAACTGAAAATCATGTACTCCGGGAATGGGCACTAAGTACTCATAGGCAATATCCTTAAATTTTTCAACAGATACGTTTTCTTTAAACTTCACAAATACCAGGTGTACCAGTACTTTGTTGTCATCTTCTTTTTTATCTTGTCCAAGCACCACCATAGGCAATAGCATTAGTAGTAAAATTAGTTTTTTCATTTAAATTTTTTTAGGTTTTAACAACAACCGCCACCGTCATAATGAAAGGTAGACGCGCTAACAAAAATATCTTTTCTATCTAACAATCCTAGTGCGCCCGCCGTTTTATCACAAATAGAAAGGGGCTGATTTTGCAAAAGTGTATGCCCGTTCTGGTCATCAAAATAAGATTCTGAACCAAAGTAAATAGCAGATTTTCCAGTAAATACGCAGGGGCCGTCTGCCTGTATAGGGTCTTTAATGGCACATACTTCTACACTTTCAATAAAAATATTTTCTTCAGTGGCGTAATGCGCCCTATCTAAAATTCTATAGGGCCTCCTGGCTCTAATTTCAATGGTGCCAAAGCCAACATCTGTCAGCATTTTTATATAGTCATTTAAAGGAATAGCCCCAGAGAGACAAAGCGCTCTTAGGCGATCGTCATTTCTAAGCGTCTCATTCATGGGCTGCTCACAGGTGGGGTCACTCATCACCAACCTACCGTGGGGCTTTAAAATTCTATACATCTCCTCAAGCGCCTTTTTTAACTCCTCCATTTTAAAAATATTAAACAAACAGTTTTGTGCGGCTACGTCTATAGAATTTTCTGTAATAGGCAGGTTTAGGGCATCGCCCTTTTTAAGGGCTATAAAATCACTTTTAAACCAATCGTTTTGGGCCTCAGCAATTTTAAAATTGCTGGCCGATGCTTCTAACATTTCATCTACCACATCTATCCCTATCACGCCGCCTTTATGTCTAGAAAAATAAGCAAACTGCAGCAGCTCCATGCCACCTCCAACACCCACATAGGCTATTTTAGGGTTGTTCACTAAATCTCTAGGGTGTACCGTACTGCCGCAGCCGTAATTCATTTCCTGCATGATGGTGGGAACCTTTAAACCTGGAAACTGCCAAATAGGCGTGGTGGTGCAGCAAAGACCTACATCTGGGGTTAAAGCGGCCGCTCTGTATACGTCTTTGGTAACCTCTAAATAACTCATAATTTTATAATAGAAAATTTTCAACAAGCTACTAAAACTTATTGAAAAGCACTCTATAAACTTGGGTATAAAAGGATATGACTCCTACTTATTTAGAACCAAAAAGGAACCTGATGAATGACGTACAAATACCAGGGAATACCAAATATAATGTTCATAGGGAAAGTAATGGCCAGCGCCATGGGAATGTATAAACCAGGATTGGCCTTAGGTGCTGCTAATTTCATAGCGGCAGGAACAGCAATATAAGAGGCACTTGCCGCCAGTACAGTTAGCAGCAGTCTATTGCCGTCTTCTGGGCTTAAAGCAGCACTTAAAATAGCTGTTAGGGTTCCATTTATGAGTGGTATTAAAATAGCAAACCCAAAAGCAAACCATCCATTTTTAAAAAAACTCTTTAACTTTTGACCGCTTGTAATACCCATATCTAATAAGAAAATAGATAGAAATCCTTTAAAGAGATCTGTAGCAAAAGGTTTAATACCCTCTGCTTGGCTGTCGCTGGCTATGTATCCAATGACCAAGCTACCTAAAATCATGACCACGCTACCATTGGTAAAAGCGTGCTTCACAACAGATAAAAAGTCAGATTTTTCTTGAGACTCACCTCTGTAAAGAGAAATTAGCAATACACCCGCTACAATGGCCGGGGCTTCCATAAGGGCCATAACAGCCACCATATGGCCCCCAAAATGTATGTCATGGGCTTCTAAAAAAGAAACTGCGGTAATAAAAGTCACAGCACTCACAGATCCGTATGCAGCGGCAATAGCCCCTGCGTTTTCTACTCCTAGCTTTTTCTTTACTATAAAAAAGCAGTATATGGGAATAATTAAGGATAAAAAAATGGCCACCACTAGGGTCCAAATCACTTCTGTTTCAATAACACTATGGGAGAGTTCTTGCCCCCCTCTAAAGCCAATGGAAAATAAGAGGTATAGGGTAATAAATTTAGAGGAATTAGCGGGTATTTCTAAATCACTTTTTAATTGGACCGCTAAAAGGCCTAGACAGAAAAATAATAAAGAGGGGTTGGTCAGGTTATCTGCTAATAGTTTCCACTCCAAAATATAAAATTTATTGTTGAAATTATCAATTAATTTGCAAAAATAATAAACTTAACTCATATGTTTTAATTTATGTTTTTAATGGATAATATAACATTAAGTTATGTTTTAATGATTGTATGAAATAACAAAAAATTGAGTGTATAAGGGTGTTTTCAATTGTTTTTAGTGCTTCTAATATAGGATGGCGTATTGGCTTAGAAAAGAATAAAAAATAATTTTAAGGGAGGTCTTATATCTTATTCTATCTTAGTGTCATGGATGAAGAAAAAAAAGCTAAAAACAAAAAAACCAATTTAGGTGGGGCCTATAAATTTAAGATTGCCAAAAAGTATAGCAAACCCAAAACCAAAGGAGATAAAATTGCCAACAGAAAAAAGAAAAAATAATAGTGTTTAATATTTTAGTATATTCGTTAGACAATACTTAATCATACTCCCCCTATGAAAATGCTACTTTTAAAATTTTTTCCCCTTCTGTTCATCGCATTCTCTACTACAGACAATTCCCTAAGCAACAAAGGCTTTGAAGGCAAAGCTTATTATTTTTCTAAATCTAAAATGGAACTAGGAGATTGGGGCGCAAGAATGAGCGAGGCCCAGAAAAAAGAAATGCAAGGGAGGCTAAAAAATAGGTTAGAAAAAACATTTGTTCTCAGTTTTAATAAAGACGAATCTTTCTTTAAAGAAGAAGAAAAAATAGATGCCATTTCAGGCGCAACAGACTCTTGGGGCAGCAACTTTGCCAGAGGAGAACAGTACAAAAATGTAAAAGAGTACCGCTTAGTTCAAGAGCAAGAATTTTATGGTAAAAAGTTCTTGGTTAAAGATTCCCTACAAACCATTGCATGGAAAATGGGAACAGAATCTAAGCAAATAGGACAGTATATGTGTTTTAAAGCCACCGCCACTATTCCTACTGAAGAACTTGATTGGTACGCTTTTTCATGGGCAGATTTAGCTTCTGAAGAAACTGTTACAGAGATAAAAATGACAGAAGTTGAGGCTTGGTACACCTTACAAATACCACTACAACACGGTCCTGCAGAGTATTGGGGCTTACCGGGGCTTATCTTAGAGGTAAGTGCAGGAAATACGACCATGCTATGCTCCCAGATTGTACTAAATCCAAAGGATGGTATAGACATTAAAATGCCAGATAAAGGGAAAGAGATCACCAAAAATGACTACAGAATTACACTCAAGAGTAAAATGCTTGAAATGAGAAATAATAGAGGCAGGCGTAGAAATTAAGCCATCTGTATTTTCATTACACACCCCCTTTAACAAAATAACAATCATGAAAAAACTAAGTATTGTAGTCATGCTTCTAATGTCTATTGTTTCCTATGGACAGATTAAACTGGAAGGGGTGGTAAAAGACAGTTTAAAAAACCCCCTGGAATTAGCCAGTTTAGTAGCTATTAATAAGGAAACAAACGGGCTAGAATCTTATGTAATTACGAATAAAGATGGGGGATACGTTCTAGATTTAAAAAAAAATGTCAATTACAGAATTCAAGTAAGCTACATTGGATTAAAAACCATTAATGACAGCTTGAGCACCAGAGGCATTGATATTGTTAAGAATTATACATTAATTCCAGATTTTGCATTAGATGAGGTAGAACTTATCTACAAAATTCCTGTGGTAGTAAGAGGAGATACTTTGGTCTACAATGCAGACTCCTACACCAACGGTTCAGAAAGAAAACTAGCAGATATTATTGACAAATTACCAGGAGTACTTATTAATGAAAATGGACAAATTGAGGTAGAGGGAAAAGTGGTTAATAAATTAATGGTCAATGGCAAAGACTTCTTTGATGGAGACACCAAAATAGCCACTAAAAACATCCCCTCAAACGCTGTAGATAAAATTCAAATCCTCAAAAATTATGCAGAGGTGGGCCAATTAAGTGGCGTGCGCAATAACCAAGACAATGTAGCCATTAATATAAAACTAAAGGAAGGCAAAGAAAGTTTTTGGTTTGGAAATGTGACTGCTGGCGCAGGAGATTCACCAGAAAATACATTGTATGTCACCCAGCCAAAATTATTTTTTTACAGCCCTAAATATAGTATTAACTTTATTGGAGACCTCAATAATACAGGAGAAGTTGCGCTTTCTACAAGAGATATTAGAGGGTTTGGTGGGGGCTTTAGGGCGCCAAGCAATACTAGCGGAACCAGTATTAACTTAGGAGACAACAGCCTTAATTTTTTAACAAATCAAGGGAATGCCCTTAAAATTGAAAATAAACTTGCCACCGCTAATTTTAGTTACGCTCCTAATAAAGCCCTAGACCTAAGTGGTTTTTTAATTTTTAATAGCAGCGCTATTTTATCTAAAGAAACCAGCTTTGTTCAGTACACAAACCCAGACTTTGGTATTCCAGACGAGGCCACAGAACAATCTAGCAAGGAACTTTCTAGTCAGGGATTGGCCAAGCTAAGCGCCTCTTACAAACCAAATGCCAATAACCAGTTGGAATACGATGTTTTAGCGCGGGTGTCTAACGATTCTCAAAGACAGAATATTTTTTCTTCTGTGCTTGGCAACACTGACCAAACAGATAAGGTAACGCCTTATAGCATAAATCAGAACGTAAATTATTACTACACACTTAATGAAAATAATATTTTTGCTTTTGAAGCCCAGCATTTAATAAAAAATGAAAATCCATTTTACAATGCGGTACTAGAAAACAATATCAATGGATTTAATGCCTTTAATACAACTGCAGTTGCTTTAGGTTTAGAGACCGATGTAAATGAGTACGACCTAGCCCAGAACAGAAAAATAAAATCCAACCAACTAGATGCCAAGCTAGATTACTACTACATTATAAATTCTAAGAGCAACCTAAACCTGACCCTTGGAACCATTTTAAGCCAGCAAGCATTTAACTCCAACATTTTTCAATTTTTAACAGATGGGTCTCAATTAAACCCAAGTCCTAATTTTAACGAGGGCAGGGCTACCAATGACACCCAATACAATTTTAAAGATGTTTATTTAGGGGTTCACTACAGACTAAGGTCTGGTATATTCACTTTTACACCCGGCTTTTCTCTACATTCCTACGGAAACAAGAATAGTCAGTTTGGAGAAAGTTTTGAAGATAATTTTATAAAGCTATTACCAGATTTCGAAACACGTATACAGCTTAAAAAAGGAGAGTCCCTCACCTTAAACTACAATATGCGCAATCAGTTTACAGACGTCACTAGGTTGGCAGAAGGCTTGGTGTTCAATAACTACAACAGCTTGCAATTTGGGTCTCCTGACCTTCAAAATGCCCTGTCTAACAACCTAAGTCTATTGTACAGCAGCTTTAACCTTTTTAACTATACCAATGTGTTTGTTAGGGCTGCTTACTCAAGTAATATAGACCAGATAAGGGGGCTTACGAATTTTGAAAATGTAATAAGAACCAACACTTTTTTTAACTCCAGCTTTGCAGATGAAAATATGAGCCTTTTTGGAAGGGTTCAAAGGACTTTTGGGAAAATAAGAACCACTCTGAATTCTAATTTTAACTACAGTAAAATTAATCAGTTTATTCAGAACCAGCGTTCCATAAACAAAGGCTTTACCCAGTCCTATACCCCTGGTGTGAGCACCAACTTTAAAGTAGCACCCAATGTGAGCCTTAACTATAGGTATTCAGTCACAAACAACAACCAAGGGAGCCGCAAAACTAAATTTATCACCCAAGCTCCATCTATAGACTTTGACGCCTATATAGTGAAGAAAATTACCTTTAGAACCAATTATGTTTACACCGCCCAAGAACTTGGGACAGGAGAAGTACAGTCTTTCCAAAATTGGAATGCAAGCCTCTCTTATAGAAAAGACAAGGACGCCAAATGGGAATATGAATTGAAGGCTACTAATATTTTAAATATTGACTCTCAAGTTAGAAACAGTGCCAACAACCTATCTGTTTTTACTTCAGAAACCTTTATTCAACCTAGGTTCATTACTTTTAGGTTTGTGTATAGCTTGTAATTTTAAGAGGGGCTATTTTTTATTGTACTTCTTGCATTTTTTTAACTTGGGACAACAATATTTTTTTTGGTGTAAAGGGTATCATAGATATCATTGCCTTTTGCATAAAACTGAGTCCAGAAATCACATCTAATTCTCCATTTAACATTCCGTTGTACCCGTCCTGGGCCACACTTCTAGCACTGGCAGTTTTCTTAAACATGGCCGTTTTATCCATTCCAGATACTTTTCCAAACTGACTTTCTGTAGCGCCAGGCATGAGGTTGGTCACGGTAATATTTGTGTCTTTTAATTCTTCTGCAATGGCATTACTAAAGAAAGTTACATACGCTTTAGTAGCAAAGTATACAGCCTGTAGTGGGCCAGGCATAAAGCTTGCGGTAGAAGATACATTTAATATTTTTCCTTCGTTGTATTTTATAAAGTCTTGTAAAAAGTAATGTGTTAAAGAAGTTAAAGCCGTAATATTTAATTGAATCATAGACACATCTTGCTCTAATTCTCTTTCATTAAACTTTCCTAGCCCACCAAAACCCGCATTATTAATTAAATAATTTACATGTATGCCACTACTTTTAACTTGTTCGTATATTTCTTTTGACGCGTTGGCTTGAGTGAGGTCTTTTTGAATGACTAAAACATGCGTGCCATAAGAAGCCTCAAGTTCATTTTTTAATTCATTTAAATTATTTTCACTTCTTGCTACAATAATTAAATCACCTCCATTTTCTGCATGAATTTTAGCAAATTCTTTTCCAATGCCACTACTTGCTCCTGTAATTAATGCTGTTTTTCTCATTTTTAAATTTTATAGTGAGTACTTCCTTTGTATTTGACTTAAGTTTAAACTGAAATTTCCAAAAAAATTATATTCCAATTCATAAATAGAAAAGGGCAATTGTAAAGTTTCCTAGTTGCAAATACACTCATTTTTTACTGTAAACAGATATGAAATGTGCTAGATAATAAAACATCATTATCCATTTGTCTTTTGCAAATAAAAAAACATAAAGCACTTATTCAAATGCTTTATGTTTTAATAACCCTACAAATTGATTGGAATTTTTAATTACTAATATTTACTTGCTATAATATATCGCGGTAAAAATTCTATAGCTTAAATAAATACCACTGGCTATCCAAATAAGCCATCTGTTTTTTAAATACCATTCCATAATTTCAGATTGTACACCAAGGTATTTCTTTTTAATTATCCCACCAAACCGGTGTGACAGGTGTTTTCTGATTGGTCAATACATTGGCTTCATTTCTTGCTAATTCTGTAGCCGGATATTCTGCCCTTCTAAACCATTGACCGATAAATTCATTAGTGTCTGCTGCGCCTTTTAAAACACTAAAGCTTTCAATGTCTTCTGGGTTAATATCTCCAGCCCTGTTAGAAAATGCAAATTGTTCTGAACTATTAGGGGAATTAGAACCAGCACTAGGCCTTACTTCTCC
>Ga0335398_10000120_pt1 | contig 117332 bp, 84 predicted proteins | sample BON03_FD_205742 | JGI IMG/M metagenome (GOLD analysis project Ga0335398, IMG submission 205742) | Freshwater microbial communities from Lake Bonney liftoff mats and glacier meltwater in Antarctica - BON-03 (spades assembly) (version 2) | ecosystem: Environmental > Aquatic > Freshwater > Ice >...
GCGGTAACACCTGTCTGAGAGCTGAATTCGTTGATGCGGTTGACGACCTGAGCTTGGCTCATGCCAGACGACAGAGAAATGCTGACGTCGTTGACAGTCAGGATTTCGTCAGCTGCAAGGGCTGCAGTTTGATCGGTACCGGCGGCCGCGGCCGCTCGTTCGCCTTCAGTGGTGATTGCAACTGCATAGGTTCCAGCGGCGGTGTTTGACGTTCCCTTCAGGAAAGTCACATCGGTATCAGTGACAGTGCCTTTGACACCGGCTGAGCCGTCCAGCAACTTCTTGGTACCGAACTGTGTGTTGTTCGCAATACGGTTGATGGAGTCCAGGGCGTTAGAGATTTCCGCCTGGTTGGCCGCGAGTGCGTCATCATCGTTGACGCCGGCGTTTGCACTGTCGATGGCCAAAGTTCTGACCTTAACCAGCAAGGAGTTGATTTCGTTCAGAGCACCTTCTGCAGTCTGAACGACTGAGGCGGCCTTTTCTGTGTTGTCGATAGCCTGCTTGAGGCCGGCGATCTGAGCACGCTGCTTTTCAGAAATCACAAGTGCCGCGGGGCCATCGGCACCACGATTAATTTTCAGTCCGGATGAAAGTTTTTCGACGGACCTTGCTACGCCCATAGACGCTTTGCTCAGATTGTGCTGAGCATTGATGGACGAGACGTTGTTTGCGACTGACAAACCCATGATAATTCCCTCTTCTGAAGTGCTGTGGGTTGTAGTCCGCGTCGTGGCGGTGAAGACCCACACCAAGGATGTAAGAAACCAGCTGTGCTTTCAGCAAGAAGAGCCACATGCTGCCCGGCCTGAACAGGCCTGGAAGACCGAAGCAACACATAGTCCTTCAGTGTCACTTCAAGACAGAAAGCTTCTCTAAGCATCCTTGCCCAGAATTGCTGCCGCTGATTTTTCAGCCGCAACGCGAGTCAGGTAATCGCCTCGCTGCACTCTCACTTTAGCCGCCGCGACAACGTCGGGCCGGACTTCACTGATCTCGTCAAGTTTGCGAGACAGTGCCTCCAGCTCATCGCCGCCGTCAACCCCCTCGGCTTCATTTTCTCGAGACGCCGCTCCCTGCAGTAAATCCTTTGAACCAAGGCCAGTTGTTCGTGCCGGACGTGGTGTGGCCGAACCGCTGACATTATCAAATCGTTGTATCTGCATTGCCTTGTCTCCCGGTGAGAAACCTGAGTCAGAACGTGTTATCGAACCGTCGTGGAAAAACTTGCAAAGATATTTTCCCTCAATATGAGCCAAACCTCAGACGATGAGGATGAAACAGTTGTAACGATTGTTCCGGATTCAGGTTCCGCGCAAGAGGTCACTGACGTGTCCGATCAGGCAAAATCGAAGGCTTTACCCGCGTTTCTGCGGCTTGCGATCATGGCTCTCGTCATGGCCGGAGCCGCCGGACTGGGGGCTGCCGGAACGCTTTACCTGCAGTCCGGAAAAACCCGCATAACAGAAGAAAATCCCGCATCCGCCCGGGAAGACTCGCATGAAGGTCCCGCCAGGTCGGCCTCCGTGGCAGAGGCCGAAAAACATTCCCCTGAAGTTCATGCCGAACAAATTCCGTCGGATGATCCCTTCAGTGCCGAACCTCTGGATCTCGAAGCCACAGCCGCTTTACCTGCGAACCTACTCACATCAGCTGATCACACTGGCTACGCGTCTGACAATCAAGGCCCGATCGGAAATCACGAGGCCAGTCGTTCTGACCACGCAGCGAATCAAAACGATGTGGCGGAATCGGCAGACTCGTCTGTTTTGCCAGAGGCTCACCCGGGGAGCGATTCTCACTCGGTGAGCGATTCGCATGCGGAGCGATCTGCGAGTACGCAGCGACGAACACAAAAGCCGACCGCCCAAAGCAAGGCAAAACCTGGATCAAACGTTTCCCTTCAGGAACGAGTGACGCAGCAGGCGGTCAATCTGATGGCCATTGCGGATGAGGATCTGGCGGGCGGAAATTACGTTCAGGCGATGCAGGCGTATCAGTCTCTGCGACAAAAATCGGACGGTGTGCCGGGCACGGCAATTCTGTTTCGCCTTGCTTTATGCGCAGAGGCTGCTGGTCGGCACGCGGCGGCGATTGAAGCCTATCGAAAGATCTCCGGGACTCAGGCGGACCCGGCATGGGCCGGAGTTGCTCGCTACGGTGAAGCCCGCTGTCTGTCCGCAATGAAGCGTCATGAAGGTCTGCAGACAGATATTCTCCGCCGGGCGATTCTGGATGAAACCGAATTTCTACCGACCGTTCGTGGCGAAGTCGTGCATCTGCTGGGCCGCGATCTGTGGCGGGAGCAGACAGCGCATACGGGGACAAATCTGCTGGACGATGCAACTCTGATTGTTCCCGAATGGTCGGCCGATCCGGCTCGTCTGCTGGATGAACTGCCGATGCTGATTCACGAGACGCCTTCCAAAACAGTTCCGCCCGAGTTTCAGGTTTTGAATCTGAACGATGCAGATCCCGAGGATATTGTTCTGCGGCTTCACTGCGGCATGACTCGAGTGGAATCTCTTCTTCGAAACGTGATCACCGGCTGCCGGATGAGCTGCGATGTTTCCGCTGCGGCGATGGAAACGCTTCAGGGACGAACTCAGAGAGTTCACGTTTCTGAACAGAGTCTCGCGCTGCTGCTGGATGCGATCACGATTTCCAGCGGCGTCGCATGGCAGCTGAAGGACTCTGTCGTTCAAATTGTTGCTCCTGAGGAAATGACGGCCGAGGAACTCCGCCAAAGCCGACTGAATGCGGCCGAACGCCTGCTGCGACTGGCTGTGATGGAGGACCCGGGATCTCCGCAGGCAGGCCACAGCCGACTGGCTCTGAGCACCTTGTTGTTTGAACAAAAGCGTGCGGCCGACGCATTGCAGTTTCTTCAGGTTCAGGTCGAATCCTCACCGAGGTCCGTCGTTGAATCCGAGGCCGCGTTTAACCTGGGCAAATGTCTGATGATTCTAAATCAGCGGGATGAGGCGGTGCAGGCTTTTCTGCGCAGTATTGATTCGTCAGGCGGATTGATTGACGTCCGAATTGCCTCGTACATTTTTCACAGCCGCATCCTGCTGGAAGACAACAACGGAAAGATGGCCGTTCAGTCCATGATGCGAGGACTTTCATTGAGTAAAGGTTCAGAGCTTGAACCGTTTGCCGCCCTTCAGCTGGCCAGCGCCTATTTGATGCTGAACAATCCCCAGGGAGCGAACGCCGTTTTAATGGAACGACGGGAAGAGTTGGCCGATGGGCCGGGACGAAAAGGAGCCGCGTTTTTGTCAGCCCTCGCCAGGTTTCGTGCCGCTGTGCTGGCCGATCGTCGTGAGCGTGAAGGCGCGGCGGTTGTGTCGGCTCTGACCGAATTTGATGCGTCCGGCTATTGCGGCGGACATTGGGCGGTGCTTGTTGCCGGGGCCTGTGAAGAACTGGGTCTCTCCCGAGAATCCACCGATGCCTATGTTCTGGCTCTGAAAAAGCTGCCTTCCTCCGACTTGCGAAATAAGACCATTCTGCGACTGGCATCGCGATATCAGGCAGAGAACGAGTACGAAGAGGCCAGACTTTTGCTGGCAACGCTGACATCCGCAGAATCCAGCCAGCTGTCACTTCAGGCTCGCCTCAGTTCAGCCGAAGTGGCTCTGAACCAGAATCGTCCGCAGGAGGCGATTGCCGCCTGTCGGCTTCTGATTGACTCAACAGAAGAAACGCAGATTGAGCGGGCTGCTTTGAAAATCATGGGCCAGGCATTTGAACGCATGAAAAATCATCAGGCGGCCATTTACTGTTTTGCCGGTCTGCTGCCGGACAAGGAGGCGGGTGAAGATCTGATGAATCAACCGATCAGTCAACCGGCCAGTCCGCCGATTAGTCAACCGAAACCTGCTTCTGCAGGAGGGCACAATTAATGAGTGCCTTCATTTCTCGACCCGTCACGCTGCGGCTGGCGATGTTGCTTGTGATGAGTCTGGCGGCCAGCGCGAGTCTCCAAATTTCGCAGCAGGCATCGGCCCAGGAAGTCCGTCCGCCTCGCCGTGCCGATGACCGTTCAAAGGCCACTTGTGCTTCGGGCAGTACTTCCTCGCCGGCATCCACAAAAAGCGACAGCCAATCATCGGCCTGGAAATCGTCTGCTCAGCGAAAATGGGCGGCTTCGCCACGAAACACAGCCCCAGGATCCATTCAGTTTGTGTCGGCAACTGACAGCGACGCAGCAATTGACAGCGAAGAAGACGTCGCCCGTCCAGGCGAGCAATCGGAACCGCGCGTCGTGTCATCGCCGGCAAAGAAGAAGCTGGCCACTTCCCCTCGAGCTCCCGCCACTCAGCCTCATAGCAAGGCCGTTGCGTTAGCTGACGATGCCCCGTCGCCTCCTGAAACCAGACGGCTGACGGCCACTGAGCGATTTAAGCAGGCTCTGGCAGCACAGCGTCGCGCTCTGGAACAACAGTCTCCACTTTCAACTAATGAAACGGCGAACACAGAAACAGCAAACACCAGCACGGAACCGGGAACGATGGCGTCCTCAGGGACACGCAAATCGACGGGCAGGCTGGGGCTGTCTGAATCACCGCAGTCGGATCTGGAAAGTGACGATCCGCTGAAGCGCGAACGGGCCGAGCGATTTTTGCAGCTCAAGTCGCAGCTCATGCAGTTAAAATCTCGTCTTCAGCAGGCTGAAACTCCTGCCGACTTTCATCCGACGCCTGACAATCCACACGCTCCCGATGCACACGCTGCAGGGACCGGTGAGGCTGGCGTCGATACAGAGACACCGGGCACTTCGACGAATGCCTCCACGTCTGTTGATGACATGCATGAGGAACACGCAACGCAGGCGGAGTCGCATGGGCCTGATCTGCACGAGCCATATCCATCCGGTCCGGAGTCGCCAGGCCACGCCCCGGTTCCCGAGACCGAAAGCCCGGAATTGCCATCTGAGTCCGGTGGTCAACAGGCATCCCCGGCCGATGCAAACGACCGCTCGACGAATCCGGAGCATGCAGAGCCGCACAGCGGTCCACTGACGGACCGTCCTTACAGTTCAACGGCTCCGGATAAGACTGTTGTTGAAGGGCCGATTGATCGCATTGGCCTGGCTAACAATCTGTATGCCGTCGGCGAGTATCGGCTGGCGATGGACATGTATGAAAACGCCACGGCCGGAGACCTGTCGGCGCAGCAGCAGATCTGGGCCGAATATCAGACTGCCAACTGTCTGCGTCGGCTCGGCAAAAACAGTGAAGCGTCCAATCGTTATCGCAAACTGGGTGGCAAGCCCGAAGCTGGCTGGCTCAGTGAACAGTCCAACTGGTGGGTCGAAGTTCTGGAACAGGTTCGGCAGCTCGAGAAATCTTTAGAGAGCGATCGCCCAGCACCCGTGGAGACAGCGGCTCATCCCGGAGATCATCGCGTCCCCGCCAAAACGCCTGCCGTGACTCCGCAGGCTGTTCTGTACTTCTCTGGTCAGCCTGAGCCCGTGAGATCCATTGAGCTCACTGAACCAGGCGAGTCCCCTGAGTCCACGGTTCTTCAGGAATCAATTCAGCCGACTGCAGAATCTCCTCCTCTTTTAAAGGAGCTTACTGATGGTGAACATTCCGAATAGACACACGCCGCTGAACACGACATCGGCGACGGCACCGGGTTCTGAGATTGAGCTTAAGGCCTGCATTCAGGAACAGACTGCTGTTTTTGAAGACGCAGTGCGAACAATCGAACGGCTTGAAAATGCGGCGACGCAGAGAGAGCTCGGAAGTCCGGACTCGGTGGCTCAGCTGCAGAAATCTCTGGAGGCTGTGGTCACGGCTCAGCAAAAAGTTTCCGCCGCTCACGGCCGATTCAGTCAGACCAGCGCCACTCTGACGCCGGAGCTGCGAAAAACGTTGTCCAGGCATGAAGAGCTTCTAAAGGTAATGATCGTTCGCATCGATCATCTGCAGAAGACCTTCGAAGACGTGCGCGCCGAATTGATCCCGCAACTGGACGTTGAATCACGACGAAGAAATATGCACTCCGCTTATCAAAAGTCCCTGAAAACAGTTTAAGCCACCTAAGCGTTCCCCTTACTGCACCATCGGGACAGACGAACCTTGCGGGCCATTGGACGCATCTTCAGTATCGAATCTCACGCCACAAACTCCAGCCTGTAAACAGCCTCATGCTTATCTTCGAATCTTCCGCAATGCATGACATCCTTTCCAGAGCCAAGCGATTTGCCCGCTCCTCCGGCACCGTGCTGATTACCGGAGAAAGTGGAACAGGCAAAGAGCTGCTGGCTCAGTATCTCCACGATCACAGTCCGCGGGTCGGCAAGCCGTGCGTGCGCGTGAACTGCGCCGCGTTTCATGACGGGCTTGCAGAAAGCGAACTGTTCGGTCATGAGCAGGGAGCCTTCACCGGCGCGTCCCGACGTCATGATGGTTTCTTACACGCCGCTGGTGATGGCACTTTGTTTCTTGATGAAATCGGTGAGCTTCCCCTGCCGACGCAGGCAAAGCTGTTGCGTGTTCTGGAAGCGCACGAGTACCTTCGTGTGGGAAGTACAGAAGTGCAGCAAATGAATGCTCGCATCGTCGCGGCCACGAACCGCGATCTTCAGAAGGAAGTGGCGGCCGGTCGATTCCGTGAAGATCTGTTTCATCGCCTTGATGTATTGTCGCTGCGACTGGCTCCGCTGCGCGAACGGCCTCAGGATATTCCCGCACTTGTGAATCACTTCCTGAGTCTGTTCCGCGACGAAAATGAAATCCCGGTGACGGCTGTCAGTGAAGAGCTGATGCCACGCCTGCTGGAATTCCCCTGGCCGGGGAATGTTCGCCAGCTTCGCAATGTGATTCACCGCGCCTGTGTGGATGCGGAGTCCCCGACGATTCATCATCTCGATCTCGGAAGCGTTGTCAGCGTGCGGATTGCCGCAATCAGCAATTCAGTCGACGATCTTCCCGAAGGATTTCATAATCTGCCGCTTGAGGATATTGAACGAGCCGTGATTCTTTCACGCATCGAACGCTGCCGAGGAAACAAGACGGAGGCCGCGGCAGAACTGGGCGTGACGCCGCGAACTCTTCGCAACAAACTCGCGCGCTGGAACGAACTGAAGAAGGCCGGCTGAGAACTTAAGCGGGCTTCAATCATTCTCATGACGACGGACCACTCAGGCGTCTGCTTCCGTGGACGCGATTTTGTCTGAGTCACGGCTGCGCGACATGCCCGTGATCAAGCCGACAGCCGTCAGGCTCACCAGCAGGTTAGTGCCGCCGTAGCTGATAAACGGATGGGGCACGCCTTTGGGCGGAACAAGAGCGGTGACAACCGCAATGTTGGCCATGGCCTGCAGAACAAGTTGCAGTAGCAGAGTTGTGCCAAAGATCCATTCGAAGGACGTGCGCGGCAGATGGCGCAGCGAGGCGCGGCCCGTCAGAAATACGGCGATCCAGACAAAGCAGACAGTCATGGTTCCCAGCAGGCCCAGTTCCTCACCGATCACAGCAAAAACAAAGTCCGTGTTGGCTTCGGGCAGATAACTCAGCTTCTGCCAGCCACCGCCGATGCCGGTTCCCTTCAGTCCTCCCGAGCCGATGGAAAGCAGAGACTGGCGAACCTGCCATGGCGCCTGACTCAGATCCTGCCAGGCGGCCATGAACCCCTTAATGCGTTCCAGCTGATAAGGTTTGAGAATCAGCAAGGAAGCGGTTGCGGGAACAATCAGCAGCCCGCAGCCCAGAAAATATCTGAGCGGCCAGCCACCCAAAAATAATGCCATGATAAATCCGGTGCCGAGAAATACCGTCGCGCCGAGGTCCGGTTCAATGGCCACCAGTGGCAGAACGACGAGCGGCATCAGTGTCGCAGGGACTGTGCTAAGAGAGAACCCGGTGGTTGTGCGTCGTGTCGAGATAATCGTGGCGGCCATGAGCGGCAGGATGATGCGACCAAGTTCCGATGGCTGGAGAGAAAACCCGCCCACGCGAAGCCATCTCTGTGCACCGTTGATGCGGCTGCCGATGCCCGGGACAAGGACCGCGACGAGCAGAATTGCGAAGCACCAAAACAACAGTGTTGCATTCCGCTGCAGCCACGCACTGTTTATTCGCGACGCAATGGCTGCACAGACGACCGAAATAACAAGGTAGCTCAGATGCTTGCCTAGAAACACGGAGTCCTGTTCGCTGGGACGTGATGTCAGGCTTGCGCTCTGGACCATCTGAATGCCAATGCAAACCAGAACTGCAACCAATCCGATGAGAAGTCTTCTTAGATTCTCGCGTTCCGAATCTGCGTCATGGCTGTCAGCATGACGAGAAACTTCAGCTTTAAAAATTTCTGTTGCGTTGTGCATAACAAGTCGTCGAGTTCGATTGCGAAATTATCAGACGATGCTTAATCTCCGCCCTCAACGGAGTGAAACGGTTTTGTGTTTCTGACACGAACCCGCTGGACAGGGAAGTCCTTATTTTCATTTCGGCATTTATGCTGTCAGTGGTCCATGATGGATCACGTCAGTTGCGCCTTCGATAACATCAGTTGAATCAACGGCAACTGTTGTATCAGTTCCGCCGACTATGTCCGCCCCTTTCTTTGGCGTCGAGTGAAACGCGAACGATCCCGGTTCAGCCAAAATCACCATCCCCCCTTTTAAGCGGCAGCGTGTTGTGTGGGCGGCGTTTTGTTTACTTCTCCGTGGGTGTCTGCGGTTCTGCTGGCGCGGGTTGCGGTTCTGCTGGCGTTGGTTGCGTCGCTGGCTCCAGGGATGGGCTTTCCACGGGTTCCGCGGGCTGAGCCTGTCCGGCGGTCTGCTCCGCCATCCATTCGCGTCCGATATCGGACGCCACGAACTCTGCGTACTCGTGCACCGACGTTAGATCATCAAAGACCATCCCGAATTTTTCACCAATTTCACTGAGCAAAGTGGCGGTTGTGGCGTGGTCGAGTGCTTTCAGAGCAATCGACACCTCAAGCCAATAAATATCGACTCTGTTCGGTGACACTGCTTTGGCCTGCGCAACCGCCTGGCGCGCATCGTCCACGCGATTGAGTGCAAGCAGGCTGTTGACCTTCAGCACGTTCAAATATGGATCCTGAATCCCGGCTATCAGACGGTCGACGGTCTTGATCAGCTCACTATGCTGCTCCTGAAGGCTCAGCAGATCCAGGGCACGAAAATCACGTGCGGCGTCCTCAGGCCAGTTGCGTTCCAGATCACGAATCACGTTGATGTAGTCTGCATCATTCAGGTTCTGCGCCACAATCAGCTTCGTCAGCAGAACGGTTTTGTCTTTCTGAAGTGCTTCCGGCAAAGTCCCAAACAGATCAAAAGCCTCCTGGTATTTCTGTGCCGATGTCAGCTCATTGATCTTTTCAATCGTGCCGATGTTTTTGATCAGTTCGGATTCCACTCCTGTCAGTTTTGCCAGAATGCCGGCGTTCGCGGCCGCCACTGAGGGAAGTACCAGTCGCCGAATGCTCTGGCTCAGCAGTTCCCCACTGAGATACACATAAATGTCGGCGATTCGCGGCTGCTTGTTTGCATCAACACTGATCACCAGTTCGTGGTAGTTCATTCCGCCGGACTGCGGCAGGGTCAGGCGGAAGAGAGGCCGTAGCTCGTCACCCTTCTGGACCATCCTCACAAAGGTAAAGTCACCGCCTCGCTGTACGGCCCCGAGAATTTCGTTCGATAGTTTTGTCAGTCCACCGCCTTCACGCACGCCCTGAGTAAAATTGGTTCGAAAGGCCTGATCAACGTCCAGCCCCGCGAGAACTCGATCGACCATCTGGACTTCATCGATAAGCCCGTTCAACAAGGCCGCATCCTGGTGAGCAATCGCGGTCTCGATGGATTTTACCAGAGCCTCGGTTTCGGAAAATGAAGCAGCGACAAACTTCGTGGCCGTGTTCACTTCCGATGGCGTAATTTCGCTGGATGTCCCAATTGGCTGCGCGCTCCCGCCACAGCCAGCAAGCGGACTGAAAAAGGCAGCAATGACAGCAAGCCGTACGACGATCTTCGAGAAGCCTGACACCTTGAGAATCACCTTGTGCTGAATTATGCTTCTCGATAACCCCATGATGAAAGTTCCTGGTGCGGGTCCTGTGTGACAGAAGCCCGACCCCTTCAACAAAGGCCGGGCTTCTTTTATTAAATAACGTCATCAAGCCAGCAGTTGGCTTACGCCCAGGTGCGAGCGGGACGAGATCGCAGACCGTTGGCTTCATCGTCGCCGACAAATTCCTGTTTTACCGGATCGTAAGTCAGTGTGCGTTTCAGGATCCAGGCCAGCGCGGCCGCGTGGCAGGCGATGTGTGAATTTCGCATGACTTCAGGATTTGTGACGGTCAGCTCGCGAGTCTTGACACAGTCGAAAAAGTTTCTGGCATGAGCAGTCACATCCAGGCCTTTGACTTTGGATGCTGAAGCCTGGAGTTCCTTTTGCAGAGACGATGAAGAGACTTCGGTCTCGCCACTGTCGCCGGTTTCGATCCAGCCGTCTTCGCCCACGAATTTGACCGGACAGGTTCCCAGTCTTGTAATCCAGTTGGGCGATCGATCGCCGAAGGGAGTGGCGAGGAAATCAAGCACCAAAGTCACGCCGTTTTCGTACTTGCAGGTGATACCCGCTTCAGACGGTTCATAAGAAACCGGAGCTGTATTGTCGGCCTGATTGGCCCACTGACAAAGATCCACGGTGTGAGCGCCCCAGTCGAGAAGTCGGGCACCCGAATCAAAGTCGTAATAGCCGCGCCATTTGCCAGCGACGTACTGACTGTTGTAAGGACGCCAGACAGCCGGTCCCAGCCACATGTTCCAGTCACACACAACCTTCGGAGGTGTTGGTTCGCCTGGCAGCCAGCTGATATCAAGAGTTGGAATGTAGACCGATGCGTACAGCGTCTTCAGTTTTCCGAGCTTTCCGGACTGGGCCATCTGCACGGCCTGCTGAAAGTTGGGCACACTTCGACGTTGAGTGCCCGCCTGGAAAACCCGGCCGGTCGATTTCATGGTCTCAGCCAGCTGCTGACACAGTTCAATCGTCAGCCCGCAAGGCTTTTCGCTGTAGACGTCCTTTCCGGCCTGAGCAGCCAGCATGGAGGCCGTGGCATGCCATCGGTCGCCGGTGGCAATCAATACGGCATCAATATCCTTGCGGTCCAGCAGTTGGCGAAAATCGCTGTAAAGTTTGCAGTCGGAAGTACCGTAATGCTTGTCGACCAAAGCCTTGCCCGCATCTCTCCGACTGGCCTGAACATCGGCGATGGCAACGCATTGCACATCCGGAAGACCCATCATCGCCTGCAGGTCATAGGTACACCTTGGTCCGATCCCGATCACTCCCAGAGTGATCTTTTCACTGGGCGCCACCGCGCCGCCTCGTCCGAGAACATGCGCTGGAAGAATCCATGGGGCCGAAAAAGCGGACACCGCTGCTGCGGAGCGTCCCAGGAACTGTCGCCGCGACTGATTACGTTTGCTGCTCATGGCTACACCGGGCTCTTTGCGAGAAAAGCGAAACTTCCAATCCACTGAAGTCTCCCGTTCTAACCCCATACCGCATCAGAATCAAGTGGGGCTGTCTCGATTCACTGCAAGACTCCTGCCGTTCATGTTAGGATTCGGGGGGGCCAGCGGAAGTTCTCCGCTGATCCTGATCAGACCCTCACGTTATCAGCGACAGGGATTTCGATGGAAAAAATTGGGCTCGTTCTTTCGGCAGTCCTGTGCTTCACCACTCTCTTGGCAGACCAGACGTTTGCCGAACACGATGGCAAAATTCAAATCCTGCTGCTCGGTGACAGTACCACGGAAGGCAGCGTGCCACGCCGTCACGTGCCGGAGGGGCCTCATCTGGAAGATGTGATTCGGCTGCTGCTGGCGGAAGAAAAAGATCTGCCGCCGACGAACGTCATCAATCTGGGACTCAGCGGCGAATACATCCACAGACTGCTGGATTCAGGACGTTACGAAAAAGAAGCTTCAAAGTTACCCGCGATCGATTACGTTTTGATTCGTTACGGACTGAACGACGTGGCCCGTCGAGAAAATTTTGACGAAAACTTTCCGAAGGATTATCACGAGCTGCTGGAACGCCTGCGAGCCGATCATCCGAAGGCCGCTCTGATTGTAATGACTGTGATTCCGTATGGTGATGACGCGGTTGTTCAGCGCCTGAATCAGCTGAATGCAGAAGTCGCCAAAGCTGAAGGTTTGCCGCTGATTCGAGAACGATTTGTGAAGCCATAAGCCGTTTGCGATCAGTTACAGATTCGCCACGCTGCACTCGTTCATCCGCGCGTTCGCTCCTCTCAACTTTTTCCCACCGGAGATCTTCGTATGTCGTCCTGCAATCAGAGATGGCTGTTATCGTCTGTCTTTTCAGGGTTCTTGTTCGTGGCCTTGTGTCTGCCAATGAGCTCGCTGCTGCATGCGGATGAGTTCAATTACGACGAAGCCAAAGTTCCCGCTTACACACTGCCGGAACTGCTGAAGGCAGAAGACGGGACGCCGATCGATTCGACGGAGCTGTGGAACAGCAAACGTCGGCCAGAACTTCTGCGGCTGTTCGAGGAAAATGTTTTCGGCACACTGCCTCAGGGCGAATTCCAACTGCGGACAAAGCTTCGTTCGGAAAATCCAAAGGCGCTGAACAGTCTGGCGCTGCGACGAGAGGTCACGGTGTTCTTTACCGACGATGATCAGGGTCCACAAATGGATCTTCTGATTTACACGCCGGCGGATTCCGACGAACCCGTGCCCGTGTTTCTGGGATACAACTTTAACGGCAACCACGCTGTCGAAAACGATCCGACTCTGCACATCACGGAATCATGGGTCCGCAACAACAAGGATCTGGGGATCGCAGACAATAAAGCCACGGAAGCGTCTCGGGGTTCTGAATCCAGTCGGTGGGCTGTGGAAGCGATCGTGAAGCGAGGCTACGGTCTGGTGACGATTTATTACGGCGACATTGATCCGGATTTTGATGACGGTTTTAAGAACGGCATTCATTCTCTGTTCGCAAAAGCCGACGCCCCGCGAGCGGCCGATGCGGGCGGATCAATTAGTGCCTGGGCGTGGGGCCTGAGCCGTGCGCTGGATGTGTTGGAGTCTGATGCGACGATCAAGGCGAAGTCCGTGGCCGTGTTTGGCCATTCTCGCCTTGGTAAGACATCGCTGTGGGCGGGGGCAACTGATCCCCGCTTTGCGATGGTGATTGCGAATGAGTCCGGCTGTGGTGGTGCGGCCTTGAGTCGACGAAAGTTTGGTGAAACAGTCGCACGGATCAATACCGCGTTTCCTCACTGGTTCTGCCTGAATCATCGGAAGTACAACAACAACGAGCAGTCACTGCCGATCGACAATCACATGCTGGTTGCTCTGTCTGCACCTCGACCAGTCTACGTGGCCAGTGCCGAAGAAGACCGCTGGGCGGATCCATACGGAGAGTTTTTGAGTGTGTATCACGCCGGTCCGGTTTATCAGCTGTTCGGAAAGAAGCCGCTGCCTTCCGAAATATATCCGGCCGTCAATGAACCGGTGATGACCGATCTGGCCTACCACGTCCGCACCGGCGAGCACGACGTCACCGACTATGACTGGGACCAGTACCTGAAATTCGCCGACATGCATCTAACCAGGTAGTTCCTGCCGAGTGGGTGAAGCAGCCAAAGCGTTGGAGCCCCGTCATTTGGTGCGCAGGCAGTACACAGTTTCTGCAGTAGTGCAAAGTCAGAGTCCACTGTGGCGGGGTTGGTGGCAGCGGACTTTTTCCCAACTGCCCTTGCGGGGTATTGATTGAGACGCAACCCGAGCCTCGGGTGTTTTCGATGTGTTTTCAAGACACACACCCGCAGCTAGGCGGGTGTTGATTTAATGGGTTTTCACAACCCGACACGTCAGTGAGGGATGAAATTGCCCGCGTTTTTTTCCAACATCCCTCGCTGACGCAGCGGGTTACGATTAAATCAACAAGCAGCTAGCGCTTTGCGGCTCACGAAATCAGCAAGCCGGCATTCGGCAGTGGTTTATTGGCTTTCTGCACCGCTCGATCTTTTCTGCTGGTTACTCAAAGATCAGCGAATACAAATCGGCTTCGCGCAGGATGAAGCGCACGATCACCGGTTTGCCAATCAAAGCTTCCACGCTCGGCTGATCTTTCCAGGTGACCTTGCGATCGAGCGAATCGCCGTAGATCAGATCGCAGTCGGCCAGTGTGTAGCCGGGAATTGGGCTGCCGTCCGGATTCAGGATTTCCACCTGCACCATTCCGGCGGCACTCGTGGCGACGTTCAGTGACAGTTGCGTGCCGGAAAATGTGAGTGGCTTTGTGGTCAGTTCGCCTGACTGCAGTTTGGCATGGATTGAAGCAAAACCGTCGACTCGCATTGAATAACGTCGCAGCCGTGAATTGCGGCCGGTGAAATAGGATTCGGTCGCGTAAAGAGACAGCTCATTGGGTGCGTCGTCTTTTGTGGATTGTGTTTCCACCACGTGCCATGCGATGTAGTTGTCACCGTACGACCAGTTATGTTGCGTTCTCAGGCCGGGGCGAAGGAACACGTCATTGCTCTGCCGAAAATTCTTCCCGTCGCGACTGGTGATGTAGACAGAATCGGTCACCGTTGTTCCGTAACGTGGCGAAACGGTCATTCGCTTTTCGCGAAGATCCCATTCCGGCAAAAGGCGAGCCGACGGTGTCAGGCCGTGGTCCACATAGCGAGCCGGAAATCCGACGTACAAGTGCGGCGCTCGTTCATACGGTTTGATCTGATTGACGTAAAATTGAGCCAGCGGCTGTGGGCCTTCACCTTCGGGGAACGTGATCGTTCCTTCGTCGGTCCAGTTCAAAAAGTCGTCGGAGACCGCTCGATTCACGAGTCGTGTTCCTGAAGCTCCCTTGCCGGAAAAGATGCGATAGTAGAGCACATACTTCTGCTCCTTTGTGGACCAGAAGGAAATGTTCTGCGAATCGAAAATGCCTTTCGTGAAGACGGGTGCGGGAGCCATCGGTGTCCAGTGGATCCCATCAGGCGACTGATAGGCCCAGACTCCTTTTTCGCAATCAAACCCTGCCCCGGTGGCCTTGTAGCGGGCTTCGGGTTTTGCGTTGGGATTTTGATCGATGAATGGCGAGAAATCATGGCACTGCCCGCCGTCGCCCATTCTGTCCAGAATGATATTGTTGTCTTTTGAACCGTTGAATTCACAGAGCCCGAGCTTGGGGCGGTCCCATTGGATTCCGTCCTTGCTTTCAAAGTAGCCAATGGTCAGCGGGCCGCCCGGTTCGATTCCGGTGGGAATCTGCCAGGCATGGTAATACATGCGGTACACGGCTTCTTTTTTATCATGCAGAACCGTGTAATATCCGCAGCCATTGCCTTCCCATGGTGCATCACAATTCACCGCCAGCTCTTCACGCACAGGCGGATGAACCAGCAGCTGGACATTCTTCATCGCGCCGACCAGATAGTCGTCGATAAACAATTCTCGCTGGTTTCCAAGATTCAAGGGTGATACCGGCCGTTCTTGCGCTGTCGCCACCGAAACGAAGCAGCCGAAGAAGGCGGCCAAAAAATAGGCGGCCAGAAAGAAGGAGCATGCTGTTCGATACGATCTCATAAGGCCAACCTTCCGGGAGAAGTTGCTGTGGACAGTGCGAGGTGTGGTGCTGGAGGCGGGGCGAGAACTCGTGCGGTTGCGTGAGGTTTACAGCAAAGCTGTTCGGTGGAAAAGCCACTCGCCGGTGGGTAGCTGTGCTTAAGTTGGCCTTGTAACCGGGCGTGCGAGGATTCTTTGCGTCAGATTGGTGGAAGTTCTTCGGCCACGGTAACCTTACGAGTCCGTGCGTCAGGAACTTCCCCAAGGATTGTGTCGTCATGTTTATCCTGAGTGAACTCACGCTCCATGGAAGCCATCGGCCGCGGCTGGATGCGTTGACGCTGGCAGTCCCGGCGGGTCGGACGGCGGTGGTCGGATATTCGGGAGCAGGCAAGACGTCGCTGTTAAATATTCTGGCTGGCTTTGAACGAGCCGATTTCGGCACTGTCGAGCGTAAGAAAATAAAAGCGACCGACGGGGCTCGGGAGACTGCCGGCCGCCTGCCACCCGGGCGTCTGCCGCTGTACTGGGTTCCTCAGAACGGAGGGTTGTGGCCGCACCTGACGGTCGACCAGCATCTGGCCTGCGTTCAAAAAATTCAGGATTTGTCAGACGAAATTCTGAACGCCCTGGATCTGGAGGAACGTCGGTCGGCGTTTCCGGCGGAGTTATCACAGGGCGAGCGTTCTCGCCTGGCGATGGCTCGAGCGCTGGCATCGCAGGCGGAGTGGCTTCTGATGGATGAGCCGCTCAGCCATGTGGATCCGGTGCGAAAGCCGGCGTATTGGAATGTGGTCGGTCGGTGGCTGGAAAAGAACAGGATTTCCGTGATGTTTTCTTCACATGAACCAGAAACAGTGCTGCGGCAGGCGGACCACGTGATCTGTCTGCACGAAGGCCGAGCTGTGTTTCAGGGCAGCACGCGGGACCTTTATCATTCGCCTCCCAGTCGCCATGTGGGCGAGTTTCTTGGGCCGGTGAACTGGTTTGAACCAGACGAAGCTTTGACCTTTTTAGCCGCCGAAGTCCAGAATGGTTCCGCAGTCCCAGTCGCCGTTCGTCCAGAGCGACTGTGTTTATCTGCGGAGGATTCGTCGGCTTTGGAATTGGTGGCGACTCCTTTTCAGGCGGCCTATGCGGAGTCAATAGTGAAGCATGTGGCTTCGGGAAAAAGTCGGACCGTCCTGCATTCCGTTTTCGGTGAGATGCCGCGCCCCGGGCAGCGCGTCGGAATGAGGATCCAATAACATGGCGCGGATGCAGGTCCCTTCCAAACTGAGACGCGTGCCATTCGGCCGCTGCACGCCGTTAACTTCTTTCCTCGTTGGCTCAGCCGCTGTTTTGCTCATGCTGCTGACTGGCTGCATCAGTGAGAATACCGAGCCCGAGTTTTTCGTCTCACGCTTTGATTCGTGGAAAGTTCCGGCTTCGGGTCAATTTCTGCCGGCACCTCGAGGTTTGTATTCGGACGCCGATGATAACGTGTTTGTGCTGGACGATGCCGGTCGAGTTCTTGTGTACAACAGCGAAGGTCGAATTACTCAGCAGTGGGAGATGCCCGAGTTTGCTGCTGGCAAACCGGAAGGAATCTGGGAACTGCTTGATGGGAAGATTGGTGTCGCCGACACTCATTATCATCGCGTCGTGATCTTCAATCCGGATGGCACGGTCAGCCGCATGTTCGGGACTCAGGGCACCGGGTCGGGCCAGTTTGTATTTCCGGTTTCCATCGCGCAGGACCCGGCCGGATTTTTGTACGTGGGAGAATACGGTGACAAACAACGCATCCAGAAGTTTACGGCGGACGGCCAATACGTGACGGAGTTCGGCGAACACGGAACGGGCGAAGGTCAGTTTCAAAGGCCCAGCGGCATGTCCTGGCAAAACGGCGAAGTTTATGTTGTGGACGCGTTTAACAACCGAATTCAGGTCTTCAGTGATGACGGGAAGTTTCTGCGAGTCGTCACTTTGCCGGAGAAATCTGCGCCGCTGGAGTATCCGTACGATATGCGTGTCACTAAAGACAATCTGATATATGTGATCGAAAACAAGTCCGCACGGCTGACGGTGATGCGTCCGGACGGCACAATTGTGGGACGATTCGGAAAGCCGGGGCGAGGCCTGAATGAATTTTATCAGCCCTGGGATCTGACCGTGCTCACTGATGGACGAGTGCTTGTGGCGGATACCGGAAATCATCGCCTGGTGGAATTGACTCCATGAACTGGCTGCGAACAACATTCAAACGAATTTTCCCGCCACCCCATCGACCGGTGGGATGGAAGGCGGCGATTCCGCTGGTTGTCTTCGCGGTGCTGTTTACTTTGATCTGTTTTTCTGTTGTGCCTACCTTTGTGGTAACCGCAAGCCGACGAGTCTGGGATTTTACCTGGTTCCAGATTCCGAAACCGGCCTTCGAAATCGTCCGCGAGCTGGAATTCGCTCGGCCCTGGGCATTTCTTCTGTTGCTTGTTACGCCATGGATATGGTGGATGCAGGCCGCCGGACATGCGGGCCTGCCGGCTCGCCGTGGCGCGTGGGCAGTGTTCATTCGCCTGATGATTTGTGGACTGCTGATTCTGGTCCTTGCGGAGCCTCGTGCCGTTCGCACCAGCGACGTTGTTTCCGTGGTCTACAATATAGATGTGTCGGATTCCGTCAATGAGTCCCGCAATCAGGCGTTTGATCTTGTCGCTGGCACGGCCGCTCAGAAGCCCACGACTGATCAGGCCGGGCTGGTTGTCTTTGGCCGAACAGCGGCTGTGGAATATCCGCCCCGTGAGACATTTCCGTTTGAACGATACATTAACTCCCAAGTCAGCCAGGACGCTACGAATCTTGAACAGTCGTTGGCGCTCAGTGCTGCAATGTTGCCGGAAGAGCATCTGGGTCGAATTGTTCTGGTCAGCGATGGGACCGAAACCGTTGGTCAGTTGAATGACATCATTGATGACCTGCAGGCGCGCGACATTCAGGTCGACGTTGTCCCGATCGAATATGATTACAAGAACGAGGTGCTGCTGGAACGGCTCGATCTGCCGCGCTTTGTGAAACTTGGAGAAACGTACGAAGCCTCGGTAGTGTTAAGCTCGCTTGCGAAGGGCAAAGGCACGTTGCTGCTGATGGAAGGCGAGAACACGATTGCGCGGCAGAGTGTTGAATTTGAGCCGGGCAAGAGTCGCTATTCGATTCCGATTAAAGTCGATCAGCCCGGGTATTATGAATATGCGGCGCGCATTGAATTGACGCCTGATGCCGACAGCCGGTCTGAAAATAACGAGGTCCGGAACTATCTGTATCTTGATGGGCCTGGTCGGATTCTGCTGGTGACGGACCCTCAGAGTAATCCGGCCGAATGGGCGGCCATGCAAACAGCATTGAAGCAGGGTGAACGCCAGGTCGAAGTTCTGAGTGCTCTGGAGTTTCCGCTCGACCCGTTGTCCCTGATGCCGTACGACGCTGTTATCTTTGCGGACGTGGCGGCCGATTCGCTGCTCGGCAATCAGATGCAGGCTATGCACGATGCGATCCGCAATCTGGGCATTGGGTTCATGATGGTTGGCGGTCCGAACAGCTTCGGGCCAGGCGGCTGGCAGGGTTCAGTGATCGCCGACGCGCTGCCGATTTCGATGGAGATAAGCAACAAGAAAATTCTTCCCAAGGGAGCGCTGGCCATCATTCTGCACACCTGCGAATTTCCGCAGGGCAACAGCTGGGCCAAACGCATCACCAAGAAAGCCATCCAGGTCCTTAACTCGGAAGACCTTGTCGGGGCGATGGCTCAGACAATGAACGGGGACGAGTGGATCTTTGAACTGACTCCGGCGTCAAAATACAACGAGCTGGTCCCGCTGATCAACAATGCATCGATTGGTGATATGGGAACCTTTGCCACAACAATGCAGTTGGGACTGACGGCACTTGTGAAATCGGATGCGTCCAGTCGGCATATGATTATCATTTCGGACGGCGATGCTTCCCCGCCGACACCAGAACTGCTGCAGAAATTCGTCGACAGCCAGATTTCCGTTTCGACGGTCGCCGTATTTCCCCACAACGGCGATGTGAGCATTCTGGAAGGCATAGCCGGCGCCACTGGTGGTCGGTTCTATTATCCCAACGATCCCAATCAGCTGCCGTCCATTTTTATCAAGGAAGCCAAGACGCTTCGTCGCAGTCAGCTGCAGACTCGCGACTTTGTGCCGATGCTGGTCAACATCGATCCGATGCTGAAGGAGATCACTGATTCTCCGCAGCTGCATGGTTACGTTCTGACAACACCTCGCGATGATCCGCGAGCGACGATTGTGCTGGCCGCGCCTCCGACGGAAAGTGAAACAGCGGCCGGGGAAACAGAAACCGATCCGATTCTGGCCGTGTGGCGTTATGGTCTTGGCGTCACCGCGGCGTTCACATCAGACCTGACCATGCGCTGGGGCAAAGACTGGGTGGCGTGGGATCAGTATCAGAAGCTGGTCAATCAAATGGCGACTCGCATCAGCCGTGCTCGTCGCGAACAGTTCCTCCGCGTTTACACCTATGTGAATGGCAACGAAGGTGTTGTCGTTGTGGAAGATTTTCATCCAGACGAGACGCTGATGGACATCACGGTGTCTGTCACGGGCCCGAACAACTTTCAGCAATCACAGCCCGTTCGTCAGATTGCTCCGCGTCGTTATCAGACGAGTATGCCGCTGAAAGGCGAAGGTCGCTATCAGGTCATGATCGGCGCTACCGATGGAACTCGTAAAGAAACAGCGTATGGCGGATTTATCGTTTCGTATTCTCCCGAGTATCTTCGGTTCCGCGCCAATCCAATTGTGTTGCGGGAGATTGCCGAGAAGACCGGCGGTTCCGAATTACAGACAGAGCAATCATCGGAAGAACTGGCCAAAACGATTTATGGCAATCGAAAGCCGAAACGCAGCAGCCGTCCGATTTTCGATTGGTATCTGATGGGGCTGGCTTGCCTGTTGCCTCTGGATGTGGCGATTCGCCGCGTGCAGCTGGACTTCACGGGGCTGGTCAGACTTTTCCGTCGCCAGAAGAAGGAATCGACCGGCACGATGGGCGCACTCCTGCAACGGACTGGCGAAGTTCGTTCTTCGTTGAACAGCCAGCGGGATCCGAATGCGGCCGGATCGCGGACAGAATCTGCCGTGAGTCGCCCGATGGTCGCTCGCCCGCCGGCACAGAAATCCACGACGCCCGTCCAGCCTGAAACAAAAGCCGCCCCGCCACCGCCGCCAACTTCGGACGACGGTGGTACAACGTCTCGCCTGCTGGCGATGAAGAAAAAACGTGAGCAGGAAGGTGACGGTGACAAGAAATGATAAACGTCACTCTCCGGCAAGTTCTGATCCCGCGCGTGTGGCTGGCCGCACCGAATCCCGCGGAGTAATTCGCGGGCCTTTTTCGCAACTCACTGACATCCTTTTTACTGCTGTCTATCGCACTCTTTTTATCCTTCGAGCCAACTCATGAGCGAACCACATAGCCCTGCACAGCTGCAGGCGGAAGCCGATCAGTTTCGAACCGAATTTCAGTCCGTTCGGGACGCTGTGGGCAAAGTGATTGTGGGTCAGCAGCGCGTTGTTGAGGCCACGTTGACGGCGTTGCTGTGCGGCGGCAACGTGTTGCTGGAAGGCGTTCCGGGGCTGGGAAAAACCGAACTGGTCAAGGCGTTGTCTCAGGTGTTGAAGCTGGACTTCAAGCGAATCCAGTTTACTCCCGACCTGATGCCGGCCGACGTTATCGGCACCAACATCATGACCACCGACGATGCCGGCAGGTATCGGTTTGAATTCCGCCAGGGGCCAATTTTTACTCAGCTGCTGCTGGCGGACGAAATCAATCGAGCGACTCCGAAGACTCAGTCGGCTCTGCTGGAAACCATGCAGGAAGGCACCGTCACAACGGGCGGCAACACTTATCATCTGGAGCCGCCGTTCTTTGTCCTGGCGACTCAGAACCCGATCGAGCAGGAAGGTACGTTTCCGTTGCCGGAAGCCCAGCTCGACCGATTCATGTTTAAGGTGGTTGTGCCATTTTTGTCGCGTGAAGAGCTTAACGAAGTGGTCACGCGGACGATTCTGAAGAAGAAAGTTGATGTCACAACGGTGATCGATGGGGCTCGCATTCTGTATCTTCGGACGATTCTGGATCGCGTCGTTGTCAGTGATCCGATGCGGGATTATGCGTGTCGACTTGTTTTGGCCACGCATCCGGATTCCCAGTTTTCTCCTGAGCGAGTGAAGAAGTATTTGCGGTGGGGGGCCAGCCCGCGAGCGGCTCAGGCATTGATTCGAGCGGGGCGGGTGCGGGCATTAAGTCTGGGCCGGGCTCATGTGTCGTTTGATGATATTCGTTCGTTTGCTCACGAAGTTCTGCAGCATCGCGTGTTGCTGAATTATGACGGGCAGGCGGAGAATATTTCTGTGAAAGAGCTGATCGATGAATGTGTGAACCGGCTGCCGACGGACGCTTAGGACGGTGAGGCTGCGGGAAGCCGGCTTGTTTTTTTGACGAGTGTTTTGGTTGTGCCTCTGCGGCTGTCCCCTCGCCCCTTTGGGGGAGACGGGCTATGGTGAGGTTTTTTTGGTGTTTTATGAGCGTTCTGGTTGCAGGTAAGCCCCCTCATCCGGCCTGTCGGCCACCTTCTCCCCCGCGGGGGAGAAGGACGGTGGAAGCCGACTTGTTTTTTTACAAGTGTTTTGGTTGTGACTCTGCGATTGTCCCCTCGCCCCTTTGGGGGAGAGGGCCAGGGTGAGGGGGGTTGTGTTTGATTTGTTTTTTTATGTTCGCGTTCTGCACGCTGAGCCCCCTCATCCGGCCTGTCGGCCACCTTCTCCCCCGAGGGGGAGAAGGGCGGTGGAAGCCGCCGTTGAGTTCGGTATTCGGTTCCGTGAAATTCAGACTTGTGCCACAGGATCATCTGCGTGACAAACGCGTCCACTCAATTCACAACGCTGTTCGACAATGCACTGCTGAATCAGATCGAGCGGATGCGGTTGAAGCCTATTCGTCGACTGACCAATCGCAGTCGGGGCGAGCATTTATCCGGAAAGGGTGGCAGCAGCACGGACTTCGCCGACTATCGCGACTACGCGGCCGGCGATGATCTGCGGTATGTGGACTGGAATATTTTTGCCCGGCTTCGTCGTCCTTATATCAAGCAGTTTCAGCACGAAGAGGAAATGCATGTGGTGCTGCTGGTCGATGCGTCGACCTCGATGCTGTTTGAAGACAAATTTCTGCGAGCCAGGCAGGCGGCAGCGGCGTTCGGAATCATGGGACTGCTGAACGTCGAACGCGTCAGCGCGTACGCTGTTCATTCCCGGACAGGACGGCCGTGGATGTTTCCACCGGGCTCGGGAAGAACTCGCGTTCGGCAGTTGCTGGCCTTTCTGGAACAACTGGAAGGCGGTGGCGATGTTCCGATTGAAAAGGCCGTTGAAACCATGCTCCGCTTTCATCGAGGCCGCGGGGTGGCCATCATTGTCAGCGATTTTCTGACCTTCGGTGATCTTAGCCGGCCCATGAATATGCTCTACAGTTCAGGGCTGGAAGTGTGGGGTCTGCAGGTCCTGGCCGAATCAGAAATCAATCCGAACGTGCAGGGCGATCTGCGGTTTGTCGACAGTGAAACCCAGGAGACACTCGACATCACCAACGCCTCCGAACTGCTGAACGTCTACCACGATCAGCGAATGTGGCTGCAGCAAAGTCTGGACTCCATGTGTCGCAGTCGGCAGGGCCGGTTTTTGTCCGTCAATGCAGGCGCTCCGCTGCAGACAATCCTCTTTGACCAGTTGTGTCGACAAGGATGGATTCTGCGATGAAATGGCCAGGCTTCGTTAATCTGTTTGGTGCCTGGTTCTTTCTGGCACTCATTCCTCTGATCATCCTCTACTTCCTGAAGCTGCGTCGGCCGAAGATGGAAGTGCCGTCGCTGGCGCTGTGGCAAAGCGTTGTCAACGATCAGCGAGTCAACTCGCCCTTTCAAAAGTTTCGACGTAATCTGCTGTTGCTGCTGCAGATCATTTTTTTGTGCCTCCTGGTGCTGGCACTGATGCAGCCATTTTTGTCAGCCGATGCTGAAGTGGCTGACTACAAGCCGCTGCTGATTGATTGTTCGGCCAGTATGTCGTCGCTGGATGAAAGCAGCGGCAAGTCACGGCTGGATCTGGTCAAAGAGCAGGTCCGAGAGCAGATTCAGAACCTGTCCGGCGATCAGAGGATTGCCCTGTTTTCTTTTGCGTCGACTGGCCGCAGGCTGACCGAGTTTACCAACGATCGCCGCACGCTTTTAAAGGCCCTGAACGCTGTTCAGCCGACCGATCTGCCCGGACAGCTGGATGATGTGCTGCGGATGGCGGCCGCTTACATTCGAACGTTCCCGATTGAAACAGTCACCATCATGACGGACGGGAATTTGCCTGATCAGGTGGACTTTGAACTGCCGTTTTCGCTGGAAGTGAAGCGAGTTTCTCCGGGCGGTGCGAATGCTGGCATCACGGAAATGAGCGCACGCAGAAGTGGCCCCGAGGAATGGGAAGTGTTCATTCGGGTGTCCGGCTCGTCAGTGGATCTGCGCGGGGCAGAACTGGAATTATATGAGAACGGTGAGAAGACAAATTCTCAGACCATTGAAGTCTCGAACGAGGAAGCCGAGCGAATGGTCTTCCCGGTCAGCACTTCTCAGGCAAGACTGATCGAAGCGAGACTGGTCCCATCCAGCTTCGATTCGATGGCGATCGACAATAATGTGTGGCTGACTTTACCAGTCCCGCGTCCGTTGAAGGTCTGGACCTCGCCAAAGCTTTCCTCGTGGCGCCATGCGATTCGCGTGCAGCCGAATATTGCTTTGGAAGATACGGAGGAAGCTGTTCCGGCGGGCTCCGACTATGACCTGATCGTCAGTGATACTTCCGAACTGGGAGATGTTCTTGCGCCTGTCAGGGTGTTTGTGGGAGTGATTCCAGCCGATCTGCAGGATCTGATTGAGATCGCTGAAGACGTGACTCATGTTGTCGACTGGAACCGCACGGCTCCGATTCTCAGGCATGTGCAACTGTCGGACGTGCAGATTGGTGAGCAGCCAAAGCTGATGGCGGGAGCCAGCGTGAAGGACCTTGAAGAGCGCGGCTATGAGGTTCTGATTGATGGCAACGCCGGGCCGCTGTTGCTGCAGAAACGTGAAGGTCTGAGTGTCTCCTTCTGGTTCACGTTTCACACCGACAAATCCACACTGCCGTATCGCGTCGGATTTCCGATTGTGGCTGCGAATGCTGTGGAATCGGCATTAAAACAGGCTTCCCTGTCAGAAGTTTCCGCTGCGTCGACGGGTGTTCTTCCGGCAATTTCGGTGGATGCCGATCGTTCATATACGGTTCGATCGCCTGATGGTCAGCAGATTCCCGTTACGTCCACGGCCTCCGGAACACTCACCGGAATTCCGGCCCCTAAAGTCGGGCGATACGACGTGATGGAAGGCAATGACATCGTCACGTCTGTGGGCACAGGCCTGTTGAATACCACGGAAACGTCTTTAACCTCGGTGGAAGAACTGCGGTTCACCGAGCTGACTGTGGCGGCCGAGCAAACAGACAAAATTGATTCTGACCGGCCGCTGTGGTGGATTCTGGCCCTGTTTGCGTTCTGCGTCATGCTGTTCGAATGGTGGTACTTCCAGCGAGCACGAGGAGCAGCGGTATGAAACGGCACAGCAATGGTCGGCAGATGGCGAATGAATCGGCGAATGAAACTGTTTCTGAATGCCCGTCCGAACATAGGGCTGAACCGGAGACTTCGCGAACGGATGTTTCGCGTGGCGTCGGAGCCAGCATTCGCGGGCTTCGGACGTGGCAGAATTTTCACTCAGCCACGGGCCTGGTGTGGACTCGTTTTATTGTCTGTCTGCGGCCGCTTGTATTGTGCTTTGTGGCAGTCGTTCTTCTTGCTTTGATGGGGACAGTTGCGGAAGCGAAGGATAAACCTCGGGTTCGTCTGAAGATGGAGCTGATGTCGATTCGCAATCGCTCCTCCGGACCGTTGCCGGTTCGTATCCGCGTCGAGTACAACGATCCGCAGATTCTGGAAGGCGATCTGGAGCTATCCATTTATGACGGGCTGGATGTGTATTCGCGCGATGACCTGATGGCCACGGTTCGTCACGAGGGAATCGTGCTGGCTGGGCGAGACTATGAGTTCAACGTCGTGCTGCCTCCGCTGCGAACCGGGGTGACTCAAAACTGGGCTATTGAAGCCTGGTTCATGACGAAAGATGGCCGTATCCCGCTGAGTTCGATTCCGGATCGACCCAATCCACCGGAAGCTCATGATCTGCTGACGACCAGTCCTTTGGAGCGAGGCGTGCTGCTGTGTTCGTGTTCGGCCGATCCACAGGCGTCGTCCGGGAACAGCAATCGCAGATTCCTCGAAGCCGCGTTGTCGCTCGACAATTACAACCCGCTTTATGCAGAGCTGGAAGGTCGAGCCGAAGCTTCAAACAATCTGTCGGCCACTGGTTCGCAGGTGGAAAAGATCGGGCGCACGATCATCCATTTTCCCGGTCAGTGGGCGGCCCGTGATCTGCCGGAAGATCCGCTGTCTTATTGCGCCTTTGACGCCGTGCTTTTGTGTGACGGAGCGCTCGGCAAGCTCAACGCGGAACAGCTCAGTGGTCTTACAAAATGGGTGCGAGCTGGAGGCAGCGTTTGTATTGTTCCCGATTCGCGTCTGAAGCCGCAACATCTGGAGTTCCTTCGTACGCTGATGCAGAATGCTGAGCAAACTATTGAGCCCAGCGGCGAACCACCTGCTGAGCAAAGCCGCGACAAGGGAGCTCAACTGACCTTGGATGACGAAGGTCAGTTGCTGGTGATTGATGACAAGGCTGACGGAGTGCGAATGAGCCACTTTGGACTGGGGCGAGCTATTCTGTTGCCAGCCGTTGAGGATCTTGAGCAGCGGCTAAGCCCTGAAGAAATGGGACGAATAGTCGCGTTTTTCTGGAAGGTGCGGAAAGATCAGCCCGTGTGGCGCGGCGAAGACTGGCTGGGCGTGGGTGCGATTCGTGAGCTGCAACGGAGAGGTATTGAGGCGCAGGAAGATGAACGCGGAATTTATGTCGTCAAATCGGACAGCGGGCAGTATGCGTTCTATGGTGGTCACGAAATCAACGGCCGCATGTACATCGACCTGCCGCAGCTCAAAGCGATGTTTGGAATCGATCATCGGCTGAGCCCCAAAACGGAACCGCTGCTGGCTTATGCCGAACAACTGCTGCTTCCGGCTGATGCCGAGATGGTGCCCGCCCATGTGATTGGGCTGATCCTTGCGGGGTATGTGCTGACGATTGGTCCAGTCGATTATTTTGTGCTGGGCTGGCTCCGTCTTCGGAAATTGACCTGGCTGCTTTTCCCGCTGGTTACTCTGATCTTCACCTTGATCACGATTGCGGTCGCCCATCGCTACATGGGCAGCGACGACACTGGTGGCCGGCTGGTTATTACAGATCTTGTGGAGGGCGGCATCGCAGCGCGGGAGACGGTTCTTGAAACTATGTTTATGGGTGCTCAGTCTGATATCAAAACAGAGCATACTGCACAGCTTGTGGTGCAGGCGGAAGATTCGTTCACGGCCGCTGACTGGCAGGGCATGTACAGCGGAGGGCAAGGGCGGCCGGCGGATGCTCCGTTAAGTTACACGGGACATTTTCCGCAGAAGTTTTCGATTACGCAGCAAGTCAGCCAGTGGTCGCCGGTCTCGTTGAGAACACTGTGTCTTGAACCTGAACCTGTGAAATTGCCTCCTATCGACTGGGACGATTTTTCGCTCATCAACACGGAGGAAGGCAACCGCAGGCTGGCAGCAAGTCTGGTCAGTAACGCCAGGTCCACGGGGCTCAGAACGGTGGCCGTGATTTACCACAATGACCAGGCACTGACTGTTGTCGGCGGATCACGTACCTGGGAACCAATCCCACGATTGTTTAACAACTACTATTCCAACGCAATGACTCCGCCGTCGTCCCGCGATGAAGCGATTGGAAGGTTCCTTAGCTATTTGCCAACGATCAATTCAACCGACCAGAGTTTCTTTCAGATCGTGAGTCAGGTGTCACCTCAGGGAGCCGGTTCTCTTGAAGATCTGGCGTTTGTTGATCCTTCTGATCCCGCACAATGGGGGCTGGCCATTATGCAGACCGATGGGCACAACTTTCATGTGTTCAGAAAGTTGTATTTGCAGCAACCTTAAACCGGACCACCTGCGGGCGGGTCGTTCCTTGAAATGAGCTTCATCATGTCGACACCTCAATCCAGTCTTCAGCAACCTAAATCGCCGGTTTCGTCGCCAAAGCCGCTGGCGATTTGTGTGCGTGATCTGCGAGTCAGCTATGGGAAGTTTGATGCGGTGAAAGGCATCTCGCTCGACATTCCTCAGGGCGAAGTTTTCGGATTCATCGGACCTAACGGAGCGGGAAAGTCTTCCACCTTTCGAGTCCTTGCCACGCTGCAGCCAAAGTTTCGTGGTCTTGCGCTGGTCTGCGGTCTGGACGTGTTGACTCAGGCTCAGAAGGTGCGCGACATCATGGGTTTTATCCCCGATTTTTTTGGAGTGTATGAAGACCTCACGGCTCTGGAGTACCTGCACTTCTTCGCCGCGGCGTACAAGTTGCCGATTTCCAGACGCAAAGGAACGATCGACGATGTACTGACACTGACCGATATGACCCACAAGGCGGATTCACCAGTGGACGGATTGTCGCGGGGCATGAAGCAGCGACTGGCGCTGGCTCGCGTGCTGCTGCATGATCCGCAGGTGCTGCTGCTGGACGAACCCACCAGCGGGCTTGATCCGCGAGCTCGCATTGAAATGCGGGAGCTGCTGAAGGCCCTGCGCGAAATGGGTAAGACAATTCTTATCAGCAGCCACATTCTTTCAGAGCTCAGTCAGTTGTGTACACGAATCGGAATCATCGAATTGGGCAAGATGGTGGCTCAGGGTTCCGTGAATGATATTTATCGCCAGTTGCAGCTAAAGCGAATCGTCCATGTGCGAATTGAGAATCCTGCGGCCGACCTTCTGGATCGCGTGATGCAGATTCCAGGCGTCGACTCGGTCGACAAGCAGGTGGATCGCTGGGAGATACGACTGCATGAGGACCAGCTTTCAATTGCCGACCTGCACCAGTCGCTGGTGGAAGAGAAAGCCCGACTGACCATGTTTCAGCCGGAGGCGATGGATATGGAAACCGCCTTTATGAAACTAACGGAAGGCAGGACCGCGTGAGCATTCTGCGATTTATCCCCGAACTTCCGCTGCTGCGACGCGAACTTATCGAGCTGTCGAATCGGCGACGTACCTACGTGGTGCGTTTCGTTGGCGCAATCGTAATTTTGACGATCGTGTTGATCGCGTTTTATCGGCAAATGAACATCCATTCGGCGGGCCGCCAGTTCAACATGTCAACTGGCGGATGGGCGCCGGTCAGATTTGATGGGATCGGCGGCACGATCTTTCAGACAATCGTGCCCCTGCTGTTTTATTCTGTGCAGCTGCTGATGCCGGGGCTCATCTGTGGAGCAATCACGCTGGAAAAGGAACGCAATACGCTCGGAACGCTCTTCGTGACTCGCCTTTCGCCCATGACTATAATCCTGGAAAAGCTGGGCAGCCGTCTGGTCCCGATGTTCTCGTTTTTGCTGCTGACGTTTCCAGTGCTGGCTTTTTTGTATTCGCTGGGCGGCGTTGACACTACGCTGCTGCTCAGCACGCTGTGGCTGCTGATCTGCGAATGTATTCTGTTTGCCAGTCTTGGATTGCTCTGCAGTTCCTGGTTCGCCACGACGTCAAGCGCCTTTATCTGCTCGTACGTTCTGGCGGGCTTGCTGGCCATATCGTCAACCGTGATGCAGCTGGCCGCCCGCATTCCGGTGTTGACTCCCTATGATGTCTGGTTGTTTGTTTTTGGACGGGATGTTTTTGGCATTCGTCAAAACCCGGGCGCGATAGAACAAGAGCTGGCGGCTCTGCTGACGGAACCTGCTTCTGGTAATGGTTCCGGACTGCTGGTGCGTCTGTCTGTGATTGTGGCCGCATCAGTGCCATCCATGATGTTTGCCGGGGGCCTGTTGTTGCTTGCACGATTCTTCCTGTTTCGCCGGGCGTTTGTGTCATCGTCATCCGTGCTGCTGCGAGTCTTCAAGCGAGTGGACACGTTCTTTGTCAATTTGAACCAGCAGACAACAGGCGGCGTTGTGTTGATTCGCGATTGCAATTCCTTGCCGCTGTTTGATCCGGTGGCCTGGCGCGAACGGGCCAAGAAGTCGCTCGGAAAAGCCCGTTATCTGTTTCGCGTGCTTGTCGTTTTGGAAGGACCGGTCCTGTTTATCTGCCTGAGCGCAGCAACTGTGTCTCAGGCTTCCAGTTTTTCCGGTCTTCGATTTCTGTTGTCCCTGGTCTGGGGCATTGCCACCATGATTCTGGGCATGAAGGCATCCACCATTATTTCGTCCGAACGGACTCGGGAAACTCTGGAGGCGCTGCTGTCGACTCCGCTGACCTCCCGGGAGATCCTTGAGCAGAAAGTGGCCGGAATGGGGCGGCTGATGCTGGTCCTTTCGATTCCAATTCTCAGTGTGCATTTGACGTTGCTGCTGATGCATTTTGATCTGCTCATGGTCTTCAGTAATCCATTACAGGGGGCGATCCTTGACGTTCTGCTTTATAGTGGGCTAAGCGTCGCAACGACGTTTATTTTAATGCATCTGATCACGTGGCTGTCCGTGCTGATGGGTATGCGAGGAAAGTCGCAGCCACGTTCGGCGATGGCAGCACTGACCTTGATCGGCGCATGGATCGCGATCTCGCAGATTTTGTTCAGCCCGGGTAGTCTCCTCTATAACCATTTTGGTGCCGCCATAGCCGGCCTGGATCGACCGCTTTTGCAATGGAGAGATCAGGCCTCCATCGAAGAAAAAGCCCGCTACCACAGCAGACTGAGCAATTTTGCAACTCTTGCATTGGCGACTCGGCCGGACGGAAGTATTCAGGCCAATGAGTCTATTCTGGATGTTTCCGGGGGTGGACGTTCCAACGAACGGGAACTTTATTTTGGATTCACTCCTAACCGGGGCTCAGCGGCAGCCACCGCACTGTTGCTTGTCGGATGGCAGCTGCTGCTGACATTTTTGATTCGCAAATGGACGTTGTACCGAGCGCCTCATTTGTTGGGGCGACTCGACAATGCCATGATTTCGCCAATCAAAGTCCAAAATGGGGCCACGATGATCGCGGTTGCAACGGAGTCTGCAGGATGATGCCTTTCCTAAATCCAGATTTGCGCAGACACACGCCTGCGAAGAGAACGCTTCGCAAAGATTCGTTCGCTGCTCAGGCTGCTGTTGTTGTTGTCATGAAGCAGAACGCCATGCCTGATGGTGAAACCAGAATGGCGGCCGTGGGGCGCTTTCGAATGATCTTGTTGATCGTGATTGCACTGATGTTTGTCAGTCAGCCTGTTTCTGCTCAGCAGAATCAGCAGGTGCGAGTTGTCGAGGTGATCTGGGGATTTGACGGTCGAGTTGTCGCGGGGCAGTTTATGCCTTTGTCGATTCTGATTGATAACCTGAGTGATCAGCCGATTGAAGCCACGGCGCGGCTTAAGCGAGTGGCGGGGATGGTGAATGAAGTCGGCGGCCTTGCGGTTCAGCCTGTCTTTCTGGGGCCAAATTCGCGGCGTTGGGTACAGTTTTATCCCTACATTTCCGATCGTTCGGCCACGTGGTATTTCGATCTGCTGACGGAAGATCAGACGTTCACGTTCGACCCAATGGACCAGCCTCGTTCTTTACTGGAACAAAACAGGCTCGACAAGGAACCTGACAAAACACTGTCGGCCGTCATTCTCGATCCGCAGGGGATGGCCACACGTTTACCGACCACAATCAAGCATATGCCGGCCGAGATTTTTCCTCCGTATGGCACCGCCACACAGGGGCTGTATGCTTTGTTTCTGGACCATGTTCCCGACTGGGAGGCACCTCGGCAGGAAGCCTTATTGTCATGGCTGAAATCCGGCGGCCATCTGCATCTGCTGCTGGATTCGAATAGTCAGACACTCAGATTTTCCGGACTGCTGGCACCGCTGAACGATCCCTTCCCCGAGTTCTCTGTGGGCAGTGGAACGGTAACACGGCATGATGTTCAGCGAGCTGGTCTGGTCTCGCAAATTGTAACTCCTGCGATTACCCCTCCGGAAGTGAAGGCAGCTCAGGCGGATGAAGCTGCGGAACTGGCACAGCAGGCACAGATGGCTCCGGGGTTTCGAAACGTCAACTCGTTTGAAGACGCCGAGATGTTTTCTTCGCTGAGGAAAATCACACAGCCGGAGCACTCCTGGATTTTGATTTTTCTGCTGTCGATGTGTTACGTCGGGCTGATTTTTCCGGGCTGCTGGCTGCTGTCAAAGCAACGCCGATTTCATTTTCTGGTGACGTATGGCGCGGTCGCCAGTCTGGCAGTCGTCTTCAGCCTGATCTTCCTGGTCATTGGTCGACGTGGATACGGGGAATCCACGTCACTGCACTCTCTTGCGGTTGCGAGAGCCGAAGGTGATACGCACTGGAACTCACTTCAGTACAGCACGCTGTTTGTGACCAGCGGAAATCAGTATGTGATCGAGGAAAAGGATCGGCAAACTTTGCTCGCATCCGGTTCTGCGGACGAACGCGTGGATGCGGCGATCACCTCCGGTAACCTCGCCAGCTTCGTGGCTCGCATTCCGCCTTTCAGCAGTCAGGCTGTGATGTCGCGCCGGCGACTGATGACGAAAAGCTGGGGCCTGGTGCTGACTGAGATTGCTCAGTCAGCCGATGAACTGACAAATATGACATGGACGTTCAACGAGAACTTCCCCACGGGAGACGACATCCAGTATTTTGCGGTGCATGGGAGCAAAGTCTACACGCTAAAGTCCGATGCCGGAAAAAAACAGTTGTCATATGCAAACCTGTTTACCAGTCTCGCAACATTCTGCCAACAGAAGGATGAGCAGGACTTTGGCGCCGTCTTTCTGCCGTTCGGCGGTCGACAATACTCGCAAGACGATCCAACGGAAACTCTCCAGGCAGAATGTTTTCGAAAAGCGTTGCCCCGACTTACGGCGCGCAGTCTGATCGATGATTTTGCGATCGATCCCGGTAAGTTTCGTCTGCCGGAAGGACGAATTCGTGTGATGGTTTACGCGCCGCTTCCGTCTGAGTGGGATATGTCTGTGTCGGCAGAAGTGCGACGCGGCGGACGGATCCTGTATGTAAAGGACATGACGCTGCAGACAGGCTTGAGTGATTCGCCTGAGCAATAATGCAACGCAGGTTGCGGAAGATGCGGTGATGCAGTGTCCATTCGCTGGCGAGCCCGGCGGAACAAACTTCGCTCGATGAACGGAGTGCGAACAGATCGTGCTGACACCGCATACGGCCGATCAGACACAGGAAGGCATCGATAGACGCCCAGGAGGACTGACCTCGCACAGCGCTCTGCGGGAGGTCTGTCGGTGGTCACTCTGGCGGTGGTCACTCTGACGATTATGAAGTCCGCATGTTATGGAGTCAGGATATGCTTGCCGTTTTCGAACTGTTTGTGGCAGGCATTGCAACTGTCCAGCATCGTCTTAAAGGCCGCAGTCGACGCGTCGAAGTCTTTCGCCTTGGCGGCGCCGTAAAGTTTGGCACCGTGCGATTTGGCCGCGGTCGCATGCTTCACCCAGTCTTCCGCATGGTCTTTGGGTGTTCGGCTGTAAAGCAGGTTGCAGCTTTCAGCCAGAATCAAGGAGTCGGACTTAATGGCTTTCCAGCCTTTGTTATCCGCGGGAGCTGCAGTCATGCTCTGCTTCAGACGCAGATAGGTTGGCTGAAAAACGTACTCCATAAATTCATGCATGCTGTCTTCGACCGGCACGTTGTCACCTTCAGCCGGAGACACCACAGGCGAATAGCCAGCTGAAGCGGAAGTGTTCACCGATACGGCGGTCACACCGCAAATACCAGCAAGAGCCAGACACAAATAACCGACAACTCGTTTCATACACATCACCTTGTTGAATGTTGAAGAAGCCACAGCTCCTCAGAGCCTCAGGCTTCAGTTTCTGGATTGGACTGTAAACTCCAGTTCGGCGACTGCAGTCTGAAGATTCAGCTGGTCGCGGAGACGAAGACGCATCAGATATTTTCCCTCCAGAGCCGGCAGTGTCAGCTCAAAACTCTGAAAATAATCGGTTCGTTCGACATCACACAGATCTTCAATTTGTGGAACACGAATCGTATCCACGACTTCGTCTTCGCCTTCGCGCAGGAATTCCAGTACCGCTGCAAATTCTGAACGGTACCTGCCGTCGGCCGTCAGCTCTGATCGAAAATTCTGCAGCTCCGTATAAACCAGAATTCTCTGTCCGGGCTCGAAATTGGCCGTCGGGAATTCGGCCACACTTCCAAAGCCGTCGATACGATCACACAAGATTATGCGAGGAATTGACAACTGCGCCAGCGGTTGCAGCTTTTTCGTCGCGTTTCGCAGATGCTGAAGAGACTCCGTCAACTGTTCGGGTCGGTCAGAATCCTCACCCGCCTGGCGAAAACGATTCATTGATAACATCAGTGACTGCCAGTATTCCTGCTCTTCTTCCGGCAACGATTCAATAATGCGAATCGATTCGGCCGAGCGACCGGCAATCATATGCAGAAGCCGCAGATCAGTCTGACGCCGACGCCATTCTGTTGGCTGAGCCGGCTTGCCGGAAGGCAGGCGAGGCCATTCCGCCAGCTGCTGCTCGAGTTCCGTGATCGCCGTCTGAACCGAAGTGCTGGTACCCTGTGTCGGCTGCGGCAGAAGAGGGACCGCAGCGGCCTCCGTCTCTGGTGTTTCCGGTGGCAGCGATTCTGGATTGTCGCGATCTGTCAGCAACCCAAATGGATCTGGCCAGCGTCGAATCTGTTTCTTGAGTTTGTCTGTGTTCTCATCGAGGCGAGGATTGTAGAGGCCTCGCAGGCGATCGAGCATCGTCGGGCCTTCAGGGGATGGAAGTTCAGCGGCCGGATCTGTAACAGCCGCCGAATCTGTAATCGTCGCATCCGGAGCCGGAACTTCACTGATCGAACCAGTAACATCCGCCGGATCGGTTTTAGTCACGCTCTCCGAGGCGGACACGGGATCCGACTTCAAGGGGGCCTGAATTCCCAGAGCGCCCTCTGCGACGGGTTGCCCGGATAACGTGCTGGCATCGCCCATCAATGGAGCTTTTCTCAACAATATTTCTGCCGTCTGCGTTTCGTTCGGCGGAAGAACAGATTGCCACGCGTCGCGTTTTGTGACGGCCGAGTTCTGATTCGCAGTGTTCGACGAAGCCCACGGATCGGTTGGGCTGCTTGTGGTCACATTCAGACTATGACCCGCAGTTGGACCCGCGTTTGGAGGATTCTGAATAGAACGGGTGTCGGTGATCGGCCGACCGAGACGCGCTTTGGGTTGTGCGAATGAATGTCCGGGCGCTGCAGCGCGCACGCTGGACGGCTTGCCGGAATTCCATCGACCTTGCGCGGAACGAGGGTTCGCAGGCAAAGAATTTTTTGCGGCGGCATTGCTCGGACTTAACCAGTCAACATTGAGTGGCGTGTCCTGAGACCGAAACGTGGATTCCGCGGACTGCCGTGTGAAGGCCGTTGGCAGATTGGCCGTCGACATAGAAGGCGAGGCACAACCGCAAAACAGACCGATGGCGCTCACGAGCATCCCGATGAAACGATGCGAAGCTCGTGTTGACAGGATTCGTGTGCAGAGTGATGGGCAATCACGCGGCATTGCGACCTGGGGCCTTCCTTGGACTCATTGCCTTTTGGGAAAAAATGGCGTCTCGCAAATCGAGACTCAGCCAGTCCGCACTCTATATTTTCCCCTCGTTTCAGCGACACGCCGGATTGGGCGACACGCCTGGTTGTGAGGAAACCCTCCTGAACGGATCCTCGCACAACGGCGGAAACCGCCGATCGCTCTGCTGTTGCGGGTGGTCTGGTGACAATGAGAAGAGTGGGTCGAGTTGACTTTCGGACCGATCGGCAGCCCTTGTTTCGCATTCCGATTGTGTACTCAAGGACAGGTATAGACCCCCTTGGTGGAGTTGCGATCAGTCCCTGTGGAACGCCAGAAAGCGTGAAAGAACAGACTTTTGTACGTGTGGAATGGGTTCCGGCGTTCTCAACGTTAAAAACGTCGAACGAATCAAACTCTGAGTCCCGGTACCAGGTTTCGGCATTCAATGCTTGACTCCTGCGGCTGAGAAAATACGCTGTACGATGTTCCAACCGTTCAGAATTGGCGGAATCCCCTTCCGTGCCACCAAAACACTCTGAACTCCTCAGTCCCTGGATTGACACGACGTTGATCAACACCTGCCTTCTGGAGTCACCCGCATGAAGATTGCCCGGTTGTCTGCTGTCTTGTTTTCGCTGGCGATGATTATGGCGGAAACTTCTGCGATGGCTGAAGTTGTGAAGCTGGAGATGACTCCGCTTCCGGAGGGAGATGCCGTCGCCATTCGTAGTCGAGACGCTCGTCAGCAGTTTATCGTCACGGCCATTCATTCAGACGGGCTGTCGACAGATGTGACTCGCGAAGTGGCCTGGACAATTTCCGATCCCTCCGTGCTGGCGATTGATTCCACAGGCATGGCCGTTCCGGCTGCCGACGGGGACATCACTATCACCGCGACGCTTGGCGACAAGACCGCGGCGGTGCATGTGCTCGTGAGTGGTTTCGCACATCCGCTGCCGATCAATTTTCGCAACCAGATCGTCCCGATTTTCACAAAGCTTGGCTGTAACGGCGGTGGCTGTCACGGCAAGTCGGGTGGTCAGAACGGCTTCAAGCTGTCGCTGCTCGGGTTTGTTGCAGAAGACGACTATGAGTTCCTTCGCAAGGAATCGCGCGGTCGCCGCATCTTTCCGGCCGTGCCGGGAGAAAGCCTGCTGATCAAGAAGGCGATCGGCCGAAGCCCACACGGTGGTGGCAAGCGAATGGAGAATGGCAGCTACGAATACAATCTGCTGGTTCAGTGGATTGAGCAGGGCATGCCTTATGGAGCCGAGACTGATGCTTATGTGACTGGCATCAAGTGCATTCCCGAGACACGCACGATGACCCGCAAGTCTCAGCAGCAGATTTCCGTGATTGCAACTTACAGCGACGGAAGATCCGAAGATGTGACTCGCATGGCGCTGTTTGAACCCAACGAAGCGGAGATGGCAGAATCCTCCACCACTGGTCTTGTCAGCACTTTGGAGCTGAGTGGTGAAGTCGCCATCATGGCTCGTTATCAGGGCCAGGTTGCCACTTTCCGTGCGACGATTCCTCTGGGAGCCGACACATCCGGAATGCCGGAGCCGATCAATCTTGTCGACACTGCGGTCTTCGGGAAACTGAAGCAGCTGGGGATTCCGGCCTCTGACCTGTGCGACGATGCCACATTCCTGCGTCGCGTCTCTTTGGATATCACTGGAGCGCTGCCAGCAGAAGAAGAAGTTCGGACGTTCCTTGCGGACACATCTTCTGACAAGCGCGATCGCATTATTGATCGACTGCTCGACACAACGGCTTACGCCGATCACTTTGCCAACAAGTGGAACTTCGTTCTGCGGAACAAAAAAGAAGGTGCTGAGGACGGGCCAGGAACAATGCTGTTCCATCAGTGGCTCTGGAGCAAGATGTACGACAACACTCCTTATAATGAATTTGTTCGTGAAATCATTACGGCCTCCGGTGATCCGCAAACCAACCCCGCTGTAGTATGGTATCGTGATGTGGACAGCACTGAAGAGCAGGTCGAAGACACGGCTCAGCTGTTCCTTGGCCTGCGAATTCAATGTGCTCGCTGCCATCATCATCCGTTTGAAAAATGGAGCCAGGATGATTACTACGGTATGGCGGCGTTCTACAACCGCGTTGGTAAAAAAGTTGTTCCCAATGCGTCGGGCGGAATGCGCGATCGACGTGTGTTCCATAATGAAGGCGTGGCAACCGCCAGCAATCCTCGAACAGGTAAGGCTCTGAAGCCAACCGGACTGGGAACACCGGCTTACGAAATTGCGGCCGACAGCGATCCGCGTGTGAAGCTGGCTGACTGGATGTCAGATCCAAAGAATCCGTTCTTCGCCAAGTCGCTTGTGAACCGCTATTGGAAGCATTTCTTCAGCCGCGGCATTGTGGAACCGGAAGACGATATGCGGGAAACCAATCCGCCAGCGAATCCGGAACTCCTGAATTCCCTGTCAGACCATTTCATTGCGTCTGGCTTCGATATGAAAGAACTGATCCGCACGATCTGTCGATCGCGGACTTATCAGCTCAGTGCGCTTCCAAACGACTTCAACGCCAACGACAAGCAGAATTTCTCGCGATACTACCCTCGCCGTCTGAGCGCTGAAGTCCTGTACGATGCGTTCCATATCGTCACCGACACCTCAGAAAATTTCGGTGGGATGCCGGCCGGCACAAAGGCCATGCAGCTTGTAGATGCTTCCAACGCAACTTACTTCCTGCAGGTCTTTGGTCAGCCTAAAGGTGACACAGCCTGCGAATGCGAACGCAGCATGGATGCGAATCTGGCTCAGAGCCTGCACCTGCTGAACGGTCGAGAAATTCAGGAAAAGATTGGCCGCGAAGGCGCTCGTTCGGCTCGCCTTGCGACCGAAACCGCACGGCCAGACGATGAACGCATTCGTGAACTGTATCGCTGGGTATTTGCTCGTGAGCCCAACGCTGAAGAACTGGAAGTGGCACTTGCGTATCTAAAAAAGCATGCGGACAACGTGCGACGTGGTTATGAAGACGTTGTCTGGGCCCTGATCAACACGAAAGAGTTTCAGTTTAATCATTGATCACCGGGTAACGCTTTCGCTGCCTGCCTGATCCAGGAAGAGCAAATGCCGATGTGCGCTGCACTCGGCATTTGTTCGGGCTGGATGCAGCGATGCTGTGGATTTCATCCCTCCTCTATTTCTCACCTCCTTTACAATGCCTACCCAGGACCTGCCTTATGACTGGGATTCGATTTTTTTTGGCCGCGGCTTTTGTTGCTGCGACCGGTGCTCAGGCTTCCGCACAGCTGCCACAGACCCGCATCACTTCCGTGTTTCCGCCCGGCGGACAGCAGGGAACCAGCGTGGATCTGACGGTTGGGGGTGGCACTGACCTTGATGAACTGGACCAGATGTTCTTCAGTCATCCGGGCATCACGGCCATTCAGAAAGCGGACGCCAACGGGGCAACAGTAGCCAACACATTTACCGTGAGCGTTGCTCCGGATGTTGCTCCCGGTCTTTATGACGTCCGTGTTCGCGGTCTGTTCGGAGTCAGCAATCCTCGCATGTTCCGCGTGGATTCACTTCCGGAGGCTACGGAAGTTGAACCCAATAATGTGATCGCTCAGGCAACACCGGTCGCGATGGGGACAGTCGTCAATGCTCGTGCGAATGGCGGCACGGACGTGGACTTCTTCAAGGTGCCTCTTGCGGCCGGCCAGACGCTGGTTATTCGTTCAGAAGCCGCGCGGCTGGATTCTCCGATGCAGCCTCTTCTGCAGCTGTTCAACGCCGCCGGACGAAGGCTGGCGGAATCGCGACGAGTGTTCTCCCAGGAAGCCAGTTTGGTCTACACCGCTACGGAGGCGGAGGAGCTGGTTCTTCGAGTTCAGGATATCGTCTACAGCGGCGGCGATCAGTTTGTTTATCGGCTGGGATTTGACTCGCGCCCGATTGTCGACTGGATCAGCCCGGCGTTCGTGCTGGCTGATGGGCCAACCAACGTCACCGTGTTTGGGCGGCACCTGCCTGGTGGCCAGCCCACCGATCAAAAACTAGGCGGCCACACAGTTTTTCGACAGGACATGACGATTGCTCCGGCGGACGGGCGACAGTCAGTCGGTGCTGCGGCGACGGCGGCGTTTGCCGATTCTTTCTGGTGGAATGGTCTTGAGGGGAATCTTGTCCGAGTTGGTCGCAGCCCTCTAGCTGCGATCCTGGAAAATGCTGGGACTCCTGAGCAAACAGTGACGGTCCCTTTCGATGCCAGTGGATCATTCGCGGAGCGGTCCGATGAAGATGTGTTCCGTTTCGATGCGAAGAAAGGTGAAGCCTGGGTCATCGAATTGTTCGCTCAGCGTCTGGGATCCAACGCTGATCCATTGTTGATGGTAGAACGTGTTGTGACGGCCGCTGATGGCGCAGTCACTTACACGCGACTGGCGACAGAAGACGACGATAAACAAGATCCCGGCGGAGCAGACCTGCCGACGTTGGGTGACGATCCTTCGTTTCGTCTCGACGTTCCTGAAGACGGAACCTACCGAATTCGTCTGCGAGATCGCTATGCGGATGCACGCGGTGACTCTCGGCTGACCTATCGGCTTTCCGTGCGAAATCCAAAGCCGGACTTTAGTCTGGTGGTCTTTGATGCATTCCCTTCGGCGGACGGAAAAGCGCCTGTCACCAGCGGTGCGGTCAGTCTGCGAAAGGGCAGCAGCTATGAGCTGGTCGTGTATGCTTATCGGCATGACGGACATGCCGCTGCGATTCAGCTGACTGCCGAAGAACTGCCTGCAGGCTTGACTTGTCGTCCAACCACAATTGGCCCCGGTCAGGTTTCGGCCCGGCTGGTGGTTACAGCCGCTGCTGATGCCGCGGAAATGATTTCGCCAATTCGAGTAGTGGGACGAAGTGGTGTGGCCGAGGCAGCGATTCAGAAGGACGCGCGAGTTGCCACGTTGGTGCATGATGCCATCAACGGATTACCACGCACGGCTCGGCTGTCTGAATCCCTGGTTGCAGGAGTTATGAAGGATGAGCAACCGTTTTCGATTATCGTTGATCCGATCAGTGCCGACTATAGTCAGGATCAGCAACTGCTGATTCCAATCCGGCTTGTAAAACGGGGTGGATTTGATGCCAAGGTCGATCTGAGCTTCTATGGAATTCCGGGCGAAGTCGATGCACCTGCGGTCGCCATCGAGCCTGGAAAAGACAGTATCGTGGCTCGGATCTATTTTAAGGAAAAGGCTCCGGTCTCCACGAACACAATTCTGGTTCAGGGCACATCGGCGGTTCCGTATCGACGTAATCCGTGGATGGCCGATCGAGCTAAAGCAAAAGTCACAGAGTCTGAAGCGGCTGTGGTGGCTCGCCAGGAAGCTGTCACCAAAGCGGCTGCGGCTGCTGATGAGGCCGCGAAAAAGCTGGAAGTCCTGACCGTGGCCGCAGCCGAACTTGCCAAACAGGTGGCTGCCACTAAAGAAATGGAAACGTCGAAGGCCGAAGAAAAGATGACCGCGGAAGAAGAGGTGGTCAAGAGTACGAAGGAAGTGGAAGTGGCTCAGGTGGCTCTGACGGCCGCTCAGAAGGAAGTCGAAACAGCGACCGCCGCCAAGACGGCTGCAGACGCTGTCTTCAAGGCGGCCGATGACGCGGCAAAGCCGATGCCACTGAATGTTCGTGTCATCTCAGAGCCACTGATTGTCAGCATTCATGCGACACCTGCAAAACTTGCGGCCGCTGTGCCCGACGCAGGAGCGATCAAGCGTGGGGCGATGATGGCAGTGAAGGTCACTGTGACTCGCCTGAATAGTTTTGCGGGAGTGATGAAACTGAGTCTCGTGCTTCCTGATGGTGTTGCTGGTCTGACCGCGGAGCCTGTGGATGTTGCCGCCGATCAGGCGGAAGGAACATTGACAATCATTGCCGCTGCTGACGCTCCTGTGGGTGACATTGCTAACGCTGTCATTCGTGCGACGGGCGACTTTGCGGGACGCGCCGCGTCTACCGATGTCCCCGTGGCTCTGAAAGTGGTGGAGTAGTGCCGACGCTGGTGTGAACGGCAAACGTCGAATCCTTTTGGCGACGATTATTGTTCAACCGGAGTGCCTGAGAAACGAGTTTTCTAAAACTGGAATCGACTCAATTCCTTCGGGGCTTCCCTGGAGTGAAGATCATAAAACGAAAGCTGGCCATGAATCATCAATCCCTCAAGACGGTTTTCCGCACGAGCCTTGCAGCCTTATTGTGCTGTTCGGCCGCTGCTGCTGATGAGCTGACGCCCATCACGCATGAGGATCCTGCACTTGGTCGTCCGGTAGAATTTGAGCGGGACGTTTATCCGATTCTGGAAGCCAACTGTATCGCCTGTCACAACGTCACTGTGTCGGAAGGTGACCTGATTCTCGAAAACCTGGAAGCGATTTTGAAGGGTGGCAGCACTGGGCCGGCCGTTGTTGCAGAGAAGCCAGATGAAAGTCTGATTTACAAACTGGCACGGCGTGGTGATGAACCTGTCATGCCGCCTCTGCCAAACGATCGACAGGCCAAAGTTCTGGATGGTAAACAGCTTGGTATTCTTCGCCAGTGGATTCTGGAAGGAGCTAAAGCGGGTGCCGTTTCCACCAAAGCCATGAACTGGCAGCCGATTAACTCGCGTCTTCAGGGCGTTTACTCACTGGATATGGATACTGCCGGGCGATTCATCGCCGCAGGCCGTGGTAATTATGTGAGCGTCTATGACATGGCTCGCAAAGACGTTGTTGGCGCCCTTGTTGACTCGGCGATCGTGAGTTCACAGACAAACGGGCCCTCCGGCGCCGCTCATCTCGATTACATTCATGCCATTGCATTTCATCCCACCGAACCGATGATCGCAACCTCAGGGTACCGAAACGTCAAGCTGTGGAAACGTGATGCTGAAAGCGTTGCTGCTGCATGGCCGGTTCCGGCCGACGTTCAGGCATGGGTTGCTTCTCCGGACGGCAGCGAAATGGTGCTGGGGGTCGCTTCAAAAGGCCTTGTGGTCGTGAATGGAGCCACCGGTGCGGAACGAGGTGTTGTTGCTGTGGACGGACAGGCCATCTCAGCCGTTAGTGTTTTCATGTCTGAACCAAAGTGGATCATTGCTGCGACCGCCGACGCTCGACTGGTGGTTGTCAAAGGCACTGATCTGCAGGTGGCTCACAAGTCCGAACCGCTGCCCGCTGCCATCACTGCACTCAGTGGAGAACTGGTCGGAAACAAAATTGCGGCACTGCTCGCAGACGGTACCGTCAAACTGCTCACCGTAGCGGCCGACACCGGTGCTGTTGCCGTCGCCGCCGAGATCAAATCAGATGCAGGTCCCGTGCAGAAGATTAGCGGACACGGTTCAACGCTGCTGACCGTCGCGGCGGATCGCACTGTTCAGAACTGGAAAACAGATGATGCGACGCCGGTCAACCGATTTGATCTGCCCGCCGCCATTGCAACTCTTGACATTAATTCTGCAACAGACCGCACGATTTTTGTTTTGGCAGATGGTCAGGCACTGCTTTGGTCACAGAAGGATGCAAAGCAAATCGCCGCTCTCACCGCCGAGATGGCTGCCCAGAATCGATTGAAGAAAGCCGAACAGTCGAAGGCTGTGCTGGACTCACGAGTAGCCGTTGTCAAAGCGCAGATTGACGAATCCGATAAGGAAGTTGTTGCTCAGAAGGAAGCGGAAACGAAAGCCAAAGCCGAAGTTGAAAAGCAGACTCCTCTGCAGGCTGACGCCAAGACGAAATACGATGCCGCTATTGCCGTCACCGCAGTCGCCAAAACAGCTTCGGAGGCCGCACCAGAAGACGCGGCTCTTAAGACCGCATTTATGGAAGCGGAAAAAGCGGAAGCGGCGGCGAAGGATGTCTTTACGAAAGCCGACTCGGAATTTAACATTGCGAGAAAGTCGCTCGACTTCGCCACAGCAGCGATCGCCCGTGCTGAAACTCGCGTTGCCGACCGCAAGCAGCAGCATGATGTGGCCACTGCGGAAGCCACGGCTTCCGCAGCCATTGTCGAAGAACGCAAGGCACCGGCGGCAGTATCTGTTCCATCCGCCTTTGGCAGCCTCGTTTCAGACGGCCGCTTTGTTGTCACCACGGATGCGACCGGAACTCTTCGCATATGGAATTCTGTTGACGGAGTTGCGATCGACGTGCTGCCCGGGGCGAAGATCGGAGCGAACGTCGCTGCCATGAAGTCGGCCGGTGCAACTCTGTTGCTGCAAACTGCGGACTCGCGTCTTGTGTCACGTTCTGCCTTTCCTGAATGGACACTGGCGGCTTCTCTGGGTGGCCAGGAAAGCGGTGGCGATTCCGTGTTCGTGGACCGAGTGCTCTCACTGGCCTTTTCTCCGGACGGCAGCCTGCTGGCCGCGGGAGGTGGAGAAGCGTCTCGCTCCGGACAACTGACGCTTTGGAATGTGGCCGATGGGACTCTTGCTCATCAGTTTGTGGATGCTCACAGCGACACGGTTTATGGCATTGATTTTTCTGCCGATGGAAAGCTGATTGCATCCGCCTCGGCTGACAAATTTGTCAAAGTGTTTGACGTGGCCACAAAGCAGTTTGTGCGTTCGTTCGAAGGACATACGCACCACGTGATGGACGTCTCCTGGAAGTCCGATCGCACAACACTGGCGAGTGCAGGGGCTGACAACGCGATTAAAATCTGGAATGCGGAAACAGGCGAGCAGGCACGGACGATTGCGACCTATACACGACAGGTGACGTCGTTGCAGTACGTCGGCCAGCAGGACCTCATTGTCAGCAGCAGCGGTGACAAGCGAGTCTTTTTCCATACCGGAAGCAACGGTGCTCCGGCTCGTGAGTTCCCGGGCAATCCCGACTATGTCTACCGTGCCGCGACCAACGGGGACGGAACAATTGTGGCCTCGGGTGGTGAAGACGGAACTGTGCGAGTCTGGAAAGCGGCCGACGCGGTTGAGCTGGCGAAGTTCGAGGCGGCTCCACTGTGATTTGCGAATGAGCGGAAAATCATTGGCCACAAGATCGTATCGGCGGAAAGTCTGGCCGCTGCCATTTCCGAGCGCTTACTCAATGGGAGTCATTTTGTAGCGGAACGCGCCAAGCGTTTCGTTCTTCTTTAGAGTTCTCAGAGCGCGTTTCACGATCGCCTGAGTGGCTGGCGTTGGTGATTCTGAAAGCCAGGTTTGGCAGGTCTGCCGGACGAAGTCCGGTCGGGATTTTGAGGCATCATTCAGCCAGTTGGCGACCGAATCCCGCACGTATTTGGATTCATCGGAACGCAGAGGGACCAGCAGCGACAGTGCCAGTTCGGGGGATTCCTTCAGTTCTTTGATATGCGCGCACCAGACACCGCGGGGACGAGTGGCCTCACTGGCGAAGCGGCGAATGCGTTCGTCTTTGTTCTGAACCCAGGAACTCAGCAGCTGGATGGCTTCAGGCAGCTGCTGGCTGATCAGGGGACGAGCGGCCATCCAGGCAATTTCTCTGACTCCCATATTGGGATCAGCGGCCAGGGGCTGCAACAGCGACAGTTTTTCTGCGAGCGTGATTGCCGTCTTCTGGCCAATCAGTGCGCAGGCCCACGTGCGAACGGTGTCTGAGCTGTGGTCACGCAGGGATTCAAAGGCGCTGGCGGCGGCAGTCTTTGACGTGTGCAGCTGCGCCAGAATTTCCCCCACGGCAAAAGTCTTTTTCAAAGCCGTCGGGGTCTTTAAATTTTTGAGGGCCGAGGAGACCTGAGGCAGGCAGCTTTGCCATCCAAGTTCGGGAAAAACGTTTTCTGCCAGCCGTTCGTGATCAACGATCAGCCACTCACACAGGTTGACCGATTCGATAAGTCCCGCGTTGAGTAAGGCTCGCACATCCGCCGACACGGCGGCTGTGTTGCGAGCGCCTTTGCGATTGAGAATAGAAGCGGGGACTGCGTCAGCGGCCGCAGACGAGTTCCTTTTCAGCTTCGGAGTTTTGTGTTGATCAGCCATAGAAAAAGGAGCGGCACTTCGGTGGAGATGAGTGCTCCACCGGAGTGCCGCAGCCCCACCCGATGCCAGAAGACCGCCGGAGCGATCCGGGAATCTATTTCGTTTCGTACAATGTTCCGTCTGGTCGGCAGTGAAGCCCCGGTCCCACAAGGTCCGGAGGTATGGCCAGAAGTTCCAGACGAAGCTCGTGTGCTTCGGTCATTCCGTGTACACAGATCAGCGATCGTATTTTGTTGGAAAGGTTCTCGCCGGCGTCTCCCAGCGAATACCATTCGAATCGATTTACCGTTGTAAACAGCTTTGAAACAGCAGCTAGATCAATTCGAAAACTGGCGTGATCAATTTGTCCGTCCTTAGCGCCCCCAACAATTTCGGTGGTGCCAAGATACATGCAGACAGTCCAGCCACGTTCGTCAAACTGACAGTCGTAGCCAACTCGTCCGACATGAGTCAAAGGTTCAAAAACACCAGCAGCCTGCTGCACAAAAAGCTTCAGCCACTCCGGCCGGAAATCCCGCTGTTCCCTGCGTAACCGATACTGCTCCATCTGTACAAGCAGTTCTTCGATGGACATGGGCAACCTAAACGAGGAAGCCAGCTGAGAGATCACTGCGATTGAGTGATATCAGTGGCAGGTGTTGACGGTGGCATCCATGACATAAAATCCACAGGCAGAGTTTTCACTCCGGCAGCCATTTCCCGACTGCGAACAAACGATGTATCGAACACATTTGCACGTGTGTTAAGTTCTTTTCCCTGTTGGCCGAACAGAACCGCACACTGGAGTCCTGTCCTTCCAGCTGCAACATCGAACGCCTGTTAAATGCAACGTGCCGAATGCTCCGACTGTGCAAATTGAGCACGATGCCTCCGCGTATCACGCGGGGCTCTCTGCGATGTGCGCGCAGTGCGGTGTGGCGGGAGCCGGAGTTTCGCGGGCGGACTCCGAGAATCCTGAAGATTTCAGGCAAGAATTTCCTGCACGACCTGCTGCGGTTCGACGCCCGTCAGTCGCTGGTCCAGGCCCTGGAATCGATAAGAAAATCGCTCATGGTCAATTCCCAGGCAGTGCAGGACAGTCGCGTTCAGATCATTCACGTGACACGGCTTATCGATCACATTGTAACTGAAGTCATCGGTTTCGCCGTGGACGATGCCACCTTTGATCCCGCCGCCGGCCATCCACATGCAGAAGTTTCGGGGATGATGGTCACGTCCATAATTATTCTTTGTCAAAGTCCCCTGTGAATACACGGTGCGACCGAACTCCCCGCCCCAGACAACAAGCGTACTGTCCAGCAGTCCGCGCTGCTTCAGGTCCTGAAGAAGCGCAGCACATGGTTGATCAGTATCGTAGCACTGGTGACGAATCTCACTGGGCAGTGACCCATGCTGATCCCAGCCCCGATGAAGGATCTGCACGGCTCGCACGCCACGTTCGACCATGCGGCGGGCCAGCAGAGCACTGGCCGCAAAAGTTCCCCGCTTAGTGACTTCCGGGCCGTACATGTTAAGCGTCTCTTTTGTTTCGCCCGACAGATCCACCAGCTCCGGAACGCTGCTTTGCATCCGGAACGCCATTTCATACTGGGCGATTCGTGTCTGAGTCTCCGGATCTCCGAAGCGTTCAAAATTTTTCTGGTTCAGCTGCGACAGCGTATCCAGCATGGCACGCCGATGCTGACCGTCCACGCCTGCAGGATTGTCGATGTACAAAACCGGATCACCCACGCTTCGCAAAGCGACGCCGGTGTATTTCGAAGGCAGAAAACCACTGCTCCACATGCGAGTAAACAGCGCTTGTGCCGCCTGTTTAGAAGTCCAGCGAGGAGTCAGCACCACAAATGCCGGCAGATTGTTGGTCACACTGCCCAGTCCATACGCCAGCCACGCACCGATGCTGGGCTTGCCGGGAACTTCACTGCCTGTTGTGACAAACGTACACGCCGGGTCATGGTTGATGGCATTGGTATGCACGCTGCGAATCACGGCGAGATCGTCAGCGTGGCGGGCAGTCTGAGACAGCAATTCACTGGCCCACGTTCCGGCCTGCCCATACCGAGCAAAGCTGAACATTGATGGAGCCACGGGCAGCCGAGTCTGACCGCTGGTCATGGTGGTGATTCGCTGGCCCATGCGAATCGAATCGGGAAGCTCTTTGTCAAAATACTGCTGCAGACCCGGCTTGTAGTCCCACGTGTCCAGCTGCGAAGGCCCGCCATTCATGTGCAGGTAAATGATGGCCTTTGCTTTAGGAGCAAAATGCGGAAACCCGGGCAGAGGCGGGTGAACCTGTTCTGAACTTCCCGCCGGCAGTGTTCCGTCAGCGTGAGCAGTGAGCGGCCGGTTTGCGGCCATCATGGCGAGAGAAATGCCGCCCATCCGTAACGCGCCGTCACCGAAAAATTGCCTGCGAGTCTGAGCCAACAGGTATTCATTGAGCGAGTTCATGGCGTGCCTCAACGGGACAGATAAAGCAAAAACGCATACAGCAGACCAAGGAAACCAATGGTCTTGCCGAACATGATGACAGCCGATCGAAGAATTCGCTCCGGCAATTCAAAACGGCTGGTCGAATACACCAGACAGATGATGGCCGTCAGAGGGATCGCGTGAGTCAGAATGGTGAGATCCATGAGAAGCCACTTGTGAAGTTCGGAGGATTTATGAGTCCATGACGCAAAGCAACAGAAAAGTCTCAGGTCTTTTTCGGCGACTCTTCTTCTTCGTCGTCGTCGTCGTCTGGCTTCGATTTTTCATCACCATATCCATACGCTGGCCCGTCGGCAGCATCCCAGATGGCCAGCAGATTCAGTAAGCCGGCGATCCAGGTGAACACGGAGGCGATATCAAACTTGCGGCTTAGATCTCCATGCAGTCGATCCATCTCGTGTGAATCACGAGGAGCCTGAAACCAGTTCAGAAAACTGCGAGCAACCGTTCCCTGCACGGAACCTTCTGTGGCGAGTTCAGCGCCGTTTTTGCTGATGATCCCACATCGGATTTCACGTCGAGGTGATCCAAAGATCTGCCGACCCAGTTCCACATAGCCGCCAAGACCATACTCGATGGTTGTACCGTCGTCTGCAGCGACCGTTAAAGTGCCCGTCACATCGCGGCTGCCCGCGGCATTGACGGGAGACAGGATCATCTGGCCGGAAACTGTTTTCGCCGACTCACCGGACTCAGTCTGTTCACGCACGATTCCCGAAAAATCGCTAAGAATCTCCGTCTCAAGGATATTCAGGTTGGCTTCTTCGTTTCGGAATCGCGCTTCCTGAACCAGGGCCGGCAACGCAGGAAGTCCGGAGAAAAACTGAGCCGCATATCCAAACGAAAAGCGAGTCGGCGGCGTCGCCTTTTCCATCTGAGCGGATTCGGCCCGGGTGCGGTAAACCAACTGACTGTAAACGGGCTGCCAGTTTCCCAAAATCATTCCCCAGACAAACAGAGTGAGAATGCAAACCGAGTAAATCGTGGCCTTAAAACGTCGTCCCTGATACCAGTGACCGGCTCCGGGGATTAGAAAGGCCAGAACCGCGGCGGTAATCGGGTTCTTCAGCTCAACGCGTGTGTCTCTCATGAATCGGCCTGTATTCGGGAACCGGCGACGGTTCGGCAACTGTGCATTTCCGGGTATGTGTCACTCTTCAGGGACTTATATCCTAGCAGGCCCTGAAGGTCGTGTCAGCCTACAGTCTGGCAACAAGAAGTCCGCCGACTGTTCTCGCAAGTTGAGTCTTCGCCTACATTTCCGTTCGTTGGCCTTAGTTCCCCGATTCTTGCCGATTCACAAGATCATCACCCATGACATCTGAATCCACTGGTTCTTCAACCTCCGATCCGCGCCGCCTTTTTGCCGTCAGCGTTGTTGAAATCCTGCGAAAAGAGGGGTTTGAGGCTCTTTGGGCAGGTGGCTGTGTGCGAGATGAGCTGCTGGGAAAGGCTCCCAAGGATTTTGATGTTGCCAGCACCGCGACACCTGACGATGTGATCCGCATTTTTGGCAAAAAGCGAACGGTCGCCGTGGGAGCCAGTTTTGGCGTAGTGATGGTCCTTGGGCCTACGCGATCGTGCGGGCAGGTGGAGGTGGCGACTTTTCGAAGCGACGGCGAATATCTGGACGGTCGCCGGCCGGAGTCTGTCAGGTTCTGTCGACCGGAAGAGGACGCTCAGCGCCGCGACTTCACCATCAACGGTTTGTTCTTTGATCCACTGACCTGCGAAGTCATCGATTACGTCGGCGGGCGAGTTGATCTTGCGGCTGGAATTGTCCGGGCGATCGGAGATCCGGCGGCTCGTTTTCAGGAAGACAAACTGCGGATGCTCAGGGCCATCCGGTTTGCCGCCACGTTCCACTTTCATCTGGACGGCGCAACGGCCGAGGCGGTTCGCAGGCATCGTCACGATCTGAATCAGGTCAGCGTTGAACGAATCGCTCAGGAAATGCGACGGATGCTGGCTCATTCGACTCGCCAGACATCCGTAAAGCTTCTGGAGGACACGGGGCTGTTACCCGAGGTGCTGCCGGAAATCTGTTCTGTCAGCGGGTTGCTGCGCGATGATGAAACACTCGCGGCGCTGGAACATCTGGAACAGCCGGCCTTTGAACCGGCGATGAGCATTCTTCTTCGTAGCCTGTATCAGCCACAACGCGGCGAAGAGAACACTGACTATCGTCAACGCGTTGAAAAGATCGATGTCGTTTGTCGCCGACTGAAACTGTCCAATGAAGAAAATGACTGTATCTGCTGGGTGCTCGATTCTCTGCCCGTGTTAGCCGGGATCGCCGCACGGCCCCTGCATATTTTGAAGCCATTGCTGGCACATCCACATTCCCCGTTCCTGCTGGATGTTTCTTCGGCGCTGGCGTTTGCGAAAGCTGAGCCTCCGGTGGACGTGGAATACTGCCGAAGATACCTTTCCGCCAATTCATCGAATATCCTGCTGCCGGCGACGCTGATTGACGGACGCGATGTCATGCAGCTGGGCATTCCTGCCGGACCTGGCGTGCGAACTCTGCTGGCTGCCGTCCGCAATGAACAGCTGGACGAACTTTTATTGAGCCGCGATGAGGCTCTGATTCGACTGCAGCAGCTGATTCATCAGCTGGCTGAACTTTAATCCCGGAAAACCCTGTCATGCCTACACATGTTCGTTACGGAATCATCGGTGCCGGTGCGGTATCTGACTTCCATCATGTTCCCGGAATCAAACTGGATCCCCGCGCATCTCTGACGGCCATCTGCGATCCCAACGAAGCCTTGCTGGCTCAGCGAGCCAGCGAATGGGGGCCCGTCCGGACTTACACCGATTACCGACAACTGGCGGCCGATCCCAATGTTGACGCCGTTATTATTGCCACGCCGAATTTTGTGCATCGCGAGCAGGTTCTTGAGTGCGCGAAGAATGGCAAGCACATGATGTGCGAAAAGCCGCTGGGGCTGAGCTTTGCGGAATCGGCCGAGATGTTTCGCGCGGCACGCGATGCGGGCGTCCGGCATATGACAGCATTCACGTACCGCTTTGCGCCATCCATGCGTTATGTGAGACATCTCGTTTCCACAGGCGTTCTGGGAACACCGCGGCATTTTCGCAGTCAAAGATTTCTTGATCTGCCCGAAACCAGCTGGGGCTGGCGTCAAATCAAAAAGCTGGCTGGCGCCGGCGACCTGTTTGACATGACAATTCACCGCATCGACTTTGCTCAGGATCTTCTGGGACCGATCAAATCCATCTGCGGTGCTGTCGCGCAGTTCGTACCTCGCGACATAACGGCTGACGGAAAGCCGTGTCCGCCATCAGAAGTCGACGACTGGTCCAGCCTGATTGGGTTCTTTGAGAATGGAGCTGTTGGCGTCTGGGAGGGCAGTACGCTCATGAAAGGCCACAACAATAATGGCGTCGGTTACGAATGGGCAGAAGTCAACTGCAGCGAAGGTTCGGCCGCTTATCAGCTGACCGATCCCAACAACATTATTTTGTCCCGCAATGGCAAGGACATGGAAAAGATGCCCGTGCCCGAAGAGTTTCTCGTTCTGCCGGGAAGTCCTCGCGATCCGTCACAGGGCAAGCCGAGCACCGTGTTTCGCTACGACCTGGTTTGGGAACTCACGTCTGCCATCATTGAAGAACGCGACGCAGTCCCCGGCTTTCATGACGGTGCAACAGCTCAGGCCGTTGCCGATGCAGTGCTGGAATCATTCGAAGAACGCCGCTGGATCGATATCAGGTCGGAACTGGGTTGATAACCCACAGCCGCCAGGCAGAAGCCCTGGCTGCTCGGTGCTCAGCGTGAGATCTCACGCTGAGCAATCGCTGCAACCGTTTTCCAATGATGCTTTTATGGGGCAGGATCAAATCGATAAATCCCCTGACCGTTGATCGTCTCAAGCATGTAGTACAACTCGCCCTGTTCGTCTTCGCCAAAGGCCAGAACAGGAAACCCAGTGCTGGCGATCCCCATGTTGCCAGTCACCTTGCCCAGACTTTCGTCATACTTCAGAGCCCAGATTCGACCACTGATGAAGTCGGCATAAACGTACATGCCAGCCAATTCCGGCAATCGAGTCCCGCGGTAGACGAAGCCTCCGGTAATCGATTTTCCGATCTGGTGATCGTATTCCCAGACCGGATTCACCAGCGGATCCACAATTTCCACGGTCTTGTTGCTAAACGGATACGAGGCTTCGCGAATGCTCCAGCCATAGTTGGCACCGCGTTTGACAATGTTCACTTCCTCCCAAAAGTCCTGCCCGACATCGGCCGCCCAGATGTCTCCCGTCTTTCGATCAATGCTCATGCGCCAGACATTGCGAAAGCCATAAGCATAGATTTCAGGCTGAGCCCCTTCGCGATCCAGAAACGGGTTGTCTGCCGGAATTGCATAGTGTTTGCCATCCTGCTCATGGTTGACATCAATCCGAAGCATTGACCCCATCCAGGTCTTCAGATTCTGACCATGTCCGAGCGGATCATTTCGACCGCCCCCGTCACCGAGTGCAATGTAAAGGTAGCCATCATGTCCAAAAGCAATGGATCCCCCGTTATGGTTGGCAAAGGGCTGAGGAATCTTCATCACGATCAGTTCACTGGCCAGATCGGCACGATTCGAATCGGTTTCGGAAACTTTGAACCGAGAAACGATCGACATGCGAGGCTCAGAAGACGAACTGTAATAGACGTAGAACTGTCCGTTCGTCTTGTAGTCCGGATGAAACGCAAACCCCATCAGACCTTCTTCATTATCCTTTCGCCAGTCCTGAACTTTTTCGCTCAGGTCAGCAAACAGTGTTGCCATCTGAGCCTTGGGGTCATTGGGAAACACATAAATCGTTCCTCGCTGAGTTGCGACGAAGTTCCGATGGGTGCCATCACCTGCATGAGTCAGCACCATGGGCCGGAGAGTCGTAATTCGACCGTCTTCATCGGCCCCTTCAAAGCCTTCCCACTTCAGTTCGGGAAACGCAACGACACCTTTCAAAGGCAGTTGACCATCAACCGGATCTGTCACACTTCCATCAGCGGACAGACTCCGTAATTTGATATTTCGAAATGCAACAGGGTCACCGTGATCCTGCAGGCAGATGTGTCCTTTGCTGGCCTTACCGAACTGAGGGAACGCGGCAAACTTGCTGGCAGCGACTCGCGTGTTCCATTCCTCATCACCCTTATGAAAATAGAAGTAGCTCACGCCGTTAACTGCCACTTCACACTGACGTGGTGAGAGTCGCAGGTAAATATGATTCCATTCTCCGGCCGGGCGAGTTGCATCATCGAGATCAGTTCCCTTGAAGCCGACCTGATTTTCGAACATCGTCGCCCACTCCGGTTTGACCGGTTTGTAAAGCTGATAAAGCCATCCCGCTTTCTGCGGATCTCGTCCGTCAACGTTATCCTGAATCTGGACTTCCGGACCGCTATGCCAAGGCGCCGGCTGATCCTCCGTCACATGAAACATGATGCCGCTGTTGCCGCCTTTTGAGATGCGATATTCGAGAGACAATTCGAAGTTCTCATACTGTTCTGTCGTCACAATATCGCCAGCACCTTTGCTGACTCGTTCCAGGACCCCGTCTTTGACAACCCAGCCGTCACTGATTTTGTCCGACTTGTAATTTCGCCACCCGTTGGCGGATTGGCCATCAAACAGCATCTGCCAGCCGCCGCGTTTTTCCGCTTCCGACAGCCCATTCCGGGTTTCATCGGCAAGGCTGGTTTTGCCTTGAATGGTCAAACAAACTATCAGGAATACGTGCAGGAAGAATCGCGTGGAAGAACTCATCGAATTGCCTGTTCAACAGTGGACTGTGTGGGAAAACGACAAAGTGGGCAGGGCTATTTCTGGAGTGTAGCACCCCGACCGACGCCTGTCGTTTCTGGAACGAACCAGGAGACCCGGGGAAACACCATTCTTAGACTCCGTCGTGGAACCAGGTGACAAAAGTAGCAGGCACATTCCATGTGCCGCAGCCCGTGTGGCAGATCACTGCGGTTTTGGGCCACGGCACTCGGAGATTGCCTGCGACGCCGAGCGAGAGATGCAGGCAGAATGGCTCGTACGATGGGCATTCCTGCCCGTCGAAACGCTGTCGGACAAGAATGTCCAACGTACTGGGTGAACCGCGCGAGAAAAAAGTGCAGATCTTGCCGAGGACATTGTTCAGGTGCGTTTCGTCAATTTGCAAATGTACGAATGAAGGCGGAAAGGGCGCAGTTCATTTTCTAATCCATGAGCATCGTCCGCTTAATCACTTCCAGAAAAGGAAGTCCGCCCAGCAGGGCATTTGCCGCTTCTGTTACGCCAATGCCGACGATAGAATGACGACAATTGTTTCGACGCTGGTTCCAGGCGTTTGCGGGTCTGAGGCGGGACTATGACTCAAACAGGACGACGCGATGATTGATATTCGAAAAATTCACGAACAGTTGGCCAATCTTTGGGGCATTGCCGCCATCGCTCGGGCAAATGGAATGACTTTGGCGACTAACAAGGTTGCCGCGTTCGGACGTGGGTCGGGGTTTTATGCTGAAGACTGGGAGGAAGGAGCCACCCATGTTGTTTGATACACACACGAACCTGATGTGGTACCCGGAACATCTTTCCGATGAATTTGTTAAGTTTGCATGGGAGGCCAAGCGAGCCAAGATGAAGCTCTCGCCGGATGTCTATTTCGCGGGGAGCGACAGTCCGCAGTCCAACGCATTCGATTCTCGGCCTGAACAGCTTCTAACGGCCACTGCCGATGCGGACAAGGTGATTGTGTTTGGCATCAAAGCACCGTTCTGCGGCATCAATGCCGACCAGGAACTGATCGCGGGGTTCGTCAAGCAACACTCCGACCGGTTCATCGGCTGGTGTTCGGTCGATCCAAACGATGCCGACTGCGTTGATCAGCTGGAACACTATGTCAGCAATCTCGGATTGCGCGGATTGAAGTGTTCGCCGATTTATCAGAACTGGGATCCGCAGGACCCGAAACACCTGCCTCTGTTCAGGAAGGCCGAGTCGCTGGGCATCCCGGTCAACATTCATCAGGGCACATCGTTCGTCCGCCCAGGACCGCTCAAGTATGCAAATCCGATTCAACTGGAGGATATTGCTTTGGCGTGTCCGGATCTCAGGATCGTAATTGCCCACATGGGACACCCCTGGGAAACTGAATGTGTCGTGCTGATCCGCAAGCACCCGAACCTGTACGCGAATATTTCCGCTCTGCACTATCGTCCACTGCGGCATTACCAGGCGTTTATGACGGCCATGGAATACGGAGTGGAGCATAAACTCATCTTCGGATCCGACTTTCCCTCGGCCACTCCGGCCCAGGTGATCGCCGGCCAGCACAAAGTGAACGACATTATCCGAGGGACCAATTTCCCGAAGATCCCCGACGAAATGATCCACGACATCATCTACGAGAACTGGAAACGGTTCCTGCCGGAGTATGCATAAGGGCGGTGTCTCTGATGCTCCCCTCACAGATCAATTCGCAGGGCAGCAATGTTGCCTGGCGGTATACCGGCTTTACATGCTGCATTGTTACCGTTGTGCTTGGGCCAGATGGCAGAGTCGCAGCGATTGATCATGACCATTAGCGCGGAAGCCTGATCCGCTGGTGTCTTCCCTCAGGACGCGCGGAGCCCATTGACAGCGTGAGTTGCTTTGTCAGCGATGGTCGGCTGGGACGCTGGATCGGTCACTTGTTGAGAAGCAGTCGACCGTTTTTTGTGGAGCGAAGACGGTACGTTTGCCCGGCATGCTCGATCACAACTTCTGTGCTGCCGCCAGCGATCTCGTCAAACGTCACAGTGCGTTGTTGCCGGGGAGCGGAAGGGGACTGCGGTTGGTTCTCCGGAACCGCCGGCTCACTTTCGTTTGTTTCGGCCACGATATTTTCCTGAGACAAATGTTGACAAACCTGTTCTTGCGGATACAGTATTGCGACTGAGTCTCAATGTCAATAGGGTACTTACAAAAGCGGCTATCAGGGAATCGCCTGAAAAGAACTGCTTTGAAGGTCGCCTGTGACATTGGCAGATCAGTTTTTGCTGAGGCCGCAGCCAGCCAGTGACATGGTCAGTTAGCAAGCCACGCCCAGCACAAGCAGGTTCGGAAGTTCACGGGGAACATTCCGGGGTCTTGTGTTTTCATCGGAGGCAGTTCAAGTGGTCACACGTTCTAAAGCTGGTACTCGTGGTTTTACGCTGATCGAACTTCTTGTTGTCATCGCAATCATTGCGATTCTCATCGCTCTGCTGCTTCCGGCCGTGCAGGCAGCGCGGGAGGCTGCCCGGCGGACTCAGTGCAAAAACAATCTGAAGCAACTGGGACTGGCTCTGCACAATTATCTGGGAACGTTCTCTGTCTTTCCGCCGGCCGCAATTGTGGATGGGGCTCGAATTACTCAGCCATGGTCCGGGCAGGCGATGCTGCTGCCTTTTGTGGAAGGATCAAATGAATACTCAAAGATCAACTTTTCACTCGGATACCATGACGGTAGCAACAAAGCTGCTTTTCCACCGAGCGGCATTGCCACTCAGCGGATTCCGGTCTTGTTGTGTCCATCCGACGTGAATGACAGAATCCGAACTAATGCCTCTACAGGTGTTCCGGAATACTATCCTCTGTGTTACGCATTTGGTGTCGGTCATTATCAGACGTACAACCCGAACAACGGGCAGGACGGTGGCGCTGCGTTTGCTGTCAACGGCAAGCTGGCCGACCGGAATTACACGGACGGGCTGAGCAATACGATTGGCATGTCTGAGGTGAAAGCCTTCACCCAACGCGTTCATGACGCCACACTTCCGACCACGGCACCCGCTTCTCCTGCCGCTGTGGCCAGCAGCATCTCGGGCGGCTCCTTTGCTAACACCGGCCACACGGAATGGGTTTGTGGCCGAGCCATTCACAACGGCTTCACGACGGTCTTTGGTCCCAACACTGTGGTGCCCTACACGACCGGCGGTGTGAACTATGATATTGACGTCTGCAGCAGCCGCGAAGGCGCCAGTGCTACCCTCGTGACGTATGGCGTGATCACTTCACGCAGCTACCACACCGGAGTCGTCAACACGCTGTTGATGGACGGATCATGTCGCTCGATCAGCAACAATATCGATCTGAACGCATGGCGCAACCTGGGTGCTCGCGCCGACGGTCAGGTGATTGGCGAATTCTGATTGGAGGGCCGAGGCCTGCAAACGTTTCTCGGGCGATCGGTTATCTGCCAGAACAAAAAAAAGGCAACGTCGACCGACGTTGCCTTTTTCGCGAAATGTCTTACTGCTGTCAGAAAATTTTGGCGACCAGCAACAGGCCAAAGGGTATGAGAGTAACATCTGACAGGGCAACGGCCATCCAAAGCGAAGTTATGTTGCAGCATACGACCGCTTAAAGCCAGCCCATGACACCGGCGAGTATGACTGTCAGCCCGGTCAGCACGAGGGCACCCACGACGAAACGTCGCGTAATTCGCTGCTGCTGATTACGGATGGACATGACAGTTTCAACGACAGCAACGCGGTTGTAGCGAGCGACAGTGCTGTCACCAGGGAGCGGTTGCCGAAGCGACCAGCTTCCATGACTTGATTTAGGGCTTAAAGTTTTTTCAGTTACCGTTTTCACAAAAACACCCGTTCTGTTGAGGGTTGGATCCATTTGAAATCTCACTGCTGAGCCCCCTCCTGTGCTCAGCAGTGAGTCGTTAAATCATCTTCGCACGAAGGGCATCAGCGATTGAAAATTTGCCCCGTCAATACGGGCAACCGATGCAACCGAAACCTTATCTCTGTTTCCCAGGAAACAGCGTTGACGCAGTAACGCAGCCGAACTTTTTTCAGAAGGCGGCCGCCATTTTGCGAACCTCGTGTTTCTGTCGCCCCAGACGGCGACTGACCTGATAGGCTGCTCGGTCGATGGCTTCACCAACCGTGGACTGGAGCGTCACAGACTGCTCGTGAACAATCACGTCGGCCAGTGCAGACATCAGGATGTGGATGGTACATCGGATGTCATCTCCACCTCGAGGTCCATTTTCATCGCGAACTGTCACCCTGATTTCGCGAATGGCTGACTGGAACCGATCGAATGCCGCCTCACATCTGTTCGCAATAAACTCGGCAGCATCCCTGGAAAACGCATGATCTCCGTGAAACAGAATCTTCATTGTATCGCCCTTTTACTCGTACCATTTCTGGACAATTTGGGACACTCAATGGAACAATCTGGTCGCAAATACAAAGGCCGTCTCGATGACGACCGCAAACGCGGTCGACAGGTTCACGCAGTAACAGCGGGCTTTCTGGAGATAGAGGACATTCCGGATCGTAAAGATTTCACCGAGACCAACACACGGCCAGCAAAATTCCCTCTATACTGTTACGCATTATTCGCCTCGTCGGGGCATTAATTGTTGACGAATTTGAAAAGAATTCCGAACTGTTTTGGGCGGGAACGACTGGCGATTTTTTTCCTTTCATCAGGATATAGAAATTTTCATGGCTGATTTAACGGGAAAAGTTGCTGTGGTGACGGGTGCCAGTCGGGGAATCGGCTTCGGCATCGCAAAGGCCTTGCTGGAAAGTGGCTGTTCTGTAGCGGTTTGTGCACGCGGAGTGCAGGCCGTGGAGGATGCGGCGAACAGACTGTCCTCGGAACCGGATCGCATTTTGGCGATTTCTGCCGACGTGGGTCTTGAAGCCGATGTAGATCACCTTTTTCGCCATGTGCAGGAAAAGTTTGGTCGCCTCGATATTCTTGTGAATAACGCCGGTGCATTTGACGGTGGTCCCGTGGAAGATCTTTCCCTGGCGGCCTGGAACAATGTGATTTCTTCCTGCCTGACGGGAAGCTTTCTGTGTACGCGTTCTGCGTTCCGCCTGATGAAGCCTCAGGGCAGTGGACGTGTTCTGAATATTGGATCCATTTCTGCCCAGCGGCCTCGAGAAAATTCATCCGCTTACACGGCAGCCAAGTTTGGCGTGCAGGGGCTTACGCACGCAACGGCTCTTGAAGGCCGCCAACATGGCATCGTTGTCAGTTGCCTGCACCCGGGCAATGTTCTGGTCGAACGCCGTCAAGCTTCCGGTATCAAAGCCGATGACGAACCCATGATGGCGGTATCGTCGATCGTGAGCGCAGCAATGGCCATGCTGACGATGCCGGACGATGTGAACTTTCTGGAGGCGATCGTTCTGCCCAGCCAGCAGCTGTATGTCGGTCGAGGATAACGCAACATTCGGGCCATCGATCACATTTCTTCCACATCGTGAGCCCATCGGAATTTATGGGCTCAACAAACAGTGGCGCCACTTCGCATGCCGCTGAGTGTCTGACAAACGCATGCGGGACCGGTGCGGGCGGGTTGTTGATTTAGTAGTTTAACGGCAAGGCGCAGGCGTTGCTTCCGAATTACGTACGCCTGCGGCTTGCCGTTAAACGAAAGCGCCGAAGCCGTGACGAGATCAATACGCCGCTTGCCTGGCAGATTTCAAACATTCTGCGGCCAGGGCACTCTATTCCTGTGGAGCGTCAGAAGCAGTGCCGCCAGAGAGTGACGCTTCACACGGCTTGCAGCCTTCTTTTCGGAATGGTGAAGCCATCCGTTCTCGAAATGTGCGATTCCTCTGAGCCTGCGGTGTGACTGCGGAATTTAGCGACTGATTATACCACTCCGAAAGGTCTCTGGAGATTTCGTGCATCAGAGCCTGCGGGCTGTTATGGCCGGGCGATGGCTCGCAGCGCGGCTCGTCACAGAACAGTTTTTGTCGCAGGCTTCGCTTCGTGGTACTGTCAACCAGTCGATAATCGACTCCTGACCATGTTCCCGTTGTGGCGAAGACAGGTGCCTGGCTTTCGCCATCCAGCACGCGAATTTCGAGCGTCGCCAGGAGCGGAAAGTAGGGACGGTATTCGATGACTCGGACCACCAGAATCTGATCCACAACAGGCGGCGTCGACACCATCAGCATGGGATTGGGCGGCAACTGGGCCGGCAGGGTGTCCTGTGCGTCCGAGAATGCGACCGTGATCACATCCGTTGCAGGACGCTCAGGAATTGCCGGTGGCTGCGCAGCACTCATTGAATGCGTTTGAAGAGTCGCGAGGGGCTCAACAGCCAGTGATCCGCCTGACAACTGAAGCTCACGCACGAGCACCGTTCCCAGCCGCGCGGCGAACTGCGAATGCACGGGATCAACGCCGCTTTGCATCGCCAGTCCGAGTTTCATTCCGGGCACTGCGGAGGCCAACAAAACGGTATCTGAACGTTTCGGCTTATCACTCAGAGGATTTGAAGTGAAACGAGAAGACACCGCTGGAGCACGCGGAGCACTCACCGAATCATGCAGACTACAGCCTTCCGCAAGCAAACCGCCAATGCCGATCAACCCGGCCACCAGGCTTCGAGGAAGCGATTTCAATGATGACGGACTGTTGCTCACAATGATGAACCTCGATTCCACTCAGACTTTATGCCCAATAACTTGTGCGTGGGTGCTTAGCCCGCTCAAGGCTACTCGACAGACGGTAAAAGTACGGCCATTTCTGCAGGACGTTTTGTTGTTCGCCGGGTGCTCTGTTGTGGCACTGGCGGCCGTACGGGCGGTTCCGACGTTTCGGGCGGAGTTACTTCATCTATGAACTGTGAGATCGAGTCAATGGACTGGATGAATTCGCGATGATTCTCTTCGGCTCGCTGTTTCAGAGCTTCATTTTCGTTTTGAAGCCGCATCTGTTCGACCGCCATATTAAGCATCGCCTGCCGGGTCACTTCCGTCGTATTCTGAAGCCCCGTCACCTTTGCTGTCATCTCTGCCATTTGCTGTTCACACTGCTGCAGCTTGACATCGACCACCGGCGCGGTCGACGCGTGCGCGGCAGGATCCGGATAAGAGCTTCCTGGGACCGGCGCCGGAACACAGTATTCGGGATCCATTCGTCCGGGAGCAGCCGAAGTGGACTCAGGAACAAGCTTCCAGCCAGGCGGAACCATGGTCACTACAGGGATCTGCGGGACCGCTGATTGAGCAACATTACCGGGCTGCGCGGGGGATGTGAGCGGAGGGACGTGCGGAACGGGCTGAGCCATCAACTGTGAAGTGAGTGTCGGAGTTGGCTGCGGCAGTTCGCTCACAGCAGGAGGAACGGCCGCCTGAGGTACTGGCATCGCGGTCAACGGAACCTGCGACGTCAACGGAGGGCCGGGAGCGGCGCAATCAGGCTTTGCGCAGTCTTTACCTGCAGCGCCTGTCTGCTGAGACTGCTGCGCAACATCGCCGATCATGGGCTTCAGCAGCACGCTTTTTGTGAAAGCGCAACCGCTCGATGACCACAGACAGAGCAAGCTCAGGAAAGTGCCGAGGGCTCGTCGTGCCGAATGATTGCGGAGAAAGGCAGACCGGGCATTGATGTGTAAGTGCTGGCCATCCATTGCGGAAATATCCGAAGAACAAATTGCCACAGAAAACAACCGAAAGAAACTGTGTCGAGAACAACTCGCGGCATTTCAACGCTGGCCTGATGTCTCAACATGGGGCTCCGCAGATTCAGCCGCTGCCGGGGCACCATAGTTGCATTCCACCACCGTCACTTCACCGCAGCCACACTGCAGAATGATGGCCATCAGATCGCCGGTTTCCGGATCTGTCCGAACAGAAACAACCGCAGCCTCACCCGCACATCGCGCCTGCTGGCCCAGACGTACCGGAGAGTCACTGAAGCGAACCTGCTGGCTGGAAAGAACACGGCCTCGTGAAGCTAGTACTGCGCTCATAGGACTACTCTGAACTGAAAATGCTGTGTAAAGAAATTGTTCAATCGACCTGCAGCCGGCTGCTATTTGCTGCGTCGCTTGATGATCGACTTCAGCTGTAGTTCCGCGGCTGTCAGCAGTCGGGAAACTCTGGATTCCGACAGTCCAAGTACCTGTCCGATCTCCTTCATTCGCATATCGTCCACGTGATACATTGCGACCGCGAGACGCATTTTTTCCGGAAGCTGTTCGATCGCATCTGCCAGCAGTTTTCGTTCGTCATCGCAGTGTGAACCGGCATCGACCCGAGTTTCACGGCCTGCGGGAACCGGGAGTTCGCCGAGTTCGTCAGCCCAGTTTTCAGGGCGAGTCAGTCGCATTGCCGTCAGACAGTCTTCAACTTCGCGAATCGTGAGTTCGGTCGCTGCTGCCAGTTTTTCCGGCGTCAATGGCGGTGCCATATGGACTGAGACATCGCGAATGATCGCCCAGTTCTGAAGGATTGACTGAGGAACCGGACAGTTTCTTCGCAGTTCGTCAAGAATAGCGCCCCGGATCCGCTGATACGCAAAGGTAGTGAAGGCTGTCCCACGTTCCGGGTCGTATTGACCGGCCGCTTCGACCAGTCCCAGAATACCGGCGGATTCAAGGTTCTCGTGATCCACGTATTCCGGAAGAGATCCCAGCATCTTCCCCAGGATATGGCGCACGTACGAAAGATGTTCGAGGATCAAACGATCCCGAAAATCCATCGTGCAAACTTTATTGTAGGCTTTAACAGCGGAGTGCATGCGAGTGCTCATTAGATGATTTCGCAGTGTGGGATGCGTTTAACGATCTCAAATTCAGGCGCGAACCAAACGACGTTGTCAACTGGAACTGCGGTTGGCACCCGTATCTGCCATCGTCTGCAGGACTCTGACAAACATGCGAATACAGACCGCTGAAATAACAGCCGCAATGGCCGCTCGCATGACGATTTCCGCGGGTCCTACGCTTCGGGCGATTCCGATCAGAATGACAACGCAGCTGACCAGAATCCCAAATGCGCGTCCCCATGGACGACGATCCAGAATGATTTCATGAATGTGCATAGATGTAAGACTCGTGATACTGATCGGCCTTCAGGAAAGTGCTCCAACACTTCGGCAGCAAAAAAACTTTGTCAGGCAGCCCCACGAATCTGCTGACTATCAGACGTCGCTTCCGGACCAATAATGTCTTCCAACTGCAGCATGACTGCCGAGTCGATGATCAGATCGTTGGGCACTTCCTGATAAGCAATGACTCCGACGTCCGGCGTTGTTCTGGCCAGCAGGCGTTTCAACGGGCGACGAACCTTCTGATCGACGAGCAAAGCCAAAGGTTGCTGGCGGCGTTCTGAGTCCTTCGCCGCCTTGCCAACGGCTTCGATCAGGCGAGTTAACGGCCCGGCTCCCAGCGCCAACTGATCCTGGTGCAGTGACTGTCGCATGCGAGTGTCCAGTTTGGGTTCCATCGCAATGACTCGCAGCCGTCCGTCGGTCGCGCGGAAGCGTTCACAGACCAGGCGACCAAGGTCGACACGCACATGGTCGGTCAGCTCTTCGCTGGTCTTCGAATGAGGTGCATGATTGACGATAGACTCAAGGATCAGAGTAATGTCGGCCAAAGGAATACGATCCTCGGCCAGCTGAACAAGAACCTGATGCAGCGTTCCCATGCGAATCGTCTCCGGCTTAATCTCATCAACAATGGTAGGAGCAAATTCACGAGCCCGATCAAGCATCTGCTTGAGCGCCTCGCGTGTCAGAAGTTCATGGGCAAAGCGTTTCAAAACTTCCCCAAGGTGGGTAATCATCACACTCAATGGATCCACAACCGTGCAGCCTTGAATCTCGGCCAGACGGCGGCTTTCCGCATTAATCCAGCGTGCATTCAGGCCAAACGCCGGTTCGGTCGTCTGTTCGCCGCTGACCGTGACCTGACGGCCTTCCGGAAGAATGGCCAGCAGTTGTTCAGTTCGTAGTTCTCCGCCGGCCACTCGTCGCCCGGCGACCAGAACTCGATATTCTTCCGGCTGCAGGCCCGTCAGATTGCTGTTCACGCGGATCGGTGGAATCCACAATCCCTGCGACCGTGAAAATTCCCGCCGCAGTGCCGTGATGCGTTCTGACAAACCTTTGACGCGTTTGCTTTGAATAAACGGAACCAATCGAGCGCCCACTTCAACGACAGCACGATCAGTCAGCAGGAACTCGTCCAGATGACGCTCATCATCAGGTGCCGATGCCTTCTCAGGATCTGTTCCTTCAGGTGCCGTTTCTGTAACAACCGGCGGTGATTTTCGGCGGGCGATCATGACCATGCCAAGAGAGATGCCAAGAAATGGCAGCTTTGGAAGTCCGGGCATCATGGCGATCAGCCCCAGAATACCGGCACCGACCCAGATGGAACGTCGGGAAGTAAACAGCTGGCCGCCAATTTCATCACCCAGGCTGTCATCGGAGGTGGTCTTCGTGACCAGAATACCGGCGGTGGTCGCAATGACCAGAGCGGGAATCTGAGTGACCAGACCATCGCCCACGCTGAGGATCGAAAATGTTCGGACGGACTGCGCGAACGACATACCGTTCACCACGCCCATGATGATCCCACCAACGAGGTTAACTCCGGTGATGATCAGACCGGCGATCGCATCGCCGCGAACGAATTTACTGGCACCGTCCATCGCCCCGTAAAACTCTGTCTCGCGAGACAGTTCATCACGACGACGACGGGCTTCCTTATCGTTGATGCTGCCCGCATTCAGCTCGGCATCGATAGCCATCTGCTTCCCGGGCATCGCGTCCAGAGTAAATCGAGCTGAAACTTCTGCGATACGTCCGGCACCTTTGGTGATCACCATAAACTGAATGGTGACAAGGATCAGAAAGATCGTCAGACCGACGACCAGTTGTCCACCAACGACGTAGTTCCCGAAGGCCGTGACGATATGCCCTGCATCACCTTCCAGCAGAATCAGGCGTGTGGTGGCGACATTGAGCGACAGCCGGTACAGCGTGAGCAGAAGAAGAAGTGAAGGAAAGACAGTCAGTTCCAGAGCCCGCTTGGCGCTGAGAGTTACCAGCAGCAGCAACACGGTCGCCGCGAGATTGGCCGCGAGAAGCAGGTCCAGCAGCCATTGAGGCAGCGGCACCAGCATTACGACCAGGCCCACGATCATGCCGAATGAAAGCAGAGTTTCGCTCTGCTTCATCCAGTGCTTGGTGAGGGGTGTTCCTGGGAGTGCCGGAGTTGACATGGAATGACTGCAACCTGAATGGAGACTGGACCAGGAACCTGGAAACAGGATGGCCTGTTAACCGAACACGACATGATCTTCGGGTATTAGTGAAAACTCATACTCAGTACTCTGGCGATCAGCTGCCATCCGTCGACGAGCACAAACAACAGAATTTTGAACGGCGTTGAAATGACCATGGGCGGCATCATCATCATGCCGAGCGACATCAAAATGACGGACACGACGAGGTCGATCAGGATGAAAGGGATGTACAGACAAAAGCCCATGATGAAGGCGGTCTTCAGTTCGCTGATCACATAGGCCGGTACCAGAACCTGCATCGGTGTGTCCTGCGCGGTCTGAATGGTTGAGACTTTGGCCATGCGGGCAAACAGTGCGATGTCTGCTTTGCGAGTCTGCCGGATCATGAAATCATGGAGTGCTGCGGATCCATTTCTCCATGCGGTCTGGCCGTCGATCGTTTCGTCCAGATAAGGGCGAACGGCATCCTTTTCAATTGTGGTCAGCGTAGGGCCCATAACGAACATTGTCAGAAACAGTGATAAGCCAAGAATGACCTGGGTGGGTGGAATTTCCGTCGTGGACAAAGCGCGTCGTACAAACGACAGAACGATGACAATGCGCGTGAACGCCGTCATTGTGACAAGTGCGGCAGAGATCAGTGCCATCCCGCCCAGAAACAAGGCGACCTTGATCTGTGGCGAGAGTCCCTGAAATCCATCGGATTCAAAGATCTGTTGAATTGTTTGTGCGGAATCCATTCCGGCAGCCAGTTAAGAATGTGTTGGTGGGAAAGTGTCGCGGAGGTTGTGAAAATGAGGAGGGATTTGTCATTCGGTCGTCACCGAAAACTGAGGTCGATGTGCGGATGCCTGGTAGCGTTGACTCGCGTTGTCGCTTTCGGAAATCTCGCGTTCCATGTCCGAAAACTCGTCATGAAACGAAGAAGACGCGATGACCAGTTGCTTAATGCCGCCAGCGTCGGAAGCCACAAGGGCGCGATAGCCGGCCATTTCAATCAGTGAAACCGTTCGTCCCGGACCAAGCGACAGTGTTTCCAGGACACGTGACCGAGCATTTGACGTTGGCAAAAGACCGCGTTGACGCTGATACCGGCGGACGCCCAGAGCGGCCAGACTGAACAGACAAAGAGCGATCACGATCCATGCGACGGCTCGCATAAGAACCTGCGTCGGGCTGGTTTCGATGGACACCTCAGCACCACGCTCGCCCAGCGGTTTTGCTGAGGCTGCGGAATCCGCAACAGGCTGCTCGCCCGTCAGATCAAGAAATACGCCAGGTGATTTTTCTGCGGTCGAGTGACTGGCCTTCGTGACCACAGCCGTTTGTTCAAACTCGGCTGCGTGCTCAGATGCACTGTCGGATGTGAACTTATTGCCTTGATCTTCATCGAGTGCTGGCTCGGGCTCAACGGCGGGCGTTGGACGAAGTGGCTCGGGACTTGAGTTCTCAGAATAACGGGTTGCCGGAGTTGACTGATAAGTCGCGCGACGCACGGGCGGGGCCGCTTCGGGGACAACGGCCGTCGAACTGGAAGAAAGCTGCGTGCGATCAGCGAAATTTTGTCGCGCCGACGCATCGGTCGAAGCACGGCTGACTTCAGAGGAGAACTGCGAGCCGTCGGGAGTCCCGGACGGAACTCGCTTTTCAGACCGTGTCTGCTGGGCGATCCGCTGCGCCAGCCTGGGGTCGATCCGTGATCCTGATTCCCGTGAAGAGGACTCAGAACGGTGAACCTGACTGGCTGTACCTGGACGCTGCTGGCCACTGGCCTGAGGAACGAACAGCACCACAACGGCAACGCCGCAAAAGAATCCGCACGCGTTCGACAGCCAGCGCGGATGCCGCTGGGCGAATCGAGAGAGCGTGGGATGGGATGACATTTCCGAAGGCTGCATGAAAGGTCTCGTCCGTGAGTCCCTGGTGATCCTGAAGTTCAAATTTCATTTGAGATTTCAAATCTGATATTTGAAATCTCAAAGGAATGGCTAACGCTTCCTTGCTGACGAACGAGGCTGGTGGTCGCGGCCTTCGTCAGAACTGACAATTTCTGTAATGCGAACGGCAAATCGGTCGTCAATGACGACCACTTCGCCGCTTGCAATTCGCACTCCCTGAGCCATCACATCGACTGGCTCAGAGACGGCGCGGTTGAGTTCCACAACTGCGCCTTCACCCAATTTCAACAGTTCACCGATCGGCATGGTGACTCGGCCAATCTCCACAGAGATTTCGATGCTCACTTCTGCAAATCGTTCCAGCGGCATTGCCGTGCTGGCTCGAGTACGCGACACCTGCGGAAACTCAACTGGATGTGCTTCTGGAACGGAGGGTTCTCCGCCTGGCATAATCTGGTCGAGCGCCGATTCGGTCGCTTCGAGGGTTTCGGCAGACGATTCGTTCACGCCTGTCTCCTCAGTCTTTCCGGGACGCCAAAATTCGGAACCCCTGTCGCTGCCCCAGCCGACAAGGGAAACCCAACCACTGTAGACGACCGGAAATCCTTGCTTCCAATGGACTTCCAGCCGACTGATCAAGTACTAATGTGTCACCCACAACCAGGCGATTCATTTCGCCCAGCGTCAGTGTTGCCTTCCCCAGTCCGACCGTCATCGTGACCGGCAGGCCTTCTGCCAGTGCTCGCATCTGAGGCGACACGTTTTGATCGGCGGTTGAGGGAACGGCTGTTTCGTGGATCCCGATGGAGGCCAGACCTGCCTGCGGCATCAACATCACAAATGTTTCTTCGCCAACGGATGTCGTAACAACCACGACAACTCGGACCAGATTCTCACGCGGCTGGAAGATGCGGCTTCTCAGCGGACGTACGATGACCTGATCAAGCTCCACTGGCAGAGGAGTCACTTCAGGCCAGCCCTGACTTAAAGCACGAGCAATTTCGCCGAACAGCAGTTCGACCAGTGACAGTTCAGCCGCTGTGAGCGCTCGCTGTTCGGGCCATGTCTCACCCAGCGTTCCCAGCATTTCACTGACAAGCGTCAGAACAATGCGATTGGAGAAGGCGACCATGCTGTCAAATTTTTCAGGCCCGATCTTCAGAAGGGCAGCGTAACCCGGGTCCGGAAGAGCCTGCTGAGCCTTTTGAGCAATCGAAGAATCAATTCTTGCCGGCTGCAGTGTGATCCGTTCTCCTGCCAATGCCTGCCAGTATTCCTGGAGCATCGAAGTGGACGTTGCGTTCCATGAAGACAGCGCGCGATTCGCCGTGCCTGCCAGTCGGCGCGGTGCAGTGAAGTCTACGCTTGTAAGGTTATCTTGATTGGTCATTGAACGTTGAATTCTTCAAACAGAACGTCGTAGATCTGGTCGTAGCCGTCAGGACAAAGAACACTGTTGAAGTGATCGCGAATTTCGCGACGCAGCCGGTTCTGTCCCGCCGCGCCCCGAATATCTTCCAGGTCAAGGTCCGAGATTTTACTGAGCAGCCAGTTGCGAAGCAGAATACTTTTCGCCTCCACTCGTTTCTTGAAATCTTCTTCCACAGCCTTTGGGATCTGCATCGTGATGGCGACTCGAAGGTACCGTGACATTCGGCCTTCATCGAGATTCACCACGATGCCCTGATCTTTACCCGGGGCAGCGAAGGGAACGAAGACAGTTTCTTCTTCCTTAGGCAGTGTGAATGCTTTAACCTTCTTTTGTTTCTTTGTCGAGGTGCTGTAGCCAGCGGCAGCATTTGCCGGTGCTTCAGCATGATCACTGCCAGCTTCTTCAGAAGCGTGGTCTGCTTCTTCGTCACCAGCTTTGTGCGGTGGGCTCGCAAGCATGAATGGCATTGCGCTCCCCAGCCCTGCGCTGATCACGCCTACCGCAATCCATGGCACCAGACCGGCAGCAGAAGATTTTCCCTGGCCTTCTGCGGGTGCTGCTGCATCGTGTTTTGCTGGATCTGACATGACAACAACTCATCTTATGACTGTTTGCAGTTTGTCGGTTCGTTACCGTCGAACTCGTACTTACCCTTCAAACAAAGCAGCGCATGGCCGACATGACGGCTGACAACTGCCCGTGTCTCATCAATCGACCATTGTTCCCGGACGACGTAGCGGATTTGCCGGTCAGGTAAACTATGACGTCAGCTGTAATGCGATTCATGAAGGATGCACTCCACTGGACCAGTGGTGAAACCCCGTATCAGAGTACAACACATTACGAACGAGGGTAAACACGCAACAATGCTTCACGCAGAGACAATGGAGACCCGGGGCAAGGATGACACTGACAATTTTGCCTGTTAGCATTCTGATCCTGCCGTCCTTCGTTGCCTTACCGTCTTAATGCCGCACCGCAAGTCGAGAGCTCACTATGTCTGCGTTTCGAAGACACATCCCTGTGACTGCGACCGAAACTCGTGAGTCGCAGGGCGCTAGCCGCGGGTTGGTCGCCCGCAAAAAAGCGGCGGCTACCGCCTTGTCGCTGACGGTGAAAACACAAATCGAGTACCATTGGCCGCTGCCATGGATATGGTGTAGTCTGATGACGTTTTGCTTCGGCTTCTGCGGCCCATTGTCTGCCCAGGAATCTCTTGCGCCGCACGCGCCGGTGGATTTCAATCGCGACATCCGGCCGATCTTGTCCAACCACTGCTTTCAGTGTCACGGGGCTGATGCCGAAGCGCGCGCAGCGGATCTGCGGCTGGATGATCGCGGGGTAGCTGTAGCGCACGGAGCCATCAATCCGGATGCACCGACCAGCAGTAAGCTGCTCGCGCGGATAACTTCCCCGGAGCCTGGCGAAGTTATGCCGCCACCAGAAGCCAACAAGCCATTGACCAGCCAGCAGATTCAATTGCTGCAGCGCTGGGTTTCGGAAGGGGCCGAGTATCAGGAGCACTGGGCCTTTCGTCCGATCCGCAAGCCGCCGGTGCCGCAAGTCGGCGATCGATCCTCGGTTCGTAACGAGATCGATGCTTTCATTCTTCAGCGTCTACAGCAATCACGGCTGTCTCCGGCGGTGGAAGCTGACCGTGCAACGCTGATTCGACGTGCATCGCAGGATGTCATTGGGCTTCTGCCGACGATCGAAGAAGCGGACACGTTTATCAACGACACTTCGCCGGACGCATGGGAAAAACTCGTGGACCGGCTGTTGCAAAGTCCTCATTACGGAGAACGCTGGGGACGACACTGGCTGGATCAGGCACGCTATGCAGATTCCAACGGCTACACAATCGACGGACCGCGCACCATGTGGCCGTGGCGCGACTGGGTCATTGCAGCCCTGAATCGTGACATGCCTTTCGACGAATTCACCATCGAACAACTGGCAGGCGATCTTATGCCGAATGCGACGAAGGCTCAGCGGGTTGCTTCCGCCTTCCATCGCAATACGATGATCAACGAAGAAGGCGGCGTGAAGCCCGACCAATACCGACACGAAGCTTTGATCGATCGAGTCAACACCACGGGGGCCGTCTGGATGGGACTGACTGTCGGATGCGCTCAATGTCATACTCATAAATTCGATCCGATCACGCACGATGAATTTTATCGGCTGTATGCGTTCTTCAACGGAACTGCCGATGCCAACAGTGTCGGCGAAACCGTTGAAGTGCGTGCGCAGGAAATGTTTGGCTGGAGCGATACACAGCTGAGCCAGTTGCAGGAACTACAGAATCTGAAAAAGGAAAAAGCGGATTTGGAAAGGAACTCGCCTGACCAGCCGAATCTTTCGGCTCTCGCATGGAACTGGCAGGCGGCAAAGGTTTCCGCTATACGAGCTTCAGGCAGCATCATTCTGAAGATCAATGAAGACAGTTCATTGCTGGTGAAGCCGCTGGCAACGGCCAACGATACTCTTTCTATCACCTTTTCAAAACCTGAGGTCCTGGACACAACTGCGGCCGTGACGGCCATTCGTCTTCGCACGCTGACGGACAGCAGCCTGCCTTCGGGCGGCCCCGGAACAGCCAGCAATGGCAATTTTGTGCTGACGAATATCGCGTTGAAAGCGGGCAGTACAGAAAAGCGATTTGAAAGAGCCTGGGCGGATCACAGTCAGCCGAAGTATCCGGTAGCTGATGCCATTGATGATCTGGCGACCACAGGCTGGGCCATTAACGTTGATGCTCAGCAGGCGGAGCAAGGCGTAAAAATGAATGCACCTCACGATGCCATTTTTCTGACCAGTGAACCGATTGCTTTTGTTGACAATTTGATGACTGTGGTGATGAAACACGATCTGAACAAGAACTACCTGGTCGGCCACTTTGCAATCGATTTCTCCACGGCCGCACCCGACATGAACGACAAGGGTTCGAAGTCGGCCGAGCGACTGACGCAGATCAAACAGCGGATCAAAGAACTTGAAACCTTGCTGCCGGCCAAAGGAGATCCCGTGAAGCAGATGGTGATGAAGGAACTGGAAACGCCGCCGGAAACTTTTGTGCTCAAGCGGGGCGATTTCCTTCATCCTGATAAAGAACATGGCCGCCTGTTGCCCGGAGTTCCGGCCGCGGTCAATTTGTCCGCGCCGCAGCAGGCTTTTTCCAGCCGCCTGGATCTGGCTCGCTGGTTGGTCTCAGTCGACAATCCGCTGACAGCGCGCGTGACGGTGAACCGAGTCTGGGCGAAGCATTTCGGACGTGGTCTGGTCGAAACAGAAAATGACTTCGGCTTCCAGGGAACACCGCCGACGCATCCGGAACTGCTCGACTGGCTGGCGGCCAACTTTATGGAACACGGCTGGTCGATGAAGCATTTGCATCGCACCATTTTGAATTCCGCCACATATCGACAAAGCTCCGCGTTAACCGACGATCCACAGGGCACGGCCGCAGCAATGGCTGATCCCGATAACTATCTGCTGACTCGACAGACTCGTTTTCGCGTGGAAGCGGAGATCGTGCGGGATCTGGCCGTCGTGGCAAGCGGCCTGTTTGCTCCTGCAGTAGGCGGCCCGGGAGTTCATCTTCCGCAGCCAGAAGGCATTTACGATTTTACGCAGAACAAAAAAGACTGGCCCACGGCCGTTGGACCTGATCGTTATCGACGCACGATGTACACGATGTTTTATCGCAGTGCCCCGTATCCCTTGCTGTCCACATTTGATGCGCCAGACTTCAGCACCGTTTGCACTCGGCGAGTTCGTTCCAATACTCCGCTGCAGTCTCTGACCGTGGCAAATGATGTGGTCTTCACCGAACTGGCCGAAGGCCTGGCTCGCCGGACCCTCACCAACGCCGAACTGACAACCGATGAAGCCCGTTGCAACCACATGTTTCGCGTCTGTCTGACTCGTTCACCGGCCCCACAGGAAATCGACGTGCTGCTGGATTTTTTCAGCCGTGAACTGTCTCGCTTTCAGTCAGAACCTGAGGAAGCGGCCAAATTTGTGAAGCATCAGGAATCAGACCCTGCGACGGAAACGCTGGCCGGCTGGACCAGCGTAGCGCGGGCACTGTTCAATACCGATGAATTCCTGATGCGGAATTAGTCACCAGAATTCGATCTCGTTGCTTCGTGTTTTTTTGTCTGATGTCATAAAGAATCGAAACAGGGGACGATTGTGATTTACAGGGAAAGTAGATCACGGTAGGGACGGCTGTTGCCAGCCGCCCCCCGCACAGATCCGTACTTGACGAACTACGTCATACGGCTCCTGCCTTGAGTCGGGCGCGAAAGCGTTGGTTGGGATAGGGATGGGTGATGCGGGGACGAGGCAAATGCAGACGGACGAGCCGCTGCATTCTTTCCCATGTCCACTTGCTGCGACCACGCTGACTCCGCTGACGGATCACCGTCAGCCAGAGCCGAGTGACCTCGTCAACGAAACGGCACAAGCAGTGACTGTTGCTCGGGACGGCGTGATAGTTCAGCCAGCCCTGCACAACACTCCGCAGCCAGCGACCCATTTCGCCGAGCGGACGATGCATACGTTTCCGCAACTGCTCGTTCATCTTCTGAAGGGTCGCACCCACACGTTTGGCTTTTCCTCGTAAGACACTTTCATTCTCTATTCCAAACCGGTTTATCCCGGTACACCCTGACCCGTTTCCCAGCCTCCGGGTGGGCCGCCCCAGCCTCTGCCGGGGCCGCGACGCCAATGGCAGTCGATTTGTGATTTTAGCAGGCATCACTCTCCGAGTGATGAATAGCATGGGACCGCGTTTCGCGGCCTTCGTCACTCGGAGAGTGACGCCTACTTTGCCTACTCGAGTGCCATCCGCCCCACGCAACCCGCCGGTTGCCTCCAGCACCTCAATTATTCTGGCGCGTGAAGAACATTTCCTTCTTCAGATCTGCAGCGAGAAACAGATGTAAGGGCAACAAACAGGCTTTCCGGAACATAACAACGACCAAGCCACAACGCCTGATTCAGCTGTCGAGCGCCACGTTTCCCATGGATTTGGCCAACAACTTAACACTCGCGCCGTGACGACAATCATTCGGCATCTTCCGAGTGGCCTCGGAATTCACATGAGCTTCATCAGATCTTCACAACACATTGCGACAATCCGACGCATCGAGGCGAAGTTGATCAAGTTGATGTTGCCAACCTGGAATTTCTGCAAGTGGCGAAGGTCCAATCCATCGTCCTGAAGCACCGCAAGAGAGTAATTCAGTGCTTCACAGGGATTTAACGAAAGGTTCATCAGCAGTTAACAGCCCAGCAACAAAATATGCAAAGACAGTGAAGCCTATCTGACAAATTCGGGCAACAACTGTCTGGACGGAAGGTAGTCCGACTGACTCGTCAAGACTCAGCTTATTTTCCGAAGCATCAGTGATTACGCAACATTCAGTCGGAGTGTTTGAAGATTGTGTCATCGATCGCGACGTTGGCACAGGTGATTGGCACGCACATTTGAACCGGCCAGTTTGAGTGGGCGTGAGTAAAGCGATTGAGTTTTCTGGTTTCTATTTCCTGAGTTGAAGTTGAAAAGGTAAAGTTATGAAAAGGATGTTCAAGGGTTCCCTGATTGCGGAAGCCCGTCGCAAGGGTTTCACATTGATCGAACTGCTGGTTGTCATCGCGATCATCGCGATCCTGATGTCATTGATTCTGCCAGCAATCCAGTCTGCCCGTGAAGCTGCTCGCAGCACTCAGTGCAAAAACAATCTCCGTCAGTTCGGTATCGCTCTGTATTCATGGAGCGACTCAGACCCAGCAAAGCGAATTTGCTCTGGTCAGTTCGACGTCAAGCGTGACGGCGACCCAATGAGCTACAGCTGGGTTGGAAACGTTATCACTGTCAAGGGCGGTCTGCCAGCTGACATGCTGTGCCCAAGCAGCGAATTCTTCGGTAGCGAGAAGCTGAATGACGCACTCGGTGGCGATACGAGCAATGGCTCGGCTGCTCCGACAGCTCAGTCTCTCAATGGTCCGTTCTATACGGCTATGATTCCTGCTGCTTCTGACCAAAATCTGCGAGCTGGGGTTCTGAAGACGTTCATCACAGAAAAAGGGATGAACACAAACTACGCAGGTAGCTGGTTCATGTCTCGCGGTGCTCTTCTGTTGACGGGCAGCACTGGAACTGACGGTGGTTTCACCGTGAATGGATTGAAGTGCAAGTCTCTGGTCTTTTCTTCAGCTGATCAACGACCAACGTGCACAGGTCCGCTGACTCAGATTCAGATCAGCAATTCAGACGTACCATCCAACAACATTCCGTTGCTGGGTGACGCTGCTCCAGGTGATGCAAACGAAGCTGTACTGAACGCGGCATTGCTGGGTAGTGTGACCAGCCTTGACCGACTCGGTAAGCTGGTTGCTGGATCACGTTTGGCAGAAACAGCAAACGACGGCCCAGCTCAGGTCAGCAATTCAAGCGTCAAGTTGATGGACAACACTGCTGGATTAAATGGCGCGGTGGCTTCTGTTTACGTTCCCGTAACTTTCGCAAAGGTTGGTGACAGTAACGTCGGAAAGACCGACTACTATCAGGACAACCGCGACTGGTACGCAACACACCGCAACGGTGCGAACCTTTTGATGGCTGACGGCAGCGTCAAGACTCTGTTCGACCTGAACGGCGACCGCTTCTTCAACCCAGGGTTCGATGCGACTGGCATGACTGCTGAGCGCGACGGTTACACTGCAGGCCCAACAGAAATCAGCTCATTCGACGTCTTCTCTGGCGTCTTCCTGACCAATCCTGCAAAGATTGCTAAGGGCGCGTTCGAATAACCAACTCGATTTTTCCTGAGCTGTGTTAGGTTTTAAAATGTCCGGCCGAAGTATGTTACTTCGGCCGGACTGTTGTATTTCAGACCTATCGAGAAGTACCGAGAGCCAGTCCCCGGTTTTGTTAGGCGTTCTAAATCTCTGAATGACTCCGTAGGGCCGCGGGCAACTGAATCTCATGATCGCATGTACTAATTGTAATGCAGGAAATAGCGAATCCGCTAAATTCTGTTCTGAATGCGGTACGAAACTGCGGCAGACGCCTGCCGCAGTTCGACCGCAATCGCTCGTTCTATCAACGGACGGTTCGGGCTCAAGAATAGATTTTCCTAATCTAAACGAGAGTATCGAACGTGCTCGCGGCAAGTTGAAGGCGATGAAAGAAGGTATTCCTCAGCCTCTGACACCTTCACTTGGGCCGTTGATCGGAAGTCTTCAGACGATCCCGCCCGAGGCACAAGTGGCTCGTATTGCGGCCATTGAAGCACTCGGCAGGACTCGCGATCCTGCGATCTTGCGGTCGATGCTGTTATTAACAGGCGCTCGAGCGAAGGATGTCAGGAAGGCCGTCGCAATTGCACTTGGAAGCACACGGCATTCGCTGTCGGCTTACCTTCTATTGCCTATGCTTCAGGACGGATCCTCGCGGGTTCGAAATGTGGCCCTTCAGGCCTTAATTCATGTGGGTCAGCCCTATTGCGCAGAAGTGCTTGCTGCCGCAGCCGTAGAGAGCAAGACATTCAGGAACATTATTGTCGATACGATTGGGATTCTGAATCATTCGCAACGCCTAAAGCTCGCCGAGTCATTTGATGCTGTCAGGGCTGACTCTGGGTCTGATGCAGGCCTGTGTATTGGACAGTTTCGACAGCTGTGTTTTCAGCCAATGACGAACAAACCATCGATGGTGCAGCCATCAATGGTGCAGCCATCAATGGTGCAGCCATCAATGGTGCAGCCATCTAATTCGCCGATGCCGCAAGTGACGGGCGGCTCATTCGGCTCAGCGGTCTCCACGCATTCAGCTCCTCAGGATTTTCGAAGTCCGAGTTCCGAAATGGACTTTCGAAGATCATCGGAGCCAACGCCACACCCCGTGAATAGCCAGCCGGTTGCTGAAGTCTCGCGGGAGCAGACCTATTACGAGCCTTCGCATCGATCCGGATCGTTTCCCCCAGAGATGCCTCAGACGCATTATTCTGTGGAGTTCGATTCTCTGCGAATGTCTGGTCAAACCGACGCGGAAATGGACGTGGGACAACAAGTACTGGCTGACCTGGTCAATAGCAATCCAGCGGCTGAGCGAATTGCGAATCCTGCACCGATGTCTGCCAGTGGAATTCATGGCGCACTCGGATCAAGTGATTCATTTGCAGACTTCAGTTTCTTTCAATCTGTCTCCACAGACCTTGCGAATTCTGCTGAGTTCGCCGTACCGCAAATTGCAACATCCGGAGAATCAATGTCTCCGCCTGCGCCGCCCAGACAGTCGAATGAAACGATGCCTGGCAGCGGGGTGCGCACCAGCTCTTCTGAAATCGACGTTTTTCGGCAGCAGGGTTCGAACGGTTCTTCGGCCGTTCATTTTGGAGCGAACGAATCCGCATGGAATCTCAATGCGTCTGGCAGCTTCCAGGCGATTAAGACCGCTGACAGACCTGTGTTGCCAGTCAGTAATGCCATGGACCCACAACAGCAGTATTCGCAGCAGCAGTATCCACAACAGCAGTATCCACAACAGCAGTATCCACAACAGCAGTATCCACAACAGCAGTATCCACAACAGCAGTATCCACAACAGCAGTATCCACAACAGCAGTATCCACAACAGCAGTATCCACAGCCGCAGTATCCACAGCCGCAGTATCCGCAACAGCAGTATCCACAGCCGCCCAACAACCTGACTCCGAACTCATTTCCCAATATCTCTGTCCCCGCGTTCGCTCCGCAGGCGATGCATGGTCAATCTGCTCTGACAGATATGACGGGATCTGCACCAGTGATCCCAGCGTTCAGTTTTGCTCCAGCCGCCAATCCGGTGGTTACCAGCACAGCTGGCATAAATTCAGCGACGACCGGAAGTGTGATTGTTGGTACTTTGGCGGCGCAGACAATTAACTCAACTGTGGCAGTGCCATCGACGGCTCCGCCCGTACAAGGTTCTGCTTCTGCACAGCAGAATGAACCGACTCCAGAGCAGGAAGCCTCCGCGCACACCAAAGCCCTGAATGAGAAGAATTTGCGACGGCTTGCGGAATTTCGCCAGGCGGCTTTTCACGATCTGTTGCAAAACAAGGAAAGTTTGGAAAGTAACGTCCCGCGCCTCATTTCAAAGAAGATCGCTTCTTTGATGACCACGCCCGCAACGGACGTGGAACGGATCAAACAACAGATTCGATCTCTGGGACAGTCAAAGTCGCCATTTGCGATCGAAGCTCTGGGAACGTTCTGTCATAAGCCTGCTAAAGAAGTGCGAATCGCATGTGCAGAAGCATTGGGAATGATTTCACATCCGAGCTCCGCAGTATTGCTGCTGAAGTTCCTGAGTGATAAATCCGGTACCGTTGCGGATTGTTCCGTCAGGTCGATGATAGCCATCAACCAAGCTGGTATTCGTGGCGTGATCCTTGCGGCTGGACTGGTGACAACATCTTTCCGAACGATTGTCACATCTGCCCTCGACGAACTGGACCCTCCTCAAAAATCGAGCTGGGAGCAGTTTCTGCTGACTCAACTGTCTGGGTCTGATCATGATCTTACGGCGTTTGTGATATCACTGCTTGCCAGAATGACGGTCGCGACACATGTTGAGATCTATCTGCAGATGGTCAAGCATGACTCGGCCAGAATTCGAGCCGCCTGCGTCGAGGCACTTGTTCGCACAGGATTGAAAAGAGTGATTGGAGCAATCAACGATTCGATGATTGATCCGGACCCACAGGTTCGCTCTCAGGGTGCGATTGCCGTTGCCACTATTTGCAGCCCGCGAAGTATCGAACTGCTCGTCACTTTGATTCAGGATCCCGATCTGACGGTCCGGCGGAATGCCGCCCAAACTGCATCTCGGATTGATGAGGCTGAAATTGGCCCTGCTGTGGCAGCTGCAATGAATTCAGAAGCCGACGCCACAACCGTGGAGCACCTGCTGGCTGCTCTGAATCGAAATGGCGGAAACGATTCCTTGTCCGTGCTAACGCGATATGTCGAGGGCGAATCAGGTAATTTGCGTGACTTGGCACTGAAGGCATTAAGGAAGCTGAAGGCTCCCGCGAGTGTGCCTGTCTTCCGACGACTGCTTGACGACAGCAATCCTGCCGTCAGACGGCAGAGTGTGGAACAACTAGCAGCCCTGAAATTTAATGCGGTGCTTCCTCGAATTCACGAAATGCTCAAGAACGACACTGATGAGTCCGTGCGAGGTTCCTGCGCAAAGGCCATTGGGGAAATGCAGGACAAATCGGCACTCCCTCTTCTTGAAGCAGCATTGGAAGACAGTGCGGTGGTTCGACTTCAGGCAGTGATCTCGCTGGGAAAGCTTGGTAATCATGCAGCTGGCCCGGTTTTGCTGGGCCTGCTGCGAGACGTTCAGCCTGAGATTCGATATCAGGCGGTCAGAGCGATCGGTCAGCTGAAACTGGAAGGTAGTGAAGAACAGATCGAGGCGCTGTTCCAGGACAAGGACGAAATGGTCCGCCGCGGTGCCGAGCAGGCGCTGCAGGAGCTTGGAATGACCGTGAGTCAAATCAGGTCGCGAAGGACAAAACGTCGATTCGTCTCGATATTGTCGAAGCTTTCCCCCAACGTGATTGCAGGGGCGATTCCGGGAGGATCGAAAAGTCTGTTGGTGATCCTGCTTCTAGCGGTTTCGATTGGAGCATTTTGGGGAATCGGGAGTATGGTCTCGCTTGCGGGAGGTGGCGAACAACTTCCGATGACATCTGTCATCGGCGTAGCCGCATCCTCAAAAACACAACAGGCGTTCATTCTCCGAAAATTGGATATTCTCGATGTCTGGTCGCTTACCGACACGACGTTAACCAATCGATTCAAAGTTCCTGCGGGCACGACACAGATCATACCGGAGGCCAATGGCAGTTTGTTGCTTGTGCATCCCGACGAAGGTATTCGGCAACTGGATCTAAAGGTCAGTTTTTCTCCGGAAGGTGCGAAACTCGTTGCCTTTGAAGGTACTGTGGCGGGAATATTTATGGAGACTCAATCCAATTCCCTATGTCTCTTTGAAAATGCCGCCGCTGGTCCGCAGTTGCGAATTCTCGACGCTGCGACCCTGCAGGAAAAAAACAAGATTTCTCTGCCAGTGCCATTCAAAGGGAATTGCATCGTCAGCCCCGATATGAAATATGCGGCGATGTTGCAGACGAACGGCGCTCTGACCCTTGTTGATACTGTGTCACGCGATGTCGCCGAAGCCAATGTCGCAAACATGGCAAAGATCGCCTCGCTGGACATGGTGTTTGCGATTCAGTTTTCCTCTGATATGAAGTACTTCTGCTTTGGAGGAACAAAGGGCTTTTTTTCAATTCAAATCGACAAAATGTCGCTGGTAAAACATGTCAAGGATGCCGGCGGCTGCGTCTTTATCCAGGCACTGCCAGGAAGCTCGGATGTTTTGGCGCTGACTGGAGGCTCGGTGCTGGAATTTAAGGACGAATTCCAGACGATGTCTACGGTGGCTGTCCCAACCCTGTCGACTTTCAATTATATGGATCCGCAAGGGAAAATGATCATTTCCGCAGCAGACGACCAAAAGGAAGTACAGGTATTTAACGTTCAGGCGAAAACGTCTGTTAATATTCCTCCCAACGAGTAAGCGGCCACTCATGTTCAAAGAGCAGACCATGCTTAGTGGGAATCCCGGATTTCAAGGTCGATACAGCACGGGAAACAGCTTATCCGGGCCTCCAAATGATCCGCAGGGACGCATGTCCGCGGGTGTTTTTTGGTACCTCGTTTTTGCGGCTGTGTTGTTGTCAATGATTCCCTATTTCGCAACGCCTGCGAACGGCCTGCTGAACTGGGACGATCCAGAGTATCTCTTTAACCGGCCTGAGATTCGAAAGGGATTCAGTACACAATCCGTGACCTGGGCGTTTCAGACCTCTGCTTGTTCAAATTGGCATCCGCTCACCTGGCTTTCTTACATCGCCGAAGCTCACTTCTTTGGCTTTAGCACGTTTGTGATGCATGTCACCAACATTGTTCTGCATGGCCTGAATACTTTGCTGGTCGCTCTTGTTGTCCGGGCTTTCACCAGACGGTCAGATATTGCGATCTTTACCGCCTGTTTCTTTGGCATCCATCCGCAGCATGTCGAAGTTGTTGCGTGGCTTTCGGAACGCAAGGAACTTCTGTGTTGCACATTTGGGTTGTTGACACTTTTGACATGGGCTCGATTCCGACTGACCGGCAGAATCGCCTGGCTCGTGTGTTCCCTGTTTTGTTTTGCACTGAGTCTCCTGGCAAAGCAAATGTTGATGACTCTGCCGTTTCTTTTGTTGGTCCTCGAAGTCTGCCCGCTCCGCGATGAAGACAATGTGATCTCATTCCGGAAGCTATTCACGGCGTGGAAGTGGACGGTTCCGTTTTTCCTGATGATGGTCTATTTTCTTGTGCGCGTGTTTCAGGCGCAGGAAGATGGTGGGGCAATCAGTACCACAGATCACGTGCCAATGTGGATGAGATTGACCAACGCCATCCAGAGCATCGTTTGGTATGTTGCGCAGACATTCGTTCCTATTGGACTTCAGCCGTTTTACCGACATCCGCTGGCAAATATTTCATTGCCTTTGACTGCGTTCTGTGGGGCGATCCTCCTGGCAGGCTGTACCTGGGTGATAGCGAACCGTCGTCGGCCTTGTGTACTGGCAGGAAGTCTTTGGTTTCTGGGAACGCTCGTGCCAGTACTTGGGCTTGTACAACTCGGATCCGCTGCGAGGGCAGACCGCTATATGTACTTCCCTCACATAGGCTTGTTTATTGTCATTGGTTCACTGCTGCCGCTTCGATCACCGGTTTCAGGGAGACGAATGGCTGCTGGCGTGTTGGTAATCGCACTTGCTTTCACGACGGTCGCGTATCGACAAACGCTATTCTGGAAGGACAGTATCGCACTCTGGACTCGATGCATTGAATGTGATCCGGTCAGTTATCGAGGACACGATATGCTGGCGCTTTCCCTGCTTGTGGCAGAACGCCACGAAGACGCTCTGCAGGAGGCAAAGTTCGCTCTCCGATTTCCTGAAAACCAGCAGAATGGCTCCGTTTACACAACCATTGGATGCAGTTTGCTTTTCATGGGGGACCTTCCGGGCGCGATTACAAACCTTCGAGAAGCCATTCGGCTGACGCCCCACGATTTTAGAGCACTAACCAACCTTGGTTATGCGGTGCGAGAGACTGATATGGCCGAGGCTCATCAATTGTTTACCGAGGCCCTGAAACACGCGCCCGGGAACCTTGAGGCAACAGCCAACCTCGCAAACTGCGAAGCTTCCGTCGGGAACTATCCGCGAGCAATGGAGCTTCTGAAAGAGGCCATGGTCATGGCACCAAACGAACCTCGGCTTCGGGAAAACTATCGACTGTGTCAAGAAGCTCTCCGGAATGCGCCAAAGCCTTGATTACCACTAACGCACTGCGTACGACCAATTTACTCAATTCATTGCCCACGGTTGAGTTCGTCCGAAGCGGTTTCTCCTCGATCATTGGAAAGACGCAATCGCAGTCATCCCACGACAGCCATTAATGGATCCTTCATACTGATCCGAAAGAATACGGCTGTGGAGAAACTACAATTTTGAAGCCAAGTCGCAGGAACACATTTATGATTCGCGAGGACATACTCACGCTGATTGGTGGTGGCAATTCGCCGGACAGCGACTATATGCCAGTGGCGTGTTTGTTGAACAGTGGTTACGGCTGCGTGGGATATTTCAACCAGTCGATTAACGAAAATCTTTCTGCTGCGATCGTGCTCCTGAACATGAGACTCGTCGATCTGCGTGTGGAAGAAGGGCATTCACGCAGGGGCCGGGTGGCAGACTTCAATGATTTCCTGCAAGACGTCGTGGCTCAGCATGTTCAGTCTGAAACGGAAGCGGACGGGGATCAAACGGAAAACGCCGACGGCACGATTCCGTTGACGGCCATCCCGGTCAGTGAAATCGCCATGCTGTACCCGGTTGCACATATTGCAAAACTGCTGAAATCGGCACAGCGAGTGACACACGGCGAGAAGCCCGCTCCCGGCAGCGGAGTGCCCACCTTTCTGGACTTCAATAACAAAAGCATCGTGCTTAAAGTGCTGCGTGCAAGAATTTGGTGACGTCACGGTGATTCGCTTGCGCTTCTGCGGGGGCGAATTCTGATGTCGCCGGGAAACGAACATTGCTAGTGCTCCGTCAAGCATCGATTGAGAAGTAGCCGGACTCGTGAGAGTTCGGAGCTTTCTGAAGTCTCACGACTTCAGCTACACATCTTCTGACCCTGCACAGAGCACTAGAACCAGATCTCTTCCGAGCGGGGGGGGGGAGCGGCAAAGGCTTTGCCGAAGCCTTGAGCCCAATGGCACTCGCGGACTATTGATTTAATCGTTTAACCCGACTCGAAGAGGAGGTGCCGCGTGCGCCGCCTCCTCTTCGAGTCGGGTTAAACGTAGGCCATTCAACAACCCGCGGCTAGCGCCTTGCGGCTTAGAGAGTGAGTTGAACCTCCAAAATGGCTATGGTCCTGAAGCTTCTTCCAGCAACTCATGAACATATTGCAGGTTGTCCTTGGCCTCCTTGAGATCTGCAAGCTTGATCGCTTCAGCGTAGCTTGCCCGGGCCGCATTCAGCTCTCCGGCACGGACAAGCGCATTTCCGAGGCTATTATGGGCTTGGGCGTTCACAGGATTCAGCTCAATTGCTTTGCGGATGTACTTAATTCCCTCCAAATTGTCAGTTCTGCTCAGCAACAGGCCAAGATTGTTATGGGCTTCGTCGTTCCTCGGGCCGTGCTTTATGGCACGACGGTAACACTCGATCGCGTCTGCATCCTGGCCCAAGCCTCGCATGGCGTTGCCGAGTTTGAACCAGAGCCCAGTGTCCGTATTGAAAGTTCGCAACGCCTGTTGCAAAACCACGACCGATTTGTCGTACTGCCCAGCCTTGTTGTAGGCGAGGGGCAGATTGTGATAAGCAATGAAATTCTGATCGGGAGCAACCTGAAGGGAATGAGAGAGCAGTGCAATGCTGTTTTCCCAGTAGCTCACCTGATGTACTGTTAGCCCCGTGAGGATCACCACGGGTAGTGCGATCGCTGCCAGGCGAGCCGTCTCAAATCGAAAAAAGTAGTCGGGAAGACTCCATAACAAAAGCAGTGAGAGTCCAACCATCGGAACATAGGTGTATCGATCCGCCATTGACTGGATACCCACCTGAACCAGGCCAATCACCGGCAGCAGCGTCACGACGAACCAAAGCCAGCCAACGATGACCGAAGGTCGCGTCTGTCGAATCATCAGGCACCAGATCGTTACTCCGACAAGGAACACCAGGGCAAGGCCAACAATGCCACCATGCCAACCGCCCGACGGCATCGCATAGAAGATCGAAAGATCGGACGGCCAGACGGTCATCAAGCAATATCGGGCATATGATACCGCTGAGTTCGCAAATCGCTGGTCAATCGAAAGCATTGTAAGTCCACTGATCGCACCCCCCCTTTTCTGAGCGGCCACGGTGATGACGCAAACAACGGCCGAAAGCAAAACGAACGGAATGATCGCAAGAGCTCGCTGCTTCAATATGGAAGTCATCGAGGCAATGGAACCATCCCATTTGAATCGCTGAAGCGGCCAGATTTCGATCAGCAGCAGCAAGGCTGGCACCGTGACCAGCATCGCCTTCGCCGTGAGCCCAACGGAAAATGCCACAAGAGAAGCGGCGTACCAGACCTTGCGACCGCTCTGAGCATACTTCGTGTAGCAGACAAGAGTCAGGAACAGGAAGAGCGTGCTTAGGACATCTTTGCGTTCGGTAATCCAGGCGACGGATTCCACGTGAGCCGGGTGAATTGCAAATAGAAGTGCCGCCAAAAAGCTGCGATAGAAATCACGCGTGGCCAGTCGAAGCCACCAGTACAGCAGCAGACTATTCATGATGTGCAACACGACGTTGGTCGTATGCATCACTCCCGGATCCATCCCAAAGGCTTCAACCTCTAACATATAGGAGTACCAGACAAGCGGATGCCAATTTGCCTGATGGAAGCCAATGGTTGCATCCCAGACGGATTTCCAACTCATTCCATTCTTGACAAGCGAATGTTCGCTGACATAGGCCGGGTCGTCGAAATTGACAAAGTCGAACTTGAACGTCTGAGCGTATGGAATAAGCGTGATCAGGACCAGCGCCGCACAAATCGCCGCATCAATTCTCCAATCAGCACGAACCTGTGGATGACCGGAAGAGTCGATAGCGGCCGGCATCGTCAAGCTGGCAACTGAATTGGTCTTCTTTCTTGATCTACTCATAATCGCAGGAACGTAAAAAAAGTGTGTGTGGGATAGCGGGTTGCGGAGGATCAGAACGCCAAAGCCTTCAATACAGAATTTTGCATTCTGGCAAGGCCGCTTGCAGTTTCTGAACGGCGTCGTCTGTAACGGCAGAACCAAACAACACAAGCGTTTTTAGATTCGTCATGGAGTGAAGGCTTTGAAGTCCGGTATCGGTAATTTGAGTCGCGCTCAAACTGAGTGTCGTCAGATTCTTGAGTGCGATGATGCCCTTTAGGCCCGCATCCGTGATCAATGTGCGGTTGAGGTGCAAAGTCTCAAGCCTGGTGAGTTTACCGACATCTTTCATGCACGAGTCCGTAATCTGGCAGAGGATCAAATCCAGCGATGTCAGGTTCTTAAGACGGGCGATTTGCGTCACGCCACGATCGGTGACCTTGCTGCCTTTAAGACCCAGAGTGGTCAGCCGTTGTAATTGTGCCAATTCGCCAACGTCCTCCAGCGACACTTTCGTCGATGCCAGATTGAGCGATGTCAATTGTTGGAAGTTCGAAAGCGTTGCGATTCCTGCATCGGTGACTGCCGTTCGATTCAGGTCCAGCCGTTCAAGATTCGAACATGCGGCAAGATGCTGAAGCCCCTCATCGGTGATCTTCGTTGCATCCAGCGATAATGATACCAGCCCCCTGACGTCGGCCAGCATTGGGAGCCCCGCGTCCGTGACGTGAGTTTGTTCCAGACTGAGCGTGCTGAGATTTCTGAGTTCAGCAAGGCCTGCAAGTCCGGCGTCGGTGATATTTGAGCCGATGAGATTCAGCGTCTCAAGGTTTTGCAAATGGGAGACTTCTCTGATGGCAGCATCTGTAACTTCGATCCCGTAGAAGCCACTGAGATTCATAAAGATGATTTCGTGATCTGATTTGGCAGTCTGACCATCGGCTGCTTCAGCGTATGGCAGAGTATGGAGCAACTCCGCGACGCGCAAAGAATGCAAATAGTCCGGATTGAGATCGATGTCGATCGTCGTGAGCTGCCGCAGGTTCTTCAGAGATTCCAGGCCGGGTCCTTTGACATTCGTCTGCCGCAATTCCAGCGTTCGGAGATTCTGCAAAGATGACAGATGCCGCAGTCCAGCATCGGTCACTGGAGAATTCATCACCGTTAAATCAGACAGAGCCTTCAATTGTTCGAATCCGTTTACAATCTCCGCGTCAATGCCGGTGTTCACGAGGCGCAGAACTGTGAGATTGGAGAGACGTCCGAGTTCCTGCAGGCCTTTGTTGGAGATTTGTTTGCCGCTGAGATGGAGACCAAAAGCGAAGGGAAGGTCAGGCAACGACTTTAGCGCAGAATCGTCAGTTTCTGCAGACGATACGAACAGAACCATGTCGTCTTTCGATGGACGAAATCCGCACTCCGCCATTGACCTCGCCGCATGCGCGTATTGCTCAATCGTAACGAGTGTTGAAAAGGAGTCATTTTCGTCGGAAATCGCGGCCGAGGAAACGAATGCTAAGATCGCTGCGATGCGAATTCCGGCAAGAATCGAAATACGATTGAGCACTGATGTGTCCTGCTTTCACTAAGAACCCCTGACAAAACCGGGACTGGCTCCCAGATAACGCAGAGAATGCACCAAATCAAGATCATGGGAGGGTGCTTGTCCCGGTTTTGTTAGAGCCTCTACGTGATGTTCGTGTCTAAAAAATACTCGGGACGATGGAGCTACTGCAGCCCCTCGGCATCAATCGGTTGAATCAGACTCGATTCGCTTGAGAGTCCCTGGTTTTGTTGGCGAAGATAATCAATCCAATTGACGCGTTGAAGCTCCCAGTGATATTGCAGAATTTTGGCCGCTGGTTCAGCCATCTCGAGTTCGCCGACCGATCTTTGGCGGTCCGTCACTTCGTTCATGACGCCAGCCAGACGTCGGTTCAGTTGTTTGATCGGCGTGCCTTGAAGAACCAGCGGCACTTCTCCAAGATGAACCTCGTCCCCCGGCTGCAATAGCGTCTGCTCGGTCACCGGACGATTGTTGACACGGATACGAGCCTCCCTGACAGCCGGTATAATGACTGGACCTTCGATCGTGTTTCGGAGTATGCAATGCTTCGGCAGCAACGGTTGATTTCGCAATGTGATCGGACAGTCCGCTGCACTTCCGACCATCCATTTTCTTCGTGACGGAAGAAGAAACAACTTACTCTTTCCGTCCAACAGCCGAAACTCAAACAGTCTTCCGGTACTTGCGAGAGCCGCGCGGGAAATGGGAATGCCTCGAATTGACGGAAGTGAATGCTGATGACCGCAGGAAGGACAGGGCTGCGGATTATCAGCATCTCGAAAATACCTGTGGAGGTTGCGACATTCGTCACACTGCACAAATACATATCGGAGCGGATTGAAGTCGGTAACAGGCGGTGCCGCCGACTGGTCGTCGAAAAACAACTGCCACTGTTCCAAAAAATCTGCTGCGACCTTGAGCCTCACACCACAGTGGAGGCATTCATAGTGATCTTTAACGCGACACTGCCTCGGATCGACCGTCATCTGACAGTTTGAGCAAACGATCCCTGTATGATTCGTCCGCACTCCAAGTCGCTCTTCCATCAGCGAACGAAAAAGAGTTGCCGAATCCAGAAGTGAGTCAGGGCATTTTGCAAGGTGCTGACACCCAGGACACACGATCCCCCTTCCGGCATGTTGAGAACCAACGCGGAGAGATTTTCCGCATTTGCATCGGAAAGTGATACTGCCGCTCATTCCTGTTTCGGCGGCACGAACTCGATAGCTCACTCTTTGAGCGGCCGCGAGAATTTGCTGATAAAGGCGATTTGGATCTGTAGGTTTTGTCAGGAATGCATCGGCTCCCGCCCACATCGCAAGATTTCGTGCTTCCTCAAGCCATACCTCCGAAAAAATCATGACGGGAATTTTACAATCCATCTTCTTTAAATAGGCGCAGAATTCAAAACCTGTCTCAAGCGGAAGCAGCAGTTCCATAATCACAAACTCAGGCTTATAGCGGCTGATCAACCCGCGGGCCTGTCCGCAATTGGAGGCTTCGTAGACAGTCCAGCCAACTTGGCGAAGAAACTGCGCGACAGGCTTTGTTATTTGTGGCGAGTCGACAATGACCACAGTCTGAATCAACCCGTGGCCGGGCAATTCAACGTTTTCCGTGTCTGACGAGTCTGACACCATTGCGACCCCCCCGGCTTCAGAAAACCAACACCGATAAAGCTCTGTCGCCTAATTCTCTGTCGCCAGACGAAGAACAAACAAATTTATGATGAAGAGTGTCACCCGACTCTTTAAGAATCTGTGAAGACAACCGCTGCGGTCTGCAGAATTCTGGTTTCCTGTCGGCTCAGTGATCACCTGCTTCAATTGCGGTCAACTTTGGGAACAACAGAATGATTTGTGAAGACGTGCTGAGCTCCTCGGGAGGGCGAGGCTCCTGCCGAGCCGAAGATCTGGGGAAACACACGGCTCGGCTCATTTTGTAGCGGAACGCGCCAATCGCTTCGGTTTTCTGCTTAATAAGTGAGCTTCCGAAAGCTTGGGCGGCTTCCGCTACGATTATTCGCATTCAAGGTCGTCTAGCATGTTCTATTCCGAGGGAAAGTTTCCCTGCAAACGGACTCCGCGGGCATTTCACGATTCAGAGAAATCCGCGGGGCAAATGAAACGTCCGAGTCGATTAAGGAAAACTTCACAATTGTTCGCAACAAATCAGCGGATTAACATCCCCCGCTCGCCTTAAGTCCACCATTGGGCATAAAGCCGGAGGGGGAATGTTTTTTTAACCTGATTTCAAAACTGTCCCAAATGAACGATCGGATTCAACTTCGAACATGGAAAAACCACGAATTATTGCGGTGATGCCCGCCTACAATGCGGAGTCGACTCTTGAGCGTACGCTCAAAGACATCCCGCCCGGCACCGTTGATGAAATCATTCTGGTGGATGATTGCAGCCGTGATCGAACTGTGGAAGTGGCTCGATCCCTGGGATTGACTGTCATTGCACATGAGCGAAACACCGGTTACGGCGGCAACCAGAAGACCTGCTATACGGCTGCGTTGGAGCGGGGAGCCGACATTGTGGTTATGATTCATCCTGACTATCAGTATGACAGCCGCGTGATTCCCATTGCCGCAGAATTGATTCGACTGGGTAACTGTGACGTCATTTTGGGTTCCCGCATCCGAACTCGGAAAGAAGCTTTGGCGGGCGGGATGCCTGCGTGGAAGTACGTCGCCAATCGTTGCCTGACGATCTTTGAAAATGTGGCGCTCGGTCAGAATCTTGGCGATTTCCACAGTGGCTTTCGGGCGTATCGTCGGGAAGTGCTTGAAACAGTGCCCTGGCGGGAGAACTCGGACGATTTCGTTTTCGATACTCAGTTTCTGGCTCAGGCCGTGTACTTCGGATTTCGACTGGGTGACATCCCGGTCCCTGTGCGGTACTTCGCAGAAGCTTCCAGCATCAATTTCTGGCGAAGTACGCGGTATGGATTGCTGACGCTGTGGGTCATGCTGCAATTCTGGCTCAACCGATTGCGGATCTGTCGATCCCCATTGTTTCGAAAGACATTGTAATCATGTCTCTCGCACGGTGAGGAATGGGCAATTTGCCGTCAATCATGACCGAATCGAGCATTGAACTTTCCGATTGACCATCAAAACTCGCCCTAAACTTGCGGGTTGTTGATTTAATAGTAACCCGACGCGTCAGCGAGGGATGTGGGGCAAAAAACGCAGGCAATACCATCCCTCACTGACGTTTCGGGTTCTGAAAACCCATTGAATCAACAAGCCGCTTGCTGCCGAGCTCGGGTGAGAGACTTGGTGTCGCAATTTGTGGAACGATCTTTTGAACTCTCGGTTTTTTTAGCGGTAGTCTGCATTCATTAAGGAATTCTTCACAATTCTTTTGGATCCTCCCTACAGACGATCAATGTCGAGAAGGATCAATAATCGTGGGGAGTGAATCGGATGAATCGCGATGCTTTATCCTGGCGAGCACATTGCCAGACTTCTCAAGCTCGCTCAACGCGTTACGCAGGGTTACCACTCTGTGTTCAGAAATGAGGTTCCGACGTTTCTGGACTTTAATAACAAGAGCATCGTCCTGAAGGTGCTGGTGACGAAGTTGTGGTGATGCGGTAACCCAATCGACTGCTTATTTTGATCTTTACCAATCACTATCTTTACAACTGACTACAAGGTGTTTTGCCGTGGTCCCATCCTTGATTAAGGAGTGTCGTTCGATCAGCAGTCGTCGCGCGATTGCGGTCCGAAGACGTCTGTTGCAGATGCATTTTGAAAGCGGGGTTGGGCATATTGGCGGCAACCTGTCATGTCTCGATATTCTTCTGGCAGCTCATCATGATATTTTGAGTTCTGAAGATCAGTTCGTCTTGTCGAAGGGCCATGCCGCAGGAGCGCTCTACGTGACTTTGTGGTCGGCGGGGCGGCTTTCGGACGAAGAACTTACGCAGTTTCATCGGGACGGGACTTTGCTTAGCGGACACCCGCCTGCCAGAGGAATTGATGACATCCCGTTCGCCACGGGAAGTCTGGGGCATGGTGTTGGACTTGCAGCAGGGCTGGCTCTGGGACGACGACTGAAACATGAAGGTGGACGGGTTCTGTGTTTGACGTCCGATGGCGAATGGAACGAGGGATCTTCGTGGGAATCGTTAATTTTCGCCCGGCACAGGGACCTTAACAATTTGACCATTATCATCGACGAAAACGGGCTGCAGGGTTTTGGCACGACGAAAGAAGTGGCGGATTTGTCGCCGTTGCATCAACGGTTTCGCGCTTTTGGTCTAACGACGCTGGAAGTCAACGGACACGATAACGAATCATTGGTGGAGGTAATGCAGACTCGTCCCGTTCACGGACCGCTAATGATCGTCGCAAAGACGATCAAAGGCTGCGGTGTTTCGTTCATGGAGAATCGGATGGAGTGGCACTATCTTCCGATGAATGCCGAGCAATACGCCTTGGCCCTTCAGGAGCTAGGTGACCCATGAGGCAGGCATTTTGTGACGGCCTTCTGCGACAGCAATCGCGCGAGGATTTTGTCTTTCTGACCGGCGATCTTGGCTATCGCGCGCTCGAACCACTGCAGGAGGTGATGGGGGCTCGATTTATCAATGCCGGAGTTGCTGAACAGAACATGATCTCCGTTGCGGCTGGCTTGGCTCGTCAAGGATTGCGTCCGTGGGTTTACAGCATCGCTCCGTTTGTTTTTGCAAGACCTTTCGAGCAAATTCGCAACGACATTTGCCTGCACCGTTTGCCGGTTGTGCTCGTCGGAAATGGTGGCGGATATGGGTACGGTGTGATGGGAAGCACTCACCACGCATTGGAGGATTACGGTGTCCTGCTGACATTGTCCGACATGGAAGTCTTCATTCCGTCTTTCGACAATGATCTGACGGACTTGATCCCGCAATTGTTTGACTCCGACAGACCGAGTTATCTGCGATTGGGGTTAGGTGAACAGCCTTCATCCTGCTCACCACCAGGATTTTCACCTTGGCGTAAACTTGTTGCAGGAACTGCGGGAACTCTGATTGTCGTCGGCCCGCTTGCGGGATCTGTCTGGGGAGCTTGCCTGAACTTGCCTGAGGCTGAATGTCCGAATTTGTGGTGTCTGAGTCAGCTTCCACTGCCGGTATTTCCTGATGAACTTCGAAACGACCTCGCCTATTCGCAGCGATTAGTTGTTGCGGAAGAGCACGTCGCTCAGGGATCTGCGGGGCATGCGATTGCGATGAAACTCCTTCAATCACAAATTATTCCACCAAACTTTCGGCATGTCACGGCCCTTGGCTATCCGTCGGGTCGTTACGGCTCACAGAAGTTCCATCGCCAAGAATGCGGCCTTGATGCCGCCAGCTTGATCGCTGGGTTCCATGGCGGATGCCCGATATGAGCAATTCATCAGGAGCGGAGACTGAAGTCGCGTTCTCAGAAGATCTGGCTGCGGAAATTCGGCGACTTGACGGACCGATTCTGGTTCTGGGAGCCAGTGGTTTTGTTGGCGCGAATTTGATGTTGAAGCTGCTCTGTGTTCGCAAAGACGTGCATGGCACTGCGAGTCGGCTGCCAGCGTGGCGACTTGATTCAGTCCCAGCAGAAAATCTGCACGTCGTTGACCTCCTGATCGATTCAAATCTGGACAACTTGCTGCAGCGAGTCAACCCTCGAACCGTTTTCAATTGTGTTGCCTTTGGGGCATACTCATTTGAAACCGATGGCGAACTCATCTACCGAACCAATTTTAACTTTCTAACACGGCTTCTTGACCGCCTTCGTCAGCGGTCTGTTTCCTCCTACATCCATGCTGGTAGTTCGTCAGAGTATGGCGACAATTGCACGGCCCCTGATGAACAGTCGCATTTTGAGCCGAATTCGCACTACGCCGTCTCCAAAGTTGCGGCGGCAAACCTGATTTTTTATTACGGACGTCATCTGAAGTTGCCCTGTGCAAATCTTCGTTTGTATTCCGTATACGGTCCGCTGGAAGACTCTTCGCGACTGATTCCAAACCTTGTCAGACACGGGCTTCAGAAGTCACTTCCAGAGCTCGTGCGACCGGATATTTCTCGAGACTTTGTCTATGTCGATGATGTGACTCGATCTTTTGTGCAGGCGGCCTTGCAACTCAAAGAAGATGACTACGGAAAATCCTTCAATATTGGTACTGGTCGTAAGGTCACGATGGCAGATATCGCGGCACTTGCCCAAAAGATTTTCGAAGTACCGGACGAGCCTCGCTTCACGATGGCAAATCGGCAGTGGGACGTTTCCGACTGGTATGCTCGGACAGACAGGGCTCGCGATTCACTAAACTGGACGGCCACGATATCTCTGGAAGACGGGCTTCAGCAAACCGCAGCATGGATGAGGACGCTTTCAGATCTAACAGCGTATGAAAATTCTTCGAAAAAGTTTCAGCTGGATACCCGTCGCAGCGTGACTGCAATCATTGCCTGCTACAAGGACGGTCAGGCCATTCCGATCATGTACAGTCGCCTCAAGAGCACGTTCCATAAGTTGAATGTGGACCACGAAATCATCTTCGTGAACGACTGCAGCCCGGACGACTCAGAAGAGACCATTCGACGACTTTCGCAGGACGATCCACGAGTCATCGGAATATCTCATTCCCGAAATTTTGGATCTCAAGCGGCTTTCATGAGCGGTCTGAGGATTGCAAGCAAGAACTCCTGCGTCCTCCTTGACGGAGATCTTCAGGATCCACCGGAACTGATCCAGCAATTTGTTAGCAAATGGCGTGAAGGCTTCGATGTTGTCTATGGACGTCGCGTCAAACGCGAAGCCACGCTTTTCATGCAGTTCGCTTACAAAGCATTCTATCGCGTGTTCGATTTCTTTTCTTACGTCCGAGTGCCACATGATGCGGGTGACTTTTCTTTGATGGACCGCAAGGTGGTGCAATCGCTGATTCAGTTTCCTGAGCGAGATCTTTTCCTGCGAGGTTTGAGAGCGTTCGCGGGGTTTCGACAAATTGGAGTCGATTATCATCGCCCCGAAAGGATGTTCGGTCGCAGCACTAATAACCTGATGCGAAATCTCGGCTGGGCGAAGAAAGGCATTCTTAGCTTCAGCAATACGCCGCTCAATATTTTGAGCTTCCTTGGCGGCGGGTTATTGCTGATCACGCTTGGATTAGCACTGGTTCAGGTTTTGCTAAGAGTCTTTCGACCTGAATGGGTGCCTCAAGGGATCACAACAGTCCTTTTGGCAATCATGTTTTTCGGCTCTCTGTCGATCTTCGCAACCGCAATCCTTGGCGAGTATCTGGCAAAAATCTTCGAGGAGGTCAAACGTCGTCCGTTGTATATTCGACGAAGTGTGGTTCGATACGGGGAAATTCGTGATGCTGTCGATGAAGGCGATTCGGGGGCCGCTCGATGACGCTCCCCATGCTGCCAAACCGCGACAATATGGCCCTTCGCTCAAGCGAACTATGGCGTCCACCTGTGTTTCGCAGGGAAACCAATTCCTGGGATCGATCGCGTGCTGCCCTGAGACGATTTTTTGACCTGCAAGCGGCATCGATTTGGAACGACTTGCAGTCGCTCCTGTCTCATTGCCGCGGTTCGTTGCTCGATGTGGGATGCGGAGCGCAGCCATATCGAGTGCTGCTTCCGAAGACCGTGACGTATCTTGGAATCGACACGACTGACGCCCAGGCCAACTTTGGGTACACAGTGCTGAATACAACTTATTTCACAGGCGAAACGTGGCCCGTCGAGTCTTGCAGTATCTCCACTGTATTGGCAACAGAAACGCTCGAGCACGTTGAACATCCTGAACAGTTCCTTGCCGAAGCCAGGCGTGTTTTGCAGCCAGGCGGAACACTGATCCTAACCGTGCCGTTCGCAGCTCGGTGGCATTACATTCCTTACGACTATTGGCGATTTACACCGAGTGGTCTGCAATCATTACTGACGGATGCCGGCTTCACTCCACCTGTCGTTTATGCACGTGGAAACGAGTTGACCGTAGCCTGTTACAAAGTCATGGCTTTAATTCTGATGCTCCTCCTGGGCACTTGGGATTCTGGCAGCGTCCGGCTACTCGCCCGTTTCACTGGATGTTTGCTCATTCCGCTTTTTCTGGTGACTTCTGTACTTGGCCAGCTTTCGCTGAAATCGCGTGGCGGAAACGATTGCCTGGGATACACAGCGATCGCCGTACTCCCTGAGCCTTCCGGAGATTGTGCATGACGTTGGTCGATCGTTCCTGCCCGTTGTGTGGCGATCAACAGACAGCCTCTTTGTTCGCTGAGGCAAAACTTGATCCTACGCGCCTTGACCAGTTCGCGTATGCCTCCCGTAAACTACCCGAGTATCAGCATCACCGACTCCTTCAATGTTCGTGCTGCGATGTTGTCTTTGCCAGCCCAGTGCCAGACGCTTTTGAATTGGCAACTGCTTACGAAGCTGCGGCATTCGACAGTCAGGTGGAAGCTCACTACGCAGCAGTCACCTACGCTGCGGCGCTTCGTCCCGTTTTCGATCGTTTGCCCGATCGAACAGGAGCATTGGATATTGGTACTGGCGATGGAGCGTTCTGTCGGGAACTTAAGTCCCTTGGGTTCACCGACATCGTTGGCCTTGAGCCTTCGTCAGCGCCGATTGCGGCCGCGAACCCAGATATTCGGGCGTGCTTGAGGCAGGATATGTTCCGATCGGGGTTGTTTTCTTCCGGGCAGTTTTCTGCCGTCACGTGTTTCCAGACCATCGAACATGTTTCAGAGCCGTTGGAATTGTGTCGAGAGGCAGTTCGATTGCTGAAACCGGGTGGCGTTCTATGCCTTGTGGGGCACAATCGCAGATCTCTTTCGTGCCGTCTGCTGGGACGCAGGTCACCAATTTTTGACATTGAGCATCTGCAGTTGTTTACACCGCAAAGTATTCGGTGTTTGCTGGAGGAAGCGGGCTTACATTCTGTCGAAGTCAGGACTCTCTATAACAGCTACCCTATTTCGTATTGGACTCGATTGTTTCCATTTCCTTCTGTTATGAAAAACGCACTCCTGTGGACGCTAAAGACCGTTCGCCTTGGCAATATTCCTTTGACGTTACCGGCTGGCAACCTGGTCGCGTGGGGTGTTCGCTGACGTGTCTCCTGTGGTCTATTTCCGGAGTTGATGAAAGACTGTTCCGTGAGCCAATCTTCCAACATTCACAGTTCTCAGTCTGCGGCAGCCCCAGCCGCGGTTCCCAACCGCCGGCGTCGAGACTGTTCGATTGTTGCTGGGTTAACGATTTGTATTCAGCTCTCGCTCTATTGGTCATCATTTGTGGGAAGCGGAGTCCTTCTGCCGGTTCACATACTCACGAGACCGGGAATTTATCTTCCCCCTGACCTCAAAGAGCGTCCGCTCCCGAACTTTGGTCGGTCTGACCTGGTCCTGGTAAGCGAGCCGCATCGATGGTTCATGGCCAGCGAGTATCGTGCGGGACGAATACCGCTTTGGACTCCTTATGGCTTTTCGGGGACACCACTTGCAAGGGCTCCAATTTTCTCCCCATTTGAGTTGCTCTATGTTCTCTGGCCGAGTCCGCGAGTCTTGCCATGGATTCAATTGGCCACGGCGCTGGTCGCTGCGATCGGTTCGTGGAGATGTGCGTCACAACTACTTGAACTTGGCTCGACTGCGGCAATCACAGCCGGCGTGATTTACCCACTGACCGGTTTCCTGACCCTGTGGCAAGGCTACGATTTGAGCTATCCGGTAGTCTTCTTTCCCTGGCAGATTCTCGCAGCGCTCGCGATACTGGAGAAAGTCAGTACGGGTCGGGTCGTTGGCTTAGCGATCTCGACAGCACTGACGCTCATTAGTGGACCGGTGGATATGGCCGCGCTCGTTTTGCTCAGCACCGGCCTGATCTGGGCCATGCACGTTTTTGGAAAGTGGTTTACAGAAAGAAGTCTACGAAGCGTGATTGGTGTCACTGCCGCAACAGGATTCGGTTGGGCTCTTGGCTTCCTGCTGGCGGCCCCGGGCTGGTTGCCAACGATCGATTATGTTAAGTCGGGAATGCGAGTGGCATCTCGTGCCGAAGGAAAGGAATCGCGACCTCCCATAGGCTGGTCGGCGATCCCACTCGTTGTTTTTCCTGAGGCGTTCGGAACGGAAAAGGACGATACCGTCTTTCTGCACGAAAGCGGCGTTCGGCTTGAGAGTTCAGCCGGTGCCTATGCCGGTTGCATCGCGGTGATCTTCGCAATTCCATGGGCTTTGCTGGACCGGTCTCGCCGATCCTGGGTGCTCTGCCTCTTCGCAATCTCAGTATTTGGCCTGAGCTGGCAACTGAACATCCCGGGATTCGTAAGTATTTGGCGACTCCCCGGACTAAAATTGCTGTCAGCCAGTCGGCTGGTCTTTGCGACAGCCTGGTCGATTCTTATGCTCGCCGTTATCGGTCTCGAGCAACTTCAGGTCTCGACGTCCAGCAGACGCTGGCCGTTCCATGTTGGCGTTTGTCTGTCGCTTGGCTGCCTGGGTCTATGCATCGCTGGAATACTGTTTTGGCCGGGCGAACTCAGGAGACTAATCCCTGCAGGCCAGCCCGGGCTGTCGTTCGCAGACATCAAGTCGGCGTTTCTTGCTCCATACTGGTATCAGTTTGGCTGGTTGACGGCAGCGTTGGGTCTCTGTGCGGGTGTCCTGTTTCGTACCGGCCAGCAATCAGGACTTCCATTAACTCTCGCAGTACTAATGGTCCTCGAATCGTTGTCGCATGTATGGAACCTGCATCCACAACCTGATCCAATGCTGTACTATCCTCGATTGCCAGCACTGGAGTTCATACAGAACTCTCCACCGGGGAGAGTTCTGGGAGTAGAATGCCTTCCACCAAAGCTGCTTGAATCTCACCAGCTTCCGGACATTCGTGGTTATGACGGTGTCGACCCCTTCCCTTACATTCAGCTGCTGTCACTGTCGTTTGATCGGCGACGGACTTCCACCGTTGAGTATGCCCGAACGATGTGGTACGTCCCCGAGTTTAAGGAGCCTGCGACTGCAGAAGACGCCTTCAGTCTGCACCCTGTGCTGAATATGCTGGGACTGCGATATATCATTTTTCAGCAATCGGTGGAGTTACCGAATCTCGCATTGCAGGATGAAGGCTACACAGTCTTCGTCAATTCGCAGGCCATGCCAAGGGCTTGGATTCCCAGGACCGTCAAGATTGTTTCCTCGGAGAATGGAGTTCTGGAATCGATGATCTCCTGGAATTTCGATCCGTCGTCGCAGGCCTACCTGACATCTCTTTCGACAAAGCTTCCTGACAGCTGCATTGGCACCGCGAACGTAATCGACGAAGATCCTCAGAGGCTTTCATTGGTTGCGAAAATGGAAACGCCAGGGCTGGTTGTTGTCGGCGACAGATATAGCTCTGACTGGCAGGCAACAGTGGATGGCAAACCCCACCCATTGATGTGTGTCAATTACGCCCTGCGCGGCGTGGTGCTCAGCGCGGGTGAGCATACGATTGAGATGAAATACGTCCCGGTTGCCTTTGCTCGCGGATTCAAGATGCTCGTCTGTGCATCGGTGATTCTGCTGGCACTTGTCGTCTGGTCTCGCAGAGACTGGTTCCTTCGATCACGTTCAGCCCTGAACGATACACCGAATGTGTGATCCTATGCTATCGAGGTCTGATTCCGAGTCTGGTCACGATTATTCCACTGCGATCTTCAGCAGCCTTTGTGGCATTCTTTTGGTAACCTACGTTTGTCTGGCTAATGTCTGGACATTCGCGGATATTGTAAATGGCCTTGTGCTGCTCGGGGTCTTGTGGGGACCTGCTGGCCTTCTGGTCTATCGGTTCGTCAGACCGGGATGCGCAGATGCCATTGAGGCATCCACACTGGCAGCTTGCGGAAGTCTTACAATAGTCACAGCAGTGAATTGCCTGATATGTACGCTTTCATACTGGGTTCAATCGCTGCAAATTCTCTGGCCAATTTTCATCGCTGTCTGTTTGCTTCTTGCCGTTGTGCAACTCGTTTTGGCAGGGCGCAAATGGAGACACCATCGAGAATGTCTTCCGACCTGGTCCCGGATTCCGTGGCTGCTGATCGCCCTTATTCTGGGATCATTGCTTGTCACAGCTCGTTATCAGCGACCGGTTGAAAAGCTGGACGCAGGCCGCGCCAGTCGTTTCGTTCTAAATGGGGATCAGACGTTTTTCGCCAGCATTGCCTACGAACTTCAGCGAAACAATCCTCCACAACAGCATCCGTGTCGAGCTGGAGTCCCGGAACGCGCCTATCATCATTTTCCACACTTGACGCTCGCAATTTCCGGCACAATCAGTGGCCAATCTGACTTGCTGCGACTGAATCTGACCGTGATCTATTCAGCGATTGTCATTTTGCATGTCCTGCTCGCATTTTGTATCGCTCGCATTCTGGGAGGCGACGCGGCAGGTTGCATTGCGGCAGGGATGATCTTTGTCGCGGCGATTCCGATGGAGCCGATGAATTCTGCTCAGGAATTCTTCTATTTCAGCTGGTTTCCGCAGGCGACAAGCACTGTTGAGCCGACTCTGCTCACGAGCCCTCAGATGTTTTACGGTCTTGTGCCGGGAATTGCGGCGATTCTCAGCCTTCTGACGGCACTGCGAAATTCAGAGTTGTTCGGAGCAGGATTTCGACACACGATACTGGCGGCTGCCTTGACAGCATTCACCTTAAAATTCCGTGTTCATTGTTTCCTTGTCCTTGCTCCAACCGTCTTTGGATTGCTTGCAATTCATGCGTGGAACAATCGACGATGGCAATTATTGGTGCCCATCGGCGCGGGATTGTTGTTGATTGTCCTGCAGATGCTCGAGATGCGGCTGCCCATCTATCTGGCTCAGAGTCAGTCTGTTGGAATTGGTTTCAACAATGTTCTGGATTCAGCTCAGTTCTATAATGCCTGGCCGGGTGCTGCCAGTCTGAGGAGCCTGCTTGCAGAAATGTCGAGTGGATCAGAGGTTGCCTGGACCTGCTCCTGCATTCTGATGTTTTGCATTCTGAACATCGTTGGTGCGCTTCAGAGTCTTGCCGTCCTTGTGGGAATGTGGATATGCGCCAGAAGCCCGGCAATGAAATGGGGCGCAGTGATTCCTCCGCTGCTATTGCTGAGCACACTTTTTGCCACATGTTTCATTCGTTCCGGCTATGACAGCTATTCTGTCGGTGGACAGATTCCGTTCCAGCTTGGCTGGTTTCTGCTGCCCTGGGTTGCCGTGGGGGTAACCAGTGTTTTCAGAACGCTCCTGAAACGGCTTTCCATCCACGAACGAGTTGCACCGCGGGCTGTGACGTGCCTCGCGGTCGTCTTTGTCCTGCTGCAGATGAATCGAGCTGCAAGTCCCATCGAACGAAAAAACTTCCGTGAGTCCATGATCTTTGACAATGACGATGCAGCGACGCTGAATTTCGTGCGCACGTCATTGCCGAACGACGCGGTAATTCTAACGGGGCTGCTTCATCCCAATTACGCGCTGTGGTCCGGGATCGGAGGACGCCGCACCTATCTTGACTACGTTCCCGCTGGCGCGGCCTTGGACCCTGTGCTGGCCAGCGAAGACCAGGCAGCGTACCGGGCAAACGTTATCAGCAGACTTCAGACCACTGATCGTGAGGAGGAATTCCATCAGTTTCTCCGCGGCAGTCATGCAACGCACATTATTGAGCTTACGGAAATGCCGCTGACGCTCCATCCAAACAACGATTTAAGGAAACTGTGGACCAGTCCCAGAGGCCGACTTTGTATCTGGGAAGTGCGGCCCATTGACAAATAAGGGCCGTTACTTTCCTTGAGCTGGCTTCTGCATCTGAAGAACGAGGGCCAGGTTTTCATTCGCTCCATCTAACTTTGCCAGTTGCACAGCAGCTCGACAGCACTGTTCTGCCCCGCGAAGATCCCCTGTACGCACGAGCGAGTTCCCAGGACTGTTGTGAGCCCTTGCGTTTGTCGGGTCGGTGGCAAGTCCCTGCTGGTGCCCTGGAGCCAGCACCGGACTTCGACCTAATAAAAAATCTCGCAGTGTGGAAGCGCTGCGAGCAGTGACTTTATGCCATCACCAGTGACGGGAGTCCCAAACAGTGTCAGCGTCGTGAGTTTGTTCAGGACACAAAGTTCCTGAAGTCCGACATCCGTGATTTGGGTTGCATTCAGGCTCAGGGTGGTCAAATTCCGGAGGGCGATAATTTCTCTTAGGCCGACATCCGTGATCAGGGTGCGATTGAGATGCAAGGTTTCAAGATTGTGGAGTGTATGAAGTTCCTTCAGGCCTGCGTCGGTGACATGGCAAAGGATCAAGTCGAGCGATGTCAGGTTCGTGAGATTGGCGATTTGCTTCAAACTGCGATCGGTAACCTTGCTGCCGTTCAATCCAAGGGTCTGTAGTTGTCGCAATTGTGCAATTTCTGCGACGTCTTCCAGCGTCACCGGCGTCGATGCCAGATTCAAAGTCGTCAATTGATGGAATTTCGAAAGCGTTCGAATTCCCTCATCCGTGATGGCCGTTCGATTTAGGTCGAGGCGCGTCAGGTTCGAACATGCGGCGAGATGCTTGAGCCCGTCATCGGTAATTTTCGTTTCGTCCAGCGACAACGACGCCAGCCCTTTGATCTGGGCCAGTTTTGACAGGCCTGCGTCAGTGATGCGAGTCTCTTCCAGACTGAGAGTGTGAAGACTTCTGAGGTCTGCAAGGTCAGCCAGGGCCGCGTCAGTGATGTTGGAGCCGATGAGATTGAGCGTTTCCAGGGCTGGCAAATGCGCGACTTCCTGGATGGCAGCATCTGTCACTTCGATCCCATAGAAGCCGTTGAGATTCATCACGGTGATTTCATCGTCTGATTTGGCACTCAGACCATCAACCGCTTCCGCGTAAGGCAGAGTATGCAGCAGCGCGGCGGTACGCAGCGAATGCAAAAGATCGATATTAAGATCGAGTTCAATCGTTGCAAGTTGCTTTAGGTTTTTCAGATGTTCAAGTCCTGGGCCTTTGACGCTGGTCTTCCGCAGATCCAAAATCCTGAGCTTTTGAAGCTCGGCGATATTCTGAAGCCCCGCGTCCGTCACTGGTGAATTCATCAAAGTCAATTCTGCCAAGGCAGTCATCATCCTGAATCCGCCGCCGGCTTCTCCGTCCACACCAGTATTCATAAGTGCAGAACTGTGAGATTCGAAAGACGTCGGAGTTCCTGCAGGCCTTTGTTTGAGATTTTTTTCCGCTCAAGTGCAGGCCGAAAGAGAAAGGAAGGTCCGGTATCTGGCTGAGAGTTGAATCATCAACCGCTGACGGGCCAACAAAGAGCAGAGTCTGATCTTTCGCCGGGTTGAATCCGCACTCCAGCATCGATCTTGTTGCGTTTTCATATTGTTGAGCAGTCGGCTTGATTGAGTAACTGGCGTCATCGTCCGAAAGCACAGTCGAACAGGTTGACAGGAACACCGCTGCGAGATGAACTCCCGTGAGAATGACGGATCGATTGAGCACAGATGATTCCTAATCTCAGAGAGTGATGTTTATTGCAGGTCATGAGAACCAATCTGCTGAATGAGGCTGGATTCACTTGAGAGAGTGTTTTGCTGAGTGCGCTGGTAATCAATCCACCTGAGACGCTGGAGTTCCCAGTGGTACTGCAGCATCTTCGCGGCTGGTTCGGCGAATTCCAGTTCGCCGACCAGTTTCTGTTTTTCTGCAACATCGTTTAAGAGTCCGGAGAGATGTTTTCGCAGTTGACGTTCCGGCGTTCCGTGCAGCGACAGACACACGGCGCCGAGTCGAATTTCGTCGCCAGGTTTGAGCAGAGTCGGGCTTGCGACGCCGTTGCCATTCACGCTGATTTGCCCCTCGGGATCAACCGGAAAAATGTACGGTCCTTCGAACGTATTCTTCAATGCACAATGCTGCGGCTTCAAAGGCTGATTCTGCAGCGTGATCGGGCACGACGGAGAACTGCCGACCATCCATTTGCGCCGTGATGGAAGCAGGAATAGTTTTGATTTTCCGTCGGCCAGACGAAATTCAAACAGTCGTCCCGTACTCGCCAGCGCCGAGCGGGAAATCGGAACGCCGCGAATCGAGGGCAGCGAATGCTGCTGACCGCAGGACGAGCAGGGTTGAGGATTATCGGCATCCCGGAAGTACTGATGTAGATTGCGACAATGCTCGCATTGCACGTAAACATACCGCAGCGGATTGAAATCGGTCACGGGCGCCTCCTGCGACTGATCACCAAAAAACAACAGCCATTGTGCAAAGAAATCCGCTGAAAGCCTGAGGGGCGTTCTGCAGTACGGACATTCATAGTGATCGCGGACACGGCATTTTCGGGGATCCACAGTTTTGCGGCAATGCGCGCAGTCGATACCCGTCTGACTGGAACGCAAGCCGCGACGTTCCTCAATCATCGAACGATACATTGTCCCCGAATCCAACAAAGATTCGGGGCATTTCGCCAAATGCTGACAACCAGGGCAGATCACCGCACGGCCCGCATGCTTTTAAGCCGACTTTCAACGGCTTACCACATTTACATCGAAATGAAATGCTGCCGCCATATCCGGTTTCGGCCTGCTGGATCCGAAAACTGACTCGCTGAACTGTCGCAAGGATTTGTTGAAAAAGACGATTGGGATCTGTCGGCTTTGCCAAATAGGCATCAGCGCCGGCCCACATGGCCATGTTCCGAGTTTCCTCCAGTTGCACCTCTGTAAAGATCATAACCGCGATTCGACAATTTGCCTTCTTGAGATACGCACAAAACTCGAAACCGGTTTCAAGCGGCAACAACAATTCCATGATGACAAATTCTGGCTTGAATCTCGCTATAAGGCCGCGGGCATCGCCGCAGTTGGAGGCTTCATAAACGGTCCAGTCAGCCTGTCGCAAGAACTCGGCAACCGGCCTTGTGATTTGCGGAGAATCCACAAGGACGATCGTTTTGATCAGTTCCCGTCCGTCCATAGCAGGCGCGCCAGCAACTGAGGAACTTGAAGAATCTGCCACGACGTGAAATCCCGACTGAAGGATTTGGAACGTCGACGAAAGTCCACCAAATCGCACATTCGTGCGACTGCCAGAAGCACTAGTGCTGCGTCCACTTCGACTTTACCAATTAGCCGGAACGCGCTAGCGTCCGGTATCCTCGAAAAAAAACGAAGGCTAGCGCCCAATGGCAGTTGATTCGACAAAGTAGACCTCACTCTCCGAGTGAGGCAGGCCGCAAAAATGCGGCCCGTGGCATTCATCACTCGGAGAGTGATGGCTACTATAATTACAAAGTGAGTGCCATTGGGCACTAGCCCACGGTTTTGCGGGTAAGCAGAAATCTGCCGGTGCCGTGATTAGACCCTACCGCATGACTACCTGAGTGTCAGATTGAAAACATTTATTAACGATGTGTGAATTTCGTGCGGAGTTTCTTTTCTTATTACACTCACTGCAAAAGATATTCGCCGATGGACCACGACCGAATACGTTTGTCTTCTCCGGCTGTCAGAAGAAACTTTCCATTCGCGGAAATCGCCAGACCTGCGATTGGGCCCGCGTGGGCCGGAAACATCAGGGGCTTCTTCGCTGGACTATTCAATGACAGAACCCAAATATTTCCTTCGGCGTCACCCGACAGAAGCCACCTCGCATCGGGAGAAAAGCAGGTAGAGGGTCGTCGACTGCCGACATTCGGGATCGGCAGGTGATTCTCGAGCTTTTCCTTCTTCACGTTCAGGATCGCAAGCCCTGCTGTGGTAATAATGGCGACTTTTAAATCCTGCTGGTTCACAAAAACTATGGGCTGGGACACTGCCGAATCGGGCAGCAGATCTTTGTTGCGGAAAATCTGAACCCTTTCCATTGGCCACCCCTTGCTTGTCCGTCGCCAGAGCCGCATTTGAGGCCCATCCTCATGGGTTCCGAAAGTCAGCAGGGATTTGTTTGTCGCGGTGCTCTGAATGAGGGTGACACCACAGGTCCCGTCCAGCGCCACAGTAAGATCGTCAGGCACAGTGCCAGGCAATGATTCGGTGATTAGCGTTGTTCGAACAGTGAGATACTTTGGATCAAGTTCTTGGAGAATCGATTGATTCCGGCTGCGAAAGCTGGCATACAGCGATTCGCCATTGGACGAGTACGCGAGGGCTGTGACCATGCATTCAAACATTTCCAAAGCATCGGAACGTGACGAGGACGAATCGTCAATCCTCGTCAGTGCTTTGGCAGCCAGTCCGGCCGTTCCAAAATGCCCCAGAATTGTTGTTTTTTCATCCGGGGAAATAGCACAAACGAGATAGCGTCGAAGCGGATCAATGGTCAAAGCTCCCGTGCTGACAACCAGCTCCGCAGGCGCCGGACCACTGGGGATCAGACGTCCCAATTGCTCATTCAACACGAGTTGTCGAAAATTCGGCACCGCTGTCCAGTGTCGGAGAGTCACTCCGGTTGGCATATCGACGATGGATATTCCTGGACGGCTGGGATGCGACAACACGGCCATTCGTCCGTCCAGCGAGCAGGACATGCGAACGTCCTGCCACGCCTGTCCGGAAAACTGGTAGTCTGCCGTGTACTCTGAAATCAACACCGGTTCCGGCACTGTTTTTTCGGCCGGTGGGAGACCTTCAGCAGGCGGATCGAGAATCGTCTCATCCTTTCCCTGAGACTGAAGAATTGACCGTCGAACGGTCTGCCGATACTCAGGATCGGTTGCCGATCGGAGCTGATGATGCAATAGAGCGGTCTCCGGTTTTGGCGGCCGAATGCCAACCATTTCCTGATCCATCGGAGGTTCGAGAAGGGACGCTGTTCGCGTTGGTGGTCGTTGAGCCCCTGCTGTTTCCGGGTCCGTGGAATCTGTTTCTTTCAGAGCCTCATCCGTTGGCAGTGCCAAGGTGCGAGCGGCAGGTGATTGAAGAGTGATCGGCGAGATCGGCTGATCAAAAAGCGTAGCGTGTCGTTCTTCACCGATAGCCAGAGTTCCGAAAGGACATTGCTTCAGTTCAATGATTGCTCCTTCCTGTTTGGAAGGCAGCAACTCCATCCGGCGTTGTGAAACATCCAGACGGGACAGTGTCCCGGTGACGCTGCCAACGTATGCAAAACTTGTCCCGGGAATCGGCGTGATGGCCGTAATGGAATCCGGGCGATCCTTGACGTCGGGAATGAATACGGCGTCGTAATCGACGGGCTCGCCAGCGTCATTCAGTCCTGAAACTGGCTCTCCTTCTTTTCCAAACGCACGGCGAAAGATCCGACCATCCGCCAGGCCGGCCAGGATCTCCCGTCGCTCAGGCAGGAACGACACACAGACAGGCTGAGTGTCTGCAAAATGCTCAGCCGTCAGCTGATCAAACACCGTTCCGCTGGCTGTTTCAACAATCGTGACAGTCTCGTCGGACGAAATCACCGCCAGCCATTGTCCGTCAGCGGATTCGCAGAAGCTCAGGATCTGCAGCCCTTTGACTTCGAACTTCGCCAACGGTGACGGTGTCACGGTCGTTGACGCCAGAGAAGCCAGGTTGCTGGTTGAAATCGTTTCAATGGGCTGTACAGGCTGAATGACATCGGCCGTTTTCCAGATTGAACATTGCCCCTGAGCATCAATCGAAAGCAGCTTCTCACCCTGAATTGCTCGGAGCAAAACAATGGCAACTTCGCTCAGACGTGCGGACGGTCGAATCTCGTCCTGGAACAGAAAAAGGTCGCGAGCGTACAGGTCCCAATTGTGCTTGCCCGAGATCATTCGGACAAGAACTCGGCCATCTTTCGTGCCAAACAAAGCCGTTGAACCATCGCCCGTCAGTTCAACGCAGCTGACTTGGCCCGGCAATGAAGTGACGGATTGCAGCAGTTCGTCCTGTGCTTCACGTGTTCCATAACGTCCCTGCAATTCAGGCATCGTTTCGATTTGAACAATGCCTCCACTGCGTTCGCCTGAAGAGGCCAGGATTCGTGTTCCATCCACACTTGTTCCCACATAGAAGCGGCGCGAAAGTTGAGTTACCAGACGCAGCCAGTCAGGTTGTGACAAAGCCATTCGACCAAAACGAGAAAGCACCTCCGGCGCGGCGTTGGCCGCGGTCGGCGCGGGGTTATTTGGGCCAGCCGTTCCTTTGTTTCCTTTTAGGCTGCCCAATAATCCACCGGCGTTTCCAGTCACCGTCATCTTACTGTTGTCCTCTTTTTTCTTAGCAAGAGCCTTTGCGCTCCGACCGCTGGCGGTCATCGTCTCTTCTTCGTCTGGTTTTTTGGTCTGCGCTGCAGTCGCCTCTGTGGAACCTCCCGGTGGTGTCGCCGGAGACGCTGCCGGCACGGGTTTGCCGCCTTCCGCGTCGACCGTACTTTTTGCACCAGCCGCCTCCGGCTTTGCAGGACTCGTCAATGGAGTGGGCTCATTCGCCGCCGCGGCTGTTTTCTCCTCCGGCGTGGGGTCAGCGGGCTTCTTGTCGGAAGACGCTGCGACTTCTTTCGTGACGTCCGGCTTTGCGGCAGTCTCAGACTTTGCTGGCTCCTGCTTTGCGGGTTCGGGCGCTTTGGCCATGCGATCGGCAACCGCGTCAGGCGGCTTGCTGAAGTCTTCACCGCCTCCGCCTCCGCCTCCGCAGCCAACAATGAACAGCAGCATCATCATAATACCTGCTGCGCGTGGAACAGCATGAGACCGCAGGAAAAGGCAACTGTTACGCAGCCCGGAACTGCTTGGACTGAGCGTCCGTGGATTGCTTGAGGGCAGCCTCGGTGGAGTCAGATTGGTTCGAATCCGTCGAATAATAATCTCACGAAGTAGAGACCGGCAGAGACTCATGAATTCGTTCCAGATGACAGGACTTCCGAAGGCCATTGATAGTCATTACCACTAGTGTCTTTCCGTTAAGAATTCGTGAAGATGGAATGAAAACCATGATTCCGCCGACGTCAGCATCGTGCGGCTTTTTAGAGTCCGATTGCCGGCGAATCCATTGCCATGTCTGGAGTTCCCATCGCCCAATGAAACTGAAAATGCTCAGGAAAATTCTACATGGAGGCTGCGAGGCTCACTTTGCCAGAAGCCCTTAACCTTGATTTAACATCTGCAAGGCATAGTTTTCGATTGTGTCCCGTCCATCGTTTGGATCTTACAGGAAAAGGCTCCATGGCATCAGGTCTCCTTGACCCGGAATTCCTGATCGGCGCATCGCTCGCAGACGGGCGATTCAAAGTCGTCGCGCGCATCGGCGCGGGCAGCATGGCTATAGTCTATCGGGCGTTCGATCATCGTCTGGAGACAGACGTCGTTGTTAAAGTTCCCAAGAAACAAAAGCTTGAAGATCCCGGGCTTCGCGAGAGATTCAAAAGAGAAAGTCGACTTCTCGTTCAGCTTCAGCATCCACACATTGTTCGGATTTTGGACATCGGGCTGCATTCGAATGTTCCCTATGTTGTTATGCAATACCTGTCGGGTGGATGCCTCCTCGACAAAATGGTTGGTCGAAATGGACAGCCGGGGCCCGTGAACCTTCAGTCTCTCCGCGACTGGGTTCAACCCGTCGCGAAAGCGCTGGATTATGCGCATCAGGAGAAAGTTGTGCATCGCGACGTGAAGCCTGCAAACATCATGTTTGACCATGCGGGCAACGCATTTCTGGGAGACTTTGGACTCACAAAGATCATGAATGGGGACCCGTCGGAAGAGGCTGCAGACGAAACGGCAGCCGGTTTCGTGGTCGGTACTCCGAATTTTGTGGCTCCGGAAATCGTTCTTGGCAAAGACTATGACGGCCGCGCTGATCAGTACTCGCTCGCCATCACCATCTACAATGCGATCATTGGACAGCCGCCGATGCTGGGAAAGAGTCCTTCCGCGACGATGGTCAATCAGACCCGAAGAGTCCTCCCGCTCCTGAGTGAAATTCGCAAGGCTGTCCCTGAGGCGACGGCTGCAGCCGTCGCAAGAGCTTTGCAAAAAAAGCCCGAAGACCGCTTTGCCAGTTGTATAGAGTTTGCAGACGCGGCGATTGCGGGTCTAACCGCTTCTACCAACTCCGATTCCTCAACAAGTACCGCTCTCAAAACATCACCATTGAAGTCGGGTGGTGGGAATGACTCAACCGCCAGATCTAAAAGTGCTGCGACCGGATCAAGACGCCGATCGCTGGATTCAATTCCGTTACTCTCCGTCGGCGAGGCGATTCCGACGGTCAAAGTTTCTCGCGTCAAAAAAAACGGCGCTTTTGACTGCCCGAACTGCAGAAAGGAATTGCGGCTCAGTGAGAAACATGCCGGAAAAACCGGGCGGTGCGTGCAGTGCCAGACGCGGTTGCGAATTGCAAAAAATCTCGCCACGCTGACGACCATCCCACAAAAAGCGGCGGGAGATCTGAGTTACGCAGACTCCTCGTCGTCCGGTGCAAACTCGGCGGACGACCTGATCCTCGGCGAAAAGGTGTTCGGAATAAAATTGAGTCGGCGTTCCCTGTTCATTCTCGGAATTGTGCTGCTCATCGTTGTGATCGGCACGGTGACTCTGTTCCTGAATAGGTTGCAAAAAGTGGATCTGGAGAAACGCGAACAGGAGTTACAGCATCGTTTTCAAAATCACGAACAACAATAGCCGTCGTTGAAAACCGTGCTGAGTTTTTGCGTCAGGAAAGCTGCAGAATTGGGCGTAGCTGGAGGTCTGTTATTGAAAATCACCTGCCGTACCGTGGCACCGGTTTCGCAGACGATTTCAATTCCGTGCGGGGCGTTGCCATTTCCAGCGAAATTGCTGTTCAAACTACAATCACAGAACGCTGTCACGGACGACGCGCGGCGTTGACCGAGTCACCATGCGATTCTCGGTCGAATTTTCGGTGGCAGTTCAAACGCATTTGCCGCTGCGCGGCGTGTCATCAGCGTCAAGCGTTTTCATTGACGATCAGTTTCCAGCCGGAGCGTCCATGCGCAGAGTCGTCAGGAACGAATGACCGGTGGACGGCGGGGCCTGCTGCGGAATATGAAAAAGATCATCCGCAAGCTGATTCTTTACCGGTGGAACCAGCAGACCGCTGACGCTCCCCGGGCTGGATCTGTAATCGGTGTAGCCGGGGCTTGAATGTCCTGCGCGAAACTCGGCCGACGCCGCGCCCTGCTGACGCCATTCGTAAACACTCATTCCCTGAGCCTGCTGAAGTTCGGCAAGCAGAGTATTGTAGTCGGCCACCGCACCGCTCAGGTCACTGATCGCATCGACGTAGGATCGCATCGCTGATTGAAGATCGGTCAAAGCCAGCAGCAGCCAGTCCTGACTTGTGCCAGCCGCCGGCGGCTGGGTGTAGCGAATTCGGGAGACACGCAGCCACTCCTGTTTTCCTGAAGTCCTGCCACACACGCTCGCAGTCGATGTTACACGAGGCTTGTTGCTGCTGGAACATCACGGCGGCACCGATCTGGAACGCGACGTAAGCTCCGAACAAAAGCAACGCATCCTCTTAACGTATGCAAAACTTCAGGCGGAAGCAGTAACGAATCAGCCAATGTTGAACCTGCTGCCAAAGTTAAAAACGGCAGATCTTCTGTCTTCGCTGCTGAATTTTCTTGACCCCGAATTCTCAGGAACCTCTGCCACCGGCCCCGCGACTGCCAAAGACTTCTTTTCTGCTGATCGATGCCAGTACTATTTTGAACTGTTCAAAGCCCGCGCCGGTAATCTGGCCGAACTGATTGCGCTGTCATCGCGGCTGCCTGTGACGATTAACCATTGCGATTTTCGTCCCGGGAACGCAGCGGTGCGGGACAACAACGACGTCGTTATCTACGACTGGGAAGAAGCTGTTGCCGGTCCAGCTGGCACCTCTTTGCACAATTTCTTCAGCGGCTGCTCGACGCCTTGTGAAATGTTGCTGGACCCTGCGTCTGCCTTGTTACCTGAACATAATGAATCGCGAATCCTGTTGGGTAGTTACATTGATGCACTCGTCGCGAATGGATATTCCGACGCGAGTTTGCTTCAAGAATGTTTGCCGGGCTCAATCTGCGGCGGAGTGATCAATTATGTGCTTAGTTACCGGCGTTTTCTTCCGCCAAATGAGGAGTACCGAGACACCATTGGCAGCATCATTCGCAATGGCCTGAACGATCTGCTGAAGCTGGCGGATCTGCTGAGTGTGTCATCGCGTGAAGACATGTTTAAAATCGTTGCCGACTATGAATCTCGGAAGCGTGAAGACCATGCCTGTCGAGCAATGGCGCAGTTCGTTGAGCGTCGTCCGTCGGATGTTGAAGCCGTCCAAAAGCTAACGTCTTTGCTCTTGATGTCTGCGAATCGCGATGATGCGAAGCCAACGTTTTCCCGTCTGTTGCAACAGTATCAGGAAAACTGTGTTCTTCATTTTCACTTCGGTCAGTGGCTGCTTGAGCGACTGGAATTTGACGGAGCGATCGATCATCTCACTCAGGCTGTCAAGCTTGGGGCAACGGACGATGCCATTGCTCAGGCGCTCAGCGATGCCGTTGAATTTCGCGATGCGTGTGTGAACGCGAAAATGCCGGGCCAGATTCCGACCATCCGTGTGTCTGCTAATGAACAATATAATGGAGCCATGGGCTCGGTTCGTCGGCGTCTGGCTGTGAAGCTGTATCACGAATATGGAACGCTGCTGATTGAAAATGCGTTTTCCGATCAGCTGGTCGAAACAATGCATCAGGAATACTTGAACCGATACCAGCGCTACTTTGCAGAGCAGCGGCATGCCGACGCACTGACGGTGGGCAACAAGCGATACCTGGTGACCGTCGATGTCGATGGTTCATTCAATTCGCCGGACGTTTACGCGAATCCTCATGTCTATCCCATCATCGAAGCCGTCCTCGGGGAAACAATGATCATGGGAGGATTCGTCTCTGTCTGTTCGCTTCCCGGGGCCGAACCTATGCGAGTTCACAAGGACCATCCGGTATTGTTCCCCGAATTAGAAAGTGCTGCTGGTCTGCCGAGTTTTGCTGTCACGGCAATTGTGCCAATGCTTGGCTTCAATGCGATTTCGGGGACCACGCGAGTCGTCAAGGGCAGTCATAAGATCTCATCCAAACAGGCTGAAGAAATGGAGTCACAGGATCCGTCAGCTCCGCGCGGTTCCTGTCTGCTGATGGATTATCGATTGACCCATCAGGGGCGAGGCAATCAATCGGACAAAGTCCGACCGATTCTGACCATGATTTATCATCGTCCGTGGTTCCGCGATATCGCGAACTATGTTAAGCAGGAACCGTTGCTGATGTCGGATGGCGCATTCGAACAGGTTCCCACGGAACATCGTCATTTGTTTGACTGGATTCGGCCAAAAACGCAGTCTTAAGGAACCGGGTGACATTCGCGTTTAATCGCGTTGACCCTGGGTCAGCACACCGCTGGGGCTCATTCGGAAAGGTATTGTGATATGGCCACTGTAAGCAAATCCAAAGATTCGAAACGCCGGTCAGAGATCATGAAGAAGCGGAAGTCAGCAAAGCCAAAAACAGCGAAGACCGACTCTCGCGATACGTGCCCTCACTGTGTAGGCGGACCCGAAACGTACGGCTACCTGAAGCGGTCATTTGTGTTCGACGTTGATCTTGCTCGAAAGATCGTTGCGGATGGTCGCGAGCCCGTGGAGATGGACGATTCTGACGTGGCCTACTGCGTCGATAATTGCCGGATTCATGACGAGCATCTTGATCATGTCAATCCGGAGTACCCCGGAATTCTTGCGCACCTTTGGGGGCCTGGGGCTGACGGAACGATTGAACAAGGCCACTTGCTGATCGATGGCAACCATCGAGCTGCCCGGTGCCTGCGAGATGTTTTGACGTTTCGTGCCTATTTGTTGACGGAAGACGAGAGCGAGCAAATTCTGGTGCGCGGGACCGATCGGCACGGCGTCGTGCGTGGCGAATAGCTGGACTACGGACGTGCAAACGCTGACAGAATCTCCAATACGATTGCCTCGTATACGTGAAGGTCTGAAAATTCAGGCCATTTCGCCGACCGAGTACGTCGTGAAGCGGCGCGACAATCGCCAGTACTTCAGTATCGGGCCTCTGGAAGCTTTTCTTCTTGAGCAACTGATTGAGCGGAACAGCCCGGAAGAAATCAAGGTTGCCTTTGCTGATCGTTTTCAAGATCAGCTCAGTGATGCGGATCTGAAGGAATTTATCGGAGCGATTCGTCCGATGGGGCTGTTGCAGCCTTCCGCGTCGAAAACGGCTTCAAAAAAAACTGCCGACAATCCGTCATCGGCCGAAGGGACATTGGCCAATCAGGATGTCGATGCAGACGGAACGGAACCGGAAGAGACAAAGCCGCGAAGTCGCTTCTCGCTTCGAGATCAGAGTGCCTTGTTTTTTCGAGTGCCACTGTGCGATCCGGATGAGTTTCCTGGCCGCCTCGTGAGCAAAGTCCCATTCCTCTGGACTCGCTACTTTCTGGTCTTTTCCGCATGCGTAATGCTTGCAGCGCTGAGTGTGATGGTATCGAGTCGGAGTGAACTTGCGCTGGGAATTTCGAACGGTTCCGGCTGGAGCCGCGCGGCGTTGTTCATCCTTGTGATGCTGGCATGCACGTCACTGCATGAAGTGGCGCACGGAGCGACGCTCAGACATTTTGGCGGTGAAGTGCATGATTCGGGTTTGCTGTTCATGTTTTTCACGCCATGCATGTACTGCAACGTTTCGGATGCCTGGTTAATTCCGGACAAGTGGAAACGGATGGCGATCACGGCGGCGGGCGGCATCTGCGATCTTTGTGTCTGGGCGATCGCCGTCTTCGTCTGGCGACTTACCGTCATCGGGACTTCGATCAACCATGTGGCTTTTATTGCTTTGACGATCTGTGGTGGCAGAAGTCTGCTCAATTTTAATCCGTTACTCCGACTCGATGGTTATTACCTTCTGAGCGACTGGCTCGCGATTCCGAATCTGCGACCGCGAGCGATGGACTACTGGATGGGCCACGTGCGGTGGTTTCTCTGGGGCGCTGCTCCGCCACCAGCCTTGCCGGAAAAAAATGTCCTGCTCTTCTATGGTTTTTTGTGCTGGGTCTTTGCGATCGGTTTTCTGAATCTGATCTTTGTTCAGTTCATTGAATACATGGGTGGGCAGTTTGGAGTGGCCGGGTTGGTCCTTGTGGGGCTTTTGCTGAGTTTCGGAATTCGACGCGTGTTCAAGGGCCTTTTTGCAAGTGAGTTTGTAACCATGCTGAAATCAAGATCCGGAAGAACAGCAACCTGGGCGATTGGACTACTGAGCGTCGTTGGGCTGCTGTTCTTCGTGCCGGTTAAGAGCACCACCAACGAAGCCAGGCCAGCCCGTGACATTGAAAGCTCGCGCGATCCCGTTTGAAACATTCGAAGCAACGGTCGAAGGCATTTCACCTGTCGCGTTGAAAGCCACAACCGGCGAGAACTCCGTGATCGTCCACTGCCAGATCCGAAACCCCGACGGGCGACTCAAATCCGGAATGACTGGCTTCGGCCGAGTAACTCGAGGCTGGAACACCATCGGTGTCATGCTCATCACCAAAGGCATCCGCTACCTGCGGACTGAATTCTGGTGGTAATCTTCTTTCCCCACAGGTTCGGCGAAGATTTATAATTGAACCGAGCATCCGGAATTGCAAGTGGACTCGCAACAGGAAGCCAGCTGGAGACTGACCCGCCTGGTTGCGTGCTGGTTGTGGCTGCGTTAAAATCCAGACCGGCCGCTGATTGAATTACCAACTCGAGGCGCCAGTTTTGAAGTTGCACATTTCGTTAAGGCTGGAAGTCCGGGACATCGCATTCCGGTGGCTCAGCAGACTGTTGATTTAGAGGCTCTAACAAAAGTGGGACAGGCACCCTCCTTGCGTCATTTTGTTGAGCATTTTTGGCAAGATTCTCGAGCCAGTCCCAGTTTTGTTAGGCGTTCTTAATGTGTTTTCGTCACGCGAGCCAGTTATCGCGTTTAACGGAACCCCGTCATTACCTGGCAGCTCACTCAATCTACAGATCGCTAATGGATCGTGGGCGTTTGTGCATACTGGCCGGTCGACGGATTGTCATTACCGAATCATTATGAACATCGAACACATTGAACAAGGGCTTTTCTATGTCAAAGACAGTTGTTGCCATGCTGGCATCGCTGCTGGCCCTGGGCGGTATGACGTGGGTGTTGATGAACAGCGACGTTCGACGGACGTCCGCGCAGCCTGATTCCGCAACGCTGGGTTCCGTTGAGCAGCACGTAACGTCGGAATTCGCCGAAATTACACTCTTCTGCGCGGCTAGTAACCAAGCCGTGATGGAAGCGATCCGCCGCGATTATGAAGCTGAGACGGGTCGCCGAGTAGTCATCCAGTACGGATCGTCGCAGTCGCTGCTTTCGCAGATTGAAGTCAGCGGAACCGGAGATTTGTATCTGCCAGCGGATGACAGTTATCTGGAGCTCGGACGTGACAAACATCTGATTACGGAAGTCATTGATATCGCGAAGATGCATTGTGGGATCGTGGTCGCGAAGGGCAATCCCAAAGGCATTAATGAATTTTCGGATCTCTTTGCGGCCGACGTACGACTAGTCCAGGCCAATCCGGATGCTGCGGCCGTAGCGAAACTCACAAAACAAATCACAACAAAGCTTGGCCTTTGGGATCAGCTCGACAAAGCCACTGCCGCTTACCGAACAACCGTCACCGATGTGGCGAACGATGTGCTTGTTGGCGCGGCGGATGCAGGGATTGTCTACGACGCTGTTCTGCATACCTATCCAAACCTGCAGCTTGTTGAAGTTCCCGAACTGGCTGAAGGCGTTTCGCAGGTTTCTGTGGGCGTGATTTCGTCAACAACGCAGCCCTCGGCCGCTCTGCATTTTGCTCGTTATGTTTCCGCCAGTGATCGAGGCCTGAAACACTACCAGACGCATGGATTCAAGATCTCCGGCGGAGAGGAATGGCAGGACGAACCGGAATTGACGATCTATGCCGGTTCGATGCTGCGACCGGCCATCGAAGACACGATCAACAAGCTCGAAAACTAAGAGATTTTTATACGGGCTCAACTTTTGAAACCCAACCGGACCAGGCAATTCAGCGACGTGGTGTTCTTTCTGACCATGGGAGGACTCTCGGCGTGTTTCATTTTCCTGATCGTGCTTCTGTTGATGGCCGACATGATGTTCACGTCGCCGCAGGAGTTTCTCAACGCGCTGCGCAAGCCGGAGATTCAGGCCGCGTTTCGGCTGACGATTCTGACGTGCAGTGTTGCTGCAATTCTGTCCCTGTGGGTGGCGACGCCGCTGGGCTATCTCTTGTCACGCTTTCAATTTCCCGGGCGACGGATTGTCGACACGATCGTGGATATCCCGATTGTACTCCCACCGCTGGTGCTGGGGCTGAGTCTTCTCATTTTGTTTCATCAGCCATTTCCTTTCAGTAACTGGTTGTTTCCGAACAGCAACTGGACGTTGGAAACCTGGCTCCGTGAGGACGTTGGATTCCCGATCACGTATCGCTGGCCCGCCGTGATTCTCGCGCAGTTCGCGGTGTCGTGTGCCTTTGCAGTTCGCACGATGCGAGTCACCTTTGATCAGATCAATCCGCGTGCAGAAGATGTGGCGCGGACGCTGGGATGCACCCGGTCTCAGGCCTTTATGAAAGTGGCCTTGCCCCAGGCCTGGCGAGGGATGATCACGGCGGGCACGATTGCATGGGCCAGAGCACTGGGCGAATTCGGTCCGATTCTGGTGTTTGCCGGAGCCACTCGATTTCGCACCGAAGTTCTTTCGACAACCGTGTTTCTTGAACTGAGTGTCGGACAACTGGACGCAGCCGTAGCGGTGTCTTTGGTCATGGTCGCCATGGCCATCGTGGTACTGCTGCTGCTTCGCTGGATCGGAGCCGGTTTGTCATCATGATCGAACTTTCTGCTGTCACAATCAGGATTGGCGATTTCCAGATCAAGGATCTTTCGTTTCGAGTAGAGTCGGGGCAGTACGCTGTTGTGATGGGGAAAACCGGGATCGGCAAGACGACGATTCTGGAAGCCATCTGCGGGCTGCGATCAATTCATTCCGGCCGAGTTCTGATCAACAATGTCGATGTGTCGCGCTGGTCACCGGCCGATCGCAATGTCGGCTACACGCCGCAGGATCTGGCATTGTTTCCAACGCTGACGGTTCGTGAGCATCTCGAATTCGCCATGAAGGTCCGTCGCCGCCCCGCAAAGGAAACGGCCGATCGTGTGGCGGAACTGGGAAATTTGCTGGAGATCGCTCCTCTGTTGGAGCGTCGTACTAAGGGACTCAGCGGCGGCGAAGCGCAACGTGTTGCGTTAGGGCGAGCACTCTCATTTCGTCCCAACGTGCTGCTCCTGGATGAGCCCCTGAGTGCGTTGGATGAGGAGACGCGATTGACAACCCAGGGCCTGCTGCGAAATCTGAACAAGGTCACGGGCGTGACAATCCTGCATGTCACTCACAATCAGGAAGAAGCCGACGCGCTGGGGGATTGCTGCATTCGACTGGTCAAAGAACAATCGACAGGCAATGTGATCATGCAGCAGGATGCCGATATGTTTTCATGAGCCGCAGTACGCCAGCGGATGAATAAGGAGACATGCTACTTATTAATTAAAGTACAATGTCCCCTTTGTTTTCCCGATTTGGAATTAACTCGGCATTCTCCTTTGGCAACTCCCTGGAACCGACAATTGTCAGGTTCATCCCAATCTAGACGCTGACTGTTTTTTTCGTCCACTTTGATGTTGGCCTTGCCGTTCAGATACCAGCCCAATGACCCTGTGGAAAACTCTTTGACTTCAGCCGTCATGGGGATGCCGTTGATAACGACGTCCACAGGCTTGGCATCGTCCACGACTTCAGCACGGGTGACAGGGCACGTCGATTTTGAGTTTCTGCAAAGAATGGCACCGTCACTTTCGGCGTCAACCGTATGCGATGCGTTCAGGAGCAGGAAGATGTTCGCAGATTTGAGATGCGATGGTGACTATCATTCCGCCAGGCGAAAGACAGACGCCGACTCGAACACGCGGCGATACGGACGGACGGCCTTCAAAAACGCAAAGGTCTGTCCCAGCCCATACTTTCCTCGGGAGACCGAT
>Ga0335398_10000121_pt1 | contig 117070 bp, 111 predicted proteins | sample BON03_FD_205742 | JGI IMG/M metagenome (GOLD analysis project Ga0335398, IMG submission 205742) | Freshwater microbial communities from Lake Bonney liftoff mats and glacier meltwater in Antarctica - BON-03 (spades assembly) (version 2) | ecosystem: Environmental > Aquatic > Freshwater > Ice >...
GCCCTTATCCACGCGCTTCGACCCGCCACTGTACAACTGAAAAAGGCAGCATAATGAATTCTGCCACCGGCTCAAACCTTCAACTGTGAGCGGGACACCGCCTCCCAAGCGCCTGCCAGCAATAGAGCAGATGTCATGCCAGAGTTGTTTTTACAATAAAAACAACAAGTTATATTGATTTATACGGGTACGGGGCATGCTAGAAACGTCGCCTCACAACGACGCCGACAGGCTGCGGAACCGGCTCACAGGTGACCAAAGGCGTGTCGCCCGACGGGGACAATTCTCCATCCGCGCAGCGGCATCAGGCAGTTACAATCCGCACTCGGTGCTTGCCCCGTCATCCCTCCACCATGCATCCGCAATCAGAACCGCAGATCACCAATGCGTAAACATTACGATCCACTGACAGCCGACTCGTCGGGCAGTGGCGAGTCGCACATGCCTTCCTACTGGACCGCTACGGCAGACACTGCACCGGAAGACGACGGCATCGCACCGGCCGCGGCTGATACCGAAGTCGCCATCATCGGCGCCGGCTATACTGGCTTGTCCTGCGCCCTGCATCTGGCAAAAACCTACGGCATCAAGGCCATGGTGCTGGAAGCCAATCGTGCCGGATGGGGCTGCAGCGGACGCAACGGCGGATTCGCGCGAGCCGCGATTGGCCGCCACAGTTACGCAAAAATGATCGAACTGTGGGGGCACGAAACCGCGCGCCGCGTTTTTGCTGAAAGCCTGGCTGCGGTGCGCAACGTGCGCGAACTGGCGCACGGGGACAGCATCGATTGCGATGCCACGGACGCCGGTCACCTGAAGATTGCGCATCGCCCCGGCCGGGTTGATGCGCTGGCCCGCGAAGCTGAATTGCTGCAAAAGGAATTCCGCTATCCCGCAGAATTCCTGACCGCCGCACAGCTGCGCGACAACCATATCGGCGGCACCCAGGCCCACGGCGCGCTGCGTTTCCCCGATGCGCTTGCCGTGCATCCGCTGAAACTCGCGCACGGCATGCTCAGGCTCGCACGTGCCGCCGGTGCCACAGTACATGGCGCAAGCGGCGTGCTGACATGGAAAAAAGACGGCCGCACGCATGTGCTGGGCACACCGCACGGCACCGTGCGCGCCCGCACGGTGATTATGGCCACCAACGGCTATACGCCGGAACATCTGCACACCGATTTACGCGGCACGTTGCTACCGGTGCTCTCTCATATCATCGTTACGCGCCCGATGACTGCGGAAGAAAAAAAGGCCAGCGGATTCCAGTCCCGTCATGTGCTGACCGACACGCGCAACCTGCTCTACTACTGGCGACGCCTGCCTGACGACCGCATCCTGTTCGGCGGCCGCGGTCAGATTACCGATGTGCCGGGCGGCCACGAACGGCAACGGGACTTTCTGCTGTCCGAACTGCGCGCCAAATTGCCCGCGTTACGCGATATCACGGTTGATTACGACTGGTGGGGCTGGGTTTGCCTGACGGCGGATTTTCTGCCGCACATCCACTGCGCGAAGGACGATCCATCCGTACATTACGCACTGGGTTATCAGGGCAGCGGCGTCGCCTACGGCCTGTATGCGGGAAAACTGCTGGCGCAACGCATTGCTGGAGACAGCCCCGGCGATACGACTTACCCGGTCACCACCGCGTTGCCGCGATTTCCATTTGCGTCATTGCGGCGAGTCGGACAACGCGCGATGTATCACTGGTACCGAATGCGCGACAACATGGATTGACCGCCCCGCAGGCATCAGACATTTATTGCTTGGACACGCCCGCCAGTTTGATCACCTTGCCCCACTTGGCGATTTCCTCTTTCATCTGCGCAGCGAGCTGTTGTCCGGTATTGCCTTCCAGCTCTATGCCCAGGGCCTCCATGCGCGCAATCACTGCCGGCGTTTTGGCCATGGCCGCAATCTCGCGCTGAAAGCGGTCGAGCAGCGCGCGCGGCGTACCCGCTGGCGCAAAGATGCCATACCACGAAGTCACTTCGTAACCCGGCACGGCCTCGCCGATGGTCGGCAAATCCGGAGCGGCCTGCAGCCGTTTGGCGCCGGTCACCGCAAGCACGCGCAGCCTGCCCGCCTTGGCGTGCGGCACCACGCCGGAATAACCGGTAATCAGCATCTGCACCTGACCGGCGATCACGTCAGTCAGTGCCGGCGCCGCGCCCTTGTACGGCACATGCACGATGTCGATCTTTGCCATCGCCTTGAACAGTTCTCCAGCCAGATGCGCTGTGGAACCGGTACCCGATGACGCGAAGTTCAGCGCACCCGGCTTGGCTTTCGCCATGCCGATCAGATCTGCCACGGATTTTGCCGGCAGCGGCATCGGCGCCACCAGGGCCAGTTGTCCGGCGCCGACGCGGCTAATCGGCGCAAAATCTTTCAGAGGGTCATACGACATCTTCTTGCGCAGATTCGGTGAAATCGCCATCTCGCCGTTGGCGCACAGGCCGATGGTGTAGCCATCGGGATTGGCCTGCGAAAGGATGGTGGCCGAAATGGTGCCGCCAGCCCCTGGCCGGTTATCGACGATTACCTGCTGCTTCATCGCTGTCGACAGATACTCTGCGGTAATGCGTGCCGTGATGTCCGTCGGTCCTCCCGGTGGATAACCCACCAGCATGCGCAACGGCCTGCTCGGGAATGTCTCTGCAGCATGGGCGGTAACCGCCAGCACAGTCATGACCGCCAGCATCGACGGTGCCAGACAGCGTTTCAGGAAAAATAAATGAGACATGAAGACCCCAGATCATTTATGAAGTTATCGTTACCGCGACAGGGTATTTGCCGCACCAAGCCGAAGAATAGTCCGTGCTTGCCGATTTGCCAAACCTGATTTGGCGGATGCAGTCGCAGCAGCGGCGTGAATAAAGGGGAACTGCCGGCACCATCAACGCTGACACTTGACCAGGAATCAGGTCACTGAGCCGCACGACCGATCAGGAAGCCTTGGGCATTGTTGATGCCGAGATCGCGCAGTATGCAGAAATCGTCCATGGTCTCCACGCCTTCCGCTACCAGCGACGAGCCACAACCTTCGGCGATATGCTGCAATGATTTGAGGAAATGGTATTTGACCAAGTCTGCACTGACACCCTGCACGAAGTGCATGTCGATCTTGATGAAGTCCGGCTGCAGTTCGGACCACAGCCGCAGACTGGAGAAACCCTCGCCCAGATCTTCCAGCGCCACGCGAAAATCAGCACCGCGAAACAGCGTCAGTGCTTCGCTGAAAATCGACTGGTCGGCAATATACTGGTTTTCCGTCAGCTCGATCGTCACCTGCGCGATGTCCAGGCCGTAGTCATTAATGAAGCGCGAAATGCGCTGCACGTCGTCGCAGACTTCCAGCACGGTCTGCGGTATCCTGATCGTCATTATTTTTTACCCTGAATTTTTCGAACCCAACGGCAATCCTTATGCCGCCCCCGAAAATTCATGAAAATTAAAGCATAATTTCAATGACTTGGTTACATTTTTAAAAGCAAGTTGCTATGTAGTAGTACCACTCACTTCCGAACTCCGGGCCAGGAAACGGCCACCATGCCTTCGCACGATAGCCGGAGTTCATGACAAAAAAACGCAACGACCGAGGTCGGGATGATGCGCTCCTTGGATACCGGCCTGCTATTTCCCGCCCAGCGTCAGCATCAACTGATTCAGCCGTTTGACGAAACCGGCGGGGTCCTCAAGCTGCCCGCCTTCAGCCAGCAATGACTGGTCAAACAGCACTGCCGCCAGATCGCCGAAACGTGATTCATCGGTTTCTGTCTGCAGACGCTGCACCAGCGGATGGCGGGTGTTGATTTCGAGTATGGGCTGCGCCATCGGCACTTTCTGCCCGGCCGCTTTCAGCATGCGCTGCAGGTTGGCCGTCATGTCATGCTCATCCGCAACCAGGCAGGCCGGTGACTCGGTCAGGCGCAAGGTCACCCGCACCTCCTTGACCCGTTCACCCAGAGCCTTTTTGACGCGTTCGACCAGATCCTTGTGTTCGGTCGCCTCCTGCTCCTGTGCTTTTTTATCGGCTTCGTCTTCGAGTTTGCCCAGATCCAACGCGCCCTTGGCCACCGACTGCAGTTTTTTACCTTCGAATTCGGTCAGAAACGACATCATCCACTCGTCTACGCGGTCACTCATCAGCAGCACCTCAACCCCCTTCTTGCGAAACACTTCCAGATGTGGGCTGGACTTGGCTGCAACAAAAGTATCCGCTGTGACGTAATAAATAACTTCCTGCTCAGGCTTCATCCGCGCCACATAATCTGCCAGCGACACCACCTCTTCGTCAGTATCCTTCTGCGTGGAAGCAAAACGCAGCAGTTTGGCAATGCGTTCGCGGTTGGACTGGTCTTCACCCACGCCCTCCTTGAATACGCGGCCGAATTCCTTCCAGAAGGTTACGAACTTGTCCTTGTGGTTTTCAGCGAGATCTTCGACCGTAGACAACACGCGTTTGACCGATGCGGCGCGTATGGTTTCGATATCCTTTGATTCCTGCAGGATTTCGCGCGACACGTTGAGCGGCAGATCATTGGAATCGATGACCCCTCGCACAAAGCGCAGGTAATGCGGCATCAGATGTTCGGCATCGTCCATGATGAAAACGCGGCGCACATAGAGCTTGATGCCGCGCCGATGTTCGCGGTCCCACAGGTCAAACGGTGCGCGCGCAGGAATGTACAGCAGCTGCGTGTATTCCTTGCGCCCCTCGACCCTGTTGTGCGACCACGTCAATGGCGCTTCAAAATCATGCGCCACGTGTTTGTAGAATTCGGTGTACTGCTCCTCGGTAATTTCGCTTTTCGACCGCGCCCACAAGGCGCTGGCCTGATTGACGGTTTCATCCTTGCCGGTAGTGCGGTACTTGTTGGTGTCCTTATCCCACTCTTCTTCCTGCATCAGGATCGGCAGCGTGATGTGGTCAGAATACTTGCGTAGTATGGTGCGCAGCCGCGTGCCGTCGGCAAACTCATCTTCGCCTTCCCGCAAGTGCAGCGTGACTGCGGTGCCACGTCCGGCTTTTTCCACGGTCTCCAGCGTATATTCGCCGCTGCCGTCGGATTCCCAGCGCACGCCCTGTTCTGCCGTCAGCCCGGCACGGCGCGTCACCAGCGTCACCTTGTCGGCAACCACAAATGAGGAATAAAAACCCACACCGAACTGGCCGATCAGATGCGCATCCTTGGCCGCATCACCCGTGAGCTTGTCGAGGAATTCCTTCGTACCGGAACGGGCGATGGTGCCTACGTTGGCTATGACCTCCTCCCGCGACATGCCAATGCCGTTGTCGGAAATGGTCACTGTGCGGGCTTTCGGATCTAAGGCCACGCGGATCTGCAATTCGGCATCTTTCTCCAGCAAACCCTTGTCAGTCAGCGCCTCGAAGCGCAGCTTGTCGCAGGCATCGGACGCATTGGAAACGAGTTCGCGCAGGAAGATCTCCTTGTTGCTGTACAAGGAGTGAATCATCAGTTTCAGCAGTTGTTTGACTTCCGCCTGGAAGCCCAGGGTTTCTTTGTTTGAGGTCTCGGACATTGCCCCTCCGGATTGAGCGGTGTTGAAAGAAAATGGAGACAGCCAGATGGGGGCTGCAGAGGTGGATTTCAAGCTGCGCGACGCACTGCAGCCACAATCAGACAGCTGCGGAAAATCCGGATAACCCGTTGTTTTTATTTGTTATTTTTTCTCGCGACAAACATCAGCGGTAATCCGAACAACAGGACGCCGATGCCGAGCTGCGCACCGATGCTGCCTGCATCCCTGGACATGGCATAACTCGCGCTGGACCACAGCATGAAAGCGCACATGCCACAGAATACCAGCGGCGTCAGCGGGTATAGCGGCACCCGGAACGGATTTGCAGTGGCCGGCTGTTGCCGGCGCAGCACAAACAGCGATATGCCAGTCAGCAGAAAAAACAGCCAGAACGCCGGCGCAGTATAGGCCACCATGGTCTCAAATCCGTCTGGGGTAGTTGCCGCAAGCAGCACCAGGGCCAACGACACGGCGCCCTGCACCAGCAGTGCAGTGGTCGGCGTGTTGGTGCGTGCGTTCCAGTTGCCCAGTGCCCTGAACATGCCAATGTCACGGCCCAACGCAAAGTTGGTGCGCGCACCGGTGAAAGTCGTGGCATTGAGGGTCGAGATCGCCGCAGCCATGACAATCACGCTCAGTACCACCTTGCCCGTGCCGCCCAGTGTCGCCTGCATCATATCTGCGGCAACGGCACGTGAATTCTTCATGCCCTCGAGTCCCAGGACGTTGAGGTACGCCAGATTAAGCAGCACATACAGCACGGTGACGGCAAGGATGCCGAGCAAAAGGGCGCGCACGATATTGCGCCGCGCATCCTGCATCTCCGCGGTCAGATAGGCAGCTTCATTCCAGCCACCGTAAGTCAGCAGGATGAAAATCAGCGCCAGTTGCGAAAACAATGGCGCTGATGACGTCGCTGGCGGCGGCGCCACCACCGGAGATACGCCACCGTGCAGCAACCCCGCGACGATCAGCGCACATATGGCCAGCGCCAGTGCCGAAGTCAGCACGGTCTGCACCGACTTGCTCTCCCGGGTTCCGGCCAGATTGAGCGCCGTCACTGCGGCCACCGCAATCATTGCGTAAATCACCGTCCCCTTGTCTCCGAGGGGCCAAAGCTGGCTGGCATAGTCGCCGAATACGAAGGCAATGGCGGCAATGGCGCCGGTCTGAATCACGCTCATCCGCGCCCAGGCAAACAGGAATGCCAGTCTGGAGCCGAATGCGCGACTCAGAAAATGATATTCGCCGCCCGCATTCGGGAATGATGAACCGAGCTCCGCATAACACAAGGCGCCCACCAGCGACACCAGCCCACCAGCCACCCACAGCGCGATGAACACCGTCTCGCTGGACACGCTGGCCGCAACGATGGACGGTGCCTTGAAAATTCCGGCACCAATGACGATGCCGACGATCATTGCGCAGGCATCCGTGACTGACAGGGTCTGGCGTGGTGCCGCTGCGTTGGTTTCCGTGCTCATGCTGATTCCTCAGTCCGTGGTGCAGTCCAGCCGCTTATTTTTCTTCCGGCAGTTCGTCGACGGCACGTTTTAATTCACCACGCTGGATTAGCCGGGCAACCCAGGCGACCTGCTGACGCTTGGCACCCTCGCCTACAATCAGCGTGCCCTTGATCGTATCGCCGTCAATCTGGCCGCTGAATTCGTGACGGGCGATACCATTGCGGCCGCCGGCAACCATGCGGATGCGCTCGCCCATGATGCGGCCGCGCAATTCGGCACTACGGTCGCGGATCTCGACCTTGCCTTCAAGCTCCTGGAATTCCTGTTCCAGGTTGAACTCCAGCGGCGTATCACGTCCGCCGATGTTAACCAGTGACTGCCACTTGCCCGGTACCCGCGCCGGCACCATATAGGAAAACACATAACTGATGCCGGGCTCTCCGACTTTTTTCTCGGGCACGGTCAGCTCACGCTGTTCATCCGGATCCCATTCGCCGAGGTGATAGTCGTGAGTGACTATACGCGTGCCGGGTTTCAGGTCCATCAGCTTGGGGCGCAGCTTGAGGTTCATTTCCGGCAGCAGGTAGGTGCTGACCACCGTCGCCCTGGACAGGTCGGTGGTAAACAGGTTTTCCTCGACAAAATGCACCTTGTCGGTGACACCGGCCTTGCGTGCATTCTGGTTGGCGAGATTCAGCAAATAAGTATCCAGATCAACACCAAAGCCGCTGGCGCCGAACTTGCTGGCTGCAGTGATGACGATACGGCCGTCACCGGAACCCAAATCGATCAGGTAATCCTTGGGACCGATTTTGGCCATCTGCAGCATGGTATCCACAGCAATCTGCGGCGTCGGCACGTAAACCACGTCGCCACGGCCTTCCTGTGCCATCACTGGCGTCGCCATTACGCCGGACAACAGCAATGCAGCGCCACTCAACATCGTTGCAAGTTTCATCACAGCTCCTTGATTAGACTGCCGGTGACGACAGGGTACTTCGTACCGGCACGAACATCCATTTTTCCCGTATTGATCCGCAGCGCACGCCAGTCGTGCACAGTCTGCCCCTTGCCGACGCTGCGGCGGAATTGCCCTTCCATGACACTCCCGCTGACCCGTCCCTCGAAATACAGGCTGGCTTCATTCTCACGATCACGGTCATCGACGATCACGAAACTCAGACGATCCCCGGACAGGCGGGGCTCCCAGAGCTGTACCGGACGGCCGTTGAGCTGCGCAATACCGTCAATCTCCTGGAATTTCTGCCGCAGTTCCAGAGTAACCAGGTGTTCGCCGCCGGGTAATGCCAGTTTGCTTTGCCATTGTCCCGCCACCGGTGCCGGCACGATCCACAGAAAGGTATTTTTGCGTATCTGCGTGGTGACATCAGGGTTCCAATCCGCCATCCGGAAATCATGAGACACCAGTCGCGTGCCGGGTTTCAGCCCGAGCAACACCGGGCGCAGCCGCAGCATGACCCCGGGCAACAGATACATGGTGATCACCGTCGCCTGCTGGAGGTCAGTCTTGAACAAGTCCTGCTGCAGAAACTGCACGCGATCGGCAACACCTGCCGCCTTCGCCGATTCCAGGCTTTCTGCGACCAGTTCGGCGTCAAGATCAACACCCAGGCCACGAGCACCGAATTTCTGCGCGGCCGTAATCAGTACGCGGCCGTCACCGGACCCCAGGTCCATCACAAAATCCTGCGCCGTCACCCGGGCCAGCCGCAGCATCTCCTCGATGACCACGTACGGGGTCGGCACAAACGGCACGTCATGCGGGTACTGCGCCCTGGCCTGCGCCATTGCTGACAGCGCAACAATTAAATAAATAATTCTTAAAAACAACATGTTACGAATTTTATTGAGTCATGCCTTCACGGATGACCGGCGGCGGCGCAGTGACATGTGCCGACTCCTGGATTTCGATGCGCACCGCACTCCACGCAGCGGGTTTCCCGGTTGCCGTACGTATTTCACCTTCCAGCGCCTGATTGGCGCGCTGCCCGCTGAACAGCGTACGGCCCAGACCAGGAAGCATCAGCGTCAGTTCGACCTGCGTGCCCGTCAGTTTCGCCTGCTCCACCGGCACCGTGCGACCATCCATCTTGGCGGTTGCTGTCAGCTTCTGGTAATTCTGCTTGAGCGCCACTTCCACTGACTTCGGCTTGCCGCCGATGTTCACCTGCCAGGTCCAGCGCCCGGCCACCTGATCCGGCACCACCCAGTACAGCACTTTGCTTTTTTTGGAACGCCCCACCGGCTTGTCCGGCGCGTCCAGATCATATTCAACATCCGGCGGCCAGTCGCCAATGCCGTAATCATGCGACACGATACGTGTACCCGGCGCCAGCGCCAGCAGTTTGCTGCGCGCCATCAGATTCACTTCCGGCAACAGGTAAATCGTGATCACCGACGCTGGCGACAGGTCGGTCTCGAACAGGTCGCGCGCATAAAATTTGGCACGGTCGGCAACACCGGCTTTTTTGGCATTGCCGTTGGCCAGCTTCACCAGTTGCTTGTCAAGATCGACACCAAATCCGCGCGCCCCGTATTGCTTCGCTGCAGTAATCACCATGCGACCATCACCCGAACCGAGGTCGATGACGTAATCACTCTTGCTTACCTTCGCGGTTTTTAACATCGCGTCGACTACATTCTGCGGTGTCTGCACATAAGGCGTGTCACCGAAATCCTGCGCCTGTACCATTGCCGTGAGCGCCAGCATCAGCACACCTGCCGTCATTTGTTTCTGCATCAATAACCTGCCTCCATATTCATGAAACCGGGCGACAGCACTGCCACCCGGCCTATCCGTTCTGCTGTCCATTCCACACTGGCTGCCAGACGGGCGCCTGACAGCATCACCTGCCCGAAAACTCGGTCGCCATCCACACGGCCGCTAAATTCATGTTTGACCGGCGCACCATTCACCTCTGCGGTAAACGAAAACGACAGCCCGGCGCCACCCAGGGTTGCGCCCTGCATGGTCACCGCACGGCCATTGACCCGCGCTGATCCGCTGATCACCTGGTATTTCTGGGTGAAATCGAATTCATAAACCTGCGGTTTACCGGCCACCGCCAGTTGCGAGCGCCAGTTGCCGGCCACTTTTGCCGGCACCACCCAGTAATAGATGTCGCTGTCGCCGCCGGCACCGGCGTACTTGTCGTTGACGGCTATGCGCACATGCTGGTCGGCCTTCCAGTCGCCCATGTCGAAATCATGAGAAACCAGGCGCGTTCCCGGTTTCAGTTCCAGCAGTTTGGGGCGCAATTCAAGGTTGACCTCGGGCAGCAGGTACATGGTAATCACGGTGGCCGGCGACAGGTCGGTCTCGAACAGGTTGCGCTGATAAAACGCCACCTTGTCCGTCACCCCGCTCTTGCGGGCACTGTCATTGGCTTCGCTGATGCGCACCGGGTTCAGATCCACGCCAAAGCCGCGTGCACCGAATTTTTCTGCGGCAGTAATGACTATGCGCCCGTCGCCGGAGCCCAGGTCGATCAGATAATCCTGCGCGGTCACACTGGCCATCGTCAGCATGCGATCAACAGCATCCTGTGGCGTGGGCACATACGGCACCCGCGGCTCGTGATCAATCTGCGCCTGGACCGCGGTGCCTATGGCAAGCCCGGCGCACAACAGCACCAGCCGCAGAGCTCCGCGCACTACTTCGCGCACTACATCGCGCACTACATCGGGTACCGTCATCAACAAACGCTGCATAATCACCTCCACAGCCTGTCCGCTTATTTGTCCAGCTACCGTCTGCACAGTGGGATTTGAAACGGAGCCATGCACCGTGGCCGGCCCGCCTGAATGCGGCCATGCCTGTGGTAGATTGGCGGCGCATTATAACCGACGGCTCACTCTGACCATGCCCCACATACTGATATTTATCTCCGGCGGCGCCATTCTGGCGCTGGAGCTCCTTGCGTCGCGCATCATGACCCCTTACTTCGGCGTCAGTCTGTATATCTGGACGGGCATATTGTCGATCACCCTGGTTTCGCTGGCGCTGGGTTACTGGTGGGGCGGCCGGCTGGCCGGTAATGCCGAAACCCCGGCACGCCGGCTGGGCCTGTTGTTCGCGATCATGCCCGCGCTCGCCGGCATTGCCATTATTGCCGCCTGCGCAGTGTACCCATTTGCATTCCACCCGCTGGCACGCTGGAGTCTGGTCGGCGGCGCGTTTGTCGCCTGCATCATTTTCCTGTTCCTGCCGCTGGTCGCGACTTCGGCGATGAATCCACTGCTGGTCGCTCTGCTGTTGCGGAAACAGACTGAGCGCAAGGGTGATGCCGGCGCCGGACAGGTATTTTTTATCAGCACACTGGGTTCGGTCGCCGGAGTCATTGTCACTGCATTCGCGCTGATTCCTTACATCAGCAATTACACCGCAACATTAATGGTCGCACTGTTGCTGGGCATATTGTCATTGGTCGCCGCGCTGTCCAATCTGCAAATGTCTGCCCGCGGCACCGTGACCGCCTGCGGCATCGCTGCTGTGGCCGGCGCCACGCTGCTGGCCTGGCAGGCCGACAGCTACACCGGTCGTCAGGGACCCGTCGCATTCAGCGGTGCGCAATGGCGGGTCGAAGACACCCACAGTTCCCTGTTCGGTACCGTCAAGATCCTGCGCAGCGATGCCGACGCCGAAGGCAAATTCCTGCGCTTGTATTTCCACGACGGCCTGATCCAGAACACCGTGGATTCCAACCAGCGTTCGCTGTCGTTTTACACCTATGCGCTGGAAGCGCTGGCGCATGCCTATCAACCCCAACTGCACAATGTGCTGATGCTGGGCCTGGGCGCCGGCATCGTGCCCTCGCGGCTGGCGCGCGAAGGCGCCCATGTCGAAGTTGTTGAAATCGACCCATCCTCGGTCCAGGTTGCGCAGCGCTACTTCGGCTTCGACGCAAAACGCGTGACTACCCACCAGGCGGATGCACGGGCTTATGTCAGCGCCTGCGCGCCTCGCCACGACGTTGTGCTGGTGGATTTGTTTCAGGGTGACGGCACACCCGATTACCTGATTACCCGAGAATTTTTCCGCGACCTGCGCCGCTGCCTGAAACCGGGAGGCATCGCGGTGTTCAACACCTTTGCCAACCTGGACGAACCGCGCGGCTACGCCCATCTGCTGGCCACACTGCTGAGCGAACTGCCTCACGCCGTACTGTACCGCCCCGACTGGCCCGGCGTGCGGCAGATCAACAGCTTCCTGGTCGCAGCACCTGCGCCGCTACCGGTGCCCCGGCGCATTACCCTCACCGACGTGCCGGATCGGCATGCATCCGCGCTGTGGGACATGCTGGCGAAACCGCAGGTCGTCGCCGGCGAATTACTCTCTTCGGGCCGTGTTATCCACGACGCATGGAATGCTGCCGCGCTGGACATGGCTGCCAACCAGGCGACTTTCCGCCAGGGCGTGCTCGACAGCGCTCCGCCGGCGCTGCTGATGAACTGAGTGGATGGATTGCGCGGATCAGACTCACTGATCTAGGAAATTTTGCTGCGCACGGCGCGCCAGCGCACGACCTTGCCGCCGCTGAAACGGGCAATACCTTCCATGCGGTCGCCATCAATGCGGCCGAAAAACCGGCCGTGGTTTGAACCCTGAGGCATGACAAAGCTGATTTCCGTACCGTTCATCTGTGGCTCCAGCAGACTGGCCTTGTAGTTGTTGCCCTCAGCCAGCCCTTCGAGATTCTGGTAACTCTGGCTGAGCGTCAGCTCATACTCACCGTCGTCATCGACCTGCAGCCGCCAGGCACCCCCGACTTTCGCTGGCACTGTCCACAAATACAGCGTCGCGCTGGGCACGCCGGAAATAAACTCCTTCTCAGGCACGTCAATTGCCACTTCGGCATCGTGCTGCCATTCCTCGAAATGATAGTCATGTGAAACGATGCGCGTGCCCGGCCGCAGTTCCGCATACAGCTTGTTGCGCAATCGCTGCATCATCTCCGGCAGCAGATAAAGCGTCACCACGGTGGCTTTGCTGACATCGGCCTTGAAAACATCCTTGGCTTCGAAGCGCACCCGCCCGTCGAGGCCCAGGTGTTGTGCGCGCTGGTTGCTCTGCCGCACCAGTTCCGGATCAATGTCTACGCCATAACCGCTGGCCTTGCGCTGGTACGCTGCGGTGATCACAACAACGCCGTCGCCGGAACCCAGATCAATGACGTGATCCTGCTCAGTGACCTTGGCCATATCCAGCATCTGCTCAACCACCTGCATGGGCGTCGGCACATACGGTCCACCGGTACGTTCATGTTCCGGCAACACATACGGCAGATTCTGTGCCGTCACAGCCGATGCCCAGACCATCACCAGAACTGCTGCCGCCCACTGCAGATTGCCACGCATGTCGTTGCTCCCGGAAATGCCGCGGCGTCATGACCGCCAGTTGTCAAACGCGGAGCATGCTATGGGGTAACTGCGGGGAGACGCAAGATGCGCAGCCGGAAAATTTATGGTTGTCCCACTTCAGTGACGGCACGGAGCAATTGTCACAACTCAGCGACGTGGCCCATCACTCCCCGGCGGCGCACAGCTGCCCGCCAGCTCATAAACCGAGACTTCGCCGGTGTAAGTCAAACGGATCACCCGACGCAGCGTAGCCAGTTCATCCGGTTTCAGGCGATCCCGCATCTCCGGTTTTTCGGTCTGCGCCAGTACATATTTCAATGTGGCGCCCTGGTCACGCAACGCGATGCCTGCTTCCGCGCTCGCCACCAACTGCTCGCAGGTAAGTTCTGCACTGACTGGCGCTGCCAGCAGCAGCCCTGCCAACAGCATAAAAAAGCGTAGCGCGGACGGTGTCATCACAAAATCAGAATGCCGCCGGATCCAGCGCGAGCGTACTGGGCGCACCGCACATCACTGTCTGCGCCAGCGCCCCGGCCTGCGGCAGCAGATGTTCGAGATAAAACTGCGCCGTCGCCAGCTTGGCCTCCAGAAAACCACGATCAGCACCAGGGGTAGTGGCACGTTCCTGTGCAATCAACGCAGCGCGCGCCATCACCCAGCCACCGGCCACCGTGCCGAACAGTTTCAGGTAAGGCACCGCGACTGCCGCAGTCGCTTCCGGCTCCTGGCTGTAGTGATCGACCAGCCAGCGTGTTGCCTGCTCCAGACCGTCAACAGCCCGCATATACCCGGCCTGCATCGCCGCGCAGGCAGCACCGGCAGCCTTCATCCGGGCACCGGTCTCACGCATGTCGGCAATCATGGCCAGCGCAGTAATCCCTTTTTCAGCGCCCACCTTGCGGCCGATCAAATCGTTGGCCTGGATGCCGGTCGTACCTTCGTAGATGGTGGTGATGCGCGCATCGCGCAGATATTGCGCAGCACCGGTCTCCTCGACAAAACCCATGCCACCGTGGACCTGCATGCCCAGCGACGCAATTTCAATCGCCAGCTCGGTGGACCAGCCCTTGACCACTGGCGTCAGCAGGTCCAGCCGCGCCTGATGGCGCGCGCGCACTTTGGTGTCGGCAATATGTTTCGAACGGTCGAGTTCACCCGCGGCGTAATAACCCAGCGCGCGCATGGCTTCGGTCTGCGCCCGCATGGTCAGCAGCATGCGCCGCACATCGGGATGATGAATGATGGTCACCCGATCGCCGCTGCCCTGACCGATCGCGCGCCCCTGCACCCGGGTTTTGGCATATTCCAGCGCATGCTGGTAAGAACGCTCGGCAATCGCCACGCCTTCCATGCCCACACCCAGCCGCGCGTGGTTCATCATCGTAAACATGTACCGCAGACCCCGATTCGGCTCACCGACCAGATAACCTGTGGCGCCGCCTTTGTCGCCATAGGCCAGCACACAGGTCGGACTGCCGTGTATGCCCAGCTTGTGCTCTATGGACACGCAGCGAATATCATTGGCCTGCCCCAAACTGCCATCAGCATTGATCAGAAATTTCGGCACCACGAACATCGATATGCCTTTCACACCTTCGGGTGCGTCGGGCAACCGGGCGAGTACCAGATGCACGATGTTCGCCGTCATGTCGTGCTCGCCCCAGGTGATGAATATCTTGGTGCCCTGGATACGGTAATGGTCCCCCTCCGGCACCGCGCACGCGCGCACGGCGGAGAGGTCGGAACCGGCCTGCGGTTCCGTCAGATTCATGGTGCCGGTCCACTCTCCTGAAACCAGCTTGGGCATGTAGGTTTTGAGCAGCTCGGCCGAGCCATGGTTCGCCAGCGCTTCCTGCACGCCGGTGGTCAGCATCGGGCACAGGCAGAACGCCATGTTGGCGCTGTTCCACATCTCCTGCAGCGGCATTGCGATGCAATGCGGCAGGCCCTGTCCACCATATTCGATGGCGCCACCGAGGCTGTTCCAGCCGGATTCGGCAAACTGCGCATAGGCTTCCTTGAATCCGTCCGGCGCGGTTACCACGCCGTCACGCCATTGCGCACCCTGCTGGTCGCCGCTGCGGTTCAGCGGATCGAGTACGCCCTGGGCAAACTTGCCAGCCTCGGTCAGCACCGCCTCCACCAGTTCAGCATTAACCTCGGCGCACCCCGGCAACTCGCTGATCCCCGCCAGCCCCGCAAACTCGGCGATCGCAAACTGCATGTCCTTCAGCGGTGCGGTATATGCAGACATGGCGTTTCTCCAGAAGACGGATTACCACTACAGCGCCCAACAAAAAGGGCGCTCACTGAGCGCCCTTCATGTTACCGCATCCTTAACCCGATCTACGACAGTGCCTGCGTCAGCTCCGGCACTGCCTTGAACAGATCCTCGACCAGCCAATAATCGGCCACCGCAAAAATCGGCGCCTCGGGATCCTTGTTGATGGCAATAATGACTTTGCTGTCCTTCATGCCGGCAAGATGCTGGATCGCACCGGAAATGCCGACGGCGATGTAGAGCTCCGGCGCAACGATCTTCCCAGTCTGCCCGACCTGGTAATCATTAGGCACAAAACCGGAATCCACCGCCGCGCGCGAGGCGCCGACCGCGGCCCCCAGCTTGTCGGCCAGCGCTTCGAGAAGCTTGAAGTTCTCGCTGCTGCCCATGCCGCGGCCGCCGGAAACGATGATTTTCGCGGCCGTCAGTTCGGGGCGATCCGACTTCGACAATTCCTGGCCGTTGAATTTCGACAGCCCGGTGTCCGGCGTCGCCGCAAGGTTTTCGACGGCAGCACTGCCACCATCGCCGGCCGCATCAAAACCTGTGGCGCGCACCGTAATGACCTTGATCTTGTCGGCCGACTGCACCGTCGCCATCGCATTGCCGGCATAAATTGGACGCACGAAAGTGTCCGGTGACACTATCGCACTGATATCGGATATCTGCTGCACGTCGAGCGCAGCCGCCACGCGCGGCATGAAATTCTTGCCGAATCCGGTAGCCGGCGCGAGGATGTGGCTGTATTGCTCGGCCACGGAAAGCACCAGTGCCGCCACGTTCTCGGCCACACCGCCGGCGAACTGCGGCGCATCGGAGAGCAGCACTTTTTTGACGCCGGCGATCTTCGCCACCGCCTGCGCGGCATCCGCGCACTGGTGTCCGGCCACCAGCACCGCGATGTCGCCACCGATCTTGGCGGCGGCAGCAATGGTGTTGGTCGTGCCCGGCTTGAGCTGCTTGCCGTCGTGTTCGGCGATTACGAGTACGCTCATGCGATCACCTTCGCTTCATTCCTGAGTTTGGCAACGAGTTCTGCCACGTCCGCCACTTTCACACCGGCGCCACGCTTGGGTGGTTCTTCCACTTTCAGAGTTTTCAGACGCGGCGTGATGTCCACGCCCAGCGCGTCGGGCTTGAGCGTTTCCAGCGGTTTTTTCTTTGCCTTCATGATATTGGGCAGCGTTACATAACGCGGCTCGTTCAGGCGCAAATCGGTGGTGATCACTGCCGGCAGCTTGATGGTCAGCTTTTCCAGGCCGCCGTCGATTTCCCGTGTGACATCCGCGCTGTCACCATTGACCGTAATCGCCGAAGTAAACGCCGACTGCGGCCAGCCGAGCAGCGCCGATACCAACTGTCCGGTCTGGTTGGCATCATCGTCGATCGCCTGTTTGCCCATGATCACCAGCTTGGGTTGTTCCTTGTCGATGATCGCTTTCACCAGCTTGGCCACCGCCAGCGGTTCAATATCGGCTGGCGCGTCGACCAGAATGCCGCGGTCCGCACCCATCGCCATTGCCGTGCGCAGCGTCTCCTGACATTGCGGAACGCCCACCGACACTGCGACGATCTCCGTCACCACGCCGGCTTCTTTCATGCGCACCGCCTGTTCAATGGCGATTTCGCAGAATGGATTCATCGCCATTTTGACGTTGGCGGTCTCAACCCCGGTGCCATCGGACTTGACGCGCACTTTCACGTACGGGTCGATGACACGTTTGACTGTCACTAAAACCTTCATGGATGCTCCGGAATGTGAAACAGGAAAATGAATGCTGACTTAGCTGCTGGAAGGTGTGCATTTTACCGCAATGCGATATCCGACGAAACCGCCGGCGCCCATACTATGGGCACCTGGCATGTCATCAGAAACCATCGCGGAAATGCACCACTGCATCCTCGATACGCCGTACTGCGATGACTTTTAATCCTGCTATCGCCTGTCGCGGCGCATTGGCATGCGGAATCAGCGCATGGGTGAAACCGAGTTTCGCCGCTTCCTTCAGCCTTTCCTGCCCGCGCTGTACCGGACGTACTTCACCAACCAGGCCCACTTCACCGAATACCACCAATTTTTTCGGCAACGCCTTGTCTTTCAGCGAACTGACCACGGCCATCAGTACCGCAAGATCGGCAGCGGGTTCAGTGATGCGCACACCACCGACGGCATTCACAAATACGTCCTGGTCAAAGCAGGCAATGCCGGAATGGCGATGCAGTACCGCCAGCAGCAGGGCCAGCCGGTTCTGCTCCAGCCCCACGCTCAATCGCCGCGGATTCGGCGCATGCGCTTCATCGACCAGCGCCTGGATTTCCACCAGCAGCGGTCGCGTGCCCTCCTGCGTCACCAGCACGCAGGACCCCGCCACTTCGGTGTCGTGCTGCGACAGGAACAGCGCCGACGGATTGGCCACGCCCTTCAGCCCCTTGTCCGTCATCGCAAACACGCCGAGTTCGTTGACCGCGCCATAACGGTTCTTGAACGCGCGAATCAGCCGGAAGCTCGAATGTGTATCACCTTCGAAATAAAGCACGGTATCAACCATGTGTTCGAGCACACGCGGCCCGGCGAGTGTGCCCTCCTTGGTGACATGACCGACAAACACGATGGTGGTGCCACCCGCCTTGGCCAGCCGGGTCAACTGCGCCGCACATTCGCGCACCTGTGCCACCGAACCCGGCGCCGAGGTCAGCGCATCCGAATAAACCGTCTGGATCGAATCGATGACCGCGATTTCCGGCTTCTCGGACTGTATCGTTGCCTGGATTTTTCCAAGGCTGATTTCAGGTAAGACATGCACATGCTCGGCCTCTACGTTCAGCCGCTTGGCACGCAGAGCGATCTGCTGCGGCGATTCCTCGCCGCTGACATAAAGCACTTTGCGATCCTTCCCCATGGTCGCGAGAGACTGCAGCAGCAGGGTCGACTTGCCAATGCCGGGATCACCGCCAATCAGGATCACGCCGCCGGGCACCAGGCCACCGCCCAGCACGCGATCGAATTCCGGGATGCCGCTGGAAACCCGCGATTCTTCGCGCGCCTCGACTTCCGACAAACGCTGCAATTTTCCGGTTTCGGCAATCAGTGAAAAGCGGTTGGCCGAAGGCGCGGTCGTTTCCGCCACCGATTCAACCAGCGTGTTCCAGTCCTGGCAGTGCGGACACTGTCCCTGCCATTTCAGCGCCTGGCCGCCGCATTCGGTGCACACATAAACTGTTTTTGCTTTGGCCATGTTTTCCCGATTGACGAATAACTATTGTTGTTCGATTACCGGCACACGCGCAGCCAGTGCACACATCAGTTCATAACCGACAGTGCCCGCAGCCTGTGCCACGGCATCGATAGGATTGCCCTCGCCCCACAACACGACGCGGGTGCCGATGCCGGCTTCGGGCAGATCGGTGATATCCGCGCACAGGGTATCCATCGACACGCGCCCCACCGTCGCAGTCAGTCTATCACCCACCCTGACCGGCGTGCCGCTGGGCGCATGGCGCGGATAACCGTCGCCATAACCGCAGGCTACAACGCCTATGCGTCGCGGACGATCGGCCACATAAGTTCCGCCATAACCTACGGTGTCACCGGGCTTGAGGTCACAGACACCGATGATTTCCGACGCCAGCGTCATTGCCGGCTGCAGACCCAGGGCCGCTGCGGTCTCATCGGCAAACGGCGACGATCCGTAGAGCATGATGCCCGGCCGCACCCAGTCGAAATGCGTTTCCGGGTAACGCAGCGTCGCCGCAGAATTGGCCAGGCAGCGCGGCGCAGCGATGCCGGCTGTCGCGCGTTCAAAAGTCTCCATCTGCCAGATCACACCGCGCACGTCGTCGGCATCGGCAAAATGGGTCATCAACGTCAGCTTTCCGGTACCGGGATGATCCTGCAGCCTGGCGTAGGCGCCGCGCACGGCACCCGGCGCGTAACCCAGCCGATTCATGCCGCTGTTGATTTTCAGCAGCACGTCGAGCCGGGCACCGGCCGCCAGCGAATCCAGCAGCGGCAGTTGCTCGTCGGTATGTACAACCGCGGTGAGACGCTGCGCCGCACCTTCGACTGCTTCCTGCCGGTCAAAAAAACCTTCCAGCAGGACGATGCGCTGCTTGTAACCGGCAGCCCGCAGTTGTATGGCGGCATCAAATTCGATCACCGCAAATCCATCAGCGGCACCCAAGGCCTCCGCTGCACGCAGCAGGCCATGGCCGTAGGCATTGGCCTTGATCACGGCAAATACCTTGGCGTGCGGCGCATGCGCGCGGGCAACCCCAAGGTTATGGGTCAGTGTGGCCGGATTAATGGTGGCGGTCAGCGGTCTGGGCACAGTGGCTTTTTATGTCACGCGCTTCATTTTTCAGGCTGCACGGTTTCGCGGTAATGGCGTTCGAACACTGTTTCCAGTTCGGTTATGACCTGCGCTGCCGCCTGCCCCTGCAATGCATGCTGCGACACCAGCAGCGAAGTCGGCCCCATCAGTTTGCGGCGATCCAGCATCGGGTAGGTGCGCGTCAGCCGCTTGATGGCCATCACCACTGACTCATTCTCAGGAGGCGATTCCGGTTGCGGCGCGGCGGCGGGACCCGCAGCGGCGACACCATCGCGGCTGGCCAGAAATTCGGCAAAGGCCTGCAGCGCCCGGCGGTCTTCCCCGGTCAGCAGCCGAAACGCCGCCAGCAATTGTTGCTCACCGCGCTGCTTTTCCCCTGCATCCGTCACAGCTAGTCCTGCACCACATTGAGTTTGAATACCGGCGGCTTGTGGCGTTCCTGCATCAGGTCCAGTGCCGCAACCAGCGCCGCGACCACCCGCGCGCCCGTTTCGCGAAAATCGGGCCACAGTGCGCGCGACTGTTCCAGCACAGCGCTGATGTCGTCCGGCAAAGGACGATCCTCTTCCATGATGGTGTCTTCGATCATGCCCGGCGTCAGCTCCGGCCGGCACAGCAGACCATAACTTTCGGCGTGGCGGAACACGATCCACTCTCCTGCCTCATCAACAACGAGAGGCTCAAGCTTTTCAGGAAGAGTAACGCGACCACTGGCGGCCACCAGCACCTTGCGGCCGTCTATCGCCTGCGCCACCGGATCCTCCGCGCCGGCCTGCGTCGCGCGAGCCGTGGTCCAGTAAGCATAGGGTGATCCGTCACCCGCAGGTTCACCGCCTGCCGCCTGTGCCATCAGCAAGGCGCCATATCCGAGACCGACCACCGGGCGATGCGCGCGTCCGAAACCGCGCAACAGCCGCAGCTCCTCGTCGAGCCATGGCGTGTGCTCACGATCCCACGGTGCATAAGCGCCGCCGAGCAGCCACAGCGCATCGTATTGCAGCGCGCTGGCCGGCAACGACTGGCCGGTTATAGGACGAAAATAGGTAAAACCGATGCCGCGATTCTCGAACTGCTTCTCGATGGTACCGAGAAACTCGGAATAGCTGTGTTGCACCGCGATGAAACTCTTCATTTGGCTGCAGCCATTTCCTTCATGCGCGTCATTGCAAACTCGGTGAATGTCGAGAGCAGGCGCGAACGGAATTTGTTTTTGGGCGTCACCACCGACAAGCCGCGGATCAGCGGCGGATTCAACGGCACTGCAACCAGCACGCCCAGCTTCAGCTCCTTGGCCACCGTCGCAAGTGACAGTATGGACACCCCCAAACCGGTTTCAACCACACCCTTGATCGCTTCCGGACTGCCCAGTTCCATGACCACATTGAGGGTGTCGGGCGCAATCTTGCTTTGCTGGAAATAATTGTCTGCAAACTCCCGTGTCCCCGATCCCAGTTCCCGGCTGACAAAAAGTTCACCGGCAATTTCGGCCGCCGTTACGCGCTTCGCTTTGGCCAGCGCGTGTCCAGGACTGCAGATCATCACCAGCACATCCTCGCAGCACACTTCAGTCTGCACACCGGGCAGATGCGACGGCGACTCGATCAGGCCGATGTCCAGAGTATGCTCGGCCACGCGTGTTTCTATGGTTTCGGAATTCGCGACTGTCATGTGCGCCTGCACATGCGGGTGCCGGGCCTTGAATTCACCGAGGATCTGCGGCAGGAAGAATTCGGCTATCGTCGTGCTGGCGCCCAGCAGCAACGGTCCGCTGATCGCCCCGGTCATCTCGCCGACGCGAGTCTCGAGCTCTTCGGACAGTGTCAGGATTTTTTCGGCATATCCCAGCACCAGTTCACCGGCCGGAGTCAGCGTGATGCGGCCGTGGCTGCGCTCGAACAAGCGGGTATTCAGATGCTCTTCCAGTTGCTTGATCTGGAACGTCACCGCCGGTTGGGTCATGAACAGCTGCTCGGCGGCCTTGGTGAACGAAAGCTGCCGGGCTACGGCATGAAATACCTGCAGGCGACGGTCGGACATGGAGTAACCGGTGGTTGTTGGGATCGAAGCGCCGATACTACCTGTTACGGTCGCCATGAAAAAGCCGCAACACCCGGACCCGCAGTATTGCTGTGATATCGTTGCCCGGACATCTCCGGTGCATGCATGAATACCAAATGGCGCGAACTTGATCTGGACGGTGGTGGCCTGCAGGCCGCCAACCTGCGGCTGGCGCGCATGTTGCGCCGCAGGACCGTAGCCTATGGACTGCTGCTGGTATTTCCGCTGGGTGCCCATCGCTGGTATCTGGCCGAGCCGCGCAGCGCCATCCTGTATCCGGTGCTGAGTACCGCTGCTGCTACCGCCGGGTATGCCGACATGACTGTGATCATGATGGCCGCGCTGCTGGCTTTGGCCGCGCTACTGGCCTGGGACCTGTACACGCTCGAAGACCGCATCGTCGCGTTCAACAAACGGCAGCGCATGGCCGTGTATCTGTCAGGAAAGGCAGGTGCCCCCGCCGGATTTCGCAGCCGCTTCGAAGCCGATGACACCCCTGCCGGTACCACGGATGCGCCACGGCGGGTGCCTACCCTGGCCGAGCAGGAGGCCCTGTTGCGCACGCTTGCAGCCCGGGACAAGAACCAGCGAAAGACGCAATGATCAGCAGGGAACTATGGTATAAAGCCGCCGTTCCGGTAAGGGTTCATAAACCCATGGCGCACCAGTGAGTGTCCAGCAAAAGGCTGAGTGCCGTCCCGCGGCAACCTGCAATTCCCGACCTACCCGCCCATAACCCGCCGACACCCCACGGACACATGCCTTTCGGTTTTTACATCATCATGGCGGCGCAGTTTTTTTCGTCGCTGGCGGACAACGCCCTGCTGGTTGCAGCCATTGCGCTGCTGATCAACATGCACTCTCCGGAGTGGATGACACCGCTGCTGAAATTCTTCTTTACGGTCTCTTATGTGGTTTTCGCCGCATTCGTCGGCGCTTTTGCGGACTCCATGCCCAAGGGCCACGTGATGTTCATCACCAACACCATCAAGATCGCCGGCTGCCTGCTGATGTTTTTCCACGAACTATGGGCGATCCCTGGCATGTCGGAGTATTTACCCGTGCTGCTGGCTTATTCGATAGTCGGTGTCGGAGCTGCAGCCTATTCACCGGCAAAATACGGAATACTCACCGAATATCTGCCCCACCAGAAACTGGTGATCGCCAACGGCTGGATCGAAGGCCTGACTGTAGGCTCCATCATCCTCGGCACCTTGCTGGGCGGCGCGCTGATCAGCGAAGCAGTCTCGGGACGCCTGCTGGCCATCGACCTGCCGCATATCGAAACCGGCGTCGATACGCCGGCAGAAGCGGCCATCGCCGTCATCATGCTGTTCTACGGCATCGCTGCAGTATTCAACCTGTACATCCCCAATACCGGCGTTGACCATCGATCACCCAGTAAAAACCCGTGGTACCTGGTGCGCGAATTTGCGCATTGCGTAAAACTGCTGTGGGCTGACAAGCTCGGCCAGATTTCACTCGCCACGACCACGCTGTTCTGGGGTGCCGGCGCCACGCTGCAATTCATCGTGCTCAAATGGGCCGAGGTCGCGCTCGGTTATACCTTGTCGCAGGCCACATTCCTCCAAGGCATAGTGGCGGTAGGTATCGCCGGCGGCGCCGTTATCGCAGCCAGGATGGTGCCCCTGAACCGCGCCGTCGATGTTGCACCTGTCGGCATTGCCATGGGCATTATCGTCATCGCCATGAACTTCGTGACATCGCTGTCAGTCGCGTTGCCGCTACTGATCCTGATCGGCGGACTCGCCGGATTCTTCGTCGTACCGATGAACGCCCTGCTGCAACACCGCGGCCATATCCTGATGGGCGCCGGGCATTCCATTGCCGTGCAGAACTTCAATGAAAACCTGTCCATCCTGGCCATGCTGGGTCTCTACGCAATGCTGATCTGGATCGACTTGTCGATTTTCTGGGTCATCCCGCTGTTCGGACTGTTCGTCTCGATATCCATGCTGCTGGTACGCAAGCGCCACCTGCACAATCTGGCCACCGGCCCGCTGCCTGCAATACCTGCTGACGCACACCACTGACGTCCCTCGCCGGCGCCTCGCGCGGCAGATGTAAGTCACATCGGCGGAACCCTGCCCGCATATTCCGGTCAGACCTCTGACAGCGCCATAAATCCATGCGCTGCAGGCCACGCGTTTTTGCCGCGCGGCCTTTCATTTTGCAATCGGAAAGGAGCCCCTCTGCATGCGCATATGCACAGCCCTGTTCACCATTTTTTTCTGTCTGCCTGCCTTTGCAGACGTCGTAGTCCTCCAGAACGGCGACCGCCTGAGCGGTCGCATCGTCCACAAGCGCGATTCCATGCTCGTATTCGAAGCCACCCACGCCGGTAAAGTAAACATACCGTGGCAGGCGATCACCACGCTGACGACTGACACCCCGGTAACCGTCATGCTAGTCGACCAGGCCAGACTCACTAGCACAGTGCTGGCATCTGCAGACGAGGGCCGCGTGCGACTGGACGGCAGCGGCCGCGAAGTGCCACTGGAACAGATTGCCTACCTCAATCCGGCGCCCGAACAATCCGGCATCGGTGTTTCGTACCGTGGCCGCACCAATGTTGCCGCAACGGATACCCGAGGCAACAGTACCAGCCGCCGGATTTACGCCGATGCTGAACTCACCGCACGGGCCAAAGACTATCGCTACACGCTGGGTGCAAAAATAAACCGCCAGCAAGAGTCCGGGCAACAGACCGCATCGAACTGGCGCACCAACGGCAACTACGACTGGTTTATGGACCCGCGCACGTTCCGCTATGTGCGCGGCTCTTTCGAACACGACCCATTCAAAGACATAGACCTGCGCAGTGCAATTGGCGGCGGCTACGGCCTGCAATTGCTGGAAAACAAACGCAGCAATGTATCGATTCGCGGCGGCCTTGATTACGTGGTTGTCGAGCGCACGATCGCCCCCAACGATGAATACCCGGCTCTGGGCTGGGGGGTGCGCGCGTCACATCGCCTGGAAACATACGAAATCGAACTGTTTCATGAGCAGGATGGCTTCATGAAGCTTGTTGATGACAGGGGGATCACACTGCAATCGCGCACCGGTCTGCGCGCACCGATCGCTGCCGGCATGAACGCCTCTATACAACTCAATCTCGATTGGGAGCAAGAGCCGGCGCCGGGACGCAAATCCACGGATTCCGTACTGATGGTAGGCATCGGCTACGAGTGGCAATAAGGCCGGACGCCGCATCAATAAAAAGGCTGCCCGCGGGCAGCCTTTTTAATCCTGCAGAAAACGCTCAAACCTGTTCGTATTTGAAACGTTTCACTTTGGTCATGTTGGTGCCTTCGATGCGAATCAGGCTGGTGGGCCCCTCACGTTTTGGGGAATGCAGGTCGCCTTCGTTATACACATGCGCAATACCGGGTGTCAGTTTGTAAGTACGCGTGTGTTTCACCTTGCCTGCCTTGTCAGCACTGCCCGGCTCCAGTAACTGGTAATCCCGCATCTCGGTTTCACCGCGGGCCTGGCCGTAGATGGCCCAGGAGTGCCCGTGATCATGCGGGCCGCTGGTTTTGGCATCGGAATAATCGTGGGCCAGGATGCAGAAACCGAACTCCTGATCCTCGTAAATGATCTTGCGCTCACCGACACTGGCATCAACATGCTGGTCGATGAACTGCCGGTCTTTCAATACTTCCTGCAGCAAGGCGGCAATTTTCTGGCGCCCGGCCGGTCCCGGCTCGGCTTTGATGAAATCGTGGCATTGCGCCGCGAACTGCCCCAGCGTGTGACTCATGATGGACTCCTCTGTTGAACCGAATCTAGCCGGCATTGTGCAACAAGTCGGTCACCGCTGAAAAGTCTGGCGAGACTATTTCTCGCGCGGATTGTGCAATCCCGCATCCGGCGCACGATACGCCCCACTGCGCAATTGCTGCACCATCGCCGTCAGGCTCAATGCCGCATTGCGGACCTGGGCAAAGGTGTCGGGATCAGCATCCAGATCTTCATGGCTGGTTGCATAGGGTTTGTACCAGCCGATCCAGGTATCCAGGGCAGCCTGCGGCCCCGCCTGAATCATGCCAATATCGGTCAGCCAGTCGACGAGCATGCGCCGCAGGTTTTCCGGACCCGCCGCATCACCGTGGGCAACGACCGCAAACGCACGACCGGCCAGATGCTTGGGATAATCCCAGCCCTGCAACTCTAGGGACTTGGCCAGCGCCGGATCTTTGCCGCGTGTGGTCGTCGGATCAGGGTTGCCGCCATCGGCGCACACCAGCCGGTCGATCATCAGCTTCAGGCTTGCCGGCGCCTGGTACCAGTGCACGGGGCACAGCACAAACACCCCATGCGCGGCGCTCCAGCGTGGATAAATCTCGTCCATCCAGTCGTTGGTCTGGCCGACGGCATGATTGGGATAACACGAACAGGGCCAGTGACACAGCGGCTGCGCAGTGGACACACAGGCCTTGCACGGATGGATGACTTTCCACGGCTCGTCTGCGAGCGTAGATACATCCAGGAAATCAACTTCATGACCGGGTATTGCCTCTATCGCCTCCTGCGCATGTTGTGCCAGCCGCCGGGTCTTGGATATTTCTCCAGGACAGGTATGTTCACTGCGTGTGGAACCATTGACAATCAGGATGCGCGTCGGCGACCCGGGATCTTTCTGCCGCTGTTCGGCGGCACGGATGGCTGCACGCGTCTGCAGCCATTCCACCGGCAATTGCATGTCAGGATCGGCAAATTCCGCGCCGGCCTGTTGCTTGCGCGGTGACTTGCGGTACTCGATATAACCCTCCCACGCCACCTCGAATACCTGCTCCAACGCGGCGGCGACCTTGCCGAACTCCGGGTCATAAAATTTCTGGTAGAAACGCTCGCGAAACTGCGCCTTGGTCAGCGGCACCCATTCGGTCTGTCGCCGCACGGCTGGTTTGTCAGACATATGCCCTCCCTGCTTTTCTTTCGTTCGCTCATTCGTTCGCCCATTCGTCCACTTATGCATCCGCACTGGCTCTTGGTCGGGCCCATGGCCAGCGCCTTACAATGACAGATCATTCAGCACGGCGATACAGTTGCAGGTAATCGGCACGTGCCAGCGGCGCCTGCTCCGCCACGGTAATCAAATCGTCCAGATGCGCCGGCGTACTGATCCCGGCCAGGCTGACACCCAGCCCCGGGGTCGAACGGTTGAATTGCAGCGTGCGTTGCGCATCGTTGCCCATATCCGGCATCACCGCCTGCAGGCTGTCGGCACCGGCAGCCGCGAGATGCCCCTTGGCCAGCCCGTGACTGCCCATGACAAAAATTTTTAACTGATGCGCCGCCTGCAGCGTGGACGCGACATTGCCCTGGCCGGTGGCCTGACTGAAGCGCGTGAATCCTTCATTCATTACCGGGTTGAACGGCATCTGCACCAGACGGAAGTGATGACGCGTATTCTGGTTCTGCTGCACCAGGCGCGCAGCCGCATCGGCAAGTGCAAGCAGCGAAGTCAGTGACTGAAACAACGCATGGTCGGTCTCCACCCGGAACCCTGCGAACGTCGAGATGCCATAACTGCGGATTTTGTCCTGCTTGACAGCCTGCTCGCACACCGCGAATGCGCTCTGCAGCCGGTGATTCAGTTCTTCCTTGCCGATGCGCGGAATATGCACCTCCGGCTGGTCGATCAGGAAGGCATCCAGCGTCGCCAGTCCCATGGCCTCACGCATGCCGTCAATCTGGGCGGCGATATAACCTGGTGCCAGACAGTGCGCACCGGTCAGATCATCGCGAGTGCCCAGGCCCTTGCGCGCAATATGCTGTTCAAACCAGGCATCAGGATCGGCCGGCGGGCCGTCATCAAATTGCAGAAACCCGCCCTTGCCGACGACATAGACCTGCTCGCGCGTGACCCCTGCGGCAAAGGCGCGTCGGATGCCATCCCCGGCGGCGCGCATGGATCGACCGTAGCGGTAATGCGCGGCAGTGTCGATGACGTTGATGCCCGCCGTCAGCGCACGCTCGATGATCGCCGCATACGCTTCATCGACGGCAGCGGTGGCCGCCCCGGGAAATGTGCCGATGCCCAGCGATGACAACTGCAGATGCTGGTTGAGAAAATCGCTGTAGTGGCCGGGGCCGCAACGTGCGCCCGCCGTGCGCGCATATTCCTCGGTGCCGGCACGCGTGGCGCTGCCGGGGGTCAGGGCCGCCGACGGCGCAGAATCACGCACCGACCGGCGTAATGCTGAACTCGACGACCGAGCCTTCGCTCTGCAGGCGGTCCGACAACGTCTTCAGCACATGTGGATTCAGCGTCTTGATCCCCATGCGGTATTCAAACATGCGGCCCTCGTCGGTCAGCACGAATGTCAAATTGGCGATCGAAAACCCCAACTCCTTGCCCAACTCGTGCAGCACCGCTTCGCTCATGATGTCGGCGCGCCGGAACTTGACGTGGAACTGCGCATAAGATTCGGTCGTCATCCGGCTTTCAATCCAGCGGAAGGATGACAACGTGCCCAACGTCGCCGCCACCGCCAGCATGGCCGGGATATAGAAACCGATGCCGAACAGAATGCCGATCGCCGCCGTCACCCAGATCGAAGCCGCCGTGGTCAACCCGCGTACCGACAGGCCCTCACGCATGATCACGCCGGCGCCCAGAAAGCCGATGCCGGTCATGATGCCCTGCGCCATGCGCGTCGGATCGATCACCACCCGCGCACTGCTCTGCTGCACGAACCACTGACTTTCATAAACAGTGACCAGCATCAGCAATGCGGACGCCAGACACACCAGCGTGTGTGTACGAAATCCGGCAGGACGGCCATGGTAGCTGCGTTCCAGTCCAATCAGGCCGCCAGCGACTAGCGCTGCGCCCAATCGCAACAAGATGTCCCCTAACTCACCATTCATCACGCTATCCGCCCGTGTCCTCTTATTTTGCCATCCGCTTTGCCATCAAACTGCAATAGTTATTGCATAAAGTTAACCTTTCCGCAATACTTGTTGCGACACTACCATCGTCCGGAACAAACGAAAAGGACAGTATGGCATCCTCGATCCAGCAACTGCTGAGCGAAAAACGGCAGAAACTGACTGCGACGGACCGCAAACTCGCCGATGTACTTCTGGCGGATCCACGGCAGGCCGCGTTTCTGTCCACCAATGAAATCGCCGAACGCGCTGCGGTGCATCCGACTTCCGCAGTGCGGCTCGCGCGCAAGCTCGGTTTTGATGGTTACCCCGCCTTGCGCTCGACGTTGCAAAATGATTTGTTCGACGAATCCGCCGCCGCCGAACGCGTACGCAGGCGCATAGAACGTCTCGGCAAGGCGGAAGTGCTGCGCGCCTTCGTCGCCAGCGAGATCAAGGCGCTGGAACGCCTACCGCAACAAGTTACCGATGCCGATATTGCCGCCACAGCGCGAGCCATCATCCGCGCGGGGAAAATATTCCTGTTCGGCGCCGGACACTCCGAAACACTGGCGCGCCTGCTGCAGATCCGTCTTCAGCGCGGCGGCTACACTGCCGAAATCTTGCGCGGAGATTCCCGCGAAACTGCGGCGCTGATGCTGCAGGCGGACAAGGGCGATGTTTTCGTGCTGTTCGCTTTTTTTGCCGCGCAGCCGCGCATCCGGCAATTCGTCGAACACGCGCGCGCAGTCAAAGCAAAAACGGTACTCATCACCGACATCATCAGTCCGGCACCGCTGCCGAAGGTAGACATCATCCTTGCTGCCACCCGTGGCGCTCCGGGCGAAGCGCGTTCCCTGACCGTGCCCATGGCCATCTGCAACACCATCATGCTGCAGGTTTCCAAACTCGACGGCGGACGCATGATCCGCAGTCTCGAACAACTGGAAACCGTGCGCGACAACCTGAAATCCTGATTACCTGATTACCTGATTACCAATACGCAGATATCAAAGGGAGGAAAACATGATCAAGCACCTGCTGGCCGCACTGGCCCTGACCCTCACCGCAATCACGGCAACAGCCGCCGACAATCGTCCCGATGTCGTCATCGCCGTCAACGAACTGGCGCGCGGCCTCGAACCCGCAGAGCAGACCGGCAACGTTGACGTGCGCATCACCTACTCCATCTTCGACACGCTGATACGCCGTGATTTCTCCGTGCGTGGCGGCGGAGCGAAAAGCCTGAAACCCTCGCTGGCGGAATCCTGGACCCGCATCAGCCCCAGCGAACTCGAGGTCAAGCTGCGGCGCGACGTAAAATTCCATGACGGCTCGTCGTTCACCGCCGACGATGTGGTGTTCACTTTCTCGCGGGAACGACTGACCGGCGGCAAAACTGCGGCAATTCCTTCCGCCCGCGTCTTCTTCGGCCACCTGAAGGAAGTCAGAAAAATTGATCCCTACACGGTACGCTTCATCACCGCTGAACCCGACCCCGTGCTGGAGCAGCGGCTGGCGACTTATGCGTCATGGATCGTGTCCCAGAAGCAGTGGCTGAAATACAAGACCGACGACGCGAACTGGATGCGCGCGGCACTGCGCGAAATCCGCTGGAACCCCATCGGCACCGGGCCGCTGAAATTCAAGGACTGGCGCAAGGATCAGTACATGGCGTTCACGGCCAATGATGATTACTTCCTCGGCAAGCCGGCATTCAAATCGGTGACCTTTCGTGAAGTGCCGGAACTCGCGACCCGCATCGCCGGCATCGCTTCCGGTGAATTCGACATCATCGTCGACGTGACACCGGACCAGATCGCAACGCTGAAACGCTACAACGACATTGACGTACGTTCCACCGTGCTGGAGAACAGCCACATCCTGGTGTTCAACATGAGCGCTCCGGTATTCAAGGACAAGCGCCTGCGCCAGGCCATGAGCCTTGCCATCGACCGCAAGATACTGCGCGACTCATTGTGGCAGGGCCTGAATTACACGCCCAACGGCTACCAGTTGGAGGTGTTCGGTCCGCTCTACGATGCCAAACGTACCGGTTATGCCTATGATCCCCAGCGCGCCCGCGAACTGGTCAAAGCCTCCGGCTACGATGGTCGCGCCATCAGCTTCCGGCTGATCCCCAACTATTACCTGAACGGCATGGAAGTAGCGCAGGTGATGCAGGAAATGTGGAAAGCCGTCGGCATCAACGTCAAGCTCGACCTCGTCGACAGCTTCAAGCAGGTACGCGGCCCGAACATGGAAATGCATGCTTGGTCGTCTACTTACCGCCTGCCCGATCCCACCGGCGCCATCGGCATCACCCTCGGCCCAAAGTCAAACATGCAGGCCCTCTGGAAGTACTTTATCGCGCCCGAGGAATTCAACAAGGCCGACGAAATCATGCGTACCGCGGGCAGCGACAAGGAACGCCTCGCCGCCTTCAGCAAGATGCTGGACATCATCGAGGACGAAATGCCCATCACCGTCCTCTACAACCCGCTCTACAGCTACGGTTCTAAGAAAAAATTCGCCTGGCAACCGGCACCGCTGTACTACATGGATTTCCGCCCCGACGTCTTCCGTGCCAATCAGTAATTCTCCGGGGAACCCGGACGCGCTCCTCGCAGTGCGCGATCTGGGAATTTCCTTCGACAGCGAAGATGGCGTCATTCACGCCGTACGCGGCGTTTCGTTCACAGTTGCTCCCGGCAGTGTGCTCGGCATCGTCGGCGAATCCGGTTGCGGCAAAAGCGTCAGTTGTCACTCGATCCTGCGCCTGTTGCCGCAGAACGCCCGCGTTTCGGGCAGCATCGTATTCGAAGGCCGTGAACTGACTGCACTGGATGCGCCGGGCATGGATGCCGTGCGTGGCCGCGACATCGCGATGATTTTCCAGGACCCCGCGGCGTCTCTGAATCCGGTGCATACCATCGGCAGCCAGATCGCCGAAAGCCTGCGCCTGCATCGCGGCATGGCACGGCAGGCGGCGATCACCGAAGCGCTGCACCTGCTCGACCGCGTCGGCATTCCCGAGGCCAGGCGCCGCCTCGGTGAATATCCGCACCAGCTCTCCGGCGGCATGAACCAGCGCGTCATGATTGCCATGGCGCTGGCCTGCCGGCCGAAACTACTGATTGCCGACGAACCGACCACCGCGCTCGACGTCACCATCCAGGCGCAGATTCTCGACCTGCTGCACGAGCTGCGCGCGGAATTCGGCATGGCGCTGATCCTGATTACGCACGACCTGGGCGTGGTCGCCGAAATGGCCGACACCGTCGTCGTTATGTATGCCGGCGCTGTTGCCGAACAACGGACTGCGGCTCAACTTTTCGACAGACCCGCGCATCCCTATACCGCCGGTCTGCTTGCCTCGGTGCCGCGCATCGACCGCACCAACGCCACGCTGGTGCCGATCGAAGGCACCGTGCCTTCGCCGCTGGAACTGCCGCCGGGTTGCGCATTCGCGCCGCGCTGCGGCAGTGCCCGCGACCGCTGCGCCGCGGAACAACCGGCACCGCACACCATCAACGGCGGACAAGTGGCCTGCCACTATCCGCTGTCGGGCCAGCCATGAGCGCAGCCCCGTTGCTTGAAGTTCGCAACCTGGTACGCCATTTCGCGCTGGGCCGGGGGAACTGGTTTTCGCGCGCCGTTACGGTACGCGCTGTCGATGGCGTCAACTTCAGCATCCATGCCGGTGAAACCCTGAGCCTGGTCGGCGAAAGCGGTTGCGGCAAAACCACCACCGGCCGTCTGGTACTCGGCATAGACCGCGCCACCAGCGGCGACGTACTGTTTGACGGCAAACCCTTGCGCAGCACACAGGACGCCGCATGGCGCGCCATGCGGCGCGATATACAGATGGTGTTTCAGGATCCGCTCGGCGCGCTTGATCCGCGCATGACCATAGGCCGCCAGATCGCCGAACCACTCGACATCCACGGCCTGGGCAACCCCGCCGAAAGACAGACTGCGGTGCAGGACATGCTCGCCGCTGTCGGCCTGTCGCCGCAAATGACGGGGCGTTATCCGCATGAACTCTCTGGCGGCCAGCAACAGCGTGTCGTCGTCGCTCGCGCGCTGATCCTGAAACCGCGGCTGGTCGTTTGCGACGAGCCGGTTTCGGCGCTGGATGTTTCAGTGCAGGCGCAGGTCGTCAACCTGCTGGCGCAGCTGCAGACGAAACTAGGCCTCACCTACCTGTTCATTTCGCACGATCTGAAAGTGGTGCGCCATATCTCGCATCGCGTTGCAGTAATGTATCTGGGGCAAATCGTCGAACTGGCGCCACGCGATGCGCTGTTCGACCATCCGCAGCATCCCTATACGCAGGCGCTGATTGCCGCAGTACCGGTACCGGAGGCCGGGCGCCGGCGTCCACGCATGCTGCTGCGCGGCGATCCGCCCAGCCCCATCTCGCCGCCTGCGGCCTGCCGCTTCCACACTCGCTGCCCGCGCGCCACCAAGCTCTGCAGCAGCGAAACACCACCGCTGATGGAACTGCAACCGCAGCATTGGGTGGCCTGTCATTTTCCCGGCGCCGCACCAGCCCCAGAATCTGCCGCATGCTGATCATTGCCCATCGCGGCCATTCGGCAGGTTATCCCGAGAACAGTGTGCCGGCTTTCGAGGCCGCGATTGCCGGCGGTGCGAATCTGATCGAAACCGACGTACGCCTGACACGCGATCGCCAGGCCGTATGCTGGCACGATCCTGACCTGCAGCGACTCACGGGCCGGCCGCTGTTCATCGCCGATCTGGAGCGAGATGAACTGGCCGCGGCGCTCGCCGCTTCGGGACAAACGCTGCTGACGCTGGACGCGGTGCTCGCCGTCGCACGTGGCCGCGTACGCGTGATGCTTGATGTCAAAGTCCGCTCAGACGAGATGGCTGCCATCATCGTTGATGCACTAACTGCTTCCGGCATGCAGCGCAACGTGGTGTACGGCGTGCGCGAAACCGCGCAGTACGCCCAGTTGCGCCGTCTCGCGCCACAACTGACCCTGCTCGCGATGCCGCCCGATCCGGAACAGCTGTCCGGATTCCTCGCTCCCGGCGTGATCGCCGTGCGGCTGTGGGAATACGAAGTCACTCCGGCGCGCGTAGCACGCATACACGCTGCCGGACGCAAAGCCTGGGTTACTGCCGGATTAAAAAGCGCCGGCGAAGCTCCCGGCGAAATCACCGCCGAACGCCTGCTGCGTCTGCATGAGATGGCGGTTGACGGCGTGTTGCTCAATGACCCGGAACTTGCACGCAATACTATTTCCAAGCCGCAAAGGATATCGCCATGAAACCACTGCCCCGCTTCATCTGGTGTATTTTCGACGGCCTGCGCCGTGACATGATCACCGCCGACATCGCGCCGCGGCTACGCGCTTTTATCGACGGCGGCACCGATTTTCCGTCGAGCCGCTGCGTGTTTCCATCGGTGACCCGCGTCAACGCAACGGCCATGGCCTGCGGCGCGGCGCCCGGCGTGACCGGTGTGATCGCCAACAAGCTCTACGATCCGCAGGTATTCCCCGACCAGTTGATGCACACCGGGCTGCACGAGCATGTCATGCAGGCCGAACAGGCCTACGCCGGCGGCTTCGTCGCTGTACCATCACTGGGCGACATCCTCGCCGACCACGGATTGAAACTCGCCGTGGTCAGCACCGCTTCCGCGGGCACCACGCACCTGCTCAACCCGCGCGCAGCAACACTGGGCAGTCCCATGCTGTGCCTCAGCGACTGGCGCGCATCCAAACCCGATGATTATGCTGCAGAGATGCTGCGGCGTTTCGGCCCGATCCCGCCTGCAGCCAGGCCCAATGCCGCGCGTATCCAGTTGCAGACCGACATGACTCTTGACGCCGTGCTGCCGGAAATCGCGCCCGACGTGCTGATGGTGTGGTTTTCCGACCCGGACTCGACCTATCACTATTGCGGCATCGGTTCAGCGGAAAGCATCGCGGCTATCCGCAACGCCGATACCCAGTTCGGCCGCATTCTTGACCATATTGCACAGGCGCCCGATGCCGCTGAATGCCAGGTCGTCGTCTGCTCAGACCACGGTCTGGTCACCGCGCGCAAACGCATTGACATCAAACCGCTGATGCGTGCAGCCGGCATCCGCGTCGGATCCTCGTTCGCTGACGGCAATACCGTCGCCGGCAGTACCGGCTACTGCGGCGCACTTCGGATCGCGCCACATGCTGAAATCGCCTTGCATAAAACGGTTGACTGGTTACTCGATCAACCATGGTGCGGTTCGGTGTTCACGTCCGGCGGCAACGGACTGCTCGGCGGCGTCGACGGTACTCTCGATCTAGCCTTGCTGTCGCTGACGCACCCGCGCACACCCGAAGTGTATTACATGATGGCCGCCGATGACACGCCCGACCGCTGGGGCCGACCCGGCAGTTGCTATTTCAACGCGGAAGACATACCCGAAGGCGGCGCAACCCACGGCGGCCTGCATCCCATCGAAATGAACAATCTGCTGGCCATGGGTGGCACGGCTTTCAAACAAGGCTACGCCTCGCCATGGCCCGCCAGTCACACCGATATCGTGCCGACGATCCTGAAGACGTTTGACATCAAACCTCCTCCCAGCGTCACCGGACGCGTACTCACCGAAGCCTCTAGCCACAAAGCGGCAGAACCGCCACCGTCGCGCGCAGTCTCCTGCACCAGCGAGAGCCGCGGTCGCCGCCAGCATCTGAATCTGTGGCATGTCGGCACAACCACCTACATCGACCGCGGCTGGACGGAACGCGCCTGACATGAACCTGCGTTTTTTCGGCATCAAGCTGTTCCGCGCGCTGGTGACAATGCTGCTGGTCGTCACCTTCGCCTTCGTGATCCTGCGCCTGAGCGGCGATCCCATTGAAATCCTGCTCGGCGACGATGTGGATCAGGCCACGCTGCAGTACTACCACGAGCTCTACGGTCTGGATCGCCCGCTGCACGAACAGTACCTGCGTTACTTCGCCGGCATCGTCCGCGGCGATCTCGGATTTTCTCTGACGGATGAGCGCGCGGTGACCACTGTCATCACCGAGGCCATACCGGCAACGCTGCAACTCGGCATCACCGCGCTGGTAATCAGCCTGCTGGTCGGTGTGCCGCTGGGCATCATCGCCGCGCTGAACCGCAACAAGGCCATCGACCGTTTCGTGATGACTTTCGCCGTGTTCGGCTTCAGCATTCCCAATTTTTTCCTCGGCATCCTGCTGATCCTGCTGTTCTCGCTGTGGCTGCGCTGGCTGCCCAGCTCGGGCATCGGCACGATCTGGCACCTGATCATGCCGGCAATCACGCTGGGCATGTCGGCCGCCGGATCGCTGGCGCGCTTTACGCGCTCCTCGATGCTGGAAGTGCTCAACCGCAGTTATGTGCGCACGGCGGCGGCCAAGGGCGTGCCGCGATGGCGGCGTATCGCCTGGCATGCGTTGCCCAATGCGGCGATCCCGTTGGTGACCGTGCTCGGGTTCCGGCTGGGTGACCTGATTGCCGGCGCCATCGTTACTGAAACGGTATTCGCGTGGCCCGGCGTCGGACGGCTGCTGGTTTCCGCAGTCTCGGCGCGCGACCTTGCCGTGGTGCAGGGTGTGTTGCTGATAACCGCGGCAACCATGGTCATCGCCAACCTGCTGGTGGACATGCTGTACGGCTGGATTGATCCGCGTATCCGTACCGCGGGCGGCAAACAAGACGATCATGGCTGAAACCACCACTTCATCCACCATACACGCCGCTCCGACCAGGGCCACGCTGTTCCTGCGCAAATACCCACCGCTGGTCGTCGGCGCAGCGGCGTTTGTGCTGCTCACACTGCTGGTCGCGATCGGTGCCGACCTGCTTGCGCCGTTTCATTACACCACACAGGATCTTGCGAATCGCCTCAAGCCGCCGGCGTTCATGGGTGGCCCCACAGCGTACTGGCTGGGCACCGACGAACTCGGCCGCGATCTGCTGAGCCGGCTCCTATACGCGACACGTTTCAGTATATTGATAGCCATCGTCGGCACCACCATCAGTGCGGTGCTCGGTACACTGCTCGGCTTCATCGCCGCACATTTCCGCGGTTGGGTCGAGGAAGCCGTGATGATGCTGGTCGATGCGCAGGCTTCACTGCCGTTCATCCTGCTTGCACTGGCCGTGCTGGCCTTCTTCGGCAACAGCTTGACGCTGTTCATCATCATCCTCGGCATCAACGGCTGGGAAACCTATGCGCGCCTCACCCGCAGCATGGTGATTGCCGCGAACACCCAAGGTTATGCTGTAGCCGTACGTGCGCTGGGCGCAACACCGATGACCATCTACGGTCGCCACATCCTGCCCAATATCGCCAGCATCCTGATCGTGCAGTACACGCTGAATTTCCCGGCAACCATCCTGCTGGAAACCTCAATGAGTTTCCTCGGACTCGGCATCCAGCCGCCGCTGACCAGTCTCGGCCAGATGCTCGGATCCGGCCGCGCTCACCTGTTGTCAGCGTGGTGGATCGCGATACTTCCCGGCTTGGTGATTTTCCTGACGACGCTGTCGATCAGCATCCTCGGCGACTGGCTGCGCGACCGCTTCGATCCGACGCTGCGAAATCGATAAAATATAAACAGAATCAATTGGTTACTGTTTTCGCCGTATTGACTAGCCGGTAATGCTCGACCGCGGGAAACGAATCGTAGAAATGGTGCAGCAACTGTCGCCACTGCTGATACTGCGGTGATCCGCGAAAGCCGGTGGTGTGATGTTCCAGCGTTTGCCATTTCACCAGTAGCACATAACGCTGATCATTCTCGATACAACGCTGCAATTCGTGCGTGATGTATCCGGGCATGCTGCTGATGATGTCTGATGCCTGCGCAAACGCGCACTCGAATGCCGCGCACTCCCCGGGTTTCACATCCAGCGTCGCGATTTCCAGTATTGGCGCATCTTTGCTCATCGCCGCAGCCGGAGATAAATTTCCGGCAGCTTGTTGGGCAGACTGTTGATGTGGTCGAGCACCAGATAATGTCCGGGCCCGAAAATCTGCGGCAGGTACTGGTTGGCCATGGTGTCCACCGTAATGCAGAACGGATGCACGCCCTTGGCCACGGCCTCCTTGACCGCCATCCGCGTGTCTTCGTGCAGATAACGCCGGTCGCCGCCGTCATCATAATCCTCGGGCCGGCCGTCCGACAGCAACAACAACAGGCGCCGTCGGCTTTCAACACCCTCGAAACGCGCCGTGGCATGACGGATCGCCGCGCCCATGCGCGTCGCCAGCCGCCCCGACATGCCGCCGATCTGGGCGCGAATTTCCTCGGACATTTTTTCGTCAAAATTCTTCAGCATGTAATAACTGACGTTGTCGCGGTATTTGGAGCAGAAGCCGGCGATGGAATAGGCGTCACCCACTTCTTCCATGCTTTCGGCGAACAGCAGCACGCCGGCACGCACGCGGTCGACCAGCCGGCCGCCACCCTCGGGCAGATGCTGCATGATCGAGGTCGACATGTCGGCCAGCAGCGTCACCGCCACTTCACGCTGGCGGATTTCGCGCCGCTTGTAGATATTGGGATGCGGGGAACGTCCGGCACGTTTCTCGGCGACGTAGGCCACGACCGCGTTCAGGTCCATGTCATCGCCATCGAACTGCTGGGTCAGCGGCGCGGTGCGCGTCGGCTTCTGCGACTGGATGGCTTTTTTCAACCGTTTCAGCGCGTTCGCATACTGCTTCATCAAGCGGTTGGTTTCACCCATGTTGGATTCAGCCAGTCGCTTTTCCTGCACCCAGCTCCAGTTCCGCTTGTAACGCGACTCGCGGTAATCCCATTCCGGATACGGTATGCCCTTGTCGCTGCTGCCCTGGTTGGCGCCCTCTTTGTCGCTCTGGCTGGAAGCCCGCGCCGACTGCCCCGATGAATCGCCATCACTCGGCATCTCCTGCTTCTCGCCGCTGTCGCTCTGGTCACCCGACTCGGCATTCTGCGGCGCTTCAGTTTCCTCACCGCCTTCGTCCTGTTGTTCGCTGTGCTGCTCTGCTCCAGCCTGGGTCTGCTGTTCATCGTCTTCGTTTTCCTGCGGATGCGCCATGCGTGTCGCATTCGGGCTGCGTCCCGGCAGATACGCCGCATAAAAAGCCTCGAGGCCGGTCACCGGCGGCAGCGTGGTGGTAGCGTGCATATCGACCGCAACCCGGTAAGCCGTGGCTATGGTGGCGCCCGCTGCAAACAGCGGCGCGAACATGGATGAAAGCCGTTCATCGGTGGCAGTGCCGTCGGTCTGCGCCAGCGCGGCGTCTATGCTCGCCAGCGCCAGATCGTAATAGGCCGCCGTTTCCGGATGACGCACGCCCAGGCCGTGGGCGGCATTACGCATGCGCTTCAGATAGTTGGGCACGTTGCGCTGCACGCGGTAATCGACGCGCAGGTCTTCGCAGATATCAAACAGCAACTGGAAACGCAGCGCATCGTCGCCGAAACGCATGAACAGCGGCGCCCACGACACCGCGCCCTTTTCGGGAAACTCGATCTTCGCCTCGGCAAACATGTCACGCATGCCCGTACGGCTGAAAGTGCGGTAATACATGTGGCCCGCGGTGTGCAGCACCGCCAGTATGGCCTCCTCGCGGTCGGCCATCACCGCCGGAAAATAAATGCTGCGGCCATCGGTCTCGATGAATGGCCGGCCTTTTTCCGGCGACCAGCTGCTTTCCTTCAACTCGAACTCGCCGCCGAACCAGACGTCGAGCAACATCGCCAGCAGGCGATTGCGGTCAGTCAGCCGGTAACCCGGCAGATGCTCCAGCAGCAGCGACAGGCTCTCCTCGGATTCGAGCCGAAAATAAGCCTCGCCGCGTGCGCGCCCCGACTGCATGATGTCGGCGCCGCGCGACGCCCACGGCAGAATGGCCTGCGCGCCGAGCAGGTTGCGCACGCGCACCGCACCCGGCAGATAAGTCGACAGCATCAGCTTGCGCGATTCGAATAATTCGTCCGCAGGGGTTGCGAGCTGCTCAATGGCGGTAATGCCGCCATGGCGTCCGGCCAGCTCCAGCACCGGCATGCCGAAATACGCCGCCCCGCTTTCGATCTGACGCGCGCACCAGCAGAAACCGATTTCCGCCCAGCGCGCCTCCCCCGCATGGCCCAGCGAGCCATAAGCACGCGCCACGTTGGCCATAAACCCTTCCAACGCACGCCACGACGCCCGCCACTGCATGAAGGCCAGTGCCTGGCCAGTCCATGGCAACACGGTTTCCGAAACCGATTCGGCTTCGAGACTGCCGCGGATGAACGCTTTGCCGGCGTCGCGCTCGAAACTGAACAGCGCAGTACACGCCGCCAGCCACTGCAGCGTCACCGCTTCACCGTGCGGCACGATCGCCGGCAGCACCTGCTCGACTTCGCGATAGGCGACGACGCTGAGGTCTTTGAGCTGTGTGACCGCCTTTTCGACGGCGGGGGTGTGTTTCATGGATTCAATTGGACCAGGCAACTCTTAATTCCGTCACCCCGGCGCGCCCCGAAGGAAGTCCCCCTGGGGGGCGCCCCGAAGGAAGTCCCCCTGGGGGGCGCCCCGAAGGAAGTCCCCCTAGGGGGCGCCCCGAAGGAAGTCCCCTTGGGGGGCGCCCCGAAGGAAGTCCCCTTGGGGGGAAAGCCGGAATCCATTTCATCTGGGTCAGAAAACCTGGATTCCGGCTCGCGCTGCGCTTGGCCGGAATGACGAATCGGAAAGCAATCAGGAAAAATGTGCGTTGACGATTTCCATCAGCGCGTCAGCCAGTTCGACGTCATCGGTGATCGGATTGACCATTGCGACCTGGCAGGCAGCCACCGGATCCAGTCCCGCCAACATCATGCTCGCCGCATAAACCATCGCGCGCGTTGACGTCGATTCTTCCAGACCATGGTCCTTCAGCAGTCGCGCCTTGCGGCCGATGGCGACCAGTTTTTCCGCGATATCCGGCTTGGTGCCCGGAACTTCCTGCACGAGAATCTTGCGCTCCACGTCTTCCGGCGGGAAATCAAAATTGATCGCGATGAAACGCTGTTTGGTCGACGGCTTCAGATCCTTCAGCACCGTCTGGTAGCCCGGGTTGTAGGAAATCACCAGCATGAAATCCTCATGCGCATCGATTTCCTGCCCCTTCTTTTCTACAGACAGCTTGCGGCGATGATCGGTCAGCGAATGGATCACCACGGTGGAATCGGTACGCGCCTCGACGATTTCGTCGAGATAACAGATCGCGCCCACTTTCACCGCACGCGTCAGCGGCCCGTCGTGCCACACGGTGTCGGAACCTTCAAGCAGGAAACGGCCGACCAAGTCTGAACTCGTCAGATCTTCATGGCAGGACACCGTCACCAACGGGCGCTTGGACTGAAACGCCATGTATTCCAGGAAGCGCGTCTTGCCGCAGCCGGTCGGACCTTTCAGCATCACCGGCAGGCGGCGCTTGTATGCCGCCTCGAATATCGCCACTTCATTGCCCTGCGGCTCGTAGTACGGTGCCTTGTCGCTCGCCTGCGGCATTTGCACGATGTCATGTTCCACGCCGCGCACGCGATTTGTTGCAGTCTTCATCAGCACTCCAAAATAAATGTCACAGCAGTCCGCTAATCCGCCAGCCTGCCTTCACGGACACAACGCGTCTTGATATAGAGGTAAACATGCCGCGCCGTGCGCACGGCCATTTTCTCCGGAACCTTCGGCAACGCATCCCTGCGTCCCATATTAATACAGTTGCGGTAGTACACAAGTTCCCGGCAGTTGTCGCGGATCGCATTCCAGGTCGGATCACCCTTCACCAGCACCTTGAACACCTCGAGAAAATCCGCATCCTCGCCCGGCAGGTTTTTTTGTCCATCGGCCGCGACATAGGCCGTGACCAGACGCCGGGTCAGTGCGATCGCGGCATCAACGGTTGCTTCCAGCGGCAATGCTTCGCCGCGCGCAATTGCAGCTTCGAATGCGGCCAGCGCTACATCAACCGCCGCCGCGGCGGCAATCAGTTCGCCCTGCGGTGCATCCGCGTTTAGAATGTCAGGCATTGCAATGAGGAGTGCATCATGAATGAAAATATAATAAATATGATTAAAATCAATAACTTACAATACAACACCCTGCGTGATCCACAGGTTTACCGGCGCGTCGCCGGTGCAGCCTTCCGCATCCAGGCCGTCATTACCGGCAGCGGTCCAGCGCAGGTGACCCTCAGCGATGAAAAAGGCGCGAGCCTCGCACAAGTCGACGTGCAGGCGCCGGAGACATTTTCGCACGAGCTGAGCTTTGACCAACCCGGTGTTCGCATCGTGACCATCACTGCGCAACGTGCAGACCAGAGCGAATCACAAAATATCCGACTGGATGTGATGGCGCATGCGTGGGTGGGATAAACGCACTGCATCCGCACATAAGCGCCACTGAACCCCGAGTCAAACGATGGAACTGATCACCGCCATAGTCGTAGTCAGCATCATTGCCCTCACCATCGGCCTTGTGGTATCGCGCGGCCTGGACATGAAACGCCTGGTTGAAGACGGCGTTGAGGCCGACGGCATCGTGGTGCGGCAGTTCAAACACCACACCCGCGGCTCCCAGTCGAGCAACCACTTCCTGCGTTACCGTTACAACGACAGTGCGGGCCACGAGCACACCCACAAATCCAACGTGACCGGTGATTTCTGGGCCGCACACCCCGAAGGCCACGCCATCGCCATCACCTATTCAAAAAGCCGTCCGCAGGTCAGCGCCCCGCGTTATCTGGTCGAACAGGCGCGCACCGCACTCAAATCTAAAGGATTAACGCCACCATGACCCGCATGACCACCAAGCTCCGCGCCCTCGTCAAATCCAGAAAGTTCCTCGAACTGCCTGCCGCGCACGACCCGCTGACCGCGAAGTTGGCCGAGAGCGTCGGCTTCAAGACCCTCTACAACGGCGGTTTCGTCACCGGCGGCAGCACTACCATCAGCGAACCGCTGCTGACCATGACCGAGCAGATCACCGTCGCCGCCAACATGGCGAAGGCCGTGAACATCCCCGTGATCATGGATGCCGGCGCCGGCTGGGGCGAGCCGCTGCACACCATGCGCACGGTGCGCGAATGCATACACGCCGGCATCGCCGGTGTGCACATCGAAGACCAGCTGTTTCCGAAGCGCGCGCATTACCACACCTATGTCGCGCACAACATTCCGTTCGACGAGTTCCGCGACAAGATCCGCCTCGCCTGCGTGCAGCGCGACGAGACCGACAGGGACTTCGTTATCATCGCCCGCTCCGATGCCTGCCGCGAACAGGGTTACAAGGAGGCCGTGAAGCGCATGCGCATGGCGCGCGATCAGGGCGCCGACATGGGCCTCATCTTTCCGCGCACGCACGCCGAAACCAAAAGCGCACCGAAGGACTGCAAGCTGCCGATGGTCTACGTGCAGAGCCGCGGCAACCGCGACGGCCGCCCGCTCTACTCATTCCAGCAACTGGAGGACATGGGCTACGCCGGCAGCATCGACGCCATCCTCTCGGTGGGCGTGCAATACCATTTCATGCGCAAGGCGCTGCTGGAACTGAAAAAAACCGGCGACTACACCGGCATCTCGCAAAAGGACTACGTCACCGCGCGCAAGGGCGTCGAAGACCTGATCGGGCTGGAGGACTATTACCGCATCGAGCGGGAGACGGTGGAGAAGCTGGAGGGAAAGAAGGGCAAGGCCCGAAAATAGGGTCAGCGTAAGTTTTACTCTCGCGCGACGAATGACATTTCATCAAATCTAAAAGTTACACTGACCCCATTCATTTATTGCAGGCACCGCTCCAACTCCCGGTGCAATTTAATAAGCTGTTCTTCGATCCTTTCACTATCCGCTTTTTCTATTGGCATAAATGTTTCATTGCTGCGGTCAGAGAGACGCTGGCACTGCTCCGCGACGACAAGCAGTATGGAGCCGATAGATTTTGTTTTATCAAGCCCTACGATTGCTCTCCAGCGAGAAATTGCAGCGCCCGACAGCCCAGTTAATTGCTGGGCGCTTGGCAGAAAATCGTTCACCACAGAAAGAACACGACGCTCAGCCGAAACTCTGTTGAGAAAAGTGTTTTTCATTCTCGACCTCGAAGGGATTCGATCCATTGCCCAAATGGTGCGTGGATAATTTCGTTTACAGCCTGGTCGAGATCAGTCCCAATCTCCGCGCCACGTGTTGAACTATGCCTAGCGAGCATAGCCTGTTTATACGTAGAAAACTCTAATGGGCAAGGCTCCGGAAGCTGATAAGGCGCATCACTGGAAAAGCATGGCGCTCCCAACAATGTCCAAGATGCCGACATAGCCAAGTCTCGAATAGCTGTATAAGCGATTCCCAACTCGTAAACGACGTTTCTGGTGCCACTTTCGAGTTCATGAATTGTCTCTCGAAGCAATTTCTCAAGTTCATCGATGTCCTTGCTCATAGTGGAATATGGCGCGGGTGAACCCAAGGCATTTAAGAATGGTGTCTCATGCGGACTAAATATGCACTTAGCCTCAAGGTGCAAATGCCATGCGAAAAGCCGTCCTTGAGTGAAATACTCGCGAACAAGCTCCGGGGCATAAATGCTCCAACCGGTCGGGATATTTGAGCGATCATCGTTAAACGGCAACACCAAGACATCCACATCTGAGGTTGGACATGCTTCGCCTCTACAAATCGACCCGAACACATAGATTTCGTGGTTCATCGTCTTGCCAGTCGCTTTATGAGGATGGCCATGAATAGTCCGACTAACAAGAACCGAAAAACGGTAAGTGCCGCCAAGTGATTCCCAGGCAACGGTGGCGTAGTTGAGACTCCCCAGAAAGCTCGGAAAACCACACCTAATGAGTCAGGCCACGAAAATTGCGGAAGTTGCCACGCCAAGAAGGCTGCCCATGCGAAGACCAAGAAAACGCCGCAGATAAGTATGCGGTATAGACTCTCGCCGTTTCCCCACAATAAATCGAGCGCCTTCCATTGCACATGGCGAACGCCGTGAGCGACTCTGTTCCAACCTTTATATTTGGAACGGTAGTATGACTGCTTTGAATAGGCCGCATGGAACAGGTGCTGGCCCGTAAGCGCGACTTCAATTGATGCCGCCTTGTTCACCGCAGAGTAGTTGCCAATGTGGCCGAAGTTCACCCGCAAGGTACGAACAAGATCCCGCGCTAAGTTTTCCTCACTGGGAAGGCAATTATCTAAAAATTCCTCATCGAGATGAGTGTGCTCCCAACTTGAATAATTGAACTTGCATTCTTCGTATTGTGATCCCCGAAAATTTGACCTAGAGATGCTGGCACCAGTGAAATCACACCGAATGAAGCGGCAATTGCGGAAATAGCACTGCACGATTTCCGACTGCTTAAAACTTACGTCTATGAAAGTCTTGCCAACGGCGAAGACGCGCCTCAACACCTTCCGCGTTAAATCTTCCTTGCCCACATCGGCGGCAAATTCTTTGTCCTCGATAAGCGGTTTGGAATGATCTAGTAGATCCATGTTCAGCGCCTAGGATTAAGGTGAGGGTTAACTAGAACTAGAAACACCAATAAATGGATTCATATCCGCCTTTCGATTATGCCCCGCCCGATTCCCCCACTCCATTATCGACTTGCACTCCAGGCGCCATCGAGATTAATGCCGAAATAATAAAAATAGTTAATTAAAACAACTACTTACGATATTCCCTACGCTGCGCACCGCTTTGCGCCCTGCCTGCGGCACAGCCTTAGGCGCCATCACTTTTTCTTCGCCGCCTTTTTCATGGTTTTTTTCACCGGCTTCCTGACCGCTTTTTTCGACGCCGGTTTGCGCTTCGCCGTCTTCGCACCTGACAGGAACGGGCGCAGCTCGCGCACGCTTTTCAGTGATTCCAGCGCATTCACACGCTCAATGACGGCCTCGGCATTTTTCGCGCCCAGCACCGGCGCCATCAGCAGCCGCGCCTTGGCGTTAACCTGTTCGGTATCCATCGGATTCTCCGGCGTGCCCGGCGCATGCCGCGTGAAGTGGCTGACCGTGCGCCCGTCCTTCAGCGTCACTTCGACGCGGCCGCTGCGTGGCGCGGCGGGATCCATCAGCGCCTTGTCGGCAACCAGTTGCACGCGCGCCTTGACCGCACGGATGCGCGGATCGTTCATCTTTTCGTAGGAATGGCTGTCCGCGAACGAGACCGTGCCCTCGACCAGTGCCAGCGCAATGATGTTCTGGCAGTTGATGTCGGGCATCGAACGATCATTGACCACGCGCGCACCGTCCTCGGGCAGGCTGACAATGATCTTCTCGACGTTCTGCGGCGTCAGCCCGTGTTCACGGCGCAGCGTGAGCATGGCATCGAGCGGTGACTGGATCGGATAGCCGACTGAAAACGGCTTGATCGCGGTCTCGCTGATGAAATAGCGGCTACCGAGGCCGGCCACCATTTCTTCCGGACTGGGGCCGGGCGACAGTGCGATCAGCACATTGTGTTCGCCGTCGAATACATCCCAGACACCACTGAAACCCATCTGCGCCATGATCGCCGCAGTGACGCCGTTGCGCGCACCCATGCCGGAAAAATCAAAAGCCTTCTCGACGTGCTCGGCGTCGCGCACCCAGCTCCAGATGCCCGAGACTTGTTGCGCCGCGTACGACAGCGCATGGCGCATGCTTTTTTCATCAAGCCGGGCAATGGCCGCAGCAGCACCGACTGCGCCCAGCGTCGAACTGGTGCCCTCGGCGCTGCGGTGCGCCCCGCGCACATGCTCAGCACCGAGCGCAATCAGAAAACGGCAGCACAGGTCGTAGCCCAGCGCGACCGCGTTGAGCAGCGCCAGGCCGGAACTGCCCTCGCGCTCGGCCATCGCCAGCGCCGCCGGCACCACCGAGCAGCCCGGATGCGCCTTGGTCTCCGGATGAAAGTCATCGGTCTCGTCAGCGTGCGCGAACATCGCGTTGACCAGCGCCGCATTGATCGCCGTAGTACGGATATCGGTGGTGACCACCGTCGCCTCGGCCACGCCGCCCTGTGCGCGCGCGAACTTGATCGCCATCACGCCGGGCTTCAGGTGTGCGCCCGACACCATCGCTGCAATCGAATCGAGGATGCGGTGCCGCGCATCCTGCGCCACGTTTGCAGCCAGCCGCCGCGTGCGCGCTTCCACCATGTACTTCGCCATCTGGCCGGTGATGTCAGTTGTCGACATGGATTCACTCCTCCTTAATTGGAGCAGCTAATTTAACCCGTAATGCCGATCGAGGCCGAATACCGGCCGCCAGACTCAAGCCTGCAGGCATTTTCCCAATGAAAACAGCTACTTCTTCTTTACCGCTTTCCTGACAGCTTTTTTCACCGGCATTCCCTTCCGTTGCAGTGCCGGACTCCGCACTGCCTTCTCTCCAGACATCAACTTCACCACCCCCTGAAATTCCAGCGCATCGAGTTCATCGAGACGATTCAACCGTTCAAGCAGCAGCGCGCCATTTTTTCCCTGCAGCCCATGCTGCAGGCAGTCATCGAGTTTTGCCTGGTGGTCGCGCTCGGCCATCGGCACGCCCCAGGACCCGCGCGGTCCGTGGCATACCGCCTTATGGCTGGCGCCGTCCTCCAGTTCGACCTGCACTTCGACATACATCGAATGAAAATCGCCGGGGATGGCTGCATCCTGCCGCAATTCGAATTTTTCCAGCAGCCCGACCATGTCAAGGCGGAAGCGGCGGGCGTCGGTAAAGGTATCGATTTTTACCGCGCCGTCGAGCAGGGCAGCCGCAGTGGTGTATTGCAGACTGAATTTCCCGTCCAGGCCGGTCGCCGGTTGCGGGCGGTTCACGTATTTCATCACTGGCGACACCATGCGCACGCGGCGAATGTCGGTGCGGCCCTTCAACACGCGATGCAGTTCGAGCCCGGCGGTGATGCCGTAATGCGTACCGTATTGCGACGGAAACAGTTTGATCGCGAGACCGGGATCGACCACGCGCCAGGGTTTACCGTAGGCCAGCAGGCGATCCGCATCGAAGCGGTCGGGATAAAAGGTGTCGATCAAACCCTTGTGCGCCTCGAACACATCCGGGTTTGCCGTGAACCCGCGCTCGGCCAGCAGCGCTGCATCCAGACCCGATGCGGCAGCATTGCCACAGTGCGTCGCCTTGGTCATTGAGCCCACGTTGGCGAGCAGCGCACCAGCGCGTGACGCCGCGATGCCGATCGCGTGTTGCAGGGTCAACGCATCAAGCCCGAGCAGGTCGGCCGCAACGACGGCGCTGCCGATGACGCCCGCCACGCCCGGTGGATGGAATTTCAGCGCCTCCGGTACATATTGATCCCCCGCATACTGCAGGCGTCCCTGGATTTCCAGGCCTTTGGCCACGGCTACGATGACCTGCATTCCGGTCAGCCCGCGTGATTCCGCGAGCGCAAACGCCACCGGCACCGTTGGCGAAACCGCATGCGTGGGTGGACTCCACATCGGCTCGAAATCAAGCACATGCGTTGCCACCGAATTCACATAGGCCGACTGCACCAGCGATAACCGCGTGCTTGTGCCCCATATGGACGCTTGTGGCAGGCCGCCGAGCGCACGCAAGTGTGCAGTCATGATGGTCACTGGCGGCTCACGGCTGCCGGCCAGCGCCACCGCAACACCGTCCTTGATCGCCTGCTTGACGCGCTGCACACATTCGTCGTCCAGTGACTTGCGGTCGGTCGCATGAATGATCCGACAGATATCCTGTGTCAGTCCCACGTCATTGCTCCTGATGGATGGCGGCGTCTACCGGCGCCGGTCAGCGCGTCGGATTACTGCGCTTTCAAGCCCATTTGTTTCGCCAGCTTCTGCCACTTCAAAGCCTCGCTGCGGATGAACTGCGCGAATACTTCCGGTGTACTCGTGACCACTTCAAAACCGATGCCGGTCAGGCGCTTGTGCACCTCCGGCGCCAGCGCCACCTTCACGGTTTCGGTGTTCAACCGGCCGATGATCGTGGCGGAGGTGCGTGCCGGCGCGATGAGTCCGAACCAGCCGATCGCCTCAAAACCCGGGTAGCCGGATTCGGCGATCGTGGGAATGTCCGGTGCGATCGCCATGCGCTTCTTGCCGGTCACTGCCAGCAATCTCAGCTTGCCTGCTTTGGCATGGCCGGCAACCGCGGACATGCCGCCGAACATGACGCCGACATGGCCGCCGACGAGGTCGATTACCGCCTGACCGCTGCCTTTGTACGCGATATGGTTCAGTTTGATGCCGGCAGCCTGCTGCAGCAATTCGGCGCTCAGGTGACCGATGGTGCCAACGCCACCGGAGGAATAATTGATCTGGCCCGGTTTGGACTGCGCCAGCGCCACCAGTTCCCTGACGGATGTCGCAGCAATTGACGGGTGTACCGCGAGCACATTGGCCGACGAAGTCAGTTGCGTGATTGCGGCGAAATCCTTCATGGGATCGTAACCGACGTCGCGTGAAATAGCGGGATTGATGGCAAGTGTGGCGATGTAGGCGAGGCCGATGGTATAGCCGTCGGGAGCTGCCTGTGCAACGATCTGTGTCCCCACTGTGCCGCTGCCGCCGCTGCGATTGTCGAGTACGATTTGCTGCCCCAGACGCTCACCGAGGCCAGGCCCGATCAGGCGGGTAATGGTGTCGGAACTTCCGCCCGGCGCAAACGGCACCACCAGCCGGATGGGCCGCAGCGGATAGGTTTCGGCAGCGTTATGTTTGCCTTGCGCGCCCACCGCACCGGACAAACCCAGCGCAAAAACACACCAGGCTGCCGCAAGATTACGGATGCTTAAGTGCATAAATACCCCCAGATCGCTTGATAAACGCAACGGCAGCGCCCTTTCCTGCTGTCCCGCCACCGCTGCTGCCTCTTGCGCCGCCAGTTCTTCCGCTGTTACTTCTTTTTCACTGCTTTCCTGGCAGCTTTTTTCAGCGGCGCCTTCTTCACAGGCTTGCCTGTGGCCCTGCCACCCATCGCTTCCCGCGCTGCCTCACGGCCGGCAATGCGGCCGAACACCGCGCCCGACATCAGCCCCGTGCCCAGCGGGTAGTTGTAATGGAACAGCCCGCCGACCATCTCGCCGCAGGTGTAGAGGCCGGGGATGGGTTTCCAGCCGGTGGAAATGACACGCGTCTGCTTGTCGATCCGCAAGCCGCCGAAGGTAAACGTGATGCCGCCGGTCACCGGCCATGACACAAATGGTGGCTTGTCGAGCTTTTGTGCCCAGTTGGTTTTCGGCGGATCGATGCCCTCGGTATGCAGGCCGTCGAGCACCGCGGCGTTGAACGGGCCGCCACGGTCGCAGGCCGCGTTGTATTCCTTGAGCGTTTCCATCGCCTGCGCGTGATCGACTTTCAGTTGCTTGACCAGGCCTTCAAGCGTGTCGGAACGGAACGGCTCGCTACTGGAGTAACGCGGTTCGAGCAGGTGCATGGTCTTGGCGTCGAAGATCTGATACACAAGGCTCTTCGGCTGCTTGAGGATCAGGCCGCCGTATTTGGCGTAGGTGAATGACTGGAAATCCGGCGCTTCGTCGATCCAGCGTTTGCCCTCGACGTTGATCATCACGCCGTACGGATACGACAGGCGGTTGGTCTTGTCAGTGAGGTCGCGTTTGCCGTAGTCGGGCGCGTCGGCGACGATGGGGGTCGCATGGCAGCCACCCCAGTGGCCCCAGGGCATCGCACCCGCTTCAATCGCCATGCGCAGGCCGTCACCGTAATTGAAGTTCGAGCCGCGCACCTTGGCGTGGCCCCATTCCTGACCGAGGTAATGCGTGCGCCACGCGGGGTTGGTCTCGAAACCGCCGCTGGCGAGCACCACCGCGGCGGCCCTGATCGTCTGCAATCCCTTTTCACCACGTACCGTCACGCCACGTACCGCGCCCTGCCCGTCCAGCGCAAGGTCGAGCACATGGGCTTCGTAGCGAATCTCAACACCCATGTTTTCGCAGGTCTTGAACCACTGTTTCGACAGGCCCACGCCTTCATGCACGGTGCGCACGATGGCACCCTTGGGCCATTTGATCTTGTCACCGACCTTGATGCCCATCACTGACTTGGCCAATTCGAAGTGGTGTTTACCCACATCCTGCAGCCAGCAGGTGGTGTCATAGGATGCGTCGATCATCAGTTTCGACAGTTCCGGATCGCTGCGCCCGTCGGTGACGCGCATCAGATCTTCACGGAATGCCTCATGCGGATACACCGGTACGCCAGAATGAAAGCCCGGATATTCCTCTTCGACATTCGGCACGAAGCGGTCGATTTCATCGGCGTGGTTGAAAACAAAGCGGAAAATTGCACCGCTGAAATGGGTGTTGCCGCCGCGCTGCGCCTTGGGCGCCTTTTCCAGCAGCAGCACTTTTTTCGCACCGTTTTCCCGCGCCGACACTGCTGCGGCACAGGCGGCGTTACCGCCGCCGACTACTATGACGTCGTAATCCATTTTTTGGACTCCTGATCACATCAATTGAACTCCGGCGCTGCCACATCGTGCGTAATCACGCGTACGGCGCCGGCCCCGCATCACTCAACCCAGTATGCGCGGCAGACAAAAATCGTGTCAAGAAATCCGCTGCGCAATGTCTCATAACATATGGACTGGATGCGCACATCAAGCGCGCACATTCGACACGCTGGGGTAAACTGCCCGCAAAGACGAAGGAGGAATCTGCCATGAACAACGATCGTCGCGCCGCGGCTACGCGCGCACCCACCCGCGAACTGGCCGGCTGGATCAGCAGCCTCAAATACGAAGACATCCCGCAACGCACGCGCGAGGTCGTGCGCATTGCCATTCTCGACACGCTGGGCTGCGGCATTTACGGTTATGGCACGCCGTGGGCAAAGATGCTGCTGCAGTGGGCGCGCGCCGGCAGCAACGGCAAGGGCGATGCCACCGTGTGGGGCGACAGCGGCCCGTCGTTGCGCGTCGCCGATGCGGCGATGGTCAATGGTTCCGCCGCGCACGCCTTCGAACTCGACGATTACCACAACGCCAAATTGCACGCCGGCGCGATCGCGGTGCCTGCCGCACTCGCCATGGCAGAGAAGCTGGATGCCGATGGCCGCGCGATCATCACCGCGATTGCTGCCGGCTACGAAACCATGATCCGCTCCAGCCTCGCATCGAATCCTTCGGCAACGCGACTGCGCGGCTGGCACATCACCGGCATCTATGGCCCCTTCGCTGCGGCAGCAACCTGTGCATCACTGATGAAACTCAATCCCGAACAGACGGCCTGGGCACTGGGCCTCGCCGGCACGCAGGGCGCCGGCACCTGGGCGTTTAATGCCGACGGCACCATGAGCAAACGCTTCCATGCCGGCAAGGCCGTGCATTCCGGCGTGCTCGCCGCGGAACTGGCGGCCATGGGTTATACCGGGCCGACACAGATTTATGAGTTCGAAGACGGCGGCGTATTAAAAGCGCATTCCGACAACAGCGATGTATCGCTGCTCACGCGCGACCTCGGCCGCGTCTGGCACACCGACACCAACTCCATCAAACCCTACTCCTGCTGCGGCAGCACCCACGCCTATATCGATGCTGCGCTGTCAGTGCGCAACAAGATCGGTGCGCCCTGGGATGCCAAACGCCGCGTCAAGGTCGGGCTGTCCAACGTGGTCGATGTGCAATGCGGATTCGACTACGCGCCGGGCAGCGCGCTGAACGCGCAGATGAGCCTGCGTTATGTCATCGCCGCGGCACTTGCCGACGGCAAGGTACTGCCACCGCAGTTCACTGCAGAACGCATGGGCGATCCGGCGCTGGTGGAACTCGCAGCACAGCTGGATTGCGAACATGACCCCAAACTCGATGCACTGTATCCGGCGCATTTCGCCGGCTGGGTGGCCGCCGAACACAAAGGCGAGTGGGTGCGCACGGACATCCTCAACCCCACGGGTTCCATCGACAATCCGGTCGATGCCGCCGGCGTTACCGAAAAATTCCGCGGCATCAATCCAGGCCTGCCGGTGGATGCCATCGCCAAAGTTGCACTGAATATCGAAAACCACACGGTGCGTGAACTGCTGGCGCTGGCAGTGCAAAGCAAAAAATGAAATGCACGCTACTCAGGCGTCATTCCGGCGGGATTTTCCCAAGCACGTTGCCCCCCCCTCCCCCGTTTACGGGGGAGGGGGATACCGGCTTTCCCCCCAAGAGGACTTCCTTCGGGGCGTCCCCCAAGAGGACTTCCTTCGGGGCGTCCCCCAAGAGGACTTCCTTCGGGGCGTCCCCCAAGAGGACTTCCTTCGGGGCGTCCCCCAAGAGGACTTCCTTCGGGGCGCGCCGGAATGACGAAGTTGGGACTCATGGTGCCACCCCCTTCCTTCGGAGCGCGCCAAACCAGAATGACGTGCAAGTAAAAATTTAATCAACCAATGAAATGATTCCGTGATGCAGAAAAAAATTGCAGTACTGGGCGTCGGCGCCATCGGCAGCAGCATAGGCGCAGACCTGACCCGCGCGGGTTACGACGTGACGCTGATCGACCAGTGGCCGGCACACGTCAAGGCCATGAAAACCAGCGGCCTGCAGGTGCAGTTCAAGACCTCGCAATTCCAGGTGCCGGTGAAAGCCCTGCACCTGTGCGACATGGCATCCGCCAACCTGAAGTTCGACATCGTATTCCTCGCCGCTAAATCCAACGACTCCCGCTGGCTGGCCGAATTCATCAAGCCGCACCTGAAGCCTGACGGCGTGGTGGTCGGCGCCCAGAACGGCATGAACGACGATGCGATCGCCTCCATCCTCGGTCGCAAGCGTGTGATCGGCTGCGTGGTCGAACTGCAGGCCGAACTGTTTACCCCCGGACAGATCCAGCGTAACACCACACGCAAGGGCAGCTGGTTCAGCGTCGGTGAACTGGACGGCGCATTTACGCCGCGGGTCAAGGAAGTCGCCGAGATCATGGGCAAGGTCGGACGCTGCGATGTGACCAACAATATCTACGGCGCGAAATGGACAAAATTAATCGCCAATACGATGACCATGGGACCGTTCAGCCTGCTCGGGCTGCGCAATTTCGAGGCCGCAGCACTGCCCGGCATGTTCGATATCTCGGTGAAGCTGGGACGTGAGTCGATGGCGGTCGGCGCTGCGCTGGGTTACCGCATGGAACCGATATTCGGGCTGCGCGCCGATGAGTTTGCCGGCTCCAGCGATGAAAACCTGATCACCACCATGAAAACACTGCTCTCGCACGTCGGCGGCGGCCGCACCGCGCCGATCCACGACCACCTGAAAGGCCGCACCAGCGAAATCGATTTCATCAGCGGCATGGTCGCGCGCAAGGGCCGGGAACTGGGCATCGAGACGTCGGCCAACGCCGCAGTGACCGCCATCGACGACCGGATCAATACCGGAGCGCTGGTCATGGATGCAGCCAACTTTTTATTGCTGCAAAACAAAGCGGGCATGCCGGCAGCCTGAGCTGCAGTCAACCCGCGTACAAGGAAAAAACATGAGCAAACTCATTTTGCGCACTACCCTCCTCGCGGGCCTGGCCATGGCCTGTGTCGGCGCCGGCGCCACAGCTTTTCCCGAGCGTCCAGTACGCATGGTCGCCGCCTCGGCTGCCGGCGGCGGCACTGACATCATCGCCCGCCTGCTCGCACAACAACTCACCGAAATCTGGAGCGAGCCGGTCATCGTCGACAACCGCCCCGGCAGCGGCGGCATCATTGCCACCGACATCGTAGCCAAAGCCGCACCAGACGGTTACACGCTGCTGCTGCAGGGATTCGGCATTACGTTTGCCCCGGCGCTGTATAAAAAGCTACCTTTCGATGTCAAGCGAGACATTTCGGCACTGACGCTGGTAGGCAGCCAGCCTTTTGTGCTCGCCGTGCATCCGGACGTGCCGGTTAAATCCGTCAGAGAGCTGGTGCAGCTCGCAAAAAACAAACCCGGAGAAATACGCTTCGCATCCGGCGGTGTCGGCGGCGGTTCGCACATCGGATCCGAACTGTTCCGGGTCATTGCCGGCATCAACATCGTGCATGTACCGTACAAAGGCACCGGCCCGGGCACTACCGCCCTGCTTTCCGGTGAAGTGCATATGGCCATCGCCGGCGTCGGCACCATGCTGCCGCATGTGCGCAGCGGCAGAGTGCGTGCGCTGGCGGTCACCAGCGCCAAGCGCAGCCCCGCCGTCCCGGACCTGCCGACCGTCGCCGAGAACGGCCTGCCCGGTTATGCCTTCGACGTCTGGTATGGACTGTTCACGTCGGCAAAAACACCGCGCACCATGCTCAACAAACTCAGCAATGATGCGAACGCAGCCTTGCGCGACCCCGCAAGCGAAAAACGATTTACCAGCGCCGGCATCGACATCATCGGCGGCAATGTTGATGAATCGAACAAGGTCATGCAGGCGGAAATGACCAAGTGGGCCAAAGTCATTCGCGAAGCGGGCATCAAGGCGGATTGAGGATTGAGGAGCACGGATCAAAATTCTGATGTAACAACCGGAGGAAAAAACCATGAACGTGTTCAAGCGTCTTGCCATACTCGCCGCAACCGCGGCCTGCGCATTGCCCGCTACGGCAAACGCGCAGGCCGACAAATACCCGACACGGCCGATCCGCATGCTGGTGCCGTTCGCCCCCGGCGGCGGCACCGACATCCTCGCGCGCCTGATCGCCGCCAATGCGACGGCGGCCTTCGGCCAGCAGGTGATCGTCGACAATCGCGCCGGCGGCGGCGGCACGATCGGTGCGGAAACCGCGGTGCGCGCCGCACCCGACGGTTACACCGTAATCATGGTCTCCGGCAGTTACGGCACCAATGCCGCGCTCTATGACCTGCCCTACGATCCGGTGAAGGACATCCAGGCCATCGTGATGATCGGCGATACCGGCTTCGTACTGGCACTGCATCCGTCGGTGCCGGCGAAAACGGTGCCGGAACTGATCGCTTATGCCAAGGCCAATCCGAACAAGCTCAACTTTGCCTCCACCGGCACCGGCGGCATCACCCACCTCGCCACCGAACTGTTCAACCTGCTCGCCGCCACCAAGATGACGCACATTCCGTATAAAGGCACGGGACCGGCGCTAAGCGATTTGCTTGGCGGACAGGTGCAGATCATTTTCGGTGCGATGCCGGCAACGATTCCGCATGTCAAATCCGGCAAGCTGCGCGGCATCGGCGTGACCACCGCGAAACGCACACCGGCGTTACCGGACGCACCGGCCATCGGCGAATTCGTCAAGGATTACGAGGTCGCACTGTGGTACGGCATGTGGGGCCCGAAAGGCCTGCCCAAACCGGTCGTCACCCGCTGGAACCAGGAAGTGGCGCGCGCGCTGCAGACCGATGAAATGAAAAAACGCCTGGCCGGCGACGGCGTTGAGCCCGCTGGCGGCCCGCCGGAGCAATTCCTCAACGCCATCACCCGCGACATCGAGAAATGGAAAAAAGTGGTCAAGGCGGCGAATATCAAAGTATCGAGCTGATGTGGTAAAAACGGCGCTGCGAACAGCCTGCTGTCCGCAGCGCCGCTGTTTTTAAAAAATAAATAAAAACAATGGTTTAGTGTTTTTTTGCTGGTGCAACTGCGCCGGCGCTTTTTAACTTGGCCGTAGAGCCGCATTACTGGAGACCGCAGCAATCATGAAATTCCGCAGAGTCGTCACCGGCAACAACAAAGAAGGCAAGTCCTGCATCAAGTGGGACAGCAACATCGAACCCATCCCCATGCGCCCGGGTTTCGGCAATCTTCCGATGTGGGCTACCAAAAAACTGCCCGTGGAAATGACCGAAGAAGATCCCAACACCTGGGAACTGGGCACCAGCCTCGCCGGCGGTTCCGTATTCCGGCTCGCCCAATACGAACCGGGCGTCGCCAAACGCTGGCACCGCACGGACTCGGTAGATTACGCAATCTGCCTGTCGGGTGAGTTGTGGATGCAACTGGACGACGGCGAAGAAGTCCATCTGACGCCGGGCACCGTGATCGTCCAGCGCGCCACCAATCACAATTGGGAAAACCGCGGCAAGGAACCCTGCGTGATGATTTACGTGTTGCTCGCCACCGAAGGCGCACAGACTACCGGCTGGTAACACCAGCGCATGGCCCGGACCGGCAACGGTCCGGCCACTTGCGTGCAATCAACATACGGAGAGCGCGGCATGAACGAAGACATCGGCAAACTGGTACTGCGCCTGACACTGGGCATCCTGATACTGTTGCACGGCATTGCCAAACTGAGCAATGGCATCGGTGGCATCGAAAACATGCTCGTCAGCCACGGCCTGCCCGCTTTTTTTGCCTACGGTGTGCTGGTCAGCGAGGTCCTCGCCCCGCTGCTGCTGATTTTAGGTTTTTATGCCCGCATCGGCGGCGCCATCATCGCCATCAATATGGTCGTCGCCATTGCACTTGCGCACAGCTCGCAGCTGTTCGACATCAGCAAAAGCGGCGGCTGGGCGCTGGAACTGCAGGGATTTTTCCTGTTCACCGCAATCGCAGTGGCGCTGATCGGACCGGGAAAAATCAGCTCCAACCGGCAGTAATTGTCGCGGGCCTGGCCACCCGTCGATTGACCGGGCAAGTCATCAGTTTTTCATCCGCTCGATACCCGCAGCCTTGATCACGCCCTGCCATTTGGCGATTTCAGCGCGCACGCGGTCGCCCAGTTCTCCGGGCGTGGACGGCGTGACATCCGCGCCCTGCGCAAGGAAGCGCTGACGCAGGTCACGGTGATTGAGCATGGCGTCGACTTCGGAGGTGAGCCTGTTGATGACCAGCCCCGGCGTCTGCGCCGGCGCAAACAGTGCGAACCACGCCACTGCCTCGAAATCCCTGATTCCGGTTTCCTGCAAAGTCGGCACCTGCGGCACGGCCGCAGCCCTGGTTTTGCTGGTCACCGCCAGCGCGCGCACCCGCCCGGAGCGGATGTGCTGGTGCGCAGTGGTCAGGCTACCGAACATGATTGACACCTGCCCGCCGACCAGTTCGTAGATCGCCGGCGATCCGCCCTTGTACGGCACGTGCGTCAGAAACAGCCCCGTGCGCTGGCTGAACAGCACAGCGGCGAGATGCGCGGCAGTGCCAACGCCCGAAGAAGCGTAATCCAGTTCGTGCGGGCGCCGTCGTGCAAAATCAATCAGCTCGCCCACCGAACGCGCGGGCAATGACGGATGCACGATCAGCACGCTGGGCACAGTCGCCACCATCGCCACCGGGGCAAAGTCGCGCAGCGTGTCGTAGGGAATGTGTGTCCACAACGAAGGGTTGGTGACATGCGAGGTGTAAGCCATCAACAGCGTATAGCCGTCGGGCGCCGCGCGGGCGACCAGTTCGGTGCCGATCATGCCGCCGGCACCGGGCCGGTTATCGACGATGAATTGCTGGCTCCATGCTTCGGTAAAACCATAAGCCAGCGTGCGTGCGAACACATCGGTCGCACCGCCGGTACTGACCGGGACCACGATGCGCACCGTACGATTCGGATAATTCTGGGCAACGGCATTGGCAGCCCAGGCGCATGCCAGCAGCAAAACCACGCGTGAGTACAAAGCGATTTTCATGTCCGTGATTGTAAGCCGCGCGCACGGCAAATCGCGCTACAATCAGCGGAAAGATATTGGCAAGTTACCCATGAATACAAGCAAACTGTTTGATGACGAACTGCACGATGCGATGCAGCAACTGTGCGATGAAACCATCGAAGCCATGCAACTCGCCAAGGTGAGTCCGGATCTTGATGATCTGTCAGCTACTTTTGCAGTCGCCCTGCTGAAACTGGGCCTGGCCACCGGGCTGGTAGAGCAGCAACACCCCGGTTTCGCCAAAGATGTGGAAGAAAAACGCCAGCGCGTAATCGCCGCATTGACACAGAAGCATTAAAACAGAAGCACTGAACCCTGCCGCATTATCAATATGCGCTGACATCCATATTATGAAAACCCCAATCTATCTCGACAATTCCGCAACCACACCGCTGGATCCGCGCGTGGTTGAAGCCATGCTGCCCTGGCTGACTGGACAGTTCGGCAACCCCGCCAGCAGTTCGCACGCATTCGGCCATGCCGCCAGTCGCGCCGTCGAAGCCGCGCGCGAGGATGTGGCCAATCTGGTTAATGCCGACAGCCGGGAAATCGCCTGGACATCCGGCGCCACCGAATCGAACAATCTGGCCATCAAGGGCACAGCACTCGCTGCACAGGCGCGCGGCAAACACCTGGTCACCGTGCAGACCGAACACAAAGCGGTGCTCGACACCATGCAATGGCTGGAAAAGCAGGGTTTTGCCGTGACCTGCCTGGCCCCGCAGAAAAACGGCCTGCTCGATCCGGAAGCTTTCCGTGCGGCGCTACGTCCGGACACGGTTCTCGCCTCGGTGATGCTGGTCAACAATGAAATCGGCGTGATCCAGGACATCGCCGCCCTCGGCGCCATCTGCCGTGAACGCGGCATCATCTTCCATGTCGACGCTGCGCAGGCGACCGGCAAGGTCGCCATCGACCTCGCCCAGTTGCCGGTAGACCTGATGTCCCTGACAGCACACAAGACCTACGGGCCCAAGGGCATCGGCGCCTTGTATGTGCGCCGCGAATCAAAACTGCGCATCGAAGCGCAGATGCACGGCGGCGGCCATGAGCGCGGCCTGCGTTCGGGCACGCTGGCCACCCACCAGATTGTCGGCATGGGCACAGCCTTGCGCATCGCCGGCGAACTGATGGCGGAGGAAGTGCCGGCATTGCGGCTGCTGCGCGACCGTTTCTGGGCGCGCCTACAGTATCTGCCCGGCGTGCTGCTCAACGGTGACATGACGCAGCGCATCGCCAACAACCTGAACATCAGCCTCGACATCCCCAACTGCGATTCACTGGTAACCACCCTGACCGACATCGCCGTGTCATCAACCTCGGCCTGTTCCACCGGCGGCGTGTCGCATGTGCTGCAGGCGCTGGGTTCGGATACCGCGGTGGCGGGCAATTCCATCCGCATCACCATCGGCCGCTTCAACACCGCTGAAGAAATCGACTGGGCAGCGGATTATCTGCGGCGAAAAATCGAAGACTGCCGCGCCGGCCGCCTGCATGCGGCCTGATTACCCGTCCATATCAAAGCAAAAAACGTTATTCGCAGATGAACACAGATAACGACAAAATCACCCGCAGGGAAAAGCATAGGTAATTGCGTTTTAACAATCATTTAATCGTTCCGACACGCCCGCATGTTTTCGGCGCGTATCGGCGTGCATCTGCGGTAAATAGATCCTGAATCGACACCGGCGTGTGTGTACAGCCCAATATCGTCAGGATTCCGATCGTCATCCACAACGTTGACTCGGACGACGGCCTCAATCTGCGCGCGGTCCCCAGCTACGCGAACTCGCTCTGGCGCTGGCTCACGCGCTCGGCTGAGGAATAAGTTATTTGTTATATAACTCCGCACCTAGTGTAGTGTTGCATTCTTGATGGAACTGAATTGTGGCTCGCGTTTCCAATGCTTATTGCGAAACAATGTGGAGCACGAATGCGAGTGGCCCCCGAGATGGTGTTGACCGACGCGGAGCGAGCCGACCTGACGAAGCTGGTTCGCTCCAAGCTTAGCAGCGTGAGGCTGGCGCAGCGCGCACGCATCGTGTTGCTGGCAGCGCAGGGTCTGCAGAACAAGGACATTGCCGTGCAGTTGGGGGTGGGCCGAGTGCAGGTTGCGCGGTGGCGCGAGCGCTATGCGCAGTTGCGGCGGGCCGGCATCGAGCGCGATTTGCCGCGCGGCGCACCGCCAGTCAAGGTGGACGTGGCGCGACTGGTGGCGCTGACCACCCAGAGCATGCCCGAGGCGGCCACGCACTGGAGCACCCGCAAGATGGCGACCAAGCTGGGCGTTAGCGCTGCCAGCGTGTCGCGGCACTGGCGCGCCAACGGCTTGAAGCCGCACTTGGTGCGCGGCTTCAAGGTTTCGCGGGATCCGAAGTTCGTCGAGAAACTCGAAGACATCGTGGGCCTGTACATGGCGCCACCCGAGCATGCGCTGGTGCTGTGCTGCGATGAGAAGAGCCAGGTGCAGGCGCTCGACCGCACGCAGCCTGGGCTGCCGCTGAAGAAGGGCCGCGCCGGCACCCTGACGCACGACTACGCCCCGAAGGAAGTCCCCTTGGGGCTGATGTTTCCCCGGCTTTTTCAATTAAAAAGCTGTACAAATCAATAGGATGGATGTAAGGTGATGAGAAACGGCGTGTGCATGAGCGGTTTTTTCTCTGCGTTGGGACCAACCAACTTGGAGATCTGTCATGCACACGCACGCGAGAAAGATTGTACAGGGGTTTGTTCACAAACACTTGAATCTGATCCACGCGGCACGCCGCGAATTGTTCTGCGCGGCGGTAAGCGCCGTGATGGGCGGACACTTGCTGAGTTTGTCGCGGTTGGCGCGTGCATTGATGGGTCAAAGCACGCAGAAGGCGGCGCTCAAGCGGGTGGATCGGCTGATGGGCAACCACCGCATAGCTCAGGAAGCAGAAGTGGTTGGAGCAGCGCTGCTGCGCACGCTGTGCCTGGGCGGGCAGCCCTTGGTGATCGCGGTGGACTGGTCGGAAGTCGCTCCCGGCGGTGTGTTCGTGGAACTGCGTGCAGTCGCCACGCGCCCGGGCATGGGACGAGGGCTGACGATCTACCAGCAGGTTTATCCCGAGAAGAGGCTGGGCAATGCGCGCGCGGAGCGCGCGCTGCTCAAGACGCTGCACGGCTGGATGCCGGCGGGCGTCCCAGTGATCATCATCACCGATGCCGGGTTCCGCCGGCCGTGGTTTACCCAAGTCGAGCGCCTGGGCTGGTCGTGGATCGGGCGCATACGTGCCGGCGTATGTGTCTCGCGCGAGGGCACCCATTGGGAGCAAGCCAGCGCATGGTTCGCCCAAGCCACCGGCAAAGCCTGTCGCTGGAGCGACTGCTGGCTGACGCGCCAATTCCGCTTCGCCTGCGACATGGTGCTGTATCGGCGCCGCGCGGTGGGTGCCAAGCGTTATGGCCGCGCCGGTCACGGCTCGACGCCGAAGGCGCGGCGCGAAGCGAAAGCCAGCGCCCGCGAGCCGTGGCTGCTTGCGCACTCGCCAGAACTTCGCACCTTTCGTGCCGAAGAAATTGTGGCCCTGTATGGGCTGCGTATGCAGATCGAGGAGAACTTCCGCGACAGCAAGTCGACGCCATTGGGGATGGGACTCGAGGTCAGTCAATCGCGCTCGGCGCCACGGCTGCATGCGCTGCTCCTGATCGGTACTTTGGCCGCGTTTCTGCTTTGGCACATCGGTCAGTTGGCCGAGGCCGAAGGGTTGCACTTGCGATTCAAAGCCACCACCCGCGTCGCCCGCGAACTGTCGATCATCACCTTGGCTAAACAATTGTGTGCCCAGCATTTCCTAACATTGACCGATGTCGCCATACAGGTGCTTGATAAACGACTCGGACTACGAACATGAAAAGCCGGGGAAACATCAGCCCTTGGGGGACAAGCGGCACGGCACGACCACGCTGTTTGCCGCGCTCAACGTGCTGGATGGCCAAGTCATCTCCCAATGCCAACAGCGCCACCGTCATTCCGAGTGGCTCAAGTTCTTGCGCCAAATCGAGCGCGAGACGCCCAAGGACAAGACGCTGCATCTGATCGCCGACAACTACGCCACGCACAAACATCCCGTCGTGCAGAAGTGGCTGGCCAAGCATCCGCGTTTCAACATGCACTTCACACCCACCTCGGCGTCGTGGTTGAACAGGGTCGAGCGCTTCTTCCGCGACCTCACCACCGAGCGGCTGCGCCGCGGGGTGTTCACCAGCGTGCCGGAGTTGGCGGCCGCCATCGATGCGTACGTCGCTCACCACAACATCAATCCCAAGCCGTTCATTTGGACCAAGAGCGCGCGCGACATCTTGCAGAAGGTCATTCGCGCCAACAGCCGCTTAAGTTCCAAACAGAATGCAGCACTACACTAGGACATGTTAACAGCCACGTCAACCATAGGTAGGCGCACACGAGGTTGAGCATAGAGATGAAGTTACGGGCGAGTTTTTTGTAGTGTGTAGCGACACGACGGAACCGCTTAGCGCGACTGAAGAATCGCTCCACTCAATTACGGTCTTTATACAGATGACGATCATAGGCTCTTTGTTCGGCGCGGTTGCTGCGCGGGGGAATCACCGTGGCAGCGCCAGCTGCATTGAGCAGCGCCACGAACGCGTTGGCGTCATAGCCCTTGTCGGCGATTACCGTCTGCGCTGCGAAACCCACAACCAAAGCGGGCGCTTTAGTGATATCAGCGACTTGTTCGCCGGTGAATCTGCAACGCAGCGGATTGCCCAAGGCATCGACCGTCGCATGAATCTTCGTGCTCAGCCCGCCGTGCGAACGCCCGGAACCCGCGCCAATATAAATCTCTCACTCATTCCGGAATGATGATGATGTCGAGACTGCTGCTCAGCACCTCGGATGCGGGAAAACCGGACAAGTGTAAGCATCACTCGTTCCATACATGGATCCGCCAGCAGCATTTTTCGCGCAGTTCCTCGACTCGCTCGTCCAACATGAGAGAAGGACGGCCGCCTTCCTTGCTCATCTCGCGCAGACCGTCGATGCCTTGCTCCTGCAAAACGTCGAGCCAGCGATACACAGTCTGCCGCGGCGCCTCGACCGTCGCTGCCACTTCCGCTGGACCCCTGCCTTTTAGCAGCAGCCAACCCGCACGCACCCGTCGTCTTGCCGCTTCGTCCAACTTTGCCGCCATGATGCCTCCTCGATGCAATTCTGACATCGATATAACCCATCAGAGAGGAAAAAGCTGTCATTTGGTTACGTAACTCTAAATAATCACCGAAGAAATCACTTCTAAAGTACGTTGTTGTCGACTGCAGTCAAGATATTGTCGCAAATAGACAAGTGCTGACGCTGATAACCATCAACAATCATAGTGACCGGCGACAACGTAACGTAAATCATGATCTGGCTGGCGATCTCTCAGAAAAAAATTACTCAATTCCTCGATATACCAAAGTTGAGAACGACGTAGCGACGAACTGATTGACCTTGATATTCTTGGAACTCCCATACCCAAATGCCCCCCCGCCGAGAGGAACTCATTCATGATGAAAAAACTCCACAACATCGACGTGATTTATACCCATACGGAGGGCGAACCAGCCTGTATTATCCACAGTGGCATAAACTATCCCTTGGGCAGCGACATTCTGGCTAAGCGCCGGTTCCTGGAGCGCCACTATGACTGGCTGCGACGTGCTTTGATGCAGGAGCCACGTGGGCACCGCGACATGTACGGCGTGTTCCTCACTCCTCCATCATCGCTTGAGACAGATGCGGGCATGATCTGGATCGATGCAACACAGTATTCACACATGTGCGGCCACGGCACCATCGCGTTGTCGATGGCCATGATTGCCAATAGCCTCGTGCTTAGTACGGGTGACGTCACGCGCATCCGCTTTGAGAGTACAGCGGGCCTCGTCGTCGCAGAGGTAAAAGGGACGCAAGATCAGGTCGAATGGTGTCGCTTCGAGAACGTTCCTGCATTTGTAGCCGAGCGCAATGTGTTGATCGAGTTACCAGATTACGGGGAAATCAACGTCGATGTCTCATTTGGCGGAAATTACTTTGCGCAGGTTGATTGGCGCGGTCGCCAACCGCGCATAGCTCCGGAGAATGGGGCGGTATTTTCGCGCTTGGGTTGCATGGTTCGAGCGCAGATCAACCAGAAGCTAAGGCTGCAGCACCCCACCCAAGCACACATCACGGATTTGAACTACGTTACTTTCTATCAAGAGCCATCGTTGCCGCAAGCGCGCTATAAGTGTGTTCACGTCTTTAGTGCCGGTCAGCTTGACCGTTCGCCTGGCGGGACCGGCACTTGTGCGATGATGGCACTGCTTGAAGCATCTGGCGAGCTCAAAATAGGTGAAAGCATTTACTCAGAAGGTCTTCTGGGAAGTGGCACTTTTGAGGGCTGTCTCCTGCGTGAGGTCCAACTCGGTAGCCAACGTGCTCTAGTGCCCAGCATCAAAGGTAAGGCCAACATAACTGGCTATGCAAAATGGGTATTCGATGCGACTGATCCCGTTGGCGCTGGCTTTCTAGTGTCGTAAGAGATCGATCGGCGAGTATTGTTGCTGAATGACAATCGCAGCTAAATTTTAAGCAAGAGGAGAAAATATGAATACGTCAATATCCTGTCTCACCCTGACTTTAGTTACCTGCGCGTTGTCGGTCAGTGTGGCTGCGGCGGCCCAGCCAGTCTCAAGCTATCCCATCCGCCCCATCCGTCTAATCGTTCCGTTTGGGCCCGGCGCCGGTGTGGATGTGGTTGGCCGGATAGTGGGTCAGAAACTGACAGAGTCGCTCGGGCAAACCATAGTCATCGATAATCGCTCCGGTGCCGGAGGCACCTTGGGTGCCAGTATCGCGGCCAAAGCCACACCCGATGGTTATACTTTAGTGATGGGTTCGGTCGGCAGCCTCGGCACAAGTAAGGGGCTGTATAAGGATTTGCCCTACGATCCAATTAAGGATTTTGCGCCAATTACGCTCGCTGCCCGCGCACCAAGCGGATTGCTCGTACATGCCGCTTTGCCGATAAAGACAACCTCGGAGTTGATTGCTTACGCCAAGACCAACCCGGGTAAGCTCAATGCTGCCTCGGCGGGCAACGGTTCACCCAGCCATCTTGCCTGGGAAATGTTAAAAAGCATGACTGGCATTCGGATCGTTCACGTTCCCTACAAAGGACCAGCACAAGCACTTCAGGCCGTCGCAAGCGGCGAGGCGCAGATGCAGATCCAGAGCCTGTTGTCCGCAATGCCTCATATCCAAGCAGGTCGTATGAGATTGATTGCGACAACCGGTGCAATGCGTTCATCCTTGTTTCCCGATACTCCCACCGTAAGCGAGGCCGCACCGAGGTTTGAGGTCTACACTTGGTTTGGTATGCTCGCTCCCGCTGGTACACCTAGCTCCATAATACAGAAGCTCAACGCCAATATCGTTGCGGTGCTCAAGCAGTCTGACGTGCGCAAGTATCTTGTCAATCAAGGGGCAGAGGTTGTCGGCAACAAACCTGGGGAATTCGCCAAGTTCATTGAGCAGGAGGCCGCCAAATGGACGAAAGCCATCAAAGAGTCTGGCGCTCGCGTCGGCTAATAGTTACCAATCGAGCGAACCTCGAGGCGCACAGCGACACAGGCGAATCAAAAAATCTTTCGTTCGTTGCAAAAAGCGTCGAAGCGAGATGGTGGAGGAAAAGAGATGGGGGATTTTATTTTACACCTCGACTGGTTCCGTACAGCTTTTGCTTGATAGCATGTTGTTGTAGGCGACGATTGGTTTTTCTATTACGCACCTATTCCGGGAACGAGCGTAACTGTCCAACGGCTACTCTCTTGACGCCGAGTGGAAAATTCAGACGGCGAGGCCATGTCGGTCGCCGCCGCGCAGCGCGTCGGTTACGTTCCAAAGCAGTAGTTGCTTGATGCGGTTGATTAAGTTGTGCCTCGCAATTATCGACGTCGCGAATTCCTCCTAGAATCAGGTTTGCCGAAGCGCGTTCATAAGTACAAAGCGTGCTCCGGTTACCGTAGGTTCTGGCCCACCATTTTCACGTGTAGCCCAGCGGACTTCATCGTCTTGACGCGCTCAAGCCATGGGTCGATCACCGTCACATCATGCCTGGTCTCGATCAGGTCCGCGGCAATGCTGCTATCGATGGGACCGACGCCTTGCACTACAATTCCGCGATTCACTGTGTTCGAGTCCCATGTGCGACACTAGCGCGGGAACCGGCTCGAATTTCTCGAGCATAACGATCCTATCGTATAAGCCTCGCGCGAAAATCAAATTGCGGCCTGGACTTGTCACGATGCGCGACCCTCTGGGACATCTGGCTCAACCGGCCGTGCACGCCAACAACACGCCTTGCAAATAAATCGGGGAGGTTGTTCAAACATCCGGAGCCACTGCGGGCGGGTGTATCATAGTATTCTCGATTGCCCAGTATCAACTTGTATGACCAATGACGGAAAGTATGGTTCGCAGGCTTACCCATATGCATTCATCACATTCAGGCGCAAAGCGAATGACGATAAACGACGACACACCTGCAGGCATCCCGTCTGGGACGGTTCCAAAGAGAAAATTTTATGTCGCCTTCGTTCTAGTCCCGCGATTCACCCTCGTGGCGTTTGCAGGGTTCGTGGATGCGCTACGGCTCGCCGCCGACGAAGGAGACCGAAGCCGCCAGATTGATTGCACGTGGGCAGTAGTGGGCGAACCCGGCAGCCCGATACGTGCGAGTTGCGGCGTCGAATTCACGGCGACCCAACCGTATGGAGATCCGGGTCGCTTCGATTACGTTGTCGTCGTCGGAGGGTTGTTGCGTGAGGGACAGCAGGTGCCCCGCGAAGCGATCTCTTTTCTGCAACGGGCTGATGCGGCACGCAAACCGCTGATTGGCCTATGCACGGGCTCTTTCGTACTTGCGCGGGCAGGGTTGATGACCGGCTATCGGGCGTGCGTTAGCTGGCTTCATCGGGCTGAATTCGCGCGCGACTTCCCCCAAGTTAAGATGCTCTCGGATCAGATATTCGTCATAGACCGAGATCGCATGACCTGCGCTGGGGGCCTTAGTGTCGCGCACCTTGCCGCTTACCTCATCGAGCGCCATCTGGGACGGTCGCGGGCGGTCAAGAGCCTGCGAATCCTGATCGAAGACATGCCACTACCAGGGCAGACGGCGCAACCGCCAACAACCCGCGATATCGCTATACAAGACCAACTTGTAAAGCGAGCTGCTCTATTGATCGAACAGACGATTGATACTCCCATGAGCGTCCAGAGTCTCGCAAAGCGACTTGCCGTAAGTGTGCGGCAGCTTGAGAGACGGTTCCTCAAAGCGGAAGGGTTATCGCCACGCGATTTCGCGCTGCAGTTGCGATTGTCCCACGCGCGATGGCTGATCGAGCATACCGCACGCCCAATGACCTCCATCGCGCTCGAAAGTGGATTTAATGATGCGTCGCACTTCGCGCGCTGTTTTCGACGCACGCAAGGCGCGACACCGACAAGCATAAGGACATTATTTTATCTCAAAAGAAAAGTTCGCGATGAGCAGGCACGCACCAACCCGCGCTCCGGAGCGCCTCCGCCTAAAAAAGCTAAATCGAACCGCGGGACCTATGCCTCTAAACGCCCCAAAGTCCGAGGCACAGGCGAGACAACGGTATAGCCATACTCGGCTGCCGCATCGGTCAGCCATCCCCAAAAATAATCTGCGTAACTCCGCCGCACGATCAGTTCGAAGGACGGGGCTGCGCTGGTCAGGAGAATCGTCACGGCGCTGTGCGCAATAGACGTCTGCGCACAGCAACCAGTCGTGAAAATCCTCGGGTGAAGATCCAGCGGACAGCCCTTCGCGATGACATCGCGGGCATGCGCCCCCACAATTCCTAGAACGGTTTGTCCGCCGCCGATTTCCGTGATCGCAGCAAACTGCCCCTCGAGATCACGGCGCAAGTCCTCTGCTCGAGCGCGCTCCTCCGCGCCGTCGCACATCACGAGCCATTCATTCGGACCGAGCCAGCACGCGCGTATATCATTTGCGTCGATGAACGTGTTCGCTTCAAGCGGTAGCGCAACTCTCAGCGTCGACCTCACTGCGCGGACGAAGGATGCAGAACTCGGCTCTCCACGCACATTGATATGACCGAGAAAGCCACGCTCGTAAAAGATCACGTCGGCAGCCTCGTGCGCATTGGCAGAAAGAGATTCGAGCTTGCGAGCGACGAGTGGACTTTCTTGCCGTATGCGATTAGTCATTTTAACGTAAGCCTTCCATGATATAGATTGTAGACGAAGTGATCCGCGCATATCACACAACCGTTGTCAATCGGAACGTAGACACATCGCCATGGTCACGATCGTTTGACCCTCACCGACCCCCGTGACCGAGGTATTGCCGCGGTCATGGCGAAACCGAATCAACTCAACACGACTCTGGAGATTCGGCGCTCAATGAAAATAAACGCAAATAGACATTTGCCTGATTATCGCATCTCAGCATTTTCGCGGTGCCATTCCACTAGCGCAAAGCGCGTCCTCCCAGAGCTGTGTCGGTAGGCGCGCGCCTTCGCGATTTGTACGTGTACGATTGTTCGCGCGTCGGTCGCCAGGCAGGCGCACACCTTCCAGTGCGGTGAGGCGCTTCAAATATGATTCCGAGTGAGCGAGCCAACCATCGGCATCGCCGAATCGGGCAGGATCAAACGCGAGCACTATGACGCCGCCGCGGGGTGGGCCTTCACGGCTGTCTTCTTCAGACGCTTCGATACTAAACGGCTGTCCGATGAGTCCGCACGCAAGCAACTCGACCATGAGCGCGATAGCCGAGCCCTTGTACCCACCAAACGGGAGCTGCGCCCCTCTGAGTATTGCGGCGGGATCCGTCGTGGGTTGCCCTTCGTTATCGATGCCGACCCCTGCTGGCAGCGGATGTCCATCGCGTGCCGCAATCATGATCTCGCCGCGAGCCATCGCTGCAGATGCTTGGTCGAAGATCATTGTCTCGCCGTTTGCTCGCGGCCAACCAAACGCCATTGGATTGGTGCCAAAAAAAGGCTTCAGTGCGCCGGACGGCGCTACTGCGGGCAAATAAGCCGTGAAACACATTGTAACGAGTCCCGCTTCAACGAGCGGCTGGATATCGATCCATAAGGCAGAAAAATGGTGCACGTTCACGAGCGATGCTACAGCCACGCCTTGCTCGCGCGAAACTGGCGCCAGTTCTTCTCGCGCTTTGATCATTGCAAGTGGCGCGAAGCCTCGGCACCCGTCGACTTGCACCACCGATGGAGCAAGACGAGTGGCCAAGGGGTGTGCTTTTCCGTCGACTTTGCCGCTTTTCAGCGCGGCGAGATAGCCATTCAGTCGGAAGAGTCCATGCGATGCACAACCATCACGGTCTGCTGACGCCATGACATTTGCGATGGCCGAAGCGTTCTCTACATCACAACCGGCTTTCACCAATGCTGACTGGGCAACCTGCCGTATTTCCCCTATCGAGACTTGCACCATCTCCGCAGTTGTTGTCACACTTCCTCCGTAGGGTTCATTGGAATTCCCAAGACCATCGCTGGTACTTCATGTTTTGTTGGATCAAGTGTTTTCTTGCATGATTTCGACTGATTGACGATCAAAGATACTGGGTTTGGTACTTGAAGCGATGTGCTCTCTGCGTTCTCGCAATGTTCCTGTAGCATGGCGAAGTCTCGAATCATTCATGCCGTTCTTGCGAGGGCAGGATGGCTCAGCGCATCGATGATTTCGACATTGATCTTCATCGCAATCCCCGCATCGCCCTTGAGACGAATATCCCGAACCAGCGTATTAAAGCTCGAAGGCGGACCACAATCATACTTTTTGGCGAACGCCTTCCACATCATAAAATATGGGTGGCACAATTTTCGCGGCAATTACTCGTCCGCTGTCAAGCGGTACGAAAAGACGCTGCCCTGATCTGGAACGTCCATTTTTTACCAACGCAAGCGCGATTGAGCGGCCGAGCGTGGCGCTGTAGTAACTTGATGTGATATGCCCCACCATTGCTGCAGGTATGGACACTCGTGGATCCTCCACAATCTGACCACCCTCCGGCAGCACTTCCCGCGGCTCGTCAGTTAGTAATCCCACCAATTGTTTGCGATCGGACCGCGCCATGTCGGCACGCGAGAGCGAGCGCTTGCCGATGAATTCCTTGTTCCGGGCGACCATGGCCTCCATGCCGAGATCTATCGGCGTCGCCGATCCATCCGTGTCCTGACCAACGATAATGAAGCCTTTTTCCGCGCGTAGGACATGCATGGTCTCGGTGCCATATGGTGTGATATTCACAGAATGACCTGCCTCCATCAGCTCTTCCCAGACATACCGCGCCCAGTTTGCGCTGATGTTGATCTCATAAGCCAGTTCGCCTGAGAAGCTAATACGCATCACTCTGCATGCAGTGCCTGCAGCGATACCTTTCCGGTAGGTCATAAAGGGAAAAAATGCGTTGCTGAAGTCAATACCACTACATACCTTGTTCACTACGTCGCGGCTTCTGGGACCGACTACCGCAATCGTTGCCCAGTGATCGGTAACCGAGGTGAGGTAGACTTTCATGTGTGGCCATTCAGTCTGCAGCCAACGCTCCAGCCAAGCCATGATGGAGGCGGCGCCACCGGTTGTCGTCGTCATCAAAAAGTGGTTCTCTGCAAGGCGTGTCGTCACACCGTCGTCCTTCACCATTCCGTCTTCGCCAAGCATCAGCCCGTAGCGGCAACTGCCGACTTTGAGTTTGGTCCAGGCATTGGTGTAAACCAAATTAAGGAATTCAGCGGCGTCTGGCCCTTGAATATCGATCTTACCCAGTGTCGATGCGTCCATTATTCCAATGCTGTTGCGGACGGCAAGACATTCCCGGTTGACCGCAGCATGCAGATCCTCACCCGGATTCGGGTAATACCAGGGACGTTTCCACTGCCCCACATTTTCAAACAGGGCTCCGTGCTCGACATGCCATTCATGCAGCGCCGTCTTGCGAATGGGGTCGAACAACTCACCGACATCGCGGCCGGCAATAGCGCCGAAGGTCACCGGGGTATAATTCGGACGGAAGGTTGTTGTACCGGTATCAGGAATCGATTGCCCAAGCGCCTGGGCGAGAATGGCCATTCCATTAGTGTTGCCGAGTTTGCCCTGTTCGGTCCCGAATCCCAGCGCCGTGTAGCGTTTTGTGTGCTCGATGGAGTGGAAACCCTCGCGCGCAGCGAGAAAAATATCGGATGCCACGACATCGTTCTGCAAGTCCACGAACTGCTTGCCGCCGTGACCTACCAATTTCAATCCGGGAACTAGCCACAGCGGCATAATTGATGCGTCCGCTCTATTGCTAATTACCGAGGTTAGTTTCAATTTTCCCGCTCGGTCACCGGCAAGAAGGTCCACGGCTTCAATACCGACGTGTGTACCCTGTGCCAACGCATCGACCAGCGAGAACGCTCCAGCACAGGCGCCTGCCGAGCGCTCGGCCTGAACCGGCTTGCCTGGGAGGAAGCAGGCACGTCCATCATCCCAGATCGCCTTCGCCCCTGATTGCGCGGAAAGATGGACCACTGGATTCCACCCACCTGATACGGCGATTAGGTCACATCTGATGTCCTTCGGCGCTCCTTGCACTTTTCCATCAGGGCTGAGACTGATAACCTTCGCACCGCTCACTTGTTTTCTCCCTGCTACATCCGTGACGACGGAGCCTCGCATAATTTCGATACCAGAATCTTGAACGAGGCGCGATAGTTCGCCATCGGGTGCACGCCGCGCGTCGACTACCGCGACGACGTTTACGCCAGCTTGGTGCAAATGCAAGGCGGTGGCATAAGCGCTGTCATTGTTGGTGAAGATCAGCGCGCTTCCTGCCGGTTTTACGGCATACCGATTGACATAGGTAGAGATCGCCGATGCTAACATCACGCCGGGTCGATCGTTGTTGCAGAACACCAGTGGCCGCTCGTGCGCTCCGGTTGCGAGAACAACCTGCGCCGCGCGGACGCGCCAAATTCTCTCGCGCGGCACGTTGCGCGCTCCCTGCGACAGGTGATCAGTGAGGCGCTCGGCGATCATGAGATAGTTGTGATCAAGAAAGGCATATACCGTACCACGGCGGATCAGCCGCACATCGCGTAAGGAGGCCAGTTCCGCTAAAGAATTCTGCAACCAGGCCGCAGCCGGTATACCCTCGATTTCACCTTGAAACCCGAGCAGACTGCCGCCGAACTCGTACTGTTCGTCCGCCAGAATCACACGTGCACCGGTTCGTCCCGCTGCCAGAGCGGCCGAGATTCCGGCAGGGCCACCACCAGCGATTAGCACGTCGCAATGCGCGTAGGTCTTGTCGTATATATCCGGATCCGCCGCCTGCGGCGCTCGACCGAGTCCCGAGGCCCTGCGGATAACGTGCTCGTAGTACTTCCAGAAGCTTCTTGGCCACATGAACGTCTTGTAGTAGAAACCGGCAGGCAGGAAGCGAGAGAGCAAATTGCTCGCAGCCATCAGATCCCAGTCGACACTGGGCCAACAGTTGCTGCTTCTGGCAGTGAGTCCATCGAACAACTCCACCTGAGTCGCACGCGCATTCGGCACGGAATATTCGCCTTCACCCATCTGCACGATTGCATTCGGCTCTTCCGCGCCGCATGCGACGATGCCGCGTGGTCGGTGATATTTCCAACTTCGTCCGATCAGCGTTACTCCATTGGCGAGAAGCGCCGAAGCGAGCGTGTCGCCGGCAAAGCCAGTATAGCGATGATTATTAAATGAGAACGTGAGAGGTCTGCTGCGGTCGATCCGACCGCCTTCCTTGAGGCGATTACGTTGGGACATGGCTCGACTCTATTGGGTGCTCACAAATTTTGTACACACGATTGATCTTGTACGTGACTGTGTCTCGTTCGACGTTAAACCAACGGCGACATCCATAGGTGTGTACCCACAGCTCCCGGTAGGCACCTTTGGGATTAGCCCGGTTGAAGAGGTAGTCGGCCCACTCGACATCCGACACCGACTCTGGGCTCCCGGGGCGGATAATATGAGCCTCCCCTCCACAGGAAAATTCGATTTCGGTACGTGGCCCACACCATGGACATTCGATTAACAGCACGTCATTTCTCTAGTGGGCGACGCCAGCGGCGCCATGTTCGTCGATCAAGCGCCCAGTGACGAAACGGTCAATTGAGAATGGTGCATTCAACTCATGTGGATGATCGTTCGCGATGGTGTGAGCGAAAGTCCACCCTGACCCAGGCGTTGCCTTGAATCCGCCGGTTCCCCAGCCGCAATTGAGATAGAGGCCTTTGATCGGTGTTTTTCCGATAATTGGACACGCGTCCGGGCAGACGTCGACTATACCTGCCCATTGTCGGTTCATGCGGACTCTGCTGAACGACGGAAACAGCGCGACGATCGCAGCCAAAGTTCCTTCAATGACGTGGTAGCTTCCGCGTTGGCCGTAGCCGACATAACTATCTATTCCCGCGCCGATAACCAGATCGCCTTTGTCCGATTGACTGATGTAGCCATGCACTGCGTTCGACATCACCACCGTGTTCATGCACGGCTTGAGCGGCTCGGACACCAGTGCTTGCAGCGGATGGCTTTCGATGGGCAGACGCAGCCCCGCCATCCCTGCGAGGATGGACGAGTGACCGGCGGCAACAATCCCAATTTTTTTTGCGGCGATGAAACCTAGGGTGGTATCTACACCCATTACTTGGCCATTGTTACAGCGGATGCCGGTCACCTCGCATTGCTGGATAATGTCGACGCCGCGTGCATCAGCTCCGCGCGCATAGCCCCACGCTACGGCGTCGTGGCGCGCTGTGCCGCCGCGTCGCTGCAATGATGCTCCGAGTATCGGGTACCGCGCATTCGCTGAAATGTCGATCAGCGGCTCCATCGCCTTGACTTGAGTGGCATCGAGCACCTCTCCGTCGATGCCATTCAAACGATTGGCATTAACGCGGCGCGCGATGTCGCGCATATCCTGCAGTGAGTGGCCGAGGTTCATTACGCCGCGCTGGCTGAACATCACGTTGTAATTGAGATCCTGCGATAAACCTTCCCAAAGTTTCATCGATTTTTCGTAGAGATGGGCAGACTCGTCCCACAGGTAATTTGACCGAACGATAGTCGTGTTGCGCCCTGTATTGCCGCCCCCCAACCAACTGCGTTCCAGGACTGCAATGTTACGCACGCGATGTTCCTTGGCCAGGTAATAGGCGGTCGCGAGACCATGCCCGCCCCCGCCGATAATGAGCACATCGTAATTGCGCTTGGGTTGCGGGCTGCGCCACATTTTCTGCCACTTTTCGTGGTAGCTAAACGCGTTGTGCACCAGACTGAAAATGGAATATTTGCTCATCGCATTCAGCACGCGATCACGTTGACTGCGAGGCCACCCCGGGATGTTTCCTTATACTTGGTTTTCATATCGGCTCCCGTGTCGCGCATGGTCTTGATTACCTGATCAAGCGACACAAAGTGCACTCCATTCCCGTGCAATGCCATGCGGGCAGCGTTAATGGCCTTTACTGCAGCCATTGCATTACGTTCGATGCACGGCACCTGCACAAGACCCCCGACCGGATCGCAGGTAAGCCCGAGGTTATGCTCCATTCCTATTTCAGCCGCGTTCTCGACCTGCGCCGGCGTTCCACCGAGCACTTCCGCAAGCGCACCGGATGCCATTGAGCAGGCGGAGCCAATCTCACCTTGGCAACCGACTTCCGCGCCGCTAATTGAAGCGTTTTCCTTGTATAAGATGCCGATCGCGGCCGCAGTCAGAAGGAAGCGGACTACACCGTCTTCGTTTGCACCAGTCACGAATCGCGTGTAGTAGTGGATGATCGCGGGTATGATGCCTGCCGCCCCGTTGGTCGGAGCAGTGACGACACGGCCGCAATTTGCGTTTTCTTCGTTCACTGCCAGCGCATAAAGATTGACCCAATCCAGCGTCGTTAACGGGTCGGTCAAGCTTGCCTCCGATCGGCTCGATAACTGCCGGTGAAGCGCTGCGGCACGCCGCTTCACCTTGAGCCCCCCGGGTAAAACGCCCTCATTACGACAGCCATTGCGCACGCACTCCTGCATCACGCCCCATATCTTCAGCAATCCCTCGTGGATATCGGCCTCCGTACGCCACATTTTTTCGTTCTCCAGCATAAGTCGGCTGATCGAAAATTTGTTTGTCTTGCACAATTGGAGCAGCTCATTCGCACTATGAAAAGGAAACGGCTGCAAAGTGTGGTCCGACACGATGCGGTCCAGCCCTGCGGCCTTCTCATCGACGACAAAGCCTCCCCCAACCGAGTAATAAACTTTCGTTTTTAAGTCCTTCCCGGTTTCGCCAAACGCAGTGATGCGCAGCCCGTTCGAGTGATACGGCAGGCTCTCATGGCGATTGAAAATCATGTGCTCGACTTCACTAAATTTGATGCGGTGCTTGCCGAGGAGGAGCACCTCCTTCCGGCTCCGAATAACCTCCACTCGACCGGCAATGGCTGCCGGCTCCACGCGATCCGGCGCCTCGCCCTCTAAACCCATTAGAATTGCCCTGTCACTGCCGTGCCCCCTGCCGGTAGCGCCAAGCGATCCATAGAACTCAACCCTGATCGCCCTAGTCTCGCTCAGCAGGCCTTCTTCCTCAAGGCTAGTCACGAAACGCAGTGCGGCAAGCATCGGCCCGACTGTATGCGAACTTGAAGGGCCAATCCCGATTTTGAACAGATCAAAAACACTTATTGCCATATCGTTGCCGGTTCGGCGCGGACGCCATAGACAGGAAAGTTTTGGCAAAGACGTTTGACTTGGTTGCTAACTCGCACTGCAACTTCCAGGTTGTCTATATCATCGAGGATGTTGCAAATCCAGCCGGCGATCGTACCGGCGTGGTCTGTGGCGATGCCGCGTGTTGTGATCGCCGGTGTGCCAATACGAATCCCACTCGTGACAAACGGCGGCCGTGAATCATTGGGCACCGCATTTTTGTTGACCGTGATATGAGCGATGCTCAAGGCTACATCCGCTGCTTTCCCGGTTATGTTGCGGTCCATCAAGTTTACCAAAAACATGTGATTTTCCGTCCCACCAGAAACGATTTTGTAACCGCGAGCGTGAAATATTGAAGCCATCGCCTTTGCATTATCAATCACCTGTCGCTGATAAACCGCGAACTCCGGCTGGAGCGCTTCCTTGAAAGCCACTGCCTTAGCCGCGATCACGTGCATCAGGGGTCCGCCTTGTACGCCTGGAAAGATACTGGAATTCAGCTTCTTCTCTAAGTCGGAGTTTGCGCGCGCAAGAATCAGTCCACCACGCGGACCGCGCAGCGTTTTATGTGTGGTGCTGGTCACCACGTCGGCCAACGGCACCGGATTCGGATACAAGCCGGCCACCACGAGGCCCGCTACGTGTGCGATGTCGACAAACAGATAGGCGTCGACGCGGTCGGCAATTGCCCTGAATCTAGGGAAATCGAGAACTTGAGAGTACGCTGAGAAGCCTGCGACGATCATCTTTGGCTGATGCTCTACAGCTAGCGCTTCCACTTGATCATAGTCGATGCGGCCTTCGCCATCGACACCGTAGTGGACGGCCCGGTAGAGTTTTCCGGAGAAACTTACGCTCGCACCATGCGTGAGATGGCCGCCGTGAGCGAGGCTCATCCCGAGGATCGTATCACCCGGCTTCAACAGAGCCATGTAGACCGCCGCATTAGCCTGTGATCCCGAATGCGGCTGCACGTTGGCGTAATCCGCACTGAAAAGTGCCTTGGCTCGATCAATTGCCAACAGCTCAACTACGTCGACGTGCTGACAACCACCGTAGTAGCGCTTGCCCGGATAGCCTTCCGCGTACTTATTGGTGAGCAAGGTGCCTTGCGCTTCCAGTACACGCGGACTGACGTAATTTTCGGAGGCGATGAGCTCGATGTGATCCTCCTGTCTCTGCTGTTCAGCCTGAATTGCGATCCACAGTTCTTCATCATAGCCGGCAATACGATCATGCACTGAAAACATTCGTTACTCTGTAATCTTAAATTTTGTCGAATCCCAAGCGTCCGCTCGACGGCTTGACCGCTTACTTTCACAGCAGCATTCAAAAGTTAGGATCGTAGCGTAAGGCGCCGCGTGGCCAAAATCTTGACTTAAAGCGACAGTGTCCATAACAATCGCGACACTATTTGGCAAGATGCCTCTTTTGCAGCGATGATGTTGCTGGAGCGCTGTGCCCGCGCTTGGAATTATCGATTCCTACGCAAATAGCGCCATGTCGTCGGCCGTTTCAATACGGCCGAGGAAATCGACTGGGCGGCAAAATACCTGTGCCAGAAAATCGAAGACTGTCGTGCCGGCCGCCTGCATGCGGTCTGATTACCCGTCCGCATCAAAGCAAATAAGCGTTATTCGCAAATGAACGCAGACAACGACAAAATCACCCACAGGGATTGACATAACCAATTGTTTTTCATCCCGGCACACCCGCAATTTATCGGTGTGTATTGGCATTCATCTGCCGTAAATAGGTCCTGAATCGCCGCGGGCACAACCTTACTGCGCGGGCTGGCGCGCCGCCTCCTGCAAACCGAGGAAACTGTGGTCGCAGAAACCAGGCTCAGCGGCAGCCTGCAACGCCTCATAAACCGCATCCGGATCGCGCAGTACATAAGGATCAAAATGGCGCGCGTTCACCGCGCCATAGCTGAAGCAGACATCCGTGCGTGTATTGTGCTCAAGGCAGGCATAGACGGTGGTCACCACATACATGCCAGCGCTGTATTCAATGAAATGCAGATACTTGCGCCCATGCACCACCTGCACGTCCGCCGCACCCGCGCGCCGGGTGTCGATGGAACTCAAGCGCCCGCGCAGGCGTTGATAATGCGTCAGCGAATCGGACTGTCCTTCGACCAACAGGCGGTTGCCAGTGCGCGGATCGATTTCATATTGTTTGTAAAACGCGCAATGGACATAGGGGCTGCGCACCAGGTTGTCGAACTGCGCCGCGCCCTCCGCGGCAACCGGCGCAGGAACGCACAGGGCGAGCCAGAACGAGGCGCATTGTGGAATCCATGCGGTTACGGCGGATCTCATGATCGAAACAGTCTGCGCCGGCACGCAGGTACTGTCCATCGCCACTGCAACGACGGCCGATCACTGACTCAGCTCAAGCAATAGGCATGCAATTTGTTATCGCATGCCGCTCAACCAGCCGAAGCCCTTTCCAGCCGCAGGCCATCCCGCGATTGAAAAGGGCACGATCAGAGATCTATTGCGGCTTGATGCCTAATTGAGCAAACAGTTTCCCCCATTTCGCCTTTTCGTTGTCCAGAAAGGCGTTGTATTCCTTGGGTGTACTGCCAACCACCTGCCCACCACGGCTCTCGACCTGATTCTTGAAATCCGCCGTGCGCGCGATGTCTGCAATCTCCTTGTGCAGCCGCGCAATAATCGCCTGTGACGTCTTTACCGGCACCAATATCCCGTAAACGCCAGTGCTGGCATCGTATCCAGGCACCGTCTCGCTGACCGATGGAATATCCGGCAACGCCGCGGCACGCTTGGCGCTCGTCACGGCGATCGGCCGCAAGCGCCCACTTTTCAGCATCGGCATTGCGGAAACCAAATTCGGCGGATAAACCTGTATCTGCCCGCCCATGACATCCGCTACCGCCTGCGAAGTCGCCTTGTACGGTATTTCCTGCATGTCGATTTTGGCCATGGCCTTGAACAGTTCGAGCGTCAGGAAAGCCGAACTACCGAGTCCCGATGATCCGTAGCGGATTTTTCCGGGCTGCGCCTTGGCCAGATTGATCAATTCCTGGGTCGTTTTTGCGGGCACGCCGGGATTGACACTGATAACGTTGGGTGCCAGCACCACCAGACTCACCGGTGCAAAATCCTTGCGGTCAAACGGCAGATTTTTGTACAGCATGTGGCTGATCGCCATACCAAGCGACCCCAGCAACAAGGTATAACCATCGGCCGTCGAATCGCCCACCAGCCGGTTTGCCAGGCCGCTGTTGGCGCCGGGCCGATTTTCGATCACGACGTTCTGACCGAAGCGCTCGGTAAGATGCTGTCCCAACAGCCGCGCCGTAAAGTCGGTCGTGGTGCCTGCGGTAAAACCGACCACGATCCTGATCGGACGCTCGGGATACGGCTCGGCGGCATGCAGCGCAGGTGCCGACAATCCACTGAGTACAGCCACGCTGCCAAAGAGTTTCAACATGTTCCGATATCTATTCATACACCCTCCATCGTTTACTTCTTTGCACACACGTTAACCCACGAAACGTTCGAATGTCCGCAACCAGTTTCCGCCGAGTATCCCGCGGACATCATCATCAACATAACCCTTTGCCTGCAGACCACGAGTCAGATTCGGCAACTTTTCAATTTTTTCCAGATCTCTCGCGTAATCCTGATGCAGAAAATCATCGACCGATCCAAAAATATCGGGGCGCAGGGTACGATTGCGCACCGACTGCGGCAACACCTTGCCTTCATTCTTGAAACCTTCGACATAATCCAGCCCCAGCCCCATGCTCTGCATGCCGAATTTTCCAGTGATGTAATCGACATGCCGCAGCATGTGTTCAAGACTCGCATCCTGCGCAGCCACCGGCTTGGGCATCGCGTTCAATCCGATAGCGCCGCCCTTTGCAGACACGATTTTCAACACCTCATCTTTCTTGTTGCGGTCGTTCGGCGTGATCGCATAGGCGTTGCCGTGCGTCACCACCGGCGCTCTGGCGAGATTCACCGCATCCAGGGAGGTCTGATGGCCGGCATGCGACACATCCAGCAGCATCGGCAATTCGTTGACTGCGGCGACGAAATCCTTGCCCATGAAAGTCAGTCCGCCGTCGCGCAATTCTCCGCAACCGCAGCCCAGCAGATTGGCGAAGGTGTAGCACACACCGAGCACCCGGAACCCGAGATCATGCAGCTTGCGCACGCGAGACAGATCCTTCTCGATCATGTCCGCAGCCTGCGTGATCAGCACCAACGCGATCTTGCCCTGCTCTTTCGCCTGCCGGATATCGGCGGCCTTGGTGGCGAGCATCAATGCCGGATTTTTTTCAATCTTGGCCAGCGCCGTCTCGACACGCCGCATCACCTCGTCCCATGGCTGCGGAGACGCAACGCTCAGGAAGCCGGCGTTCACCCCGCCTTTGGCCAGCGCTTCCGTGTACGGCTCATCAAGCACATACAGCGGGGTCAGCGCATCCAGCACCAGCGCATCCCGATGCAGGGTCGCAGGATCAGATTTGGTATTTTCTCCACTACTAGCCAAGTCGCCTCCTCACGGATTCAGCCGACAACAATCTGGTTTTTCAGCCATGGTGCGAGACGTCGTATCTCCGGCATGCACTCGTGCCGCACAATCTCGCACGACAGATCAACTATGCGTTGCGGCAAATCCCCGTACTCCCCGCTGCGCGTGATCAGATGCAACTGGCGGTTGAAGCCAGCCGCTGGAAACGGAAACGCCCTGACACCCTTCGCCCTGCCGCCCGCCTGCAACAGGCAAAACGGCGTCGCGATCGCCCAGCCCAGCCCAGCGGAAATCATCGCAACCAAAGTGTCGGTCGCATCAACCTCCAGCAACCGCGCCGCCTTGACCCCCAGCCGGCGCATATGACGCTCGATCTGGACGCCAATCTGCGAACGCGCGGAAAAGCGGATCAGTGAATGCGCTGCTGCCAGCTTTTTCAGATCCTGCAGATCAGACACGGCCCCCAGTTTTTCGGGCAGCAGCAACAGGAAAGGTTCGGACATGATGGCGTAACGCTCCAGCGCGTCCACGTCGTCCAGAGAATCACTGGTGATGATGAAGTCGAGATTGCGGCTGAGCAAACCTTCCGCGTGATCGTGTGCCAGACCGGAGCGGAACGACAAATGCGTTGCCGTGGTCTTGAGCAATGCCTTGATCAGTGAAGGCCCCACCGTGGAGGCAAAAGAATCCACCACACCGATACTCAGCTCCTGCACCTTGTTCGATCCGGCATGACACACCGCAATTTCGAGCGCTTCGACATCACTGATGATGGACAGCGCATGGCGCTGCAACACACGGCCGGTAGCCGTCAGGGCGACGGGGCGTTGCGAGCGATCTACCAACACAGCACCCATGCACTCTTCCAGTTGTCTGATGAGCTGCGAAACAGCTGATTGGGTCAGCCCCTGTTTGCCTGCCGCCGCGGTCATATTGCCGGTCTCGGCAACCGCCAGAAACACGCGTAATGCATGCAGATCAAAGCCGCGCCCACCTTTCAATCCCCGCGCTTTCATGGCATTCATCGCAGGCGCGATATCACTACAGCTACTAGACTAGTCAATTTAAGACCTCCCGCTCAATGCATGGAAGCATAACATTAGCAGAACTTATACTATCAGGAAGGCCGGCTAATTCCTGCCGCAATACCCCTGCTTACGCGTTGACCGCACTGATCGATGCTGCTTTGATGATGCACTTCGCTCGCAACGCATGACAACGGCACTCTCGTGAAATATTCCATCGTTTCGCTGTTGCGCAACGCCTTCAGCCACCACGAACAATGGCCGCTGGCCTGGCGCAGTCCGGCGCCGAAGCAGGAATACGACGTCGTAATCATCGGCGGCGGCGGACACGGCCTTGCCACCGCCTACTACCTGGCAAAAGAACACGGCATCACCAATGTGGCTGTGCTGGAGAAAGGCTATCTCGGCGGCGGCAATACCGGTCGCAATACGACGATCATCCGCTCTAATTATTTCCTGGATGCCAATGCGCACTTCTACGAGCATTCGCTCAAGCTCTGGGAAAAAATGTCCGCCGAACTCAATTTCAATGTGATGTTCAGCCCGCGCGGCGTGTTGAATCTGGCACACAGCCACGCCGTTCTGGAGGCCTACTCCCGGCGCGGTAACGCCATGCGCCTGAACGGCATAGACGCCGAGCTGCTCGATCGTGAGGCCGTCAGCAGCATGGTTCCGTTGCTCAACTGCTCTCCGGACGCACGTTATCCCGTAATGGGCGGCTTGTTGCAGCGACGCGGAGGCACGGCGCGTCACGACGCAGTTGCGTGGGGCTATGCACGCGGCGCCGATGCCAGCGGCGTAGACATCATCCAGCAATGTGAAGTTACCGGTTTCAGTCGGGAAGGCAACCGCATCACCAGTATTGAAACCACTCGCGGCATCATTCGTGCCAAAAAAATAGGCCTCGCCGTCGCCGGTCATTCCGGCCAGGTCGCTGCACTGGCCGGCCTGCGCCTGCCCATTGAAAGTCACGTGCTACAGGCACTGGTGTCCGAACCGGTCAAACCTGTTCTCGACACCGTCGTCACATCCGGCGCGGCGCACTTTTACGTCAGCCAGTCCGACAAAGGGGAATTGGTGTTGGGCGGCGATCTTGACATGTACAACTCCTACGGCCAGCGCAGCAATCTACCGCCAGTCGAGCATGCAGTGCAGTCACTGATTTCCCTGTTTCCCTGCTTCAGCCGCCTGCGCATGCTGCGCACCTGGGGTGGAGTCATGGACATGAGCATGGACGGCAGCCCGATCATCGGAAAATCGCCGATCGACAACCTGTATCTGAATTGCGGCTGGTGCTACGGCGGCTTCAAGGCAACGCCGGCGTCGGGCTGGTGTTTCGCACACACCATCGCCCAGGACAGGCCGCACGCGCTCAATGCCGCGTTCACGCTCGACCGTTACATGCAGGGCCGCGCACTGGATGAGCACGGCACGGGGCCGTTTGCCTGGACGCATTGAATCGCCGCAGAAACCGCACACCATCTATGATGCTGATCAAATGCCCGCACTGCGGGGCGCGGAACGTCACCGAATATACCTACGGTGGCGCAGCGGATATCGCAAGACCCCGCGATCCCGCAAACCTCAGCGACGCGCAATGGGCCGACTATGTTTACCTGCGCGAGAATCCGCGCGGCCCGCACGACGAAATCTGGCAGCACAGTGCCGGCTGCCGCCGCTGGATCGCCGTGCGCCGCAATACGCTGACCCACGAGGTAATAGCCACCGCGGAACCCGGAAAATTGCCGCCGCAATGAGCAAGCAATTTTATCGCCTGCCGCAGGGCGGACTGATCGACCGCCAAAAACCGCTGCGCTTCCGCTTCAACGGTCGCAACCTGCAGGGCTATGCCGGAGATACGCTCGCTTCTGCGCTGATTGCCAACGGCATCCACTTGGTGGGCCGAAGTTTCAAGTACCACCGCCCCCGCGGAATATTCTCTGCCGGAGCCGAGGAACCGAACGCGCTGGTGCAACTTGAAACCGGCCCCCGCACAGAACCCAACATCCGCGCCACCCAGATCGAGTTGCGCGACGGATTAAGCGCCACCAGCCAGCACTGCTGGCCTTCCGTAAGCACTGATCTTGGCGCAATCAACAATCTGTTGTCGCGTTTTTTGCCTGCGGGGTTCTACTACAAGACTTTCATGTGGCCGCCCTCCTGGTGGCTGAAGTATGAACACTGGATCCGCAAAATGGCCGGCCTCGGCGTATCGCCGCGCGATCCGGACCCTGATTTTTATGAGCACCGTCACGCGCATTGCGATGTGCTGGTTGTCGGCAGCGGCCCTGCAGGCCTGAGCGCAGCACTGGCTGCCGCGCGCGCAGGCGCCAGGGTCATGCTTGCCGATGAAGGATTCCGGCCCGGTGGCAGCCTGCTCCATGAGACAGCAACCATAGATGACCTGCCCGCCACAAAATGGGCCATACGCACACTGGCCGATCTGACCAGCTTCCCGGAAGTCACGATACTTACTCGCAGCACCGTCAATGGTTATTTCGACCACAATTTTCTGACTGCCGCCGAAACGGTGTCACCCGTCACTCCCTGCAGCCCCCGGCAGCGATTATGGAAAATCCGTGCACGACAAGTCGTGCTTGCCACCGGCGCCATCGAGCGGCCACTGGTTTTTGCCGACAACGACCGTCCGGGCATCATGCTCGCTTCCGCGACACGAACTTACGTCAACCGCTACGGCTCGCGGCCCGGCAAGCGTGCGGTACTATTCACCAACAATGACTCAGCTTATCTCACAGCGCTCGATCTTCACCGTGTCGGCACTCATGTTGCCGCAATCGTAGACGCACGACCCGCAGCGGGCAACGAAGTCGCAGCTCAGGCACATGCAGCAGGCATACGGATCATCCATGACCACGCGATAGTCAGGGCACATGGCGCACATCACGTCAACACCGTGGATATCATGCGCTGCGAAAATGGCCGCGCCATCGGTGCCGTGGAACGCCTGGCTTGCGACCTGCTATGCGTGTCCGGCGGCTGGAGCCCGGTCGTGCATCTGTTTTCGCAATCCAAGGGACGCCTGCGTTATGACGACCAACTGACAGGATTCGTCCCGGACACATCCGTGCAGGCAGAGCAGTCGGCAGGCGCGGCACGCGGCATCTACGCACTGGCAGATTGCATAACCGATGGTTATGCCGCCGGATCGCGGGCCGCAACAGCGTGCGGCCTGAATCCGCCCGCGCCGCTGGCACAGCCTGCAGTCTGCCAGCCAGAGACCGGATCGTTGCTGCCGCTATGGAAAGTGGAAGCCGCTCATATCCGCCATGCCAAATCATTCGTTGATTTGCAAAACGATGTCACGACCGCTGACATCGCGCTGGCTGCCCGCGAAGGTTATGTTTCAGTCGAACACCTGAAACGCTACACCACCCTTGGCATGGGCACCGATCAGGGCAAAACCTCCAATATCAACGGACTGGCAATTCTCGCCGAAATCAATGCAGCACAGATTCCCGCGGTTGGGACCACCACCTTTCGCCCGCCGTACACGCCGGTCACACTGGGCGCGATTGCCGGCACCGAAATCGGCGCGCATTTCGATCCGGTGCGCACCAGCGCCATGCACGCCTGGCATGTACAGGCCGGTGCGAGTTTTATCAACGCCGGTCTGTGGAAACGGCCGCGGCTGTATCCACGCAGCGGAGAAACCGAGCTGCAAACCATCAATCGCGAAGCCCTGGCGGTGCGCCGGTCGGCCGGACTGGTGGATGTTTCCACACTCGGAAAAATCGACATCAAAGGTCGCGATGCCGCTGAGTTCCTGGAGCGCATCTACATCAATCGCTGGCGCAATCTCGCTGTGGGCAAGGCCCGCTACGGAGTGATGTTGCGCGAAGACGGCATGGTATTCGATGACGGCACAACAACGCGCCTGGGCAATGAACATTTCCTGATGACCACCACGACCGCCAATGCGGTGCGTGTGATGTCGACACTGGAATACTGGCTGCAAGTGCACTGGCGCGAACTCGATGTAAGGCTTACATCGGTGACCGATCAATGGGCCGCCATGGCGCTCGCCGGCCCACAATCGCGCCAGGTACTGGCCGCCGTAGCGTCAGCCGATGTCGGCAACGATGCTCTGCCACACATGGGCTATCGCGAAATGGACATCGCCGGCTTTCCCGCGCGCGTGTTCCGCATCAGTTTTTCCGGCGAACGGGCTTACGAAATCAACGTCCCTGCAGACTATGGCCTTGCAGTATGGGAAGCCTTGCTCACGGCAGGCCAATCTTTTGGTATCAAACCCTATGGTACCGAAGCCATGGCCGTGCTGCGCATCGAGAAAGGCCACGCCGCAGGGATGGAGCTGGATGGCCGTACTACGCCGGACGATCTGGGCTTCGCAAAAATGGTGGTCGCAGACAAAGATTGCCTCGGCAAACGCAGCCTGTCCCGTCCGGGGCTTGTCGCTACCGACCGCCGCCAGTTGGTCGGCCTGACTCCTGTAGACGGCGTCACACCCATTCCGCGTGGATCGCAATTAACACTGCAACCGGAACAGTCGTTGCCCATACCGATAATCGGTCACGTGACCTCAACCTGCTATAGCCCGACGCTGGAGCACCCGATCGCGCTGGCACTGCTGTCTGGCGGTCGTGCACGGCTGGGTGAAAGGGTGCATGCCATGTCCCCGCTGATCGGAATTCGCGTCGAAGTCGAAGTCACCTCGCACGTGTTTATTGATGCTGAAGGGAACCGCCTCCGTGGCTGACACCATTCGTCGCCTGTCCGCTCTAGCGGATCTCGCTGCCGCCTTGCCTGCCGCTGCTGGCCAGGGCATTGGTCTGCAACTGCAACAATCGTTGGTCATGCTGAATCTGCGTGGCACCGCCGACTCAACCTTATGCAATGCAGTGCACAGCGCCTGCAACTGCGAACTACCGACCGCACCGAACTCGTCGAGCATGTGTTCCTACGGCAGCATCCTGAAGCTGGGACCCAACGAATGGCTGCTGGTGAGCAGTGCCCGGGTCTATTGGTCCGAAACGATGGCGATTCCTGGCGCAACGCTGACCGATGTCAGTCACGCTCGCATTGCCGTGCAGATCGACGGCGAAAAATCCCGTGACATGCTGGCAAAAGGCTGCGCGATCGACCTGCACCCGCGACAGTTTCCGGCGGGAACCTGTGTCCAGACCAGCATTGCGAAAATCGGCGTTATACTGCACAGACCACAGAATGATGACAGTTTCATGCTCTACGCTGCACGCAGCTATGCCGGTTCTTTCTGGCATTGGCTGACTTCAGCGGCAAATGAGTACGGCTATCATGTCGTCACGCCCCAGACCGGCAGCGACAAATAACGCTGTTAACCAGAGGAATCGCCATGCCGCAAACCGAAACTCCGTCACGACCCAGCTGGCGCCCCAACCTGATCGGCAAGCGTTATGCCGTGGCGTGCGGCCACTACCTTGCCGCGGCAACCGCCGCCCGCATACTTGAGCGTGGCGGCAATGCAGTGGATGCTGGCGTCTCGGCCGCCATGGCGCTGGCCGTATTGCAACCTGATGTCGTCAGCTTTTCCGGCGTTGCGCCCACGCTGGTCTATCAGAAAGCTACGCGCGCGGTACACAGTCTCGCCGGCCTGGGCTGGTGGCCACAGTCCACCGATATCGAACGCCTACGCAGCGAGGGCAACGGCGTGGTTCCGGAAGGATTGTTGCGCACGGTCATGCCGGCAGCACCGGCAACCCACGTCGAAGCGCTGCTGCATTTCGGCACTATCAGTTTCGAGGAAGCCGCAGCCGCGGCGCATGAAATCGCCCGCGACGGTTTTGCCGCCTATCCGGTGTTCGTGCGCCACATGGAAAAATTCCAGGAAAAGTACCGGCGCTGGCCGTCCAGTGCCGCTGTGTACCTGCCGCAGGGACGCCCACCCCGCGTCGGCGAAATTTTCCGCCAGGAACAGCTGGCGCGCTCCATTGCCGGGATGATGCAGGCCGAGCGCGATGCGTCGGGCAACCGCGCTGCCAAGTTACGCGCGGCGCGGGACTACTACTACAAAGGCCCCATCGCCGAAGGCATTGCGGCATTTCACCGAGAACATCGCGGATTCGTCACGCAGGAGGATCTCGCTGCTTTCGAAGTTCCGGTGGAAAAAAGCATCAGCTGTGATTACAAAACACATCAGATTCACAGCTGCGACACCTGGTGCCAGGGTATATCTCTGCTGCAGTCGCTGAAGATACTGGAAAACGTTGATCTGAAGGCGCTCGGCCACAACACCCCTGCCTATATACACATGATCTGCGAGGCGCTGAATCTGGCATTTGCCGATCGTGAAGCCTATGTCGGTGATCCACGGTTCGTCGATGTTCCGGTTGCCGGCATGCTCTCTGCGGAATACGCCGCATCACAACGCGCGCGCATTGATCCTGAGAAAGCATTCGGCGTTTTACCTCCGTCCGGCCAACCACCAGGCGCACAACACGAGCCGTTTGTTCCTGTACTGTCCTCTTATCCGGCCGCGACGCCGGGCATGGCACTCGACACCATCTACTGCTGCGTTGTCGATGCCGATGGCAACGCTTATTCGGCCACGCTGTCCGACAACGCCCGCGATACACCGGTAATCCCGTCGCTGGGCGGCACGGTGTCGTCGCGCGGTGCGCAGGGACGGCTGGAGGTGGGCCACCCCGCCGAAATCCGTCCTGGCAAACGTCCGCGGCTAACGCCAGCACCAGCGCTGGCTCTGTGCAATGGTGAATTTGCCATGGGCTTCGGCACGCCTGGCGGCGATGTGCAGTCCCAAGCCATGCTGCAGGTCTATCTGAACATCAATGAATTCAGCATGACCGTACAACAGGCGATCGAACAACCGCGTTTCGGTACGTTCCTGTTTCCGAACTCGTTCTCACCGCACGCCATCGGCAAATTCAATGTCGAAAACCGCCTGCCAGACAGCACTATTGCCGCACTGAGAAACCTTGGTCACGAGGTACGTCTTTGGTCTGACCTGACCCCGGCAGCAGGTGCGGTCTGCGCAGTCAGACGTGATCCGGATACCGGATGGCTGCATGCGGGAGCTGATCCACGTCGCGAGGCCTACGCCATCGCCTGGTAAGCGACGCGACGAAAAGCCGTGATATCAGGCGACTGGCACGGCAAGAATACGGGGTGGATGTGCGATCGCCGACAGAAAGCGGTCAAGGTTGGCGTGATCAATCACAAGGGTGGCCGTGTTCACCAGCGGATGACATTGCACCGCATCAGCCTCCCACAGCCCCTGATCCAGCACCAGCGTCACGCGCCCATCCCGGTCATTGACCAGCGCCAGCATGCTGACCGCCCCGGGCGTAACCCCAAGCACAGCCTGCATGACTTCCGCAGACGCGAAACGCAGCTTTCCGCTACCGAGCGCAGCAGCCGTCGCTGCCAGATCAACACGCATACCAAACGGTACCGTCAGCATGAACAGATGCCCGTGCTTGCGATTTTCCACCAACAGATTTTTTGCATGCGCACCGCGTGCTTTGGGCACCAGACGATCTGCTTCCTCGGCGGTGTACACCGGCGGATGATCCAATTGCTCGTAGGCGAAGCCCTCCGTTGCGAAGTAATTGTAAAGGTGCTGGCTTCCCCATAAATTTTCAACCAAATCTTCCATGCATACCCCAATATCTAAATTCGTTTAAGACCGATACCAAGTTATCATAGGAAATGATTCGATCCGCATCCAATCCGAACACCATTGACTCGTCGCCTTGACACCTCATTCGGTGGAAACTAGGCTCGACGCCTTCCCTGCCACAGGCCCAACATGTCCCAACTCACTGCCGTAGAAAAAGTGCTTGCCGCAAAAAGCGGAAAAACCGCCGTGCGTCCTGGTGACGTGGTTTATCCGGATCCGGATTTCATCATGATCCACGACGGCGTAGTCATGGGCGCCAAGCGCGAACTCGACCAGATTGGCATCACCCGCCTCGCCACGCCGGAAAAAGTGGTCATGGTGACCGACCACGACGTCATTTACGGCAACGCGCGCGCGGCAGAACGCGGCGCGTTCAACCGCAAGGCCGCGGCGCAATGGGGGGTCGGCAAATTTTTTGATGTCGGCCGCGGCGGCCACGGTCACATATTTCCGATGGAAAGCGGCATGCTGCTGCCAGGCATGTTTTATTTCGACAACGACCGCCATGCCACCAACGCCGGCGCCATCGGCGCTTTCGGTTTCCGCATAGGCGCCGAAATTTCTCGCGTGCTCGCCACCGGCACCAACTGGATCATGGTGCCGAAGACCGTGCGCCTGACGCTCAAGGGACAACTGCAGCCGGGCGTGCATGCGCGCGATGTCGGTTTTCATTTTGCGGCCATGCTGAAACAGGGCGGGCTCGCCGCTGATCTCGATTACCGCGTGCTCGAATACGCCGGCGATCTCGAACAGTTCGACCTCGCATCGCGTGCGGCATTATGCTCCACGCCTACGGAAATCCGTGCCTACGGCGTGTTTGTCCCGCCGTCGGAGGCAATACTCGCCCATGCAACAACGCATGCGCAGCATGCGTTCACGCCAGTCTATGCCGATCCGGATGCTCGTTACGACGCCGATCTCATGCTCGACATTTCGCGGCTGGAACCACAGGTGTCGCTGCCGGGCAGCGTAGAAAACGCTGTGGACATTTCTAAGGTAGTCGGCACCGCCATTGACCACGCCTTCATCGGCTCCTGTGGCTCCGGCATGTGGGAAGACCTGGTAACGACCGCGAAGATACTCAAAGGCCGCCGCCTCGCCTCCAACGTGCGGCTGTTCATCGCGCCCGGCTCGGAAACCACCAACCGCCGGCTCGCGGCTGAAGGTTTGCTGCAGATATTCATTGAGGCCGGCGCGGTGATGCTGCCGCCCGGCTGCGGCCCCTGCAACGATGCCGTCATCGGCCCGGTGCATAGCGGCGAAGTCTCGATCTCCACCGCCACCAACAACAATGCCGGACGTTTTGGTGCACGTGACGCCAAACTCTACCTGGGCAGCCCGGCCACCGTCGCCGCATCCGCGATCGCGGGAAAAATTGCCGATGCGCGGAAACTTTGACCAACATCCGTCATTCTTGCGAAACTTTAACCAGTAATCGTCATTCCGGCGAAAGCCGGAATCCAGGCCGTGAAAATACCCTGCGTGTATATACTTGCAAGCAGCCGAAACGGCACTCTCTACACCGGAGTAACCTCCGATATCATCAAGCGAATCTGGGAACACAAAAACGATGCCGTGAAAGGATTTACCAAACGTTACGATGTGCATACCCTGGTTTGGTACGAAACGCATGAAACCATGGAGTCTGCGATTACACGTGAAAAAACCATCAAGGGCTGGAAACGCAAATGGAAGCTGGAACTGATCGAGAAAGAAAATCCGCAATGGACCGACTTGTACGAGCAGCTGACGTAATCATGGCCGTGCGCTTTTTCTGGATTCCGGCTTTCGCCGGAATGACGAGCCGGATGCGTTTTACTTATAGCGGAATACAAGCGTGAACAGCGACTTCCAATGGGTACTCAAAGGCCGCTGCTACAAACTCGGCCACGACGTGCCGCATGCCGGCGGCGTGGTGCCCAACCGCATTATCATCGGCCGCCACTTTGATGCCAAAGACATCATCCCCCACCTGTTCGGGGAAACCGACCCCGGCTTCCATACCCGCTGCCAACCCGGCGACATCATCGTCGCCGGCCGCAATTTCGGCATGGGCCCAAAAATGAACGGCTATATCGCCATGCAGGCACTGGGGCTGGGACTGGTCTGCGAATCCATGCCTTTCCTCGCTTACCGCGCAGCCATCGGTTGCGGACTGCTCACCATGACCGACTGCGTTAACGCCACCGAAATGTGTAACACCGGTGATGAACTCGAAATCAATTTCCGCGACGGTTTTTTCATCAACCACACCCGCGACATCCGCCGCGAATATCCGCCGATACCTGATACGCTGCTGGAAATCGTCGAACTCGGCGGCAACACCGGCTGGCTGCAGCAGTGGCAATCAAACCGGCACAAGGAAACCGCATCATGACGCAACCGGTGCAACACCAGGATCAGTACGGTCAGCCCATCGGCTTTCCGCTGCCCGACTGGACACCCCCGCCGCAGCCGCCGCGCGTAACGCTGACCGGCGAATATTGCCGGGTGGAACCGCTGGATGGCGCACGCCACGCGGCGGACTTCCACGTCGCCAACAACCTGGAAACCGATCTGCGGGGATGGACTTACCTGACCTACGGGCCATTCGCCACTACAGAAGACTGCCGGCACTGGGCCGATGATTACGCGCAACGCACGGACTATCTGTTTCACGCCATCATTGACCAGTCGTGTGAGAAAACTGGCGGCGTCGCAGCATACATGCGCATCGATCCGGCCAACGGCAGTGTCGAGGTCGGCGGCATCAAGTACACCCCGCTGATCGCGCAGCAGCCGGTCGCCACCGAAGCCATGTTCCTGATGATGAAAAATGCATTCGAACTCGGCTATCGGCGGTACGAATGGAAATGCGATGCACTGAACACACCTTCACGCGAGGCTGCGCAGCGGCTGGGATTTTCGTTCGAAGGCGTATTCCGCCAGGCCGTGGTCTACAAAGGCCGCAACCGTGACACCGCCTGGTATTCCATCACCGACCGCGAATGGCCGGCGCTGCAACTGGCCTATGCCGAGTGGCTGGCGCCGGAAAATTTTGATGCCGAAGGCCAGCAGATCGTGCGTTTGTCGGGCCTCACCGAGCCGTTGCTCAGGGCCCACGGCTGATCCGTATAACTCGTTGTTTTTATTACTTTTTTAGGCCAGCCCGTTGCTGTGCTGCGCGGACGATACGGCGCAGCGCTTCGCTGTATTCCACGCCGGCAAAACAGACATTGTTGCCCATCGCATGCGGATGCAGGTCCGGATTGGCATTGGCTTCGAGGAACACCAGGCGCCCGTCCGGCGTCAGCCGAAAATCCACGCGCCCGTAATCGCGCAGCTTCAGCGCGTGGAAAATCGCCCGGCTGAGGGTCTCCGCATCGCGCACCAGATTGCGCGAGAGTCTGGCGACGCGCCAGCGCACCCGCCAGCGATTGCGGTACGCACCGTCATTTTTCAGTTTGTACGAGGCAAATTCCGGCGCGCCACGCCCCTTGCGCCCGATCACCAGTTCAATGCCGGGCATCACCTCCGGCGCATTGCCCAGCAATGCCACATACAAATCGCATCCTTCGATGAATTCCTCGCAGATCAGCGGCGCCGCGACGCGCTTGCGCAGGATGCGCACGCGTCGCGTCAGCTCGCGTTCGTTTTTCACCAGCGAGTTGACACGCACTTCATCAGAACCATCGCCGAACTGCGGCTTGACGATCAGCGGGTACGGTACCCGGGGATTACGAATAGGGCCGCGTGACGGAATGATGAAATGCCGGGGCACGCCGACACCAAGGTCGGCAACGATATGCTTGGACAGCGCCTTGTCGCGCGCCAGTCTGAGCCCGCTCAGTCCGGTGCCGGTATACGGAATCTGTAATAAATCGAGCAGCCCGGCAATGGCCGCATCCTGGCTGCGATTGCCGTCCACACATTCGGTCAGATTAAATATCAGCGGTGGCTTCAGCGCACGCAGTTCGCTGATGGTCGGATCAACCGCGGCATCAAAGGGCACAACCGCAACCTTCATGCGTTGCGCGCGCAGGGCTTCCAGCACATAAGCCTCGACACTGCTGCGTTCCGGCACAAAGTTGCCGGACGCCCGGCGTTCACCGGCCTCGGCATCCACCAGCAGCACAATATCGCACTGCGCCACGCGCGCTTTGCTGCTGCCTGCGCCGTCGCCTGTTTTTTTACTACGTTTTTTCCTGGCCGCCATGCTGCGAGTTTAACAGTGCACGGCGCGATTCAGATATTCTGCCCTGCACGGTACAGGCCGCGCGAAACTCTATGCAATGGTTCAAATCCGTCGCGGGTAATACGAATCAGCTCGCCCACCTGCACGCCGGCACGTCTGGATTCATCAGCATCAGTGGTAATCACATTGGGCTGCACCACCACGGTCATGTTTTCTTCCAGCGTCATCGCGGGCAACGGACCCGACATGCGGCTTTTGGCACCGATGATGGGCTGGAAATAACCGCCGCCGAACCCGTGCATCAGGTCATCGCATACCGTGTAACCCTTGCCCTCGATGATGCCGGTCGCATCAAGGATTTCCTGCATGCTTGTGCCATGGCGAACGACGCCGGTCACCGCGTCAAAAGCCGCTTCTGCAGTCGCATGCAGGTCACGGTATAACGGCGTCGGTTCGGCATCGACCGTGAAGGTGCGCAGCACCTGCCCCGGGTAATCCCACCAGAACGCCGACAGTTCACAGAACACCACGTCGCCTGTCTGCACCTTGCGTGGCGAATGGTGCTGCGGTGGCACGAAGATATGCGGCTGCGCCATCGATGTGACGCCGACATAATGGATCATCGTCGTGCCGCCGTGTTTGATATACGCGCTCTCGACGATGGCGCCGAGTTCGCGCTCGATCAGTCCCGGCCGGCACTCCGCCACCAGCGCACGCAGTCCGGCATCGGACATGGCAGCACCTATGCGCAGCCAGTCGATCTCTTCTGCCGACTTGATCATGCGTAACCGCACGTAATCGGCATCCAGCAACACCAGATCGAACTCAGCCTCAAGCTGGCGGCACTTGGCCAGACCCAGCGGCCCGATGATACCGACGCGTTTGGCACCGCGGCGTTTGAGTTCCTCCACGGTTTTGGCCATGCCCTGATGCTGCCCCCAGCGCACATCCACGCCCACGGCCAGCTTGCGCCCCAGCGGGAAGTGGTTGTGCCACTCCATGTGCATGACCATCTGCTCACCGGGTTTAAAAATGACATAGGCCTCGACGGTGCCCGGCCAGCCGGTGACCCATTGCGGCGCATTGCCAGTACGGTGATCAGTCACCACCAGCAGATGATCGCAGCCGTGTTTGGCCATAACATCCGCCAGCCCGCGATGGCGGCGCGCATATTCGGCATCGGAAAAACGCGGATACGACTGCGCCATGATCGCCTGCAGGCGCGGCTCGAGGTTCAACGGATTGTCACTTGCGGCATTTCTCACAGTCCCATTCCTTTCATCAAATGCGGTGCATAACGCGTGCCGGCACCGGTGCCTATGGCAAAAATTTCGTCGAGTTCGGCGCACGCATCCGCCGGCAACTCCAGCTCTGCAGCGGCCGCGTTGAGTTCAACATTGCCCGCACGGTTGGTACCGGGTATCGGCACGATGAAATCGCCCTGCGCCAGCAGCCACGCCAGCGCTGTCTGCGCCGGCGTGGCTTCGATGCGTTGCGCGACGGCCTCCAGCTGTTTGACCAGTTCGACGTTACGCTTCAGATTTTCCGGCAGGAAACGCGGATTCCTGCGCCGACGATCATTCTCCGGCAAGTCGTCCACGCTTTTGATATTTCCCGTCAGCAGGCCCCGCCCCAGCGGCGCATAACCCACAAAGCCGATCCCGAGTTTTTTGCAGGCCGGCAGCATGTCCTGCTCCACATCCCGCGCCCATAACGAGTACTCGGTCTGCAGTACGGCAACCGGGTGTTCGCGATGGGCGCGCTCCAGGGTCTGCACACCGGCTTCGCACAAGCCCACCCAGCGCACCTTGCCCCGCGCCACCAGTTCCCCCATGGCGCCCACGGTCTCCTCTATCGGCACACCGGGGTCGACGCGGTGCAGGTAATACAAATCAATGACATCCGTGCCGAGGCGCTGCAGGCTGGCATCACAGCATAGCCGCACATATTCCGGCCGCCCGTCCGTGCCCTTGCTGCCATCGGGTAAATCTATGTTGCCGAACTTGGAGGCGATCAACACCTGGTTGCGCTGTCCTTTTAATGCGCGCCCGATCAGCACCTCATGGCGCGTTTGCCAATACGCGTCAGAGGTATCAAACAGGTTGATGCCGAGATCCAGAGCACGCGCAATGGCGGCATTAAAGTCCGCTTCCAGCGACTCGCCAAATCGCACCGGCTGGGCGCCGCGCCCCATACTCACCGCCGAAACCTCAGGGCCATTCCTGCCCAAACGTCGATATTTCATTACCTGCGCTCCTGAAAATTTACCGGTTACGCACCAGCGTCAAATAAAACGGGCGGCGCAATTTGCGCCGCCCGCAAGATTTCTACTGACCGGCAAAATTACCGGGGCTTGATGCCCGCAGCCTTGACGATATCAGTCGCTGTCTGCATTTCCGAACGCACAAACTTCGCAAACTGCGCCGGGTTCATGTCCATCGGGTCATTGCCGAGCGAGGCCAGCTTTTCCTTGACGACCGGGTCGGCCGCTGCAGCCTTGATTGCTGCAGCGATCTTGTTAATGACCGGCTGCGGCACACCCGTCGGTGCCCAAACGCCAAACCACACCGAAAAGTCGAATCCCGGTACGCCGGATTCGGCAATCGTGGGGATATTCGGCAATACGCCCGAACGCTTGATCGTGCTGACCGCCAGCGCGCGTAACCGGTTGCCCTGGATATGCCCCATTGCCGCCGAGATCGGTGCAAAGTAAAAGTCCACGCGATTGCCAACGATATCGATCAGCACTTCACCCGAGCCCTTGTACGGGATGTTATTCAGGCTGACTTTGGCTACCAGCTTGAACTTTTCCAGATTCATATGCGTGCCGCTGCCTACGCCTGCCGATGCGAAATTAATCGAGCCGGGCTTGGCTTTGGCCGTGTTGATCAGATCCTGCACCGACTTGTAAGCGGAGCCGTTGCCTGTCACCAGCACATTCGGCTGCATTGCCAGCGGTCCGATATCGACAAAATCCTTCAGCGTATCGAAGGGCAGACTGGCATACAGCGACGGGGTGGACGCATAACCGGACGAATGCATCAGCAGGGTATAGCCGTCGGGCGTGGCGCGGGCTGCAACGCCCGATGCGAGTGTGCCGCCGGCGCCACCGCGATTATCGGCGAGCACGGTTTGCCCCCACAACTCGGTCCATTTGTTGGTATACAGCCGGCCCACAATGTCAGTCGAACTGCCCGGAGGGAACGCAATCATGAAACGCACCGGCCTGGTCGGATAATCTGCGGCAAACGCCTGCGCGGCAAACACCGTGCATGCTGCCAATATGATGCTCAACGCTCTTGTCATCCCGGCCTCCTCAATAGATCTTCAGTAGATTTATGTTCCATCATCGACATCGGCTTTTTTCTGGGTATATGTCTGATGCCGGAAGCTCTGGTTTTCAACAAAATGAAGCGCCTGAAATTCGTGCTCAGTGTAACCGTATCCGGTTAAAGGTTGAACCCTGTTTCACCACCCTTGGCGACTATGCCGGCTTCCGGTTCAGGTCCTGCGCGACCACGGCAGGTAGCGGCGCGCGACCCAGTTCATGGTCCAGTCCACCAGCAGTCCGAAGGCCGCCAGTGCCAGAACGCCGACGACGGCTTCATTGTGCTTGAACGAACGCGCATGAGACAGGATGTACATGCCGACTCCGTCCAGCGATACAAAAAACTCGGCAATCACAGCGCCCACCAGCGCCCTGCCGGATGCCAGCCTGATGCCGGCGATGAGATAAGGCAGCGATGAATACAGCGTAATGTCAAACCAGACGTACCGGCGCCCGGCTCTATAAGCACTGGCTACTTCCAGGTATTCCGGTGGCACCGAACGCGCGCCGTCCCGGGCATTCATGGCGATGGAGAAAAACGCCGCAAACACGATGGTTGCCAGTCTGGCATTGCTTTCGTAGCCGAACCAGACGGCCAGTAATGGCAGTACCGCCACCATCGGCATCGCATAAAAACCGTTGACATAGATATTCAGCAGGCGGTCAAACACCTTGACCCGCCCCATGGCTATGCCCACAACAACGCCGGTCACCACCGCGATGCACAGGCCCTGCAGCACAGCCCCCAGCGTGCTGGCTACCGCGGCCAGAAAAGCCGGATCAGTAATGACTGCGGGAAATACGTTGGCGATGCCCAGTGGTTTGGCAACAAACCGGGGGGCAAATGCGCCGACAGCCAACTGCCAAGTGAGCAGGATGACCACGCCGGCAATGATTTTCACCCAGAGATCAGCTCGCCCAACAAACACTCGCGTCAGGCGATCAGTGAGCTTGCTTGCAGTTACTCCGGTGGACGCGGAGGCACTCACCCGTCCACTCCGCGCCAGGCTGCATACCTGTGTTCCAGCGCCTGTGCGCCCCGCATCATCAGCACACCCAGTACCGCAATCAACACTATGGCCGCCAGCATGCTGGCCATGTCCGGGGTGCGCGAGGCAATCATGATGACTTCACCAAGACCGCTGGTACTCAGGAAAAATTCAGCGGCAATCATGCCGACCAGCGCCCGCCCAGTCGCCTGACGAACGCCCGTCAGTGCAAACGGCAGGGTGTAGGGAATCAGGATATCGCGCCAGATCGACCATTCGCCGGCTCGGAATGAACCTGCGACCTCCAGCAATTCCGGCTTGACGCTGCGCGCACCTTCCAGCGTGTTGTAGAGGATCGGAAATACCGCAAACAGGAACACCACCAACACCTTGGGCCAGAAACCGAATCCCAGTATCGACAGTATGAACGGGATCAGCGCGACCATAGGCGTGGCATACAGAACCAGCAGGTAACTTTCCAGGGCAACGCGCAGCAGCGCCAGGCGGGCGAGGATGATGCCCAGGGGAACACCAACAACGAGAGCAAGCGCAAAACCTGTGGCAAATAATTTGAGGGAACTCAGCAGCGCATCATGAAAGTAGCTGTCCCCGATAAATTCGAGCAAGCGCCGGGCGGCTCCCGGTACCTGCGCATCACCGATCAGCGGCGCCATGAATACGGCATTGGCATTGCGCCCTGCCAGTTCCCAGATCACCGCCCCCAGCAGCAGGCTCACGGCAAAGGTCGTCCAGCGCACCCACGGCGCATCCGAGTTAATCAATTTAAGCAAAGTCATGGTTGTGCAAGCGTCAAAAGGCCGAGGGAAATCCGCAGGCACCTGCTCCAGCGGAAGTCCGCCCGGCACTACGCATGCAACAGCTTCATTATTTTGATTTTTTCACCAACGCCATTGCATCGTTCCAGATCGACAGATCAGTGAGGCGCTCATACGTCGCCGGCGTTTTCCCTGGCTGGATGCCGCTTTTACCATTGGTTTTTTTGCCCACGATTTCCTGGATCTGCACTGTTTTTTCAATCCGCTTCTGATCCAGGCCGGAATGACCGTTGGGCCAGTATTCGAAGGCAACAAATTCCTTAACGGCATTGGTCGCATCCTGCAGATTGCGTCCGGTCGGTTTGGCGTAACCGCCAACCTTTGCATAATTGGCCGGGTTGTTCATAAACGCGATCGCTTCAATATGCGCCGCAAGCACGCGGACCATCTTGTCGCGATTCGCGGGCAGCTTTTTCGAATTGACGACCATGGCCAGGTAATGCGTGCCCGGTGCGGTTTTTTCGATCTCCAGCACGACGGTCAGCTTTTTGCCGCTCTCGCGTTCGATCACCGGGATGTCATCGAGGTGCAGCGTGCCAAATGTCAATTGGCCGGCCACCATGGCGGCGCCAACGTTGGAACTCAGGTTGACGGTGGGCACTTCCTTGTCAGGTGACAGTCCGCAGGCACGTATCATGTTCTGCAATGCAATCCAGCGCGCGCCCTGCGGTGAATCAACACCAACGGCTTGCCCCTTTACATCCTCACACTTGTTTTTGGACGGATCCATGGAGCCCAGGATCCAGTCAGGCTTTTGATAACCCTCAATCGCCACCAAAGGCACATTGCCGTTGGACACCATCCGGGCCACCGGTGCGGTAGGCGAAAGCGAGGCATCGACCGAGCCGCTGAGTACTGCTTTGGCAGCGCCAACGCCGGAATCAAACGGCTTCACCGTGACATCAAGGCCGTATTTCTTGTAAAACCCGCCCTCTTTCGCGGTATAGACTATGGCCGAAACGAATACCGGCGGCACTCCGGGCACGCCTATGGATACCTTGTCGTCGGCGGCGCGGGCAATCGATGCATTGAGCGCAACGGCGACAGCACCGGCAGTCAGCATCGCGAACGACAACTTGCTCAGGGAATTTCCAAAGTTTTTCATAACATCCTCCTGTAGTGTTTTGATCTGCAACCGGCAGGCTGTGCAGCCCCGCCGCCTCAAACGTTGAACTCGGCTTCCTTGGCTTCCTCCATCAGCGTACTCCAGACATGCTCACGCAGTTCGGCAAAACGCGGTAACAGCAACGTGCCGCGATTACGCGGCCGCGGCAGATCCACTTCGATGATTTCGTGAACGCAGCTGGGTCGACCCTTGAGTACCAGCACGCGGTCCCCCATCAGCACGGCCTCGTCGATGGCATGGGTGACAAACACCATGGTCGTCGGACGGGATTCCCAAATGCGCAGCATTTCGAACTGCAGGATTTCCCGGGTCTGGGCGTCCACCGCGCCAAACGGTTCATCCATCAGCAATACGCGGGGCGCCACCGCCAATGCACGCGCCAGCCCGCAGCGTTGCTGCATGCCACCCGAAATCTGATACGGGTAATAATTTTCGAAACCCGACAATCCGACCAGCTTGATGAATTCGGGAATCCTGGCTTCGAGCTGCGCGCGAGTCGCACCGGCCAGCTTGAGGCCGTACGCCACGTTGTCGAAAACGGTCTTCCAGGGGAACAGGCCAAAATGCTGAAACACCATGGCGACGCCGGCACGGGGCTCGACGATACGCTCGCCTTCCACCTTGATTTCACCTTCGGTCAGCGGCACCAGGCCATCGATGCAACGCAACAGCGTGGTCTTGCCGCAACCCGACGGACCGATGATGGCTAGCACTTCGCTTTCACCGACCGTAAAGTCAATGTCGCGAAAGACCTGCAACGTGCCATAACGTTTGCCGGCCCCCGTCACCGCGATGCGCGGATTCACCTGTTGCGCATGACTGTCGAACTGCTTATTGCTGTCCAAACGTCCTCCTCCAATGTTGCATTACCCTGCATATTCTTTTTTTCAGGGTAGGTGCTCACCCGGTGGGCGTCAAATGATTAAAGTGCATGCCCGTCCGGAATGTCAGTTTGCATACAGCTACGACAGGCCATCACCTATGTCCACGTTCTCCGACTTCAATTCCATACCCGAGGCCTTGGCCTGCAGCAGCAGCAATTGCGAGAAATCCTGGTCATAACCCTGTCCTATCAGCGTCTGCACCAGGTCGCGCGTGATCGCCGTCGTCGGCATCGGTACGCCATGGGTACGGCCGGCGGCCAGACCCAGATCAATGTCCTTGCGCAGCAACTCCGGCGTGAATGTCACATGGAAGTCGAGGTTGGACAGCGCCGGGGTCTTGTACGCAGTGAACATCGAACCCATCACGCTCTTGTTCAAAAAGTCGAGGAAGGCATGGCGCTTCATACCGGCCTTCTCCGCGAGCACCGTGATTTCACACAGGTTCTGGATCACTACGCCCAACATCACGTTGTGGCAAATCTTGGCAATACGTGACAGTTCACCATCGCCCACATACGAAACACCGCGGCCGATAGCTTCCAGATAGGGCTTCACTGCATCGAATGCATCCTGCGGACCCGAGGCCACCACCGTCAGCTTGCCAGCCTTGATCACCTTGGCGTTGCCGGAAACCGGCGCGGCCAGCATCTTGACCTTTTTGTCGGTGAGCTTGGCGCGGATTTCAGCCGACTCCTCCAGTGAAATCGACGTGCTGTCGACGATGATTTTTGGCGCGCCGCCCTTGGACATCACGCCGTTGGCGCCAAACAGCACCTCTTTCACATCCTTGCCGGTGGACACCATGGTAAACACGATGTCGCAGCCCGCGAGGTCGGTGAGGTTGTCCACCACTTTGGCACCGGACTTGGCCAGCGGCTCAGCCTTGGATTTGGTGCGATTCCACACCGAGATGTCGCAGCCGGCCTTGGCCAGACGCTCCGCCATTGCATAACCCATGCGGCCGATACCGATCCAGCCCAGTTTGTGTTGTTTCATGTTTGCCATCACGTTCCTTTCGTTGCTCATTTAATTTTTTCAGCGCGCTTCAAACAACCTGCACATCGTTTTCCCTGTCGCGGCACATGGACATACCTCATTCACAGCTCAACGCTCGACCGGAAACCCCACCAAATTTCCCCATTCGGTCCATGAGCCGTCGTACACCCTCACGGACGGGCAGCCCAGCATGCGGCTCAGCACAAAATACAGCACGGTTGCGCGATGACTCATGCGGCAATAGGCAATTATGTTTTTGCCCGCCGTGGCATGACGCGCCTCCACCAGCGCTCTTAATGCTTCCGGAATCTTGAGACGCTTGTCGGCACCGAAAAGATCCTCGAAATACAAATGCTGTGCGCCGGGTATGCGGCCATAACGCAACGCACCGAAGTCCTGGAAATTCGGCGCGTTGACGCGCTCGCCGCGATACTCCTCCGGCGAGCGACCATCGAGTATCAATCCGTCAGGTTTGCCAAGCTCGTCACGAACCGCGTCGCGGCCGATGCGCATGCCTTCGTTGCGCGTCACCGGCCGATAGTGCACTGGTTGTGGCGCGGGCGGCATCGCGGTTGTCAACGGCAGCCCCTGTGCCACCCAGTTCGCACGGCCTCCATCAAGCACGGCCACCCGGTCGTGCCCACAATAGGTTAATGCCCACCACGCATAAAAACCGAATTGCACGCCTTCGCCGTAAAAAACAACGGTGGTGTCATTATCGATGCCAGCTGCGCCCAACCGACGCGCGAATTCTTCCGGTGACGGGAAATCACGAATATGCGTATCCCACAACAGATCCTTCCATTGCCAGCATGCGGCGCCAGGCACATGACCAGCCTTGTACGCCTGCATCTGCTCCTGTCCGGTGCCGGCAATCTCGATGAGTTTCACATGTGGATCATCCGCATGCGCCTGCAGCCAGGCAGGGTCTACCAGTGCATTGATTGTATTCATCCTTACTATCTCTCAGGCCGACAGCGCCTGTTCCCAGTTGCGTGTTTCAATTGCATTTTTCACCTCGGCCAGGAATGCCGCCGAGTACGATCCGTCCACTGCGCGATGATCGAAACTCTGGGCCAGCACGCCCACCGGCCGGATGGCGATCGAATCACCATCCGCGCCTTCGATGACCACCGGTTTTTTGCGGATGCCGTCGGCAGACAGGATTGCCACCTGCGGTTGGTTGATGATGGGCGCGGTAATCACCGTGCCGAACGCACCGTTGTTGGTAACTGTATAAGTGCCCTCGGTCATTTCGTCAGGGCGCAACTTGCCGCTGCGGGCACGCTGCGCCAGATCGTTGATTTCCTTCGCGATCTGCGGCAATGACTTGGCTGGCACATCCTTGATCACCGGCACCAGCAGGCCGTCAAAATTGAGATCCACCGCAATGCCGATATTGATCCGGCGATGCAGCGCCAGGCCGTCGCCCTGCAGGCTGGCATTGAGTTTCGGAAACTTGCCCAGCGCAATCGACACTGCGCGCACGATGAACGGCAGATAAGTCAGCGCAAAACCTTCACGGCGTTTCCATTCCGCGCCATGCAGCTTGCGCGCCTGTTCGACACGCAGAAAATCCGCCTCCACGACCTGCAACACATGCGGCGCTGTATGCCAGGATTTCGCCGTGTTCTCGGCCACGCGTTTACGCACGGCGTTGAACGGCACAGCCTGTCCGGCGGCCACTGGCGCTGCAGGTACTGCAGCGCCAGGCACGGCACGTGCACCGCGCTGCGCAATAAATTCAGTGACGTCTTCGCGGGTGATACGACCATCGCGACCAGTGCCAGTGATGTCCGCAGGATTCAGGCTGTGTTCGGCGACCAGCCGGCGCACCACCGGCGACAAGCGGTCGGCAGCATTGACGCGCGATAATGAGAACTGCGCACGGAGAAGCGTGTGCGCGGCTGAAACCGGTGGTGCTGCAACTGCCGTCGCCGCAGCGACGGTCGGTGCTGCCTTGGCGGCCGTTTTTTCCACACCACTCTCGCGGATCACCGCCAGCCGCGCACCGACTTTGGCGGCAACACCCTCGGCCACCACGATCTCGGCAATGACGCCGGCTACCGGCGACGGAATCTCGGTGCTGACCTTGTCGGTTTCCACATCAAACAAAGTCTCGTCCGCCTTGACGGCGTCGCCGACTTTTTTGTACCACTTGGTCACTGTGCCCTCGGCTACTGTTTCGCCGAGCTGCGGCATGATCACATCCATCTGCTGCTCCTGGATTGTTTTACTGCAAATGCGCTTACCGCCAAGATTCTTTTTAATACCCGCTCGACGGGTACGCCAAGAGCGCCAAGAAAAGAAAAATCAAGAACCTGACAAAAACTGCCCTGGAAGAATCCTGTGTCGTTGCTCATGTTGTTCGTTTTTCCTTGGCGCTCTTGGCGCCTTGGCGGTTCATCAGTTTTCAGCTCAATCTATCTTTTCGCGAATCTCGCGCACGATGCGTTCCACCGACGGCACGGCGTTGTCTTCAAGTTGGTCGGCCGAAGGCAGCGGTATGTGCGGCGTGGTGATGCGGATAATGGGGCCGTCGAGTTCCCAGAAACATTCATCGGCAATGATCGACGCGATCTCGGCGCCCCAACCGCACAGCCGCGGGTTTTCCTCGACCGTCACCAGGCGTCCGGTACGCGCCACTTCGGCAAGTATGGTCACCGTATCCAGCGGCACCAGTGAGCGCACATCCACCACGGTGCAGGAAATGCCGTGTTCCTTTTCAAGGATTTCGGCAGCGGCCAGCGCGCGGTGCACCATCAATGCCAATGCGACGATGGTGCAGTCCTTGCCCTGGCGCAGCACGCGCGCCTTGCCCAGTTCATCGACATATTCACCGTCGGGCACTTCGCCCTTCAGCGAATACAGCGATTTCTGCTCGAAAAACAGCACCGGATCGTCATCGCGCACCGCTGCTGCCAACAGACCTTTGACATCGGCCGGAAATGCCGGAGCGACGACCTTGATGCCGGGAATCATCATCGCCCAGTTTTCCACCGACTGCGAATGCTGGGCGCCGAAGCGTGAACCGGCACCGTTGGCGGTACGAATCACCAGCGGCACCTGCACCTGGCCGTTGGTCATGTAGCGCGACTTGGCAATTTCGTTGGCGACGATGTCCCAGCACACGGCCAGAAAATCCGAGAACATGATTTCAGCGATCGGCCGCAGGCCCGTCATCGCCGCGCCCATGGCCGCGCCGAGGATGGCCTGTTCCGAAATCGGGCAGTCGCGCACGCGCTTCGGCCCGAACTTGTCGAGCAGGCCCACGGTCGCCTTGAACACGCCACCGGCGTGGGCCACGTCTTCACCCAGGAACACCACGCGCTCGTCGCGTGCCATTTCCTGTGCAATGCCTGCGGCCACCGCATCGCGGTAGGTCAGTTCCGCCATGCTGCACCCCCATCGGCCCATACGTTCTTATGAATGCCATCCAGCGACGGCGGCGCCGAAGCCTTGGCGGTTTCGGTCGCGTCATTGACCTGCTGCATCACTTGATCCTCGATATCGGTCAGCGTGGCCTCGACGATGCCCAGGCCCAGCAGACGCTCGCGGTAGATCTTGATCGGATCACGCTCCAGCCATTTCTCCAGTTCACCTTCCGGCCGGTATTTCGCCGGGTCGGCGCGTGAATGGCCTGAATGACGGTAGGTCATGGCCTCAATCAGCGCCGGCCCACCGCCCTTGCGCGCGCGGGCAATGTATTTCGAGGCCGTGCGGTACATTTCATCGACATCGTTGCCGTCGACGACGATTTTTTCGAGCCCATAGGCACTGGCGCGATCCGCCGCCGGATGCTCCACTGCGGTCACCGTGCTGATCGGCGTGTATTCCATGTAGAGATTGTTCTCGCAGACAAAGATCACCGGCAGTTTCCACACCACCGAGAAATTCAGTGCTTCATGGAAGGCACCGATGTTGGTGGTGCCGTCACCGAAGAAACACACAGAGACCTGCTCGGTACCGCGGTACTGCGCGCTCCATGCCGCACCCGCCGCGACGGGCAAATGCGCGCCGATGATGGCGTACGAGCCCATCGCGCCCTTGGCGACATCGGTCAGATGCATGGAACCGCCCTTGCCACCGAGCAATCCGCATTCGCGGCCCATCAGTTCACCCAGCACACCACTCATCGAAGCACCGCGCGCCAGCGTGTGTGCGTGTCCCCGGTAAGTGCAGAAGGTCCAGTCGTCTGGCCGCATCGCGACGCCGAAGGCGGCGGCTATTGCTTCCTGCCCCAGCGACAGATGGCTGGTCCCTTTGATCAGATTCTGCAGGAACAGGTCATAGGCGCGTTTCTCGCACAGCCGCAGCTCCAGTTGCATACGGAACAGCTCCAGCCGGATGTCGCGGCCGATGTCGTCGTCGCCTGCCACCGATTTTTTACTCTTAACCTTGGTATTCAATGGATCCCTCGTTTAAATTCGTTCACCGCCAAGATTCTTTTTAATACCCGCTCGACGGGTATTAAAAAGAATCTTGGCGGTAAAAAAGTATTCAGTACTTATTCGCAATCGGCAGTTCCTGCGCCGGGAACAGCGTGATGACTTTCGCGCCGGTCGGCGTCAGCACCACTTCCTCTTCAATGCGCGCCGCCGATACGCCGTCTTTTGCCGGACAGAACGTTTCAACCGCAAACACCATGCCGGCCTTCAGTTCGTACGGATCCTTGAACGAGTTCAGTCGTGAAATCAGCGGCCGCTCGTGCAGACCGAGACCCAGGCCGTGACAAAAGTTCAGACCGAAGGCTGCCATCTCGGTTTCGAAACCGATCTCGGTGGATTTCGGAAACATTTTTGCGACGGCATCGGTTGAGACCCCCGGCTTCAGCATGCCGATCGCGTCATCCATCCAGCGCCGCGCGCGCTTGTAGGCGTCATGCTGCGCCGGTGTTGCGCTGCCCACCGTAAACGTACGGTAGTAACAGGTCTTGTAACCCATGTAGGAATGGATCAGGTCGAAATACGCCTGGTCGCCGGGACGGATCATGCGGTCGGTGAAGTTGTGCGGATGCGGACTGCAGCGCTCTCCGGCAATCGCGTTGACGGCCTCGACGCAGTCGGAACCCATTTCATAGAAGCGCTTGGTCGCCAGGGCCACGACTTCGTTTTCACGGATGCCCGGTTTCAGCGCTTCAAAAATATCCTGGTACACGCCATCGCCCATCGCCGCCGCCATGTTAAGCAGTGTGATCTCGTCATGGCTCTTGATTTCGCGCGCATCGAGCATGACCTGCTGGCCGTCCATGACATTCAGGCCCAGCTTCTGCAACGCAAACAGGAATGGGGGTTCGACGACGTCGATGCCGATCGGCATGTCGGCCACGCCCTCCTGCTTGAGGATGTCATAAATCTCTTTTGCCGCCTGCTCGAACAGGCCGACTTTCGGTGACACCGCGCCGCGCAAACCCGACAGGCCGGCAATGGAATGATTCTGCGGCAGCCACGGCGCATACAGTTTGTGGTGACGCACGGCAGAACCGAAGTCCCACACCCAGGGTTCGCCATTGCCGGTCAGCAAACACCAGCGCGTCAGCTTGTCGCGCGCCCATTCGCCAATCACCGTGCTCGAGATGTAACGCATGTTGATCTGGTCGAACACCAGCAACGCACCGAGTTTGGATTTGGCGAGTGCATTGCGCGTGCGCGCCAGCCGGTACTCGTGCAGGCGCTGGAAATTAACGCGTTCTTCAAAGTCCACCTGCATGCGACCGGGCGCCTGCAGCGGACGCTCCCAGCGATGCCCCGGATTCGCCGGATCAAACAGCACATCCGGCGCGGAGGACAGCGCCTTTCTGGGATCTATGCCCGAAGTCCTGATCTTCTGCGGTTCTACTGGCTTGGCTTTACGCGCCATTACTAATTCTCCAATTAAATCAATTACTTATGTATTAGTCTGCCCTGATGCTCGAAGCCTTGATGATCGGCGTCCACTTGGCCAGTTCACTTTTAACCCATTGCGTCAGCTCTTCCGGCGTCGAGGGTGTGGCTATCGCGCCGCGTTTGAGCAGTGCTTCTTTGACTTCCGTCGCACTCAGGATGCCGGTGATTTCGCGATGTAATTTGGCGACGATGGCCTTGGGCGTTTTCGCCGTCGTGAACAAGCCGAACCACAGTTCAGCCTCCATGCCCGGTATGCCGGCTTCGGTCGCACTCGGAATATCAGGCACGGCAATAAAACGCTCCCGGCTCGACACCGCGAGTGCGCGCACCTTGCCCGACCTCAATTGAGCATACGCGGTAATCGGCGACAGAAACGAAACCTGGGTTTCTCCAGACAGCACCGAAGTCAGCGCAAACCCAGCGCTTTTGTAGGGCACATGCTGCACATTGACCTTGGCCACCTGTTTGAACAACTCTCCGGTCAGATGGCTGATGGTGCCATTGCCGGCGGACGCATAAGCCAGATCGCGCTGCTTGGCCAAAGCAATCAGTTCCTGCACGGTATTCGCCGGCACGGACGGATGCACCACCAGCACCGTCACCAACGAGGCAGTCTTCGTAATCGGCGCAAAATCCTTCAGCGGATCGTAGGGCAGGTTTTTGTACAGCGATACCGCGCTGACCATCGGCCCGGCATGCCCCATCACCAGTGAATAACCGTCGGGCGCCGCTTTGGCCACCACGTCTGCGGACAAGGTGCCACCGGCACCGGCGCGGTTGTCGATCACCACCGGCTGGCTCCAGCGTTCGGTCAGGCGATGGCCGATATAACGCGACAGATAATCCGCGGTGCTGCCCGCGCCCTGCCCCATGATGCGGATCGGCTTCGACGGAAACTGATCTGCTGATTCAGCCGCCAGAGCCGGCACCGCGATCACTGCCGCCCCCAATACTATGCCCTGCAACAACACTGACAGATTACGCATGGTCTCCTCCGATAAGGCCGAATTTAGCACTCGTTATTCCGACTCATTCCCATACTCAAAGTCCTGCACGCTGCTGGTGTGACAAGTCCATGTATTTCGACGGTGCACCCTTGGGCGCCTGCAATCCTTCAGCGTCCCAGTACACATCGATGACCTGCTGCAAACCGGCCTCATCGATAGTCGGCAGTGGTTTTTTGACGAACGCATCAAAGGCACGACTGGCGAGTTCCGGCGACACCTTCAGGCGCTCGGGCAACAACGCAATCGCCGCCGCCTTGTTCGCGGAATCCTTCAGCCAGTGGCAGGCGCCGCGGAACGCGCGGATGAACGCCACCAGGCAATCGGCATGTTCGGCAGCCCACACCCGTCGCGCCGCCGCAATGGAGCCTGGATAGGTCGGGAAAAATTGCGTGGTTGAACCCAGCGAACCGAAACCCGCTGCCAGCAGATTGCGGTCAAACGGCGGATTGAGCCAACTCGCCACGGCCTTGCCGTTTTTCAATGCATCGAAGCGTTCCTGCGAGCCGCCGAATTCGACAAACCGGTAATCATTTTTCTGCAGGCCGTGCTCGCCCAGCAATTTGCGCAATACCAGTGCATATCCGCTGTTGGTGCCATCCACGGCGATATCGCGTCCGCGCAATCCGGAAAAATCATTGATGCCGGGCGCAACCACCAGCGACAGTTCCGGCGCATGGCCCTGCGCCATGACGATGCACAGATCGCTGCCGGTTTCGACGGCGCGCACCACGTGATCGGATTGCTGGAAACCGATGTCGTAACCACCGCTGCGCAATTGCTCCAACTGGCGGGTGGACGAACCGGTCAGCGTGACCTTGACTGCCACCCCTGCCTGCTCAAACAGCTTGCGGCCCTGCGCGACATACAGCGGCCACGTATTGACGCCTTCGGAAATGACTGCCAGTCTGACTGGCGCTGAATCACCCGCTGCGGACATATCTCCTCGCAATGACTGTTTTATGAAGTATTGCTGTCTATTGTGCAGACTACTTCGCCGACTGCGGCGCTGACTGCGCGTCTGCGTGCACGCTACATCAACATACGAAACCAGCGGGGATGCTAGCCTCGGCTCAACCAATAGTCAACGATTCAGCCAAATTGGTTGACCATGATTTTCCCTGGCGATCATTGCCTTACTGCACTGCACAAGAGGTAAAACTCCTAAAATTCAGTTAACTCTATACACCACTGGTTGATAAAGCAGGCATATACTCCAACCAATTGATCAAATTGGTGCAGTCATGCACAATCCGCTCTGATTGCTCGCCGCTACCGCATAAGCCATGGCCACCATCCACCGTCTCGAACACAATGCACACCGCCGCAGCGGCAAACGCGACGGCGCGCAGGATATCCGCGCCTTCCTGCTGGAAGCCGTGGCCCAAGGCGTCATCGGCCCCGGCGGCAAGCTGCCTACCGAGCGTGAACTCGCGAACCGCTTCGCAATGCCGCGCAATACGGTGCGCAAAACACTGGCGCAGCTCGAGGCCGAAGGTGCGATCACCCGTCACGTCGGACGTGGCACCTTCCTCGCCGATGCCGGCGGATTTCCCGCCGACAGCGTCACCCACACCAGTCCCGCCGAACTGATGGAAGCGCGCATGCGCCTGGAGCCAGCGATGGCCGAACTGATCGTGACCAACGCCACGCCGGCCGACTTCGAACGCATGGAAACCTGTCTCGACCGCGCCGAGCGCGGCGCCACGCTGGACGATTTCGAGGTCTGGGACGCCGCACTGCATCAGGCCATGGCGGCAGCCACGCACAACCGCTTCATGATCCGCGTCTTCGACATGGCCACCGCCGTGCGCCACCAGACCGAGTGGGGCAAATTGAAAGATCGCGTGGTCACGCCGGAACGGCGCCTCATATACCAGGCAGAACACCGCGCCATCTTCCAGGCACTGAAGGCCCGCGACGCCGATCAGGCGCGCGCGGCCATCCTCGCCCACCTGCTGCACGCCAGACGCAACCTGTTCGGTTTCTAGCGCGCTCAGTGCATCCGGTGGTGTGCCCCCGGCACCGCGATCCGGCCGCGATCACGCCGACGCAATTTTGCGACTACACTTGAGGCATGGACGTTTCACTCACTTCCGCGGTCGTGATCCTGCTGTTGGTGATGGATCCGGTGGGCAATATCCCCGTATTCGTGTCGCTGCTGCAGCAGGTGCCCGTGGAACGCCGCAACCGCGTCATCGTGCGCGAATGTGCCATCGCCTTCGGCCTGTTGCTGTTCTTCGTATTTTTCGGCCGCTGGATACTCGATCTGCTCGGCCTGTCGGATACGTCGCTTAACATTGCCGGCGGCGTAATCCTGTTTCTGATCGCACTGCGGCTGATCTTTCGCCATCCCGAAGGTGTCTTCGGCACCGATGATGGCGTCGAAGGTGAACCCTTCATCGTGCCGCTGGCCATTCCCTCGATTGCGGGCCCGTCTGCGATCGCGACCATCGTGCTGCTGGTGTCGCGCGCCCCCGAACGCCTGCCCGAATGGATCATCGCGCTGGGTGTCGCCAGTGCGATCACCCTGACTCTCCTGCTCGCCGCCGGGCGTATCGCCCGCATGGTCGGCCGGCGCGGCCTCGCCGCGCTCGACCGCCTGATGGGCCTGGTCCTGACGGCCATCGCCGTGGAAATGCTGCTCAAAGGCATAGAAAGCTTCGTCCGCACCTTCTGAGCGGCTCCGGCAACAGGCTCCCGGCACCGTACAAAGGCCTTGACAGCCGCCCTGTCCCGCATGTTGATATCTCTTGCGCCGTATGAATCGCCGTTCGCTACAAAACGGCATCGCCGCTGTCAATAGCCGGCGCATCCCGGCATTGCCGTCAGGGGCAAAACCCCGCTAAGTAATTGACGCGAATAGGCTTTTAGCTACACTAAATTTGTTGTTTTAAGTTGTTGTTTTTAAATAATTATTTTGCATTTTCCCAGTGGGCATTTTGATGTCATGCACATACTGCTCATCAACAAATTGATAAATGATTTGCCACAACCGCAACAGCCCATGCCAATCCGGTGAACACGGTAAAAAAGGATTCACAATTTCTGTGGATATCTCTGTGAATAACCCTAAAAATCCATGCATCAACCTGCGTCCGGACTCGACTGAAGTTAGACTGCCTAATAATTCAGCAGACCGCGCCTGGGACCGCCAATGAGCCGCAGCAATCTGCCATCAAGGCCAATTAAAACGCTGCTGTGGCCGCTGCTGCTGGCACTTGCACCATCGGCGTGCATGGCGCCTGCGCCGCAGGTACGTATAGACAACCAATCAGCCATTCATGATTTATCACCACAGCCGGCGGCAGCGGCCCACCACGAACTGATCCTGAGCATCGCCTACATCGATGCCTGGTCCGGCACGGAAATCCGTGCCGCAGTGCGACAAGCGGCGAAAATCATGGCGCAATGCGGCATCCGCACCACACGCGCCGACCTGAAGCAGGTGGCGGTGCCGCCCAGCCACCGGGATTTTGATACGCCCCGTTCGCGCGAACTGGCGCGCGTGCTGGCACTGCCTAAACCGGCGCTGTTTTTTATCGCAAACACACGCCAGACACCGGCCTTCGATGCCGAAGCCATAGGCCGCGGCAACAGCCGCACCCGCCCCGAACTCACCGACACGGTATGGATCACACGCGGCGCACGCGATCTGGGCATCGTCATCGCCCACGAATTGGCGCATGTGCTGATGGACAGCGGCGCGCACAACGCCATCGCCAGCAATCTGATGAACACCACCACCACGCCGCAGAATACGCAGCTCACCGCAGCCCAATGTACGCAGATCACCAGCCGCGGTGGAAGCAACAGCCTGCTGCGCGGCGTAAACTGACCACTGCGCCATGACCAACCCGCCGCCTATCAACCCCGCAGCGGCCGCTCCCGAAGGGCCGTGGAATCCCGGACTGCAATCGCAGATTCCGGCAGAACTGCTGCCGCTGGCCACCATTTACCGCCCGGAGCATGTGCACACGACCCTGCGCCAGGCCCGCGAACTCGCCGACCTGACCGGCCTCGATGCGGAGGATTTGGTCGTCTTCCGGCCGGAACGGCTGGTGGTGCATGAGCTGCTGACCTGGGTGACTGCAAATCTCAGTGTCGAGGACGGCCAGAAAACCGAAGACCTCGGCATCAACTTCCGGCGCATGACCGAGGCCATTCTCACCCGCCACATCGCGCCGCACATGCCTGAAATCACCGCTGCCTACGAGGCGCTGCGCACGCAGTTGTTCAACGCCGTCGCCGCCGCGCTGGAACAGGGCCAGCAGCCCCGCACACCAGCGGCCACGCCACAGCGCGCGCGCTGGTGGCGGCGCCTGTTCGGCTCCGGCACGCGCACGGCACAGCCGGCCCCCACTCACGTTGCAGAGTCCCGCGACGTGCAGGCAATTTATTACTGGGAAAACCAGGCGCAGACTGCGACCGACCCGCTGCAGCGCGCCGCGTGCATGGCGCTGGCCCGCGTCGCCAGCGCCATGCACGCCCGCCACGGCCAGCTGTGGGGTGACCGCACGCTGCTCACCACGGTGGCCACCGATCTCGCCTGCAACGATTACGGCAGCGAGGAAATCGGCCGCATCATCGAACCCCATTTCCAGCACGCCGCGCAGGTCGAAGGTTTCCGCCTGCTGCCGGTACAGGCGCAGCCGGTGGTCATGAACACCAAGGGCGCTTCCGCTGCCGGCAAAAGCACGCTGCGCCCGCTGCAACGCACGCTGGCCACGCGCATCGGCGTCAGCTGGGACAATTTTGCGCTGATCAGTCCTGACATTTTCCGCAAGTTCCTGCTCGATTACGCGACGCTGGGCAACGCCTACAAATACGCCGGCCTGCTCACCGGCCATGAACTGCAGATCGTCGATCAGAAGTTGGACAAACACATGTCGCGCAAGGCCGCCCGCGGCGCTATGTCACATCTGCTGATCGACCGCTTCCGCTTCGACACCTTCGCTCCCGCCTCCGACGTCGCAGGCAGCAACATGCTGACCCGCTTCGGCAATCTGGTGTACCTGTTTTTTATCGTCACGCCGCCGGATGCCACCGTCGAACGCGCCTGGGGCCGCGGCCTGGAGGTCGGGCGCTACAAGGCCGTGGACGACCTGCTCGCACACAACATTGAGGCGTTCACCGGCATGCCCGAAGTGTTTTTCACCTGGGCGCTGTCCACCGACAAAAAAGTGCATTACGAATTTCTCGACAACAGCGTCGCGCTGGGTACTCAGCCGCGCACGATCGCCTTTGGCTGGAACGGCGAAATGAACGTGCTCGATGTCAAAGGCCTGCTCGATGTCGAGCGTTACCGCAAGATCAACGTCGAGGCCCACAGCGCGACCGAGGTCTATAACGGTGACATGGCGCCCGCGCACAACACCCAGTTCCTGGTGCAATGCGCGCGCCGGCTGCCTGCAGTCAATTTCGCCGACCACACCAGCGGCCGCATCTACCTGCGCATCGAAAACGGAAAATCGGCATGGCTGGACCCTGAGGCACTGGCCGCTGCGATCACTGATCCCGAAACACGCGCCGGCATCGCCGCCGTCGCACCACAGGTTCTGAACGGCGGCACCGCGCCGGCCGCAGCACGCACGCTTCAGGATCGCATCAGCCGCGAACATATCCACACACTGGGGCAATGGCACAGCGCCGTCCCGGATATGTAAGTATTTCTTGCGGATGTGCCTGCCGTAACATCCCGTTACAAATCACCCGTGCACGGCAATCCGCAGACCGCTCCGCTCCCCTAGTATTGAACCGTGGCCAGAAACAACGAGCCGCGATAAAGAAAATTCAAGTTGCAGGGGTAACCGGGAAGGCACTACCGCCCTACCGACAAGGAGAAACAGCATGAAACTTCTGACAGGTGCAGTGATTTCGGCAGTGCTGCTGGCAGCAAGCCCGGCATACGCAGACCGCGATGATCATAACAACCGAGGCCATGACCGCTATTACGACAAACACGCGTACAAGCACCATTACAAAAAGCAGAAACATCATGTCGTGCGCCGCGATGTGTATCACTATTACGAGTCGGCACCGGTGTACTACGCACCGGAACCCGTGTACCACACGCGGCCGGCGCCCTTCGGCGTCAGCGTGATCCTGCCGAGCATTTTCATCCCCATCCGCTAAGCACCACTGCGGCCGCCACACCGGCGGCCGTTTTTTTTGGAGTGCGCCAAACAGCACAGCGACCCGGCCGCTGGAATTGCTGGGCCTGCAGTGCCGGCGCACCTTACAATTGCAGGCATCTCCATCTCCGGCACATCGACACCCGCAATGGACGGCAGCACCGACCTCAGCCTCATGCTTCCCGCCACCGACGACTGGATGGAACGTTACCGGCTGCACGGTCCCGCGCAGTTCAACCGCGTCGCCTACTCGGCAGCCCACGTCGTCGCCGACCCGACAATGAACGGCAACCCGTGGCTGGACTGTGCCGTGGACTGGGACGCCACCATCGCCTACCGCCGCCACCTGTGGAGCCTGGGCCTGGGCGTCGCCGAAGCCATGGACACCGCGCAACGCGGCATGGGCATGGACTGGAAGGCTTCGTTCGAACTGATCCGCCGTTCCGTTGCAGCAGCGAAGGATATTCCCGGCGGAATCGTTCCGGCTGGCGGATGGTGCGGGGTTATTGCAGAAGCCGGATCTGGCGGTAGCGCGGATGAAAACGCTGCTGGCAATGCACGGAATTTCCTGAACACGTCATCAGCATGTAGCCCGTAAGGAGTGAAGCGAATTACGGGAAAATCATCCCTGATCCCGTATTTCACTTCGTTTCATACGGACTACGTTTGCCCCCCGTGCGCGCTACAGCGATTTGTACAGCGCGCCTTGACGGTATGTCATATTTGACATATACTTTTACGCCAATGAGCCTCAAAGACAAGCCATTAATTTGGTTTCATAACGAGGTCAAGTCGCCTCCCTTTTCCGAGGAGGCTCGCCTTGAAACAGGATACTTGCTGCGATTATTGCAACGCGGTGAGTCAATCGGAATGCCGCATTCACGTCCGATGCGGTCGATAGGTCCGCGGTGTCATGAACTCCGGATTCCGGACAAGAATGCGAGTTGGCGAATAATTTACCGAACTGACTCGGATGCGATTGTACTGATTGAAGTGTTTAGCAAAAAGACAGGCCAAACGCCCAGGCACATCATTGAAATTTGCAAGAACCGATTAAAGGAATACGACCGTGAATAAAGCAAAGAGAGCAAAGCTGGAAAAGAGAGGCTGGAAGATTGGCTCAGCCGATGAATTCCTGGGCCTTTCAGATGAAGAAGCAAGCTACGTCGAAATGAAGTTGGCCCTAAGTGAAAAGCTGAAAGAGAAACGCGTTCACAACAAACTCACCCAAGCCGAACTCGCTCGCCTGACTCACTCGAGCCAGTCGCGCATCGCTAAAATGGAGGCCGGGGACCCAACGGTCTCCATTGACCTTTTGGTTAAGTCACTTTTGGCACTAGGCGTCTCCAAGAAAGAACTCGGTCGCTCGTTCTCGTAGGAAATAAGTCGGCTCAGCGCGAAACCAGCGTGACCTTCATGGCCTGGCTCAACCGCCACCAGTCGTACTTCACGATGGTCGGCGGCCAGCAAAGCGCGCGGTCACTACCGCATCTGGCAGAACTGTTCCGCCTGGCGGATGGCGCGGGGTTATTGCAAAAGCCGGATCTGGCGATTGCGAGGATGAAAACGCTACTGGCGTTGCACGGGATTTCCTGAGCAGACCTTCAACCGTTGTAGCCCGTAAGGAGTGCAACGGATTACGGGAAAGTCATTCCCGATCCCGTATTTCACTTCGTTTCATACGGGCTACGCTTGCTTAATCTTGGGTGTCTTGGAACATGAAGTGCATATTTATCCTTTAGCGGCTCAGCTTGGTAGACCGACAAACTTGGAATTGATGCGCTTTTTACTTCATTACACATGGCTTCGAGAGATTTTAGATTCCTATCAGTAATACGCATTCCCGCAATAACGGAGCATAGTATTTCGTCTCTCAGATACGGAAAAATTCCAGGCTGACGTTGCTCGGAGATAACTCTCTCCTCCTCTTCATAAGCCCAAAGATCGCTTTTGGTAAGGAGAATTTTATGAAGTAAATCCTCCCCCTCATACTCCGACACCACAACTACTGGCCTGTCTCGTTGATATGTCACCGGAAAAGGAAGAAGCCTATCGGCTGCATATGCCAAATTGAATCGCCCCGGGTATTGAGGAGGCTCCAATACTTGAGAGAATGGAGCCATGAGCAAATCAAACCGATTTTCCCCCGAAGTACGCGAGCGGGCTGTTCGGATGGTGCAAGAACACCGAGGCGAATA